>Ga0209251_1000139_pt1 | contig 67394 bp, 61 predicted proteins | sample SaaInlV_100m_DNA_6_FD_184665 | JGI IMG/M metagenome (GOLD analysis project Ga0209251, IMG submission 184665) | Marine microbial communities from expanding oxygen minimum zones in the Saanich Inlet - Saanich Inlet SI073_LV_10m_DNA (SPAdes) (version 2) | ecosystem: Environmental > Aquatic > Marine...
TGCCAGCGGTATTTTTTATGAGTGCTGCACGTTGCTCAATGATCACACCATCGGCAACAGCCTCCGCCTTACCCGCCACTGCATTTGTAGACATAACCAGCAACCCCAGCGCGCCATTCAATAACACTTTCTTCATCGTCTTCTCCAATTCTTTAATATCAGAAATGGCAAATGCCGGCTGAGAAAGTTGGTTACAACAACCCCAGAACTACCATCTAGTCACTATTCTAACAATGATCCAAACCACCAGACCAACCACCAGCCAAACCTCCAGCTAAAAAAGTAGCCGCAAACTAGCTGCGCCCTAGCCCGCGCAAACGGATTAAGGGCAGCTAGCCAATCCTCAACTTACTTTTTGGCGTGTAAACGCACTGGTAAATCTGTGTAGCCATGCACAAAACAAGACGGCACGCGCACACCATCACCCACCACTTCTATGAACTCAAAACGCTTTTGAATCTCTTCCCAAAGCACTCTTAGCTGCAATTCCGCCATACGGTTACCCATGCACCGGTGCAGCCCAAAACCGAAGGAAATATGGTTACGCGCGCGCGCTCTATCTATCTTGAATTCTTCAGGATCAGGAATACTACGCTCATCTCGGTTACCCGATGCGTACCACATAATGACCTTGTCGCCGGCCTTGATTTTTTGCCCGTCAAAATCAAAATCCTGAGTCGCTGTGCGGCGCATATGCGCAAGGGGCGTTACCCAACGAATAATCTCAGAGACCATATTGGCAATCACGTCAGGTTGCGCGCGCAACTTGTCATACTCATCTGGGTTTTGATTAAGCGCTAACACACCGCCGGTAATTGAATTACGTGTCGTATCGTTACCGCCAACAATCAACAGCAAAATATTGCCTAGATATTCCTGTGGCGAGAGGTTCTTGGTGGCATCACCTCTGATCATCATAGAAATGAAATCGTTACCAACTGGGTTGTCTTTGCGCTCGTCCCAAAGTTTTAGGAAGTACGCCAAGCACTCCATCAACTCTTCCTGACGTTGTTCGAGAGAATCGATAACCCCTTCGCCTACGCGTGCAAATACTACATCCGACCAACGGGTTAGCTTGTAGCGGTCTTCAAAGGGGAAATCAAAGAGTGTGGCCAACATCTGGGTGGTTAACTCGATAGATACCCTGTCTACCCAGTTAAATGTCTCGCCAATAGGCAAGTTGTCTAATATTTCACCCGCCCTGGAGCGAATAGTGGCTTCCAGCTCTTTAAGGTTGGGCGGCGCAACAACATCTTGAACGGCCTTACGCTGATCATCATGTGTGGGCGGGTCCATGGCAATAAACGTCGGCGTATTGAAAGTACTGCTTTCATCGGGGTCAGCAATCGAGATCCGTGGGTGAGAGGAAAAAACCTCCCAGTTCTTTTCTACCTTCATAATGTCGCTGAAGCGAGTGATTGACCAATAGGCACCAAATTCACTTTTAGCACAATAATGTATAGGTGCGTCGTCGCGTAGGCGCTTGAAGAAATCCCACTTCGCTTCGCTACGCCACAAATCAATATGGCTTACATCAATCTCTTCTAAAGGCATGGTTGCTGGATCTCGATCCAACATACTCGCTAAAACTCCACTAGACACTTGGCTTTTCTCCCTTGCTTGTTCGAATTGACAGTTTAGCACTAAGTGTAAAATCTGTCTCAACGCTGCCAAAATCTTGTTTGCTGCAGCGCACCTGCATAGGTAATGCGCGAATACAAGGCAACTGCTAGTGGCCAGGCGGTTTACTCAGTTAAATCTCGGTTATAGGATTACTGGGCATTACGCAAAACAACTTATAGTCGGAAAATAACAATGATAAGACAAACAATAAAAACACTACTTAGCGCCACTCTGCTTGTCGTTTCACAGACAATACTGGCAGGCGACCACGAGTCTGCCCTACATCTTGAGGAGCGCCAACCCGCTGCAGTGATGAAAGTCACCTCAGTAAACCTTGGCGCCGAGACTTCGAGCATAACGGCGGAAGGTAAGATGGGTAACTACGGCAAGGTATACGCAACCTATAATCTCAACTACGGCCCCAGTGGCACCGCAGGCGCCTCATCGGGCTTAGGTCGAGGGGTTATAGATGCAGATACAGTTTTCTCAGGCACTTTTAATGGCCGTTGGTCGCGCGAAGGCGCAACGTTGACACTCAGAAACGTAGTTGATGTAGATAATGGCGACAAGAATCTGGACATCATTACATTTGATACCCGCGAGGATACGTTGACTGTTAGAGCCTACATACTTAAATAGTACAAGAGCTGATGTCTTTTTTTGGTTGGGGGGGCCGGGTGCACTCGGCCCCTTCACCCTCGTAGCCTCTCACTCTCTTAGCATCTCACTCTCTTAACCTCTCAGACTCTCGGACTCTCAGACTTCTAGCTTCTTAGTCGCTTAGTCGCTTAGTCGCGACAACCCTCTCTGCAAACATGCTGTCGCCGTAGGCGATACGCTAAAGAACTGGCGAAGTATTAACCAAATACTACAAGAGGCGGCAAGGCGGTGGGTTTAAGCCCCCAATATTAAATCTATAGCCTTAAATCTATAGCCCTAAATCTATAGTCTTAAATCCCTAGTCTTAGACCCTTGGTCCTACGCAACCAAAAACCGGTTACTCACCCGGCTAATCTCGGTTGTAAGCGGTACACCCAATAAATCAGCCAGCGTGCCTTTACCCAACATCTGCAAGGCTTGCGCCTGCTTAGCTGCATCCAATGATTGGAAAAAACTCTGCGCACGCTGAGTCAACCAAACTGCATAAAGGTCTGTTCTGTGCTCGGTCTCCACGCCCTCATAACTGACCAACTCCACGGGTAGCATCGGTTGATCGTGTTCAGGTGCTAAGGCGTATCCGGTTTGGGGTGCCAATTTTTCCATTGCTTGGTTGAACCCTATTGCGCCCACTACGAATTTCTTACCATATTCATCAGCGATAAAGCGCAGTATCGCCAGAGCCGTATCCGGTACTTCATCATCCGCTAAATAGGCAACCGGCACGTCGTAAAATTCAGGTGCTTGGAGCTCAGGCAAAAGCATATTTTCTACCCACCGAAACACTCTCGGACCATGGTCTTGCATCACCCGCAGTCCAGCGGGGTCACGCCCCATGTGCGCATGAAATGCACCCATAACTGCATAGTCCGCTGCGGAAGGATGCCCACCTAAAAAATAGGGGTGCTGAATAAGGTGGGCCTCAAACAATGCGAGCAGGTGTTTATACTTTTCATCTAAAGCGGCCCTCGCAGCCGGGGATGATTCTGGCAATCCGTAGCTCATCATGCGATCAGCGATAAGATCACCATACTTTTGCAAGTCCGCATCACTGCCCTGAGGTTTGAACGAACGACCAAAATCTTTTTTCACAAAGGCGAAGTTCTCTTCGAACATCCATCTGTGCAGCCAAGCAAGTCGCAGCAACCCCTCGCTGCCCATCAACTCCATTAAATGCACAAATATCTTTTGCTTGGGTGTTGTTGGCGTTGCCGGTAAATGAGGGAATTGTTCTTCCAGAAAATCTTGAATTGCAACGCTGTCTTGCAACACACCCCCTTCAGGCGTCATTAACTGAGGAATACGGTGACTGCCGGATGTTGGGCGAACGGTCTCACGAAAAGCCGGATCGCTGGGCAAACGTTCAACGAATGGAATGCCCTTCTTGCGCAAATAAGACCGAGTTTTGGCGGTGTAATACGACGCGTAAGAACCATAAAGGGTATAGGTGTTTTTCATTTTGATTCTCTAAATGCTTATCCGCAACGCTTATGCGCAATGCTTGCGCGCAACATCCCGCTAACAATGCCCCGCTCTCAAGCACTAAAACGCTGAGAGGGCCTTCACCAATCTAAATCGTCGGGAATAGCAAACTTGGCGTAGTACTCATCATCAGCACTTGGCGTTGCATCTTTATTTTCGTTTTTATTTTCATTGCTGTGAGCGACAATGATGCGCTTGGGATCTCGTGCGGCAATTTGCTCGGCAACTTTCTCGTCTACAAAGTGATAAATGCCATTATTATTCACCACAATAAGACGGCCACTGCTCAGCGCTTCTAGTTGCGCTTTTGTGACGTGGATTTTTTTGATCTTTTGCCCATGCACAAAATTATAGGGTACCGCCTCATCATCACTGACCTTGGTGCGCTGATCATTCTGAGCTATTAACTGGCGCACCTGGGCTTGCTTAGCTTTGGCTTCGCTTTTTGCATTGCGCACCTGGGCAATGGCTTTATCTCGAGCGGCTTTTTCTGCGCGTTGTTGCGCGGCCTTGGCCTTCACCTGCTGTGTCAGCGAAGACGGCTCGTCTTTCTTACCATCTGGGCCTTTAGCTTTGCCCTTGGCTTTATCGTGCCGCTTAGCAGTCTCTCCCGCGCGCTTTGAGCGTTCTGCTTTCTTCGCTTGAGCACTGGTTGCCAATCCGGCTTTTACTAATTGATCTCTTAGACTATCGGCCACAATTCGTCTTCTAACAACATGGGGAGGTAATTGTACCCACATTATTCGCTGGGAATACAGCGCTTCCCTTGGCTATTACGAGCATGCTGGCAATAAAAGTTAGGCACATAAAGTGAGGCTTTTTTGACAGTTACCCATTGCAACTAAAAGCATGGAGGCAATAAAAACTGAACGCTGTTTCTAGACAAAGCGTTTGAGAAAGCGGTTGAGAAAGCGTTAGGGGGATGAGCTGAAAAAGCTTCAGAAAAAAATTGAGAAAGACAACCGGAGAGCTAGCTGGCCTAGCCCCCTTCTATTCTGGGAATAAGGTACACCTCGGCACCACTGGGAATAGTTTGGGTCCAATCATCGCGATAGATTTGCCCGTCGATTGATACGGCCACATCGCTAGACAAAACCTCCCGGAGGTTAGGAAACCTATCTGCCAGGCACGCCATCAATTGTGCAATTGTTTCGGCTTGAACCTCTAAGGTTGCTTCCGCGTCGTTACCGACGCGGAAGGAACTACTTAAACTAACCCGCATCCAATGCGTCTAATGCAGCCAACACTCTAGGCGGCGACATAGGCGCGTGGCCCATACGCACACCTGTTGCATTTGCAATGGCATTAGCAACTGCAGCCAAAGGCGGCACGATGGATGTTTCACCAACGCCGCGCACACCATAGGGATGATTGGGGTTAGGAATTTCAAGGATCTTGGTGTCGATGAACGGCAGGTCAGAACACACAGGAATTCTATAATCTAGGAATCCTGGGTTCTGCAAACGACCGTCATCGCCGTAGATGTACTCTTCATTAAGCGCCCAACCAATGCCTTGAGTTGCACCACCTTGGAACTGACCTTCTACATAGTCAGGGTTAATGGCTTTACCCGCATCTTGTACAACGGTGTAACGAACAATGGTGCTGCGGCCTGTTTCAGGATCAACTTCCACATCACAAATGTGGCTAGCAAACCCCATACCTGCGCCATCAGCAGTCACCTCGTTGTGACCTGCAATAGGTCCACCGGTACGGCCAGACTTGGCAGCAATTTCGCGCAAAGACAGCTTAGGCAAATTGCCATGGCCCTTGCCTGTTGCTACTGCGTGACCGGCCTCCCATGCCACATCTTCTACAGGAATACCCCAAGTTTGCGCAGCACGCTGCTTCAATACCTCGATGGCTTCACGGGCAGCATAGATGGTTGCCATACCTGAAGAGAAGGTACCTCGGCTACCTTCGGTCATGTCGTTGTGACCCAGTGAAGTGGTGTCAGCAATATTTGCCTTAACATCTTCATAGTCGATACCCAACTCTTCGGCAGCGATCATTGCCAGCGAAGATCTAGATCCCCCTACGTCCACGGTGCCCACGGCCAAATTCACAGTACCGTCTACGCCAATGTTCAAATCGGTAGACGTTTGCCCACCAATATTGAACCAGAAACCACAGGCCACACCGCGACCTTGATTTGGCTTTAACTTAGCGCGCATATGCGGGTGTGCTTTCACAGCCTTCAGTGTGTCTTCAATACCAATAGGCCCGTAAGTAGGTCCATAAGGTGCCAAAGTGCCTTCACGAGCTACGTTCTTCAGCCGTACGTCTATGGCCTTCATGCCTAACTCTTTGGCCAAAATGTCCATAGCGCTCTCTACAGCGAAGGCCGCCATGGGCGCAGATGGAGCACGGTATGCGGTGACTTTCGGACGGTTTACCAACACATCCCAACCAATAGACTTGTTGTTCTTGATGTCGTAACAGGCGAACGCAGTCATACAACCAAGCATTGCCCAATTACCGGGGAACGCACCACCTTGATAGCGCAGTTCTGCTATTGCCGCAGTAATCCGGCCATTTTTCTTTGCGCCAAGTTTTACATCAATTGAGGTAGAGGACGTTGGTCCAGTCGCGCGGAATACTTCATCTCTGGACATCACCATTTTGACTGGGCGATTCGCTTTGCGAGACAGAGCAAGCGCTACAGGCTCAACCCAAACGTGGGTCTTACCACCAAATCCACCACCGATCTCAGAAGAGGTTACTTTGAGTTTGGCGATATCTAAACCAAGCAAACCGGCACAAACGTTACGGAATACGAAATGCCCTTGAGTGGTTACCCATAGTTCAGCTGTGCCGTCTGGGTTGACCGAGGCCAAACATGCGTGAGGCTCGATATAACCTTGGTGGGTTTGTTCTGTTTTGAAACTGTGTTCAACAATGATGTCGGCTTCGGCAAAACCGGCTTCGATATCACCATTACCCATCTCAGTACGACTGCTGATATTCGACGGCTTAGTAGGCTTTGGCTCTACACCACGTGTAAATATGCGGTCGTGAATAATGGGCGCAGTGGGCAACATGGCCTCATCTACATCGGTTACGTGAGGCAGTTTTTTGTACTTCACATCGATCAGTTTCAGCGCCTTAGCCGCAGTTTGTTCGTCTACTGCTGCAACGGCTGCTACTGCATGTCCGTCGTACAAAGCACGCCCGCGTGCCATACAGTTTTCTAGAATGTCTGCCATACCTTGGTCTGCGCCGGTCAGGTCCGGTAAGTCTTCGAAGGTGATGATCGACTTCACACCCTGAAGCTTTTCAGCTTTAGATGTGTTGATTTTGAGGATTTGCGCATGGGCATGAGGTGAGCGTAAAACCTTACCTACCAACTGCCCCGGTGCACTTGCGTCAGCGCCATAACGCGCCTTGCCGGTTACTTTATCAATGCCGTCGGGACGGTTAAAACGTGTTCCAACAACATTAAACTTCTTATCTACATAACTATTATCGTGAGCCATTGTTCTTCCTGCTTTGAGCTTAAATATTTTCTCTAGCTGCGACCTTTTTTGCGCATGTCTTTCGCTGTTGCCTGCACTGCACGTACGATTTTATCGTAGCCAGTACAACGACACAGGTTTCCCGCCAGTGCGTAGCGAATTTCGCTTTCATCTGGATTAGGATTTCGATCTAACAACGCTTTCGCGGCGACCAAAAATCCAGGGGTACAAATGCCACACTGCAACGCTGCATGATCAATAAAGTTCTGCTGCAAGGGGTGCAAAACCCCATTTTGAGAAAGACCTTCGACGGTCTCTATTGAACGGCCTTCCGCCTCTACACCCAGGACGATGCAAGAACAGACCAAACGGCCATCTAGTGAGATGCTACAAGCGCCACAGTCGCCAGTACCACACCCCTCTTTAACACCGGTGAGACCGACTCGGTCGCGCAGTGCTGTCATCAAACTCTCATCTGCCGGGCATGCAAACTCCACCGCATCGCCATTAACAGTTGTAGAAACTAAAGTGGATTTACTCATAGTGAACCTCCCGCTCTTTGAAACGCTATTTTTGCAGCTCGCTTCGCCAACACACCCGCAACGCGCACTCGGTACTCAATAGTTCCGCGCTTGTCATCAATGGGGTTGCAAGCAGCGCTACAAGCAGCAGCCAACTTGTCTAATGCTTTGTCGTCTAATTTGCTGCCAACAATCGCTCTAGCGGCGGCGGCAACAACAATAGCCGTGGGCGCAACAGCGCCAAGTACTACGCGTGCCTTCTTAATGACGCCACGTTCTAACTTCAAACTAATGGCTATGCCCACAACGGCAATGTCCATTTCAGTTCTTGGCGTGAAACGCAAATAGGCGTCGCCTGAGCGAGGCTCAGCCTTTGGCAAGGTAATGGCTTCAATCAGCTCACCTTTAGCCAGTGAAGTTTTGCCCGGACCAATCATGACTTTTTCTACTGGCACGGTGCGTTTTTTGAGTGGGCCAACTACGACCGCTTTGGCACCAGCAGCGATCAGTGCGGGAACACTGTCTGCGGCGGGGGATGCATTACACAAGTTACCAGGTAGCGTCGCTCGGCCTTGAATTTGATCAGAACCGATCAGATTGGCGGCTTCAACAACACCGGGCCAAGCTTTTTTCAGCCCTGCGTGTTCGCCCAACTCTGCCCCAGATACAGCTGCACCAATAGTGAAGCCTTTGGCAGATGATTGAATGTCGGAAATTTTTGGAATGCGCTTTATGTCCACAACCAAATCTGGTTCGACAATGCCCATTTTTAATTTGACGAGTAAATCTGTTCCGCCTGCTAAAAGAAAAGCTGCGCCTTTCTCTTTCTTTAGCAAGCCGGCAGCTTCTTTCGCCGACGCCGGTGTTTCGTATCTCATTATTAAGACCCCTCCTACCTAAGTTGAATACCTCTAAAGCACATCCAGAATAAGATGCGCCTCTTTCCCTAATCTAAGTCCCGCGATGCATTTGCATTTTCCCTTCCCGCCTTCATCCAAAGGACGAAAGCCCAGAACGCGAAATGCTAAAATCATAAGATTGTTGATGGTAACAAATCTTAAATTGCCGCGAGCAATGACCAAATACTATCACGCATTGAGCGCGATCCAACAAAGATCACCTACTCCTTTGGGCAAAATATTTGGCGACAAAACAGCTTCACTGCAGAACTTCATTGGACAACATGTGGAGGTTTAGTTGAGGTATCGGTGGCAAGAACAGGCGCTCGTATTGCGCGCAAACCGGGTGGAATTTTAGTAGAAGAAAGGAGGCCACTTGACCACCTTGTAATCAACTCATAGCCTCAGCAGGTAACTAACGACGCCTTCCGAATAGGGCAATATCACTTAGGGCGGTTATGCACAGCAGAATTAACGCCAATAGAAACCGCGGGTCAGAAAGATATAGTTGGCTTTCAATTGGGTAAGCAACGGTTTTAGTTAACGCCGCAAGTTTGAAATGGTGCTTCCCAGCGAACGCTGGATTTGAGGTGATATCCATTAGGTCTCGCCGACTGCGATACCTAAACACCGCAGCGCGGTCCCAGACTTCAGCGTTTTGGATGCCGACCACGTCTAAAGAGGTATGCACCGCATTGCCGAAAAATATGGGGTGACTGGCGCGGGCAAATAACGCGGGATACATATGCTCCATGTACCTGTCCATTATCTGATCGCTCGACTCCCCTGGCAGCGCACCTGCAACATTGCCGGGCGTCTCATTCATATCGATATTGTTGATCATCAGAAATTGGTTGCCGGTATCTGACTGCAAAAATATACGCAGCCGATCAAGCGACTCGTCGTTACGACCAAGCGCTTGCATTTTACCAAGATAATGTTCGACCTCAGCAGCGGACAACGGCCCACCTGTGTTGGTATACCAAAAACTAAAGAGCAAGTAGCCCAGCAACGGCAAGCCCCAAAGGATTTTTCTTGAACGCATAACGCCCCCCTTTTATTACGCAGGCTGAGATTATGCAGCAGCTTATAATGGCTGTCATTAACTGATGCTTGATTCTCGCGTTAGAACAGCGGGCCTTCGAGGTGTGAATAGCAGAGTGAATCGGGTGTAAAACGAGGCGTCTCGCAGCCCAACACCGCCACAACCTGCTGGAGCTTGGCCCAGCAACTCAGGGTGTCCATTTGAGCTTTATGACTTTGAGCGATTCCAAGGCGAATTTGAGTCAACGCTGGCGTCTTCAGCAATTTCCTCTTCGCTTTTGGGCTGACTTTCACCGCGCATTTTGATCTGCATGCCATGCAAAAAGTTGCGCAGAATTTGGTCTTTGCAAGCCCGGTAATGGCGGCTGTCCGAGCGCCGAAAGAATGCCGAAAGCTCATGCTTGCTGATGTAAAAGTCTGCCAATGCCAACGTCGCCAAAATGTCTTCAGCCTGCAAATTAAAGGCAATTTTGAGTTTTCTAAAAACCGCGTTGTTATTCAGGCTTTGTTCCGGTGGCATTTGTGGGCCATCTTTTTTGCCGCGTTTTTGATTGATCAACCCATTCAAAAAAGTCGCAAACATAACGTCGCTACATTCTTCATAGTCCGGGTCATCATCTTTCTTTAACCACGCGCTGGTCTGAGTTCGTGTCACTTCAACACCCGCCTCGGCAAACATACCGATCATCTTTTTGTCATTAAGATCGAGTATGTAACGAATTCGTCGCAAGCAGTCGTTAGATTTCACTGTAGCATTTGTCCTTGTAGCATTTGTCTTTGTAGCATCGGCGCGTGAATTAGAGCGGGGTGTTCACAGCGTTTGTCTTTTAGTTTTTGTATTCTAAATGGTTTCTGATTTCTAGTGTTTAGCTCAGAAGTATCGCGGGCAACTTACCCTATTGGGCCGCCTCATCCGCTGCGCTGGGCGCTACGAATTGAATAGAAATTTTCTCATCTGCCACCTCGATGGTATCTCCGGTAACGATTTTTTTGCGCTTTTGCAATTCCACCTTGCCGTTGACCCGCACCTCGCCCGCAGCAACCGCCGCTTTGGCATGGCCGCCGCTTTCAGCAAGACCTTCAAATTTTAGAATCTTGTAAAGCTCAACCGGCTCTCTAGAAATTTCCACCAAACGATAGCCGGCTGGCGCAGATGCTCGCGAGTCCGAATCAATCCTGTCAGATGTTGTGGTCATATATATTGCCTAATGTGAGCATCCAGTGATTTAACAGATGCTGTCGTTGAGAAAACCATGCGCGACTACATGGCTGTCCTGACGATTTCAGAATTGCCAACAAAATTGGTCGACAGCAAGTATACGTCATCTCGGCAAAGGATAGGTCGCAATAGATGCCTACGCTGTGACGAAACTATGCAGCATAGAGGACGCTGAACGTATCTTTCTGTGCCCTTGTGTAACAGGCTAGCTAGCGCATGGATAGCTTAGGAGTCACCTCTTGATATCACCGAAAATCCGGTTATTGTCAGGAGGTAGCTGATTTGCTGCAAATAAGAATAAGAATAAGGAATCTATAATGAACTTTTCAATTAAGTCTCTTTTGCTTGGCGGTTTAGCCGTCATTTCTAGCGGAGCATTCGCCGCGCCATCACTGAAAATTTATGAAGTAGCAGTTCCTCTCTCAAAACAAGCGATTGTTTTGGAGGCGACTGATACGTTTATGAAGTCCAAAAAAGGCAAGACCTACAAGGGTGGATTGCACTTTAATACTATACTCGCCAACGGCAACAGCCCCGCAACACATACATTTGTGCTGCTAATGGATAGCATGGCTGCTATCGAAGAATGGGAAACGGGCCTCGTCGGTGACCCGGACATTGCGACCTTCTGGGCTGCATTAGACGCTAATTCAACACCTGTATCGCAAACTATGGGCAGCATGGTTAAGAGTTGGGGCGATATTTCAAATGAAGACCGAATTTGGCAAGTCACTCGTTTTTATACAACGGATCCAGTAAACACTGTTGCTGCAGTAGACGCATTAATAGAAGCCACTGGGGATAAATTCCCCGGACAAACCGTCGTCCATTCCCTTCCAGTGGGTAACCGCAATGGTGCAAACAATGCATTTTCCACCCATATGCTGGTAAATGGTTATAAGTCGGTCGCAGAGATGGAAGAGTGGATGAATTACTTAAACACTCAACCAGCATGGGCCAAATTCCTCGGATCTGTGCGAGACACCGTGACTTGGCAGGGAACTGAACTTATACAAAATACAATGATCTATGATGACGGCATGGACGTGCAGGCCTTCCACGGGAAGTAACGCATTCGGCGACCGACTACGAACCAGTCGGTCGCTCCCATGAATGCTTCGCAGAAAGTGCGGATCGATCTAGGCGGACACCGCTTAAGGTGTGCGCGAGCTGATTATCAGCTTGGCGCGTCTAGGCTTTCTAAAGGGGATAAATATCGGAAATTGGCTCCGCCTGCTGGGCTCGAACCAGCGACAAGCTGATTAACAGTCAGCTGCTCTACCAACTGAGCTAAGGCGGAGTAGTGTTGGTAAGCCCTAAAGGTAACCCTCTAGAGCAGCGCGATATTCTAATAGCAATGAGACCAAATGCAAGACCGATAGGGCAGAATTTGTGATTGGTTGTGCAATGAAGCTTTATTTCGGAATTATTTGCCGGATACAGCAAGATTTACCTGCCTGCTCGCCTTTTTCTATCAAAAAATCGCGTGAGTTTGCGATTAACACCGTCTGCTTGCACCTCCAAGTCTAGTCTCAGTCTATTTGGATTAACCAACTGATACCGCTCCAAAATACGCAGTCCTTTCGCGGTGGAAAAAATCACTAAATCCATTTCTTGCCAACCGGCTTGCACGCGCCAAATATCTCGCTCTCGGTCGCCCCAAGTTACATCTCTATAAGTGCCCGGTATGTGTTTCACCCCCATAGAGTCGCGGTCTTGCTCTATCACTATTTGCTGCGCATCAATAATTTGGAAGTCTTGCACAACAAAGGCTAAACCCGAACCCAGACCTATTCTGCGTATTTCCTCTTGCACCGATAACTTTGGCCTACGGCGTTCCGAAGGGGGGCGGGTAAACGCCCTAAGGTCATCGGATGCCTCTTCATCCACCGTCCAAACGCCAGATAATTGCACCGCCGCCACAGGCGCTTGTGCCAAATCTAAACCCTGACACCCCGCCAGTATGAGTGCACAAAACATCCCGCCCAGATATGTTTTCAGTCTTTTTGCAGCGGGTTTTGGCGCATATTTTTGTGCTTTGCTGTGCTGCATAAAGTTCACCTTTTAGCCCAAGTACTGCGCTTGAGCGGAGAGTATTTGACGTGTTTCGCTGACTAAATCTTGCATGATTTTTTCTACACTTTGCACTTCATTAAAGTAGGCAATACTCTGCCCTGCGCCAGAATGTATCAACGGCTCAATATCGTGTTCTTCAATGGCGCCCAGCAAATCCCCTACCAAGACATCCTGATAGGGCATTTTCAAAGGCTTCGGTGCATTCTCCGCCTCCCAGGCCTGACTCCACCCCGTGCGCACTTGACGGAACGGCTTACCGCTTTCTGAGCGCGTGATCACTGTATCTGCGCTGCCTGCTTGCAATAATTTGTCGCGATTCACTGGGTGCATGTGGCCTTGATGCTCCGTGGACAGCAGCCAAGCCGTACCCATCCAAACCCCTTGCGCGCCCATGGCGAGCGCAGCGGCAATATGTCTTCCCGTCGCTACTCCGCCCGCCACAAGAACTGGCACATCGCCAGCTGCATCGACTATTTGTGGTACTAACGAGTAGGTGCCAATTGGCCCGGTGTGGGCGCCGGCATCGTAGCCTTGGGCAACAATGATTTCGACACCAGCCTGTAAAGCTTTGGGTACGTGGTGGGGGCTACCAATGAGCGCTACGGTTGTTTTGCCGCGCGCTTTGGCTTCTGCCACAACGTCCGCCGGTGCACCAATGCCACAGGCAAGCATGTTTACGTCGCTGTCTAATACAGCCCGAAGTTGTTCTTGTTCTATTTCCTTTGAGCGAATAAAGCGAGTGCGCATACCCGGCTCAGTGGCCTCCGGCACGGCAAATTTATCGATGAGGCCTTTTACAAAGGCCGTATGCTCGGGAGGAATTTCTGCCTGAATGGCCTCTCTAGAGTTATGTTCGGGCATACCCGGTGGTAGCACTAAATCAACGCCAAAGGGCCGGCTGCCGGTTAAGCTGCGAATATAGGCGAGCTCATCGGTAATCTCTTGGGGGAAGCGTCGAGTAGCGCCATAAACCCCATAACCACCGGCGTTACTGATGGCGGCCACTGTGGCCATATCGTGGGCGAAGCCGAATATCGGTACGTCGATTTCAAATCGATCGCACAAGGGTGTCCAAAATTTGCTCATACACTTGCCTCCTTCCTTTGGCTTTAGCCTAACGTGGGGAAGGCATAATGCCCAGCCTAGTATCGCAGACGTTCTACTTGTCTAAGCACTACTGGGTGGGCAGCATAAACGGACCCTTTTTAGAAACCGTAAGGTAGCCAGAGAAAAACGGACAAAGAAAAACGCGCCAACAACTTACCGGCTGTTAACGCGCCCCCTTATCAACGTTTCTTGGCGGCTTTACCGAGCTGTATCCTGCCTTTATTCCGCGCCAATATACTTGGCCCAAAGCCCTTCACCTCAAGCACTTCATCCATACTGCGGAATGGCCCAACTTCGTTTCGATACTTGACCATTGCCTGAGCCTTACGCGGCCCTACCCCAGATAAAGTCTTGGCAATTTCATCTGCACTGGCTGAGTTCAAATCAACCTTTTGCTGTTGAGCGCTGGCTTTTTTTACTGAATTTTTGGTGGAGGGCTTACTTCCGCCACGACTCTGACTTGAAGCTGCAAAAGCAACCTTGTCATAACCTAATGCGCTCGGTGCCTTGGCTGCCACCGGGCCGGTTAGAAATAGTGAGGCCAAACAAAGAAGCAGTGTTCCTGAGAAATACCCCTTAGCCTTCGTTTGGGTTTTGCGGCCGGCTTTGCGCGCGGAATTGCCCGCAGATTTACCTAAAGCGTGGATAGCAGCTGTATGAGCCGCTCTGATAAAAAGTTTTTGAGAAAAAGTGGCAAACATATGTTTCATCCTGATAGTTGTTGAGAACAAAAATCTAAATGAACTTTAGTCAAAGCTAAGGCCGACAATCGCCCGTGGCACCCTGGAAAAAAGACAGGTGTGTATAGGGTTATAGCGCTTATCAATGTGAGCATTCACCCGAGCTAATTGTCGAATGACAAACTTGCTATGTTCCGCGAGCCAATCTAAAGGTGTGCGAGAGGCTTAAAGAAAGAGCAGTAGGACGAAAACGAAAACAAAAACAAAAACAAAAAAAAGGGAAAAACCATTTCTAGTCTTTCCCTTAATCATTCGCTGACCCAAAAGCCACTCACTATTCGTCTAGCCTGCGCTATCTGTCTTACCGTCTGCCAAGTCCTTCAATAGCGCCTCATTGACTCGATCTCGAAGCTCTTTACCCGGCTTAAAGTGCGGAACGTGCTTACCTGCAAGTCCTACAGATTCGCCCGTTTTTGGGTTGCGTCCTATACGTGGCGCACGGTAGTGCAAAGAAAAACTACCAAATCCGCGTATTTCAATTCGATCCCCAGAAGCCAGTGTATTGGACATCTGCTCGAGCATTGTTTTAACCGCAAACTCAACGTCTTTGGCGTTGAGCTGCAAGCCAGCCACCCGAGATTGAGCGCTAACCATGCGCTCAATTAACTCAGATTTCGTTAGGCTGACTTCCTCGGTCATAACTGGGCTCTAGCTCTTAAGATCGGGCACTAGGCTAAGCCTAGTCCTCGTCTGCCTGCTGGTTCATTTGCGCCTTGATCAAGTCGCCCAAAGTTGCAGGACCTGAACGGTCGGTCTCTTGCTTCTGGTGCTCTTTAACAGCTGCTCGCTCTTCTTCGATGTCCTTCGACTTGATAGACAAGCCAATGGTTCGATTCTTGCGATCAATACTGATGATCTTAACTTCAACCTCTTCGCCTTCCTTCAACACTGTGCGTGCGTCTTCCACACGATCAACGCTGATTTCAGCGGCCTTAAGTACACCAAGTACTTCTTCAGCCAGTTCAAGTGTCGCTTCTTTAGGCTGTACTTCTACAACCTTGCCCATGATTACCGCACCACGATCATGGATCGCTGTGTAATCTGAGAATGGGTCTTTATCTAGTTGCTTAATACCTAGCGAGATGCGCTCACGCTCAGGATCAACGGACAAGATAATGGTCTCAATCTGCTCGCCCTTGGAGTATCTGCGAACCGCAGTCTCGCCAGGCTCGTTCCATGAGATATCGGAAAGGTGCACAAGACCGTCGATGCCGCCATCCAAGCCAATAAAGATACCGAAATCGGTAATTGACTTGATGTTGCCGCTGATGCGATCGCTCTTGGCATGCTGAATGCTGAACTCTTCCCAAGGATTAGGACGGCATTGCTTGATACCCAATGAAATACGACGACGTTCTTCGTCGATATCCAGAACCATTACTTCGGTTTCGTCGCCTACTGAGACAACCTTAGAAGGATGAATGTTCTTGTTGGTCCAATCCATTTCGGATACGTGTACCAAACCTTCAACGCCCTCTTCGATCTCAGCAAAGCAACCGTAATCCGTCAGGTTAGTGATGGTAGCCATCACACGCGCACCCTCAGGATAACGACGAATGATGTTGACCCACGGATCATCACCTAATTGCTTCATACCTAGGCTAACGCGATTCTTTTCACGATCGAACTTTAAGATGCGCACGTTCACTTCATCGCCAACGTTAACCATTTCGCTCGGATGACGAATACGCTTCCAAGCCATGTCTGTAATATGCAACAGACCGTCTACGCCGCCAAGATCAACAAACGCACCGTAATCGGTAAGGTTCTTAACGATACCTTTAACGTCTTGACCTTCCTGCATAGAAGCAAGTAGCTCTTCGCGCTCGTGAGAATTTTCGTCTTCAAGAACGGCACGACGTGAAACAACAACGTTGTTGCGCTTCTGATCAAGCTTGATCACTTTAAATTCTAAAGGTTTGCCTTCAAGGTGGGCTGTTTCGCGCAAGGGTCGAATATCAACCAATGAACCGGGCAAGAATGCGCGGATGTCATTGACGTCAACGGTAAATCCACCTTTAACCTTGCCATTGATAATACCGATAACAACTTCGCCTTTTTCGCTGGCTTCTTCTAGTTGTTCCCAAGACTCGGCACGCTTAGCTTTTTCGCGGGACAAACGGGTCTCACCAAAGCCATCGTCTACAACTTCCATTGCAACCTTTACTTGGTCGCCAATGCTTAAGGTGCAAACGCCCTCTTCATTGAGGAATTGATTTTTGGGGATAACCCCTTCTGATTTTAGACCGGCATGTACTACTACCCAGTCATCGTCTATGTCTACCACCGTGCCGGTGACGATGGACCCGGGTGCCATCTCGATGGTTTGTAAACTTTCTTCAAATAGGTCGGCAAATGATTCGCTCATATAATTGTCTGCCGGGGGAAGCACATTGCTCGAAATGAGATGCTTGCCAAGCCGGCGAAACTCTCCGTTGGTTAGTTAATGTTTAGGCAGTTACTGGCTAAAGCTAAAAGAGCACATATTGCAGGACACAGCGCGCTAGGCACACGGTGCTCATCAATAATCTTGTTTCGACTGGGAAGTAATCAGACCGGTAGGACAACGAGCATCATTCTCGTTTACGTATCCTTACGTACTTTCTAACTTTACTTTCTTCTCGAAGCGAACCCTTCCCCCAAAAGCTTTCTTAATTGAAACCTTCTAGGAACCTTACAAATACCCTTTGGAGACTTCCGTCATAATTGTTTCCAACACCTCTTCTATGGTCATCTGGGTGCTATCAATTATGAGGGCATCAGCGGCGGGCTTCAGCGGTGCAACTGCACGTCCTCTATCCCGAGCATCACGTTCTTGGATCTGTTCGAGAAGGTCGCGCAAATTAACACTCAATCCTTTATTTTTCAACTGCTTATAACGGCGATCAGCCCTTGCCTCGGCAGAAGCGTCCAAAAATATTTTGGCCTTAGAGTGCGGAAATACCACGGTACCCATATCGCGGCCATCTGCGACTAAGCCTGGCGCTCGTTGAAAGGATTTTTGCAAAGCCAATATAGCGTCACGCACGCCAGGCAATGCCGCCACTTGGGATGCGGCCACGCCAGTCTCTTCTGTACGAATAATGTCGCTCAGATCGCTGCCGTTGACGTCTACCTTGTCGCCGATAAATGCGATTTGCAAATCTGCCACCATGGCCACCAGTGTATTTTCATCAGCTAAATCAATGGCTTGGGATTGGGCAGAAACTGCAACAATGCGGTATAACGCGCCGGAATCAAGCAAGTGCCAGCCCAATTTGGCGGCGACTAACGACGATAACGTGCCTTTACCGGAGCCTCCAGGGCCATCGATGGTCACTACCGGAGCAAGCGGGTCGTGCTGCATTATTTCTCCTCATTGGGGACTGAAATTGAAATCTAGCGTTAGTACCCAGTAGTAAGCCTCTAGACAAAACACAAAAATTTTGGGGCGCAAACGCTCTACTAAAACTACAAACTTAGCAGAAATTTATTCAGACTCAGAAGCCTTGCGCTTATTCGCCGCAGCGCTAATCTGAGCGATACCGGATTCACTGTCCGCATCACGAATACTTTGTGCCAACGACTGTAAGTCTGCGCTGAAGGTATCTAATGCCGTCAACACTTCCTCTTTATTCAGCTGAAAAATTCGCCACCAAAGTTCAGGGTTGGCCCCAGCAATACGCGTAAAATCTCTGAAGCCCCCGCCGGTTAGCGAAAAATGCTGGTCTTCAACCTGCTGCATAAAGGCAAAGGCTAACAAATGAGGTACATGGCTGGTAATGGCCAGCGCCCGGTCATGATCTTGGGGCGAGAGCTGGCTGGTCTGCGCCTCTAAACAGCGCCATAACTTGAGCACGCTTTCTAAGGCTTGGGGCGACGTATTTTCAGTGGGTGTGAGCACCACCATGCAGCGGGTAAATAAATCAGCGCGAGCGGCCTCAGGCCCACTTTTCTCAGATCCGCTAATAGGATGACAAGGTACAAAATTTTCCGGAAGATTTATCTGCAAGGCTACCGCGCTGACAATGGGGCCTTTAACACTGCCCACATCGAATACGGCGGCTTGGTGCTTGGCTAATTTAACTACCCAATCGCTGACCAAGTCGCTTGGCACACATAGCGCTACCAAACTCGCATCACTCGGTACTTCATGGACAATCTCATCCACCATGCCGCTGTCTAATGCCCACTGAGCAGAGGTTGGATTAGTTTCAATGCCCACTAACATACTGGCAACACCGTGCTGGCGTAGCGCGAGTGCCAATGAGCCACCGATTAGACCAACGCCTACTATGGCAATTTTGTGGAAATGTTCAGACATATATTCTCAATGCTCTGCCCTTTAGGGCAATCTGTCCCCGGCCCTTGGCAGATCTTTGATCGCCACTGTCTAACTGCCTATCTATCTAACTAACTATCTGACTATCTAACTATCTAACTAGCGATTCTTTTTTGGCGCTTTTACCGACATTTTCATTAAAGAGACGAATCTGTGGTGCTTTTCTTTCTTGCAACTGCTAGCGGATCTTCGCCAGCGTTGTCAAAAATCGCTCATTCTCAGCAGGCAAACCAATACTCACGCGAATATGATTGGGCAAACCATATTCAGCGATAGGTCTAACAATAACGCCTTGTTGCAACAAGCGCTGAAACACATCTGGACCCGGCTCACCACAGTCAAAGCTGACAAAATTACCCGCTGAAGGAATATATGAATAACCCATGTCCGTTAGCCCAGCGATCATTTGCTGCATGCCTTGGCGGTTCATCTCAACACTTTCGCGCACATACTCTTCGTCCGCAATTGCAGTAATCGCCGCCGCCATAGCAAGGGCGTTAACATTAAACGGCTGTCTCACACGATTAAGCAAATCAGCAAACTCAGGGCTAGAAACACCGTACCCTAAGCGCACTGCAGCAAGGCCATAGACCTTCGAAAAAGTGCGGGTAAGAATCAAATTGGGGAATTTCTTCAGCAAAGCCACGCCGTCGATGTAGTCATCTGAAGTCATATACTCAAGATAGGCTTCATCTAAAACCACCCACACAGTACTGGGTACCTGCTGCAAAAAATCTATCAAATCAGCGCCGGGCACCCATGTGCCAGTTGGGTTATTCGGATTAGCGATAAAGATTACCCGCGTGCGTTCATTCACTGACGCCAGCATTGCATTCAGATCTGTACCGTAGTCCTTAGCAGGTACGGTTACCAAATCACCACCACAGCAGGTAACAGCTAAGCGATAAACAACAAAACTGTGCTCAGAAATAATGGCTTCATAACCTGGCTCAACGGCCACCCGTGCGATCAGATCTAAAACATCGTTGGAGCCATTGCCCAGCGTCAACTGATCTGTATCCACACCAATGTGTTCAGCCAACGCTGCCTTTAGCTCAAAGCCGCCGCCATCTGGATAACGCGACAACTCTTTACTCACTTGCGCGATGGCTTGCTGAACATGGTCGCCAGGACCACGAGGGTTTTCATTGCTGGCTAGCTTAACAATGTCGTTTATGCCTAATTCCCGGGCAACTTCGTCAATTGGCTTGCCTGGCTGATACGGCTTAAGGCCGGCAATGCGTTCATTTACTTGTGCTTCAATACTCATGCGGGGACCACTGCCTTAGGGTAAGAACCCAACGTGCGCACCTCTAGTGCGACATCTGATATTGCGTCAATCACCGATTGCGCATTGGTTTGAGATTGATGCCCGTCGAAATCTATAAAGAACACATAGGACCAATCGCCGGAACGCGCTGGACGCGTTTCAATACGTGACAGACTGATATCGAAGCGCTGGAAGGGTTCCAGCACCCGAAGTAATGCACCCGGCTCATTCTTCACCGAGACCAAAATTGAGGTTTTGTCATTGCCACTAGGACCCACCACTTGCTTACCAATGATTAGGAAGCGCGTTTTGTTATCCGGGTTGTCTTCAATGCGCGTAGACAATACATGTAAGTTGTAACGTTCCGCTGCCATTTCACCGGCTACCGCAGCAACACCAGGGCGCGCCAAAGCTTGCTTCGCTGCCTCTGCATTACTCGCAACCGCTACGCGAGGGATACCGGGATAGTGCTGGTCTAACCAACCGCGACATTGCGCCAAACTCTGAGCATGAGAAACAATTTCGGTAATCGGCGGGGTGTCCGAGTCGCTGCTTGCCTGCATAAACGCATGATGAATAGGTAACTCTACCTCTGCGCAAATACGCAGGCGCGTGCTCAGAAAACAGTCTAATGTGTGATTGACCATGCCCTCAGTGGAATTTTCCACTGGAACAACACCATAGTGAACAGCTTGGGATTCTACTTCGCGAAAAACCTCATCAATGGAGGCCATAGGCGTGGTGTTAGCAAAGTGGCCAAACTGTTTGATGGCGGCCGCTTCGGTATAGGTGCCTTCAGGGCCAAAGTAGGCAACGGTCAACGGCTGCTCAAGATTCAAACAGCAGGAAATAATTTCGCGGAACAAACCGGCCACGTCTGCGTCGGTCAATGGCCCAGGGTTTTCCGCCATCAGCCGAGTCAAAATTTGTGCTTCGCGCTCTGGCCGGTAAAAAATAGGCGCCTCGCTCATGGGCTGGCCCTGCTTAATTTCACCCACTTCCAACGCGCACTGCGCCCGCGCATTAATCAACGTCAGTAACTGACGATCAATACTGTCAATACGCTCCCGTAAGGGTTTTAACGCCTCATCATCCACGCTCATTTTCGAATTCGCTCATAAAATTGACTAAGGCTTGAACAGCTTCCAAAGAAACCGCGTTATAGATACTGGCGCGCATACCGCCAACACTTCTGTGTCCTTTGAGATTAAACATACTGCGCGCTTCCGCTTGCGTAACAAATTCGGCATCCAGTGCTGAATCAGCCAAGGTGAACGGCACGTTCATAGTGGAGCGATTGCCCGCGGCAACGGGCGAACTATAAAAGTTACTGTTTTCAATAGCCCCGTAAAGCAAATCCGCTTTCGCCTGATTTTGCGCTTCAATGGCTGTGAGGCCGCCTTTTTCTTTGATCCATTTGAATACTAAACCTGCCAAATACCAACCATAAGTTGGCGGCGTATTGATCATAGAGTCGTTCTCAGCCTGCTGTGCATAGTCGAGGAACGTTGGCGTAATATCTCGCGCGTTGCCGCAGAGGTCTTTGCGCACAATCACAACGGTTAAACCCGCTGGGCCAATGTTCTTCTGCGCACCAGCGTAAATCAGAGCAAAATTGTTTACGTCTACTGGACGCGACAAAATGTCTGATGACATATCCACTGCAATCGGCGTGGCGCTCGTAGGGAAGTTTTTAAACTGCACGCCACCAATCGTTTCATTGGAGCAAATGTGTAATAGGCGAGCATTGTCACTGAGATTCCAAGCACTTTGGTCTGGAATATGGTCAAAATTAGAGTCGGCACTGGTAGCGGCAACGTTAACATTGCAATACTTCTTAGCTTCCTTAATCGCCTTCTTTGACCAAGCGCCAGTCTCAATAAAATCTATGGTGTCGCCTGCTTGAGTCAAATTAAGCGGAATACCGGCAAATTGCCCGGTAGCGCCACCTTGCAAAAACAGCACATGGTATTCGTCTGAAACACCCATCAATTCACGTAAGTCGGCTTCAGCTTGGGCCGCAATATCAACAAAAATTTTGCTACGGTGACTCATCTCCATAACCGACATGCCACTCCCTTGATAGTCAGTCATTTCTTCCGCGGCTTGGTTAAGCACTTCTATCGGTAACGACGCTGGTCCAGCTGAAAAGTTGTGTGCGCGAGACAAGGAAACCTCCAATTAATTTATTTTTATCAATATTTTATAGTAGGCAACTCTATTGACTGGGCCGCCGAATGAAATTTTATCTAGGCTAACTTAGTCACCTAGACTTTGGTTTTGATTTGGTTTTGATTATCTTTTTATCAGTCGTCTCTTATTCTTCTAATTTTCTAATCTTCTAATTTTCTAATCTTCGCCATATAGCCGCCACCTCATAGTGGTCTGCTGGCGGACAGCATAAATAATCACCGCAGTTAAATCAGCGGCAAATACTCCGTGCTACCGCCCTCTGCTAAGAAAAATTTATATACGCCTTCTTAGGGCGCTAGCCGGTGTAACGCCGCTCATGTCCAATGACTATTCAGATTCAGTATCTGAATCTTCTGCTGGTGTTGCTGCGTCTATACCTCCGCCGTCAACTACACCTTCAGCTTTTTCACCTTCAGACAGGTCACCGTCAGACCCTTCGGTATCGGCGACTAAGCTGCCCTCGGCAATACGCCCAACACTGTTAAGCAACTCGCCATCTTTAAGTTTTATCAGACGCACACCTTGAGTATTTCTACCCACGATGGACACTTCATCGCCGCCGGTTCTAACTAATGTGCCCATATTTGAGATCAGCATCAACTCGTCGCCTTTGAACACTTGCACTGCACCTACAAGCTCACCATTACGGTTACTTGTCTGCATGGCAATCACGCCTTGAGCGCCTCGGCCACGAATAGGGAAATCGGTAATGAGCGAGCGCTTACCATAACCATTTTCACTGGCGGTTAAGAGGTAACCCTCTTCGTTAGGAATAATCAGCGATATAACGCGCTGGCCTTCGCCCAATCTAATACCGCGAACACCCTTGGCGGTACGCCCCATTGTTCTAACGTCAGTTTCTTTGAACCGTGCCGCCTTTGCCGCGTTGGAGCAAAGCATAATGTCACTGCTGCCATTGGTAATGGCGGCGCCCACTAATGTATTGCCTTCCTCTAAATCAATAGCAATCAAGCCGCTGGGGCGTGGACGAGAGAATTGCTCAAGCGGTGTCTTTTTAACAGTGCCATTGGCAGTCGCCATAAAGACAAAATGATCCGCAGCGTAATCTTTAATCGGCAGCACGGCAGTTATGCGTTCATCGGCACCCAAAGACAGAAGATTAATCATTGGCCGACCTTTGGCACCACGACTACCTTGTGGAATTTGGAAAACCTTCAGCCAAAAGACCTTGCCCATATCAGAAAAGCAGAGCAACACGTCATGAGAGTTCGCAACAATTAAATGTTCAACGAAATCTTCATCTCTGACCGTTGTCGCCGCTTTGCCTCGGCCACCGCGCCGCTGAGCTTGGTAAGTGTCTAGTGGTTGGGTTTTGCCATAACCCAGGTGTGAAATAGTCACCACAAGTTCTTCTTCGTTGATCAGATCTTCTACTGACAAATCTTGATGACTCGTCACTACTTCAGTGCGACGCTCGTCGCCGTAAGTGGTGCGTATTTCTTCTAGCTCTCCGCGAATTACGGATATCAGGCGAGTATGCGAGCCCAAAATATCTAACAGGTCTGCTATTTCATCAATTACGCCCTGATAATCTTCCATCAGCTTGCCCTGCTCCATGGCAGTCAAACGATGTAAACGAATTTCTAAAATAGCCTGAGCTTGTTCTTCAGTGAGGCGATAAAGACCGTCGCTAAAACCAAAGTCTTCTGACAACCCTTCTGGGCGACAGGCATCACTGCCCACGCGCTCTAACAAGTCGAACAATGCTTCAGCGGCCCAGCGTTGTTCCATTAACTTCACCCGCGCTTCTGCAGCTGAAGGAGATTTTTTGATCAATTCTATGACCGCATCAATGTTGGCTAAAGCGACAGCCTGGCCTTCTAAAATGTGTCCACGCTGACGTGCTCGACGCAGTAAATATAACGTTCTACGGGTAACAACCTCTTGCCTGTGCTGTAGAAACGCTTCAAGCATCTCCTTCAGGTTGACCAACTTCGGCTGGCCTTCAACCAGCGCAACGCAGTTAATACCAAAGACAGATTGCAGTTGGGTCTGGGTGTACAGGTTATTCAGAATAACCTCACCAGACTCACCACGGCGCACTTCAACAACGACACGAAGGCCATCTTTGTCTGACTCATCTCGCAGCTCAGTAATGCCGTCAATGCGCTTTTCTTTTACCAACTCGGCAATTTTTTCAATGAGCCGAGACTTATTTAGCTGGTAAGGAATCTCAGTAATGATAATGCGTTCGCGGCCATTCTTTTCTATTTCGACACTGGCGCGTCCGCGCACATAAATACGGCCACGGCCTGTACGATAAGCCTGCACAACGCCCGCTCGCCCGTTAATGATGCCCCCTGTGGGAAAATCGGGCGCGGTAACGAATTCCATCAGGCCGTCAACGTCTATCTGTGGATTTTCCAGCATAGCAAGACAAGCATTCACAACCTCGGTCAAATTATGTGGCGGAATATTGGTTGCCATACCGACCGCAATACCTGAACTACCGTTAACCAAAAGTGTAGGTACGCGAGTAGGCAGCACTTCTGGCATCGACAGCGTGTCGTCGTAGTTCGGCACAAACTCAACGGTGTCTTTGTCTAAATCAGCCAGCAGGTCTGAGGCCATTTTTGACATACGTACTTCGGTGTAACGCATGGCCGCTGGCGGATCTGCGTCAATGGAGCCAAAGTTACCTTGGCCATCTACCAGCAAGTAGCGCATTGAGAAATCTTGCGCCATACGCACTATCGTGTCGTAGGCCGCGGTATCGCCATGCGGGTGATACTTACCAATCACATCACCGACCACTCGTGCAGACTTAACGTAGGGTCGGTTGTAGGTGTTATTAAGCTCGCTCATGGCAAACAAAACGCGCTTGTGTACAGGCTTTAAGCCGTCGCGAATATCTGGCAGCGCTCGCCCTACAATTACGCTCATGGCGTAATCTAAGTACGATTGACGTAACTCATCTTCGATGTTTACTGGGCGAATATCTCTAGAATCTGGAGGCGTAATTTCGGACATAAATGCAGCGCTATCAGCTTGGAAAATTAGCCTGAAACATTAACACAATCCTCAACAAATGGGGCATTTGAAAGCGTAATTTGAGGCAGATAAAGCATCCAAAAAACACTAAACAGAGACTTAAATCCTAGGCCAAACGGCAAAAAATTGCGACCAACGGCCAGCAAATTTGCCAGTTGGCGCGCGCAACCCCAGTTTTGCACCACAGCGCCAATATCTTTTGCGACAATTTCGACCAATTTACGGCTATTCCTTCCGCCGCAGGGGTGCTGACGGCTACAATAGAGCGAAATCTTTTCAAGATTATTCGCAAAGGGCAAAGTCGCTCTTTTGCCAGCAATTACGGAGTGTGATTACGCATAATGGATAACGCGCAAAATGTGGACCCGGAAGAAATCAGCAAATTCAATGCGCTGGCCAGCCGTTGGTGGGACCTAAACGGCGATTTTAAGGCATTACACGACATCAACCCCAGCAGACTGGAATACATTAGCCAGCGCACGGATTTACACGCTGGCCCAGTGATAGACGTAGGCTGCGGCGGTGGCATTCTTGCCGAATCTATTGCTGCAACTGGCGCGCAAACAACCGGCATTGATATGGCGGTTAAAGCATTAGGTGTGGCGAAACTGCACGCGTTAGACAGCGGCGCTCAGGTGATCTACGAGGAATCTACGGCGGAAGAATACGCCGAACTGAAACCTGCGCAATTTCGCACTGTGACCTGCTTAGAAATGCTCGAGCATGTCACCCACTACCCAGATACTGTGAAGGCGTGTGCGGCGCTGGCCCAACCTGGGGCAGACCTGTTTTTCTCCACCATCAATCGCAATCCAAAAGCCTACCTGCTGTTGGTTTTAGGTGCTGAGTACGTACTGAATATTTTGCCCAAGGGCACCCATGAGTATGCGAAGTTCATCAAGCCTTCTGAGTTAGCCCAAGCCTTGAGAGATGCTGGCTTAGAGTTGGTAGAAATACGAGGCATGAACTACAACCCGCTCACCCGCAATTGCCGGATCAGCAACGATACCGATGCAAATTACATCGTCCATGCAAGAAAACCTCAATGACACAAACAAATGAAGCCGCCAAACAGCTAGACCATTACCCGGAACTGGCGGCAAAGCAAAGTAGCTGGCAACACCACTTTCAATGCGACGCATTGAACGGCAAAACGATTTTGGTCACAGGTGCTGGCGATGGCATTGGCAGCGCTAGCGCAAAAACCTACGCAAGTTTTGGCGCAAACGTCATTCTTTTAGGCCGCACGCGCAGCAAACTAGAGGCGGTATTTGATTGGATAGAAACGCACACCGAAACTTCGCCGGTCATCGTGCCATGCGATTTAGAAAACCTTGACGGTACGACTGTAGAGCACCTCGCAGACTCAATTATGGAAAACTTTGGGCAACTGGACGGTCTGGTCCACAACGCCTCCCGCCTTGGGCCTAAAGTACCCATCGCCCACTACCCCGCGGACGAGTGGCAAAAGGTTATGCAAACCAACGTCAACGCCGTGTTTATGCTCAATAAAGGCTTGTTCGAATTACTCGACAAGAGCGAGAACGCCTGTGTAATTCACACCTCTTCGAGTGTAGGCCGCGAAGCTAGAGCTTATTGGGGCGCATACGCTGCATCAAAATTTGCACTAGAAGGGTTGAGCCAACTGTTTGCAGACGAAACCGAGACCGCTGGGAATATCCATGTTTACAGCGTCAATCCGGGCGGCACTAGAACTGCCATGCGCAGAGAAGCCTACCCACTAGAGGACCCGGCTATATTGCCGACGCCGGAAGATCACATGGAGTTGTACTTAGCACTGATGTGCTCGAAAGATCAGGTTAGTGGCAATGTCGTGAACTTCACCACGGGACAGCAGATAGATGCTCGTAACTGGCTGCAAAACAGCAGCCAGTAGTACGCCTCGATTATCAGCTAGCGCTTTGCCGAAGGCTTACCGCCTCTTGCTGGGCGAGAACCCGCTGCCGAGTTAGACTTACCACGGCTTCTCGCTTTCGCCAGCGCATCCAGCTTGCGCGCTGAGCCCGCGCGATTGTCAGCAAAGCTTTTCCGTACAATTTTACTACCGGCTTTTCTGGCTTCTCTATCTGCACCTTGCCCAGCGGTTTTAGCAGTGTTTTTTGAGGCGGTTTTAGCGGCAGTTTGACCCGAGCCTTTGGGAGAATTTCTACCCGTATATTTACCCAGTACAGGGCGCGCCTTATTCGCAGGCACTCTCGCAGAGGGTCTCACCGGACGGACAGGCCGCTCCTTCCAAACACCCAACTCGTCCGAGCCGCCCTCATCAAAATCTAACCCCACAGCCATTTCCGCCGCCATTACAGACGGGTCTTGCGGCTTTTGCGCAGACTTAGGTGCTTCCAATTTAGGATATGGAATTAGGCAACTGCCCTTTGCCACACGCGAACGCTTAAGCTTTTGCCCTGTTCGACCAGGTCGCGGCAAGCCCAACATCCTGTATAAGAGCTTCAGGTCTTCCTGCTGCAAAGACGCCCACTGACCAACGGTAAGCCAAGAGGGTAAAACCACAGGTCCATATCTAACACGCTTAAGACGGCTAACCATGCAACCGGCGCTGTCAAAAAGCCGTCTTACCTCGCGGTTACGACCCTCGGTTAACGCAACGTGATACCAAAAATTATTTTCACTGCCGTTGTAATAGCGAATATCCGAGAAGCGCATCATCTGCCCTTCAAGCTCAACGCCTTCCTTCAGCTGACGGATCGCTTTATCGTCCAACTTAACGTTCACTCGCACCGCGTACTCGCGATCTAAGCCGGTAGATGGATGCATCATTCTATGCGCTAGATCACCATCGTTGGTTACCAACAGCAAACCTGTGGTTTGCACGTCTAAACGACCTACTGTAACCCAACGACTGCCAGGAATTTTTGGTAACTGATCAAATATGGTGCCGCGTCCCTCAGGGTCGCGCCGACTACACACCAAACCGCCGGCTTTATTCAAAATAATGACTTGTGGGGTAAGACCCTGATCCGAGGAGACCGCATGGCCATCCACTTCTATACGGTCAGCACTGGTAACGCGCTGGCCCAAATGTGCGGGTTCGCCATTTACCGCAACCCGACCTGCGCTGATCCATTGTTCTATTTCCCGACGCGAACCGCGCCCATGAGCGGCAAGCACCTTTTGTAGCTTTTGCGCTTCAGGTTCTTCGGCAACGGCAGCCCGACGTGGACCCTCATTAAAAAAGGATCTGGAACGGTCTCTATCTTTGCGCTCCTCTCTTGTTCCTGAGGGTGCCTTTCTGGAAAGCACCGTCTTAGGACCCGTGTTTCCAATAGCTGGAGATCTAGGCTTAGTCATGACAAAGGGTACCTACATAAAGATCGAGATAAAGACCGGCGTAAATGCCGAGAGTATTTGTCATTAATTTTGCTCAGATTGAGTTGAAGACTCAGGATGCGTCGATTGGGGTGCGTCTGCTTCAGCGGTTTCTGCATCACCCACATCTTGCTGCTCGGTTTCGTTCGCATTAACGCTTTCTGCTTCGCCGTCTGCCTCTGCAGTGGTCTCGTCATCTGCGTCCAGACTAGGTTCGTCAGCGCTAGAATCTGCAAGCGCTTCCGCATGCTCGACATCGCCTTCAGCGGACTCATGCTGACCCTCGCCTTCCGCATTCGCCCCTTCAGCCTGCTGCTCTGCAACAAGCGTCGGCTCAATAAGCGCTCTAATCTCTTCTAACGGTGGCAGCTGATCAAGATTGTTTAAGTTGAAGTAATCGAGAAACGTCTTGGTAGTACCATATAGCGATGGGCGTCCAGGCGCCTCGCGCTGCCCCACCACACGAATCCAATCTCGCTCCAGCAATGTGCGCATAATATTTTGGCTCACGCCCACACCACGAATTTGCTCAATATCACCACGAGTTACTGGCTGCTTGTAGGCCACCAACGCCAAGGTTTCCAACAACGCACGGGTATAGCGCGGGGGTTTTTCTTCCCACAACCGACTCACCCAAGCACTTAACTCTTGTTTAGCTTGATAACGAAAGCCACTGGCAACATGAATCAGTTCAACGCCGCGATCGCCGCACGCCTCTTCTAACGCTGCGAGCACATCGCGTATTTGCTTACGCCCATTCTCTTCTGCCAACTCACCGTCAGCGAAAAGTTTAAATAAATTCTCTACCGTCAAAGGTCCTTCTGCAGCCAACAATGCTGCCTCAATAATCTGACCTATTTTTTCTTCGGTCAGCACCTGCCCCTCAGACATTAATCATCCTCCTTATCAGATGCATCAGATGCGTTGGACGAATGATCATCCTGGTTTGCAGAGCCACCTTGTTCTGGGCTCACGTTTTGCTCGGCTGCCGCCGCATCCGTTGCGTCCGTTGTGATCGGCAGGACTTCTGCGGGCTGCCCTTCTTCAGTCACATCATTTGAAAATGCAGCTTCCTCTTCCGCTTTTGGCCCGCCATATTGGTCATCATATGATTCATCAAATTGCACACCACCATCAGTTCTGGCTGACCCTACCCGAACATGAATCGGCGCAAAGGCCTCGTTTTGAACAAATTCTATTAGGGCTTCGCGCACCAGTTCCATAATGGCTAAGAACGTAACCACCACGCCCAGACGCCCCTCTTCCGCGACAAAAAGCTCGTAGAAAGGAATGAACCCATCACGCTCGCTGACCGCAGACAAAATATTGCCCATGCGCTCGCGTACCGACAGCGGCTCAAATTTAACTTCATGCTTGGTATACATTTCCGCACGACGTAAAACGTGGGACAAGGCGAACAACACATCGCGTAAATCTACGTCCGGCTCAGCAAGCACCTTCACCAAATCAGGTTTGTTGGCAGCTGCTGGAAACACATCTCGCTCTAGGCGCGGAATTTCATCCAAGTTTTCTGCCGCAGACTTTATTTGTTCGTACTCTTGCAGACGTCGAATCAGCTCAGACCGAGGGTCTTCCTCGTCCTCCAAGCTTTCAGGTCTTGGCAGCAACATGCGCGACTTAATTTCCGCCAGCATCGCAGCCATTAACAAATACTCACCGGCAAGCTCCAATTGAAGCGCTTGCATGAGTTCAATATAGCTCATGTATTGGGCGGTAATGACAGAGACCTGAACCTGCAAAATATCTAGGTTTTGACGCCTGATGAGGTACAGGAGCAAATCCAAAGGTCCTTCAAACGTCTCTAAAAATACTTCTAACGCTTCCGGTGGAATATATAGGTCAGTTGGCACGTCAACAAAAGGCTGACCTGCCACCATAGCAACCGTGTTTTCATCTGCCTCGCGGGCAACGTTCAACCGCTGTGCAGGCTCGGCAACATGCGCTTGCGCGTCATCTGTAGCTACAATGTCTTCCGCGTTTGTAATTATCGACATAACAAATTCTCTACGCAGGGCAACGCAGCCCTACCGGCTTTGAGCAAACCACCCAAGGTTCCAGCGCACGTTTTAGTATCACTGGCGATGGCTAATCCCCACGGCTTCCTTCACGTCGTCCATAGTTTCTCGAGCAATCACACGGGCTTTTTCTGAGCCTTCCTGAATGACTGCATGGACAAGGTCCGCATCCTCTTCAAACTGTTGGGCGCGACCACGTATCAGTTCTTGTTCCACATTAATGCTGTCTATCAACGGCTGTTTGCAATCAATGCAGCCAATGCCCGCCGTGCGACACCCTGTCGTGCACCAGTCCAATACCTCTTGATTTGAATAAACTTGGTGTAGAGCAAATACCGGGCAATTGCCAGGCTCACCCGGGTCGGTCAAACGTACCCTAGCAGGGTCTGTTTGCATGGTCCGGATCTTACTTTCTACAACACCCGGCTCTTCTCGCAGCGCAATAATATTGTTGTAGGATTTGGACATCTTTTCGCCGTCTAGTCCGGGCATCTTGGCCTGCTCAGACAACAGCGATTGCGGCTCTGGCAAAATAATGCGCCCGCCCCCTTCCAAATAACCAAACAGTCGTTCGGTATCACCAATAGAAAGGTTCTGCTGCTCGGAGAGCAAAGCTCTAGCACGCTCTAACGCCTCAGCATCACCCCGCTCTAAATATTCTCGACGGAAATTCACGTATAACTTAGCGGCCTTCTTACCCATTTTTTTCACAGCGGCCTCGGCCTGCTCTTCAAAGCCGGGCTCACGCCCATAAATATGGTTAAAACGACGCGCCACTTCCCGCGTCAGCTCTACGTGAGCCACCTGATCTGCTCCCACAGGCACGCGACCCGCGCGATAGATCAAAATGTCAGCGGCTTGCAGCAATGGATAACCCAAAAATCCATAGGTCGCTAAATCACGATCCTTGAGCTTTTGTTGTTGGTCTTTATAAGAGGGCACGCGCTCCAGCCATGACAGCGGCGTAATCATTGAGAGCATCAGGTGCAGTTCTGCGTGCTCTGGCACCTTGCTCTGGACAAAGATCGTTGCAGCACCCGGGTTAACCCCAGCCGCTAGCCAATCCACCACCGTATCAAAGGTAAACTGATCAATGCTTTCAGAATGTTCGTAGTTCGTTGTGAGGGCGTGGTAATCGGCAACAAAAAAGAAGCACTCGTACTCGTGTTGCAAACGCACCCAATTATTCAGCACACCATGTAAATGGCCCAAATGCAGACGCCCCGTGGGACGCATTCCAGAGACAACCCTCTGATTCGAATCATTACTGCTCAAGCGAGCACCTTATAGTCAAAATTGACTGGGTAGTATAGATCACATGGCCTCCAATGGCAGGTATTTCCTACCTCGACTAGCGATACTTACAATGATCTAAGCCGGCAACATTTGCTGGCAGACCCTCGCTCAGGAAAGCACCCCAAGACCCTGACGCACAACCACCGGGTCGCCGTCGGACAGGTCCACAATTGTGGACGTTTCTATACCGCAGGGCCCGCCATCTAGAATCACGTCTATGTCTCTATGATTGCCCAAGGTTTCAACTATTTCTTCAATATCACCCAGATTTTCGTCGGCCTCCTCCAAGCGCAGTGTGGCCGTCACCATAGGTTCGCCAAAAATCTCCAACAAGCCTTGGACAATTGGATGATCCGGCACGCGCAGACCGATCAATTTTTTCTTCGGATGAACCAAACGTTTTGGCACTTCACGGCTAGCCTGCAAAATAAATGTAAATGGCCCTGGCGTATTGCGCTTGAGTAACCGGTAATCAGCGTTCTCTACTTTGGCGTAGGTCGCAAGGTCGCTCAAATCTCTGCAGGCCAAGCTGAACTGGTGGTTCTTATCTAAGTTTCGCAGCGTAATGATTTTTTCTAGCGCTGCCTTATCACCCATATGACAGGCAATGGCGTAGGTTGTGTCAGAAGGATAAATAACCAACCCACCTTTATGCAGGGCCTCGGCGGCAATTTTTAACAACCGGTTTTGTGGGTCTGTTGGGTGTACGCGCAAATGTTGTGCCACGACTTATTATCCTATGAAAAACTTACAGCCCCAGTGTATTCCTTTATCATCGCTATTCCATCGACCAGCAACAAAAGAACATTCATGCAGCAGCTACTCGACTACTTGGCCGTCATTGCCTTCGCTATTGTCTACTTCACCACCAAAGACATTTTTCTCGCCACTGGCGTGCTGATGGCTGGCGTTACGCTGCAAGTGATTGCTTACAAAGTGTTGAAAAAACCTATTGGCAAAGAACTTAAAATGACTTTTTGGCTGAGCATCGTCATGGGTGGTTTGACGCTATTGTTGAGAGACGAAGCATTCATCCAATGGAAGCCAAGTATTGTCAGTTGGGCCCTTGCCTCTGCACTGATTGGCGCGCACTGGTTTACAAAAACTTTCTTGCTGAAGAAACTCTTAGGCCACGCCCTTAAACTGCCCGATGAAAAATGGCAAGTTCTCACCTACGGCTGGGCCCTAGCCTTCACCTTCTCTGGCATGCTCAATCTATGGGTGGTGAATAATTTTTCCATGGACGCGTGGGTAACCTTTAAAATATTCGGTCAAACGGGCATTAACTTCATTTATATTATCGTGATGGTTGTTTATCTGGTCGCCTCTGGCGCGCTCAGCGAGGCCAATCTAGCGTCGCCAGAAGAAGAATCTGACCCAGTTCTAAACCCAGACATGCATAAGGAAGAGAGCGAAGATGAGACCTCGCCCCTCACCCCATCCGAGGAGACGCCAAGATGACAGTACTGAGCGTTAACCTGAATAAAATCGCGCTGCTGCGTAACTCTCGGTTGGGCGACAGGCCCAGTGTAGTGAACGCCGCTCGGCAGGCCATTGAGCAGGGGGCCCTTGGCATCACAGTACATCCACGACCAGATCAACGACACATTCGTCCGCAAGATGTTTACGACCTAGCGCGTTTGTTAAGAGAAGAATATCCACACATCGAATTCAATATTGAGGGCAACCCGTTCGCCGGCCCTTCAGACAACGGCTACCCCGGATTTGATACGCTCATTGAAACAACCCGGCCTCAACAAGTGACCCTCGTACCAGACAATGATGATCAACTGACGTCCGACCACGGCTGGGATTTGAGTGAAGACACTGCACTGCTGAAGGACAAAATCGCCTTTTACCATTCAATGGGTGCCAGAGTGAGTTTGTTTATGGACCCGGTTCGCGAACAAATCATCGCAGCCAAAGCTCACGAGGCCGAACGCATAGAATTTTACACCGGCCCCTATGCAGAAACCTATTGGGCTAACGGTGCAGAGCATCCGGCGACACAAGCGAGCTTTACCACCTATACAGATGCAGCAAATCTTGCATTGGAGATTGGTTTGGGCATTAACGCCGGACACGATTTAGACCAAGCAAACTTACCCCTATTTGCGACCCTACCCGGACTTCAGGAAGTATCTATAGGTCATGCAATTATTTGCGAATCTTTAGAATCAGGCTTTGCACCCACCATTCGCGCCTACGTTGATATCTTGAGTTAACCCTCGTCAGTCGTTCGTGATTGCGCATAGGTCTCTCGTCTCTGGTCTCTCGTCTGGGATCTGGGATCTGGGATCCTGGATCTTAGGTCTTAGGTCTTAGGTCTTAGGTCTTAGGTCTGGAGTCTGGGGCTGGAGTAGCTACTCAAGTCACCACGCAAACCAAAGTACCTGACACCACTCACCAACGGTTATGCAAAACACCCACCTGATCAGGTAACCTACGTTGATTACGGCTACAGGGTTTAACCATGCAAAATATCTTCACCAAAATCACATTCATGGGTTTTGTCATACTGACTATGGCAGGCCTTTTACAAATCAAGAATGCGGCGGCTGACAACCCCCAAGTTGCTTTGGTCACCAACGTTGGCGAGATACAAATTGAGCTCTTGCCCAAATTTTCACCCAAACACGTCAGTAACTTCTTAGCCCTCATCGACGAGAACTTTTATGTGGGTTTGGTGTTTCACCGCGTAATCCCAAATTTCATGATTCAAGCGGGCGGATATACTGAAAACCTCACCTATCGCCCAACAAATCGCAGCGTTGCCAATGAATCATTGAATGGATTGAAAAACCGCAAATACACTGTCGCCATGGCCCGCCTAGACCACCCAGATTCCGCGGATACCCAGTTTTTTATCAACGTTGGCAACAATACTCATCTTGATGCAACGCCAGATGGGCCGGGGTATAGCGTATTTGGTCGGGTCATCAGCGGCCGCGATGTGATAGAAACCATAGAGTTGGTGGACACCGGCATAAGCAACGGCATGGTCGCAGTGCCGGAAACGCCGATTGTCATATTGGCAACCAGAAGACTCTAAATTCCCTCACTAAACGGTGCAATTCCTGTACACTCGCGTCCACCATTTATAGACCTAAGATAACTATGCGAACTTTTATCATCGCCCTGGCCAGCGCCCTTCTGCTGGCTTACCTTGTCACCGAATTGTTTACCCGCATTTGGCCCGGCAACTCCCTAGCCCTTGCTGCACTTATGATTGTGGCACTGCTCATCAACGGCTTGTTCAATGCAAAGCTCAGCGACAACGGCGGCCGCAATCAGCGTAACCGTAAACCTCGCCGCGAAAACAATGGCCGCAACAAAGATGCTCGCGGCAAAAATGGCAACAATGGCGAGCGCAAAGAGCGGGCCCCACGAAACAATGACCGCAACGACAGAAACAACGACAACGGCCAGGCGGAACGCAAAGGCAAGAGAGAGCCAAAAGCCGAAAATCGCAACAAACGCGATCACGCCGACAGAGATCAGGCCAGCGAAGATTCCCAGCCAAAGCCTGATACAAGCAACTTGCCTACAGAGAACGGCACAGTGAAGTGGTTCAATAGAACCAAAGGCTACGGCTTTATCGTTAGAGAATCAGGCGAAGAAATATTTGTCCACCAGCGTTGCATTGTGACCACAGAGGAAGGCCAGCGGCCAAATCTACGTGACGGACAAGAGGTTACTTTTGTCGTGGTCAACCATGACAAAGGTGTTCAGGCAGATCGGGTTACGCCCATCAACTAATTGATTTGGCTACCAAATAATGAAAATTAAGGCGCTACTGTCTCAACGAATTGAGAGTGCCTTCGAGGCACTCGGTCTTCAAGGCCAAGCCATGCTGCAAGCTGCTAGCCGACCAGAGTTTGGTGACTACCAAGCCAATGGGGTAATGGCGGCGGCCAAACGAAGCGGGCAGAATCCAAAAGAAGTGGCCGCTCAGGTCATAGCCCAACTAGATTTAAAAGGCATCGCCAAAGACATCAGCATTGCTGGCCCAGGCTTTATTAACATCACGCTGGCTGAAGAATTTTTGGCCACCATCTGCAATACCCAGCCTTCTAAAACAGAAAACCCGCTGACAGCAGTAGTGGACTATTCTGGGCCAAACCTCGCCAAAGAAATGCACATTGGACATATCCGCAGCACCATCATTGGCGACTGTATTGCCAGAGTGTTAGAAGCCCAAGGACATAAAGTAGTTCGCCAAAACCATGTCGGCGATTGGGGCACCCAATTTGGCATGTTGCTAACTTACCTCAACGAAACCGGCGAAAACTCTGACGCGTTGTCAGACATTGAAGATTTTTATCGCGCGGCTAAGCAACGCTTCGACGAAGATGAAGACTTTAAGAACCGCAGCAGACAAACCGTGGTGGCGCTACAAGCAGGCGATGAGCAGGTACTGTCCCATTGGCACCGCTTCATCGATATGTCTATATCTCACTGCCAGCATCTGTATCAGCGCATGGGTGTTGAGCTAACGCGGGACGATATTAAAGGCGAGAGTTCTTACAATGATGAACTTGCGCCCATGATTGAGCAGCTTGCAAAAGCCAATTTGCTCACCGAATCAGAGGGTGCGCAGTGCATTTTCCTCGATGAATTCAAAAATAAGGATGGCGACATTCTGCCGTTGATCGTGCGCAAATCAGATGGCGGCTACCTCTACGCAACCACTGATATGGTCGCCCTGCAACATAGAACCCAAACCTTAGGCGCAGACCGAGTGCTGTACTTTGTTGACGCGCGTCAATCTTTGCACTTCAAGCAGATTTTCGCTGCAGGTAGAGCCGCCGGACTAGCCTCAGAACACGTTGAGCTGTCGCATATGCAGTTTGGCACCATGCTGGGCAAAGACAATAAACCCTTCAAAACACGCCAAGGTGCCTTAATCAAATTAGCCGATTTGCTCGACGAGGCCATTGAACGGTCACAAAAAGTACTTGCCGAGAAGCGTGGCGGCGCACCCGAAGATATGGCGCACCTTGCTGAGGTCATTGGCATTGGCGCGGTAAAATATGCAGACCTGTCGAAGAACCGCACCAGCGACTACGTTTTCGATTGGGACCAAATGCTCAGTTTCGAGGGCAATACCTCCCCCTATCTGCAATACGCCTACAGCAGAATACAAAGTATTTTCAGTAAGAGTGATGTTGCGAGAGACACTTTGCCTGAGCAAATAACCACCGTAGATGAAGCAGAACGCCGCTTGGCTGTTGCCATAGCCGGCTTCGATGACATGCTCGACTTAGTCGCAAAAGAGGGCTACCCCCACTATTTGTGCGGCTACTTATATGACCTTGCCGGCAGGTTCACTCAGTTCTACGAGCAATGCCCAATCCTCACCAGCGCAGACCAAGACAAAGTTCGCCGCCTGAGATTAGCCGAACAAAGCGGGGAAATTTTAGCCAACGGCTTAGAGTTACTGGGCATTGGTGTTGTAGAACGCATGTAGCCTTGGGCTTAAGCGTTGATCAATTTATAGGTGTTTGCCAATGAGCTTTACGACGCTTATCACAGCTAAAGAACTTGCCGATCACCCAGCTCAGGGCCTGCGTATTTTGGATTGCAGAGGCCGGCTTGGAGACCCCGCTTGGGGGCAAATGGCTTTTGACCAAGGTCATATTCCCGGCGCAGTGCATGCTGACATGGACCGTCACCTTGCCACCCAACCCAACCAACACGGCAGACACCCACTGCCCTCGCCTCAAGCATGGCTTGCTCAAATACAAGCGTGGGGTATTGAAAACCAAGACCAAGTTGTTGTTTACGACGACGCTGGCGGCAGTTTTGCAGGCCGCGCCTGGTGGATGATGCGTTGGCTTGGGCATTTGAATGTTGCGGTACTCGACGGCGGTTTAAACAATTGGTCAGGGCCGTTAACGGAGCCGGGAGGCCGCGTTGAAGCTTACTCACCGAGTCAATTCCAAGCCACTACTCCGCTGACAAAATTGTCCTCAGCTGAAGATGTGCTGACACTCAGTACAACGCTCATGAACGCCGCCAACACCGCAACTGAATATCTAATAGACGCACGCGCACTGGCGCGTTTTGCCGGCGATGAGGAACCCATCGACCCGGTCGCCGGACACATTCCCGGGGCAGTCTGCTTGCCCTTTAGCGACAATTTAGACGACCAAGGTTTTTTCAAAGCGCCAGACGACCTTGCTACACGCTTTCTTGCTCTGGGCTTAGAGCGCTCCCATAAAGACCCAGCTGTAACCATTTATTGCGGCTCTGGCGTCACCGCCATTCACAACATATTGGCCATGCGCATTGCGGGGTTTGGCGAAGCCGCCTTGTACGCGGATTCTTGGAGCGGTTGGATCGTGGACGCTAACCGACCAGTGGCTAGCGGATTAGACAAATAACTTTTTATGTCGCAAAGCCCGACCTATCACCAAGAATATATAGCCCCCGCTGCTCTGGACTGGATCAACGACCAGCCATTTTCTAAGCAGTATGAAGACATTTACTACACCGCTGACGGCACAGATGAAGTCCACAGAATCTACCTTAAACCCAGCGCCCTGCTTGAGCGCAAGGACTTGGGTGCGTGCATTAATGTCGGTGAACTGGGCTTTGGTAGTGGTCTAAATTTCGCCATAACCGCCACCGAGCTTTTACAACAAACCAACAAACACCTGCATTTCATCAGCTTTGAAGCACATCCACTGGACTACGAGGCGTGGCAAAAAATAGCCCCAACTCGCGCGAGCTTGCAAATATATAGAGTACTTGCAGACAACCCACCGCCGCTGCTCACGGGCTGGCACCGTCGCAGCTTCGCCAATGGGCGCGTACAGCTCAGCGTCTATCATGGCAACGCCTTAGACGGCCTTCAGGATTTAGCAAAGCGACAACGACAACCTGTAGATGCATGGTTCTTAGATGGCTTTTCACCGCCAAAGAATCCTGACATGTGGGACTTAAACATATTGTCTGCCATTGCAGACAACTCTACCCAAGGCACCACCGTAGGCTCTTTCACCTCAGCTGGAGCTGTAAGACGAGGCCTTGAAGCGCTGGGGTTTGCTATGCGCAAAGTTGATCAGCAGCCCATTAAACGCTCTAGTCTCGCCGGCACTTTAGTGGGTAACGGGGCCAAACAAAGACAAAGCACGCCTCAACGCGTAAGTGTTTTTGGCGCAGGTATCGCCGGATGTACCGTTGCTCGACACTTGGCCGACCAAGGCGTGCAGGTACAAATGTTCGATCCCAATGGCGTAGCCAGTGGCGGCTCAAAAATGGATGTCAGCGCACTGCATTGCAGATTGTTAGGCGACAGCAGCCCTGGCGCAGAATTTCGCGCCCGCGCTTTTCACTACGCCCGCAGCTACCACCCAAACTTCCCGGGATTCTCCGCCACCGGCGCGGTGCAACTGGCAATGAACGACGGCGAGTTGAGCAAAATTCGCAGAATAGCCAAGGTCTACGCACCTGACTCAAGCGCGACTCAGAATTGGCTGACCTATCTAGACGAGCAAACCTTAACTGACGATTTTCAGTTAGCCGGCCTTGGCGCATTGGTTTTCCCCAGCGCCGCAATAATCGACTTGCCCCAGCTTTGTCACGGCCTTATGGACCATCCGAACATTGAATTCGTTAAACAACCGGGCGTTGAGACAGACCATCAGCCCTTTATTGTCGCCTGCGCTGGCACCAGCAAAAATTTCGCCAACACTCAAAGCTTAGAAATTGGCGAGATGTACGGCCAATTAGATTGGATAAAGCCGGTGACTCAAGCACGAATACCCATGCCAATAGTGGGCAACGGCTATGTCATCCCCGGCGACAAAGAGTGGACCGTGGGCAGCAGCTACGAATACGAACCGTGGACATCGGCGGAGGCGAGCACGAGTAACATCAACAAAAACCGACGCTTTATCGGCGACGGCAAAATGACATCACTGCGCCATAAGCGCGCACCGCGCTGTGTCTCTAGCGACCGCGAACCGGTGGTTGGCAAGCTCAGTGACATGGGATGGATTTCCACCGCGCATGGATCAATGGGCACCAGCTCCGCGCCCATGGCCGCAGCTATGATTAGCAGTCAACTATTGGGCTGGATTGCGCCGGTCTCCCAGCGTGTGGAAACCAATCTCAGCCCTCAGCGCTTTATTGCCCGCCAAGCTCGGCGCGGGGTAAAGCATGTAGGGCCTAAACCGGACTAGTTGAGTGTGCGTTGACGCACGCAGTCAGCACTTACCTAAACAGCAGGCAAAAAAAAGCGCACCTTCAAATGGATGCGCTTTAATTTTCTGATCCTGCACAGGACCAAGACTCAGAGCAAAATTAACGCTCTTGAATCACGCGCACGTTAATCACGCTTTCAATGGCTCGAATTGCTTCAAGCAGGCCTTCATCTGGTGCTTCCGATAGATCAATTAGGTTGTATGCCAACTCATCACGGCTCTTATTGATCAGATCAATCACGTTGATGTTGCGCTCTGCTAATACCGCAGTCATTTGGCCCAACATGCCTGGCACGTTGTGGTTACTTACTGCCAAGCGATAGCCAGAAACAGCATCTGCACTTACCGCTGGGAAATTCACAGAATTCACAATACTGCCGGTTTCTAAAAACCGTACCAACTGGTCCGCCGCCATTACCGCGCAGTTCTCTTCCGCTTCGTCGGTACTCGCACCTAAGTGTGGGGTGAGCATTACGCGGTCGTGGTCCAACAAACCTGGCACTGGGAAGTCGGCGACATAGCGGCCTAAATGCCCACTGGCTAGGGCGGCTTTTAATGCATCCGAATCAACAATGGGCTGGCGCGCAAAGTTCAACAACACGCTGCCTGGCTTAAATGCCTTTAGCGCTTCTTCATTAATCATGCCTTCTGTAGCAGGCAGCAATGGCACGTGAATACTCACGTAATCTGCTTTCGCAAAAAGACTTGGGAGATTTTGCATACGCTCTACCTGAGAAGGTATGCGCCATGCGGCGTCTACTGACAACGCAGGGTCGTAACCCAACACGTTCATGCCCAGATCCATGCCTGCCCGAGCAACCATAGAACCGATAGCGCCTAAACCAACCACGCCCAAGGTTTTGCCAACTAGCTCGCGACCCTTAAATTTCTTCTTCTCAGCTTCTACCAGCTTGTTCAACTCAGCTTCGTCTGTGACATTAGCCAGTGAACGCACGTAAGCGATGCCACCAAATACATCTCGTGATGCCAGCAATAAAGCGGTGATCACCAACTCTTTGACTGAATTAGCATTAGCACCCGGCGTATTAAATACAACAATGCCTTTTTCGCTACATGCCTGCACTGGCACATTATTAGTGCCTGCACCCGCGCGTGCTACCGCTCTTAGGTCAGGGTTGAGGTCTTCGGCTGCTAGCTTGTGACTACGAATCAACAATGCCTCAGGAGCCTCATGCTCGGCATTAACTTCGTAGCCGTTAGAAGGGAATCGCTCTAGGCCGATTGGCGCAATAGCGTTATAAGTTCGAATTTTATACATAGAATTTACGCCAGAAATGAAGCGAGCACGGTAGGCAACCCATGAGTTCAAGTCAAGGAGAACGCTTCATGATTAGATGAATTTGAGTAGCCTGACGCCCTGCTGGGTAATGAGTTTCGCGGTGAACTTTGTGCAAAAGAGGCTGTTCTGCGCGCAAATCTCGCGAGCTATTTAGCCACAGCCTCCAACTCAGCCACCAACGAATCACTGGCCTTCAGTGCAGTTACACCCCCAAGTGCCAGTTGATATTGCGGTGCATTGTCGCGCAAAGTTTTGAGCGCAATAAGCAACTGCTCTGTCCCTAGGTCTTCCTCTGCCACCACTTCGCTCAAGCCTTGCGCCTTGGCGTAAGCGGCGTTAGCCAGTTGGTCACCCCGAGACGCTGCCCCGGACAAAGGCACCAGTAGCGTGAGTTTTTTCAGCGCCCATAATTCAAACAGCGCATTAGCGCCCGCTCGCGACACCACAATGTCCGCTGCGGCCAACATATCGCCCCAACCCGCGTCCACATACTCCAACTCAAGGTATCCAGGCTGGCGCAGGTTTTTCGCCTTGCCCGGACCGCAGACATGCACCACAAAGTAACTCGCGCAAAGCTCAGGCAAAGACGCTCTAACAATGGCATTCAGCGCATCAGCACCTAAACTACCACCGGTGACCAACAAAATTGGCAGTCCATTTTCAACACCCAAAAAAAGTCGCCCTGCTGCGGCATCACCGTTGAGTAAATCCTCACGCACCGGGGTGCCAGTGTTTACAACCCGCCCCTTAAAACCAGCAAAACGGGTGTCAGCAAAACTAGAGCAAAGGGTCGACACAAAAGGCATGACCAAACGATTGGCCAACCCCGGCGTTAGATCTGACTCATGAGCGACAACAGGTATTCTCAACAACCAACCTGCAAACACAACGGGAAAAGAGACAAAACCGCCTTTAGAGAAAATTACATGAGGGCGAATTCTTCTGAGTAAAAACATCGCCTGAACAATGCCTAGAAAAATGCGGATGACGTCAGAAAAATTCTGCCAAGAGAAATAGCGCCGCAGCTTACCGGCGGACACACTGTGAAAAGTGATCGCCCTGTCACCCAACAACTTTTCTTCTAAACCGCTATGCGTGCCTACAAAATGCACTTGCCACTGCTTTTTGATCAACTCATCCGCCACAGGCAAGGCGGGCAGCACATGCCCAGCGCTACCGCCGCCTACAATGACAATGGTCTTTTTGGCGCTGTGTGTGGTTGCCTGGGATGCAGTGTCTGGTGCTGTGTCAGATGTTGTGTTTGCGTTTTGACTCATGAGCCTTCTTTATTTTGCAGCTGTCTAACTAAGACTGGAAGCACAGGTAGTAACAACACCATAACCCGTCACTGGACGCTAGTAACCCAAGACTTCTTTCAGTAAAGGCACGGTCAGCATGCGCTTATGTTGTAGCGTGGCGTAGTCCAACTTCTCCAAATCTTCTAACAAAACCTGCAACTGCCGAGGGCCACGGCGCAGCCAATATTCCAAAACACTTTCTGACAAATGGTAGCCGCGCTCTTCAGCCCGCAGGCGCAGCACTCGAGCTTTGCCTTTGTCGTCTAACGGTACAATTTGGTAATGACTCAGCGAGCGCATACGTGAATTAAGGTCGGCTAAATCAAAGTTCTCTAACAGCGCGGATTGGCTATGGGTGATAAGCAACGTGCCGGCAACGGCTTGTACGTGGTTGTAGAGGGCCATCAACAATTCCTCTGCTGAGGCATTGGCCTTCAACCCTTGGGCGTCATCCACCACCACTAAAATTTTTCGCCCTTGGCTCGCTGAAGATTCGAGCGCGGGACGAAACGCTTGCTGCAACCTTTGCTCGCTACCACCGGCTAGGTCTGCACAGCCAATAAAAAAACAGTGTTCGCCCTGCTCTAAACCTTCGCTGTAACGTCCCTTGAGCAGGTGACTGCGCCCACTGGACGCCTCGCCATAAATCCACATACCGCAGAAACCATCCACTTCACTGTGCAGACTCTTCAGCAATTCAACATTGTTGCCCACAACAAAGTTGTCCAACCTGGGTTGATGTGGCGCGTCTATAGAAAGTACATCCTGATCTAACAAATCAATAACCGCCTTCGTTAGATTTTACTTCACCGTCCACACTTCGCTCCTCGCGTAATTTTTTTAACTTCAGCGCCTTAGATGATCTATTCGTCCACACCACAATGTAATGCACGCCAGAAACCGCACTGAGCACGGCGAGCAGGTAAATGCCAAAATCGTCAACGGCAACATGGGCGTAATTTGCCGCCGCCCCTATGGGCAACTGACTGGCCATAAGCAGTGACAACACAAGCATCTGCATGGCGGTGTTGGCTTTGCTGATCAGACTGGGCTGAACCTTAATATAACCAATAATGACTCGATAAAGTGTGCCGCCAGCCAACAAAATCAGATCTCTACCGAGCGTCAGCAGCACAAGCCATAAAGGAATTAAATTCTGAATTGTGAAGACAATGAAGACTGCCGCGACCAGGAACTTGTCCGCCAAAGGGTCCAGCAGCCTGCCTAAATCAGTTTTCCAATGATACCTGCGCGCCAGTGCACCATCTAGCGCGTCGGAAAAACTGGCGATCAACATGAGGGCGAAAGCCTGCAGCGTTTGCCCATGCCACAAAAACCAAGTGGTGGGGAAAACCAAAATGATACGGATCACTGTGACGATATTTGGCAAATGCCGCATATCCAATTATCCCTGCCAACCCAATAGCGGCTGAGCATCCAGCGCGGTCAAATTGGTCAGCCGACCTTCCATGGCAAGTAATGACACCAAACGCTCTAGATTAGCCGAGGATAGTATTTGCAGCGAAATAACGTCCCCTTGCAGGGCCAACACGTCCACCCGTTCAACAAACTCGAATGCTTGCAAATAGGCCACCAGCTTCGAATAACTTTGCAAAGTATCTAAGCCGCTAATACTAATCTCGTGGTTTTGTGGGTCGCGGCCAAATATGGCGTACTCTTCAGCCAAACTGGTGGCGGCCATATCTACAGCCGAGCGGGCAACCCCTTCAATGTTTTGCGCTTGAACACCCCTTACACCAGCTGCCACAAAAGCGTTTGGCTTATTTGCATTGAACACACTCGAAGGACGCTCACCTGCTTGCACCTTCATCAACTGCCACTCTCCACTATACAAACGCTCACCCAAAATCTCCTGAACACTGAACCTGCCAATTAAGTACTGCGCTGCCCCATACCTTTCAGATGCAACATTGAGCGCATCGGTAAATTTGCCCCAAACATCACTGACTGAAACCAAAATGCTGTCGTCTAAGTCCATTAAGGGCAGCGCTACAGGCAGGCCTCTTAAATCCGCTTGACCAAGCAACCCTTGAACCAACTGGCTACTGTCATCAGCGCCTAGGATACGTCTTTGTCCGGGTTCATCCACTACCACCCACACCACTGTTTGCGGCCGTTTAGTCCACCAAATGGGTAATCCGGCTTGTCGAATCAGCGCTAAAACCGATTCCGCTTGAAAGGTAAACCTAATACTCAGCATCTGAGTTGCACCATCTCGACCCTGGCCGCGCACATAGTCAAACTTGCTGTAGTACTGATCGGGCGCGTCCAAGGCGGAGTTAACGATGCCAGATCGAGGTATGGTGGCGAGACCGGTCAAACGGGAAAGCACGATTAACAAAGCCTCTTGAGCCGCCGCCCGCCGGTTATTGCCGCTTTGGTCAGCCACCTGCTGGTCCACTCTGTACAACCGATCCTCTAGACGTTGCGCTGCAATACTTGCGCCGCTCATAGTCGTAAGCAGTAGGCAAATGCACGCATTGGCCATATTTTTGCGCAGAGGAAGCAGTAAGCGGGGTAGGACTTTTATCAGTGTCATGCTGCGATTTGAGCTAGCTATGGAAGGCCCCAGTGTAACGAAATTCCGCCGTTGGTAGAATGTTTCTGCGGCTTATCTCGTCTAAGATCCAATCTGGGATCCAGTCTGGGATCCAGTCTGGGATCCAGTCTGGAATCTAGCTTGAGATCTAGCCCGAGATCTGACCGGAGACGCCGTCTAAAATCCGGGCTGGGTCCTCACTTACGCTTAAGGGGAATCTAACAATGGCAGCTATAGACGAGGGTCTCGCCCAGCGGGTACGCGAAAGCCTTTTTAACTTGGCAGATTTCGCAGACATCAGTGAACGCAAAATGTTTGGCAGCCTTGTATTTATGATCAATGGGCATATGACCTGTGGCGTTGGCGACGAAGGTCTAATGTTGCGGGTGGGAGCAGACAGATATGCGGACGCGCTGACCCTACCACACGCCAAGGAAATGGATTTCACTGGCCGCCCTATGAAGGGTTTTTTATACATCTCCTGGGAGGGCATTGAGGCTGATGAAGATTTGTCCCGGTGGCTCGCGCTAAGCTTAAGCTTCATCTTGGCCCAACCGCCCAAATAGACAAAAAAAACAGGCAAAAAAGCAGTTGTCGAAATAGCCGTCACAATAAGAGAAAAATTACCCCTGCAGCCCACAGCAGAATTTATTAAAGCAAAGATAATCCTGTACACTGCACGCCTCGCGTCAAGATTAAAGGAACCCAGGTGCCGCAACCCCCGACATCAAACGATTCAACAGAAAATCACTCCAACGGCCTCACCTACAAACAAGCTGGCGTAGATGTGGAGGCTGGCGCTGAATTAATAAGACGCATTGGACCTGCTGCCAAAGCAACCCGCCGACCCGAGCTCTTAGGCGGCCTTGGTGGTTTTGCAGCGATGGCGGAAATGCCCGAAGGGTACACACAACCGGTCATTGTTACCGGCACTGACGGTGTGGGCACCAAACTCAAATTAGCCATAGATTACGCACGCCACGACGGCGTTGGGCAAGATTTGGTCGCCATGTGCGTGAACGACGTATTGGTTACCGGCGCCGAAGCATTCCTGTTTCTCGACTACTACGCCACAGGACGACTTGACATAGATGTAGCAGAGCGCGTTATTAACGGGATTGCCAAGGGCTGTGAATTAGCCGGTTGCACACTAGCTGGGGGTGAAACTGCGGAGATGCCCGGATTCTATAGCGACGGTGAATACGACCTTGCTGGTTTCTGCGTGGGTGTTGTAGAAAAAGCGAAAATCATCGACGGCAGTAAAATCAGTAGCGGTGACCAGATTATTGGGCTGCCCAGCAGCGGCCCCCATAGCAACGGTTACTCGCTGATCAGAAAAGTTATCGAACGCCAAGGCATGGTGCCTAATGACGACCTCTTGGACGACTTATTAGCGCCCACACGGATTTACGTGAAGTCAGTAAGGCAACTACTAGAACATGTAGACGTCCACGGCATGGTGCATATCACTGGTGGCGGATTTTTTGAAAACATTCCCAGAGTCTTTAACAACCCAGATCATGGTGCGCTTCTAAATCTGGACAGCTGGCAACAACCGGATGTTTTTTCTTGGCTACAACAAGCCGGCAATATCAGCAACGATGAAATGATGAGCACATTTAATTGTGGCTTAGGTATGTTGTTGTTGGTGGCTAAAGATGATGTTGAACAAACCTTGCAGACTTTAACAGACCAAGGCGAAGCGCCTGTGTTGGTCGGGCAAGTGGTTGAAGGCGACGTTGATGTTGCAAAAGGCCAGTTGCTGGTTCGCTAACGTGCCTTGAGTTAGAACTCGTATTTAGATCTAGCAATTAGCCTCCCAAAATATACCCTCATGGCTGGAACAAATTACTTGCCCAGCCTGCCTTCCCCTCTTAGACCATTGGCTCTTATTACTTTTTTTACTTTTTGGGCTTTTTAGGCCTTTTAGGCCTCGTTGCGCGCGTCCATTAAGCCGCAAAATTTCAGGGCTTGGGCTTTTCGAGCTTAGGCCTCTATGGCTTTGGAAGCGTCACCCCTGTTTGGCCCTGATACTTACCGCCACGATCTTTATAGGTGGTTTCACAGCGCTCGTCTGACTGAAAGAACAACATTTGCGCCACGCCTTCGTTAGCATAAATCTTTGCTGGCAACGTGGTTGTATTAGAAAATTCCAAAGTCACATGGCCTTCCCACTCAGGCTCTAAGGGTGTGACATTAACAATAATGCCGCACCGCGCATAAGTAGACTTACCCAAACAAATTGTTAGCACGTCCTCTGGAATACGAAAGTACTCAACGGTACTGGCCAGCGCAAAGGAGTTCGGTGGAATAATACACACGTCCCCTTCCACATCGACAAAGCTGCGTTCATCAAAGGCTTTAGGATCTACTGTTGCTGAGTGAATATTAGTAAAGACCTTAAACTGCGGACCACAGCGCACGTCATAGCCGTAGCTAGAGGTGCCATAGGAAATCACCTTATTGCCGTCTCGAGTTTTAACTTGGCCCGGTTCAAACGGTTCGATCATGCCCTTTTTAGCTTGCTCTACAATCCAGCGGTCGGCTTTGATGCTCATACGTTGTGTCTCTTGATGTCTTTAATAAAAATACTAAAAATACTGAAAAATTGTGTGCTATCCATGCGCTCACTCGCGCTCACTGGGGCATGCAAACGGGGCGTTAATCATCAACCATGCTAATGGTTGGCGTGCTGCCTTGCTTGCCCCATAACCGAGCCGCCATATTACGCGCTGCGTCTCGGTAAAGCGCACTAATGGCGGAGTCAGGTTCTGCTTTCACCGTTGGGTGTCCACCGTCAGCCTGCTGACGAATAGACATAGCCAATGGCAATTGCCCTAACAAAGGTACGCCCAAATCTTCTGCCACGCGCTTGCCGCCGTCCTCGCCAAACAAATGGCTGAGATGACCGCAGTTATCGCATTGATGAACGCTCATATTCTCCAAAATCCCCAGTACAGGAATGTCTACCTTGGCGAACATTTCTATACCCTTAAGGGCATCTAGCAGCGCTATATCTTGAGGCGTGGTCACAATTACTGCGCCGGCAACCGGTGCTTTTTGTGACAAGGTCAACTGAATATCACCTGTGCCCGGAGGCATATCAACAATCAGATAATCTAAATCGCCCCATAAGGTTTGACCCAAAATCTGTTGCAGCGCACCGCTGGCCATAGGGCCACGCCAAACCATGGGGGTTTTATCGGTAATCATAAAGCTCATAGACATCGCTTTTATGCCATGGGCTCGGATGGGGTCAAAAAACTTTCCGTCCTTTATATCTGGGCGACGGCCTTCTGCCACGCCAAGCATCATGCCCTGGCTGGGGCCGTAAATATCTGCGTCCAAGAGGCCCACTTTGGCACCCTCGGCGTCTAGTGCCAGAGCTAAATTTACCGCAGTGGTCGATTTGCCTACTCCGCCTTTGCCACTGCTCACCAAAACCACGTTTTTCACTTGGCCGAAGCCTCGACCCGGGGGAGATGAAAAACTAATGTCTAGCTCAATGTCGTCAACGCCCAAAAAAGCTGAGAGCTGCTCAGTCAATTTTGCCTGCATGCCTTGGGCCGGATAACCTAAAGTAACCGAAATGCGCTTGCCCGATGACAGTACCCGTGCACCCAGAGACTGCCACGTTTGCCCCAAATAGGGATCTACAAAATCTTCAACCTTCATCGATGTCTAACATCCAAATAAAACAAGGCGCATAGTGTAAGCCCATTTGCTGTAATTTGGCTTTATTCTTCTTCAGGGCAATGTATATTGCTCCGATCTTAACGCTGTCGATCATTTCCGCCGCGTTCAATGCTTTACGGTACTCATAGGCCCCACATGTCACGTCGAATTTTAGTTACTAGCGCACTGCCAAACGCTAACGGTCCCATCCACCTAGGACACATGCTTGAGCATGTGCAAACGGACATCTGGGTGCGCTTTCAACGCATGCGCGGCAACCAAACCCTCTATGTGTGCGCGGACGACACCCACGGCACGGCCACTATGATTAAGGCCGAAGAAGAATCGATAACCCCAGAGGTATTAGTAGAAAATATCCGTCAGTTGCACGTAAAAGACTTTCAGGGCTTTTTAATCAGCCACGACAACTACTATTCAACCCACAGTGATGAAAACCAACATTTCTCGTCGCTGATTTATAATCGCCTACAAGAAAAGGGCCTGATTTTTACCAAGGAAGTCGAGCAGCTATACGATGCAGAAAAAGGCCTATTTTTGGCCGACCGCTTCGTTGTTGGCGGTTGCCCAAAGTGTAAGGTTGAGGGTCAGTATGGCGACAACTGCGAGGCGTGCGGGGCCACTTACGACGCCACCGACCTAATACAACCCAAGTCCATCTATTCAGGCGCAACACCTCAGTTACGTGCTTCAACCCACTACTTCTTTGACTTAGCCAGCTATACCCAGTTCCTTAAGGATTGGACCCGCAGCGATGCGGTACAGCCAGAAATCGCCAATAAACTCAGCGAGTGGTTAGACGACGGGCTACGCGCTTGGGATATCTCAAGAGATGCGCCCTACTTTGGCTTTACCATTCCTGGCACTACCGACAAATATTTCTACGTTTGGATGGATGCACCCATTGGTTATATGGCCAGCTTCCAAAACTACTGCACTGCGCAAAACGACCCCAATTTACAGTTCGACGATTTTTGGCGTGCAGATTCCAGCGCCGAGGTGCACCACTTTATTGGCAAGGATATTGTTAACTTCCACGCGTTGTTTTGGCCTGCGGTTTTGGACGGCGCGAATTTCCGCACACCGACCAAGATACATGCACATGGCTTTGTCACTGTGGACGGCACCAAGATGTCTAAGTCTCGCGGTACCTTTATTCTTGCTGACAAATACCTCGAACATTTGAACCCAGAATACCTGCGCTACTACTACGCCGCCAAACTGAGCAATTCGGTAGATGACTTAGACATCAACCTAGAAGATTTTGTCCTCCGCGTTAATTCAGATCTGGTCGGCAAAGTCATTAATATCGCCAGCCGCACAGCAGGCTTCTTGGTGAAAAACTTCGACGGTGTCATGTCAGAGGCAGTACATGACAGCGAATTAATGACCAAATTCACGGAGCAAGCCGAAAACATTGCGGCGCTTTATGAAGAGGGTGAGTTCAGCAAGGCAGTGCGTGAAATCACAGGCTTGGCAGATTTAGCCAACCAATACATTGCTCAACATGAACCTTGGGCAATGGTGAAAAATTCCGAGTTACACGAACAGGTGCAGTTAGTGTGCAGCCAAGCCATTAACATGTTCCGCTTTTTGGCCATTTTCCTAAAACCAATTTTACCGGTGACCGCGGAAAAGGCAGAAGAATTTCTGGGCGTTGCGCCGCTTGCATGGTCTGACTGCGAGCATTTGCTCTGCGGCCATAAGATCAACAAGTTCAAACCTATGTTGCAGCGTATCGAGGGCAAAACCGTGGCTCAACTAGTAGAAGCATCCGCGGAACCCGCAGCGCAAACTACTGACAACAAAACAGCGGAAAAGAACAAACAGCAAAAACCTGCTCAGCTTGCAAAAAACGAGGGCAAAAACTCTGACGGTGATTTTATTGATATAGATGACTTCACCAAAGTGAGTCTAAAGGTGGCGAAAATTATTGCCGCCGAGGCGGTAGAAGGCGCGGACAAACTGCTTAAGCTCACGTTGGATGTAGGCGACCATGAACGAGCTGTCTTCTCAGGCATCAAAGAAGCCTATAACCCAGAAGATCTGGTGGGCCGGTTAACGGTTGTGGTTGCCAACCTAGCGCCGAGAAAAATGCGCTTTGGTGTTTCCGAAGGCATGGTCTTAGCAGCAGGGCCCGGTGGCGCTAACATTTTCTTACTTGCACCTGACAGCGGCGCAGAGCCGGGCATGGACGTTAAGTAATGACAGACTATGGCGTCACAGCAACAATTCTCTGGGTAGCGCGCCTACCCAATACGCTTTGCTAGCCCCAGTAAACAATTGCCGCGCGGTATGCCGCCGGCTGTATCGGCTTTGTAAGCTGGGCCGCACTGAGCGCACTAAGCCGTGCGTGATAAACCCATGCCCAAGCACCCAGCACGGGCTAACCAAAAGACGCCTTAAACTGTGACTGAACTTGGCCTAATTTTAATCGGCGCGCTGTTAGTCAACAATTTTGTCCTAGCGCAGTTCTTAGGCCTTTGCCCTTTTATGGGCATCACTAAAAGCTACGACACCGCCTTTGCGACAGGTCTGGCCACAACCTTTGTACTCGCTCTAGCAGCCGTCATTTCCCACCTAATTTACCACGGCATTTTAGTGCCCTTAGACCTGACTTACCTGAACATTATTTTATTTATTGTGGTCATTGCTGGCCTAGTACAGCTGATCCAAGTTTACCTCCACGCCACCTCACCGGTTTTACACCAACTGTTAGGCATCTACCTGCCCCTCATCACCAGCAACTGCGCGGTATTGGGCGTGACTTTACTGGCCATCAATCAAGATCTTACGCTGCTACAAACACTCACCTTCGCCATTGGCGCTGCGGCTGGGTTCACGCTGGTCATGGTCTTATTTGGTGCCCTGCGCGAGCAGTTACAACAAGCCAGCCTGCCCGAAGCTTTTGCAGGCACGCCCATCGCCTTAATCAGCGCAGGCCTAATGAGCCTGGCATTTATGGGCTTTCAAGGCATTGGTAGCTGATGTTTGGACCACTGCTCATCATTTGCGCGTTGCTGGTATTTGCCGCTGGCGTGCTATTGATTCGTGGCAATGTGGCGAAAGACGAAGACAGCCTTATTACAACCATTGACACACTGCTGCCGCAAACCCAATGCGCCCAATGCGGTTATCCCGGCTGCCGCCCCTATGCACAGGCCGTGGCTGAAGGCGCGCAAATAGACCTTTGCCCGCCCGGCGGACAAGAATTGGTGGTTCAGCTCAGTGAGTTAATGGGCGTTGAGATACCCGCCCAAAAGTTAGCCGAACCGCTAGCCTTGGTTGCCGTCATCGACGAAGCCGAGTGTATTGGTTGCACGTTGTGCCTGCCGCCCTGTCCAGTGGACGCCATCATTGGCGCCCAAGGGTTTATGCACACCGTGCTCAGCAAAGACTGCACCGGCTGCGAACTATGCATCGCACCCTGCCCAGTAGACTGCATTACCTTAGAACCGGTCGCCAACGTAAGCGCAAATGTGATCGACAAGCCCTTCGAACTAAAAGGCAAAGGATGTATTAACTGTGGTCAATGCGCACCAGCTTGCCCCAAGGACTTGCTGCCTGACCAACTACTCAAACTGGGTAACGGTGAATTATGGGAACAGGCGAGTGAGTTGAACCTTCAAGACTGCATTGAATGCAGCTTATGCGACCGAGTATGTCCCAGTGAAATCAATTTGGCGCAGTTTTTCGGCCACGGCAAAGTGATAGAAAAGCAGCGCCTGGCCGTCAATGCAGAAAAGCTACGTATTCAAGATCGCTTTGAAAACCACCAGGCACGCCTGCAAGCGAAAGAGCAAGAGGGCAACCAGCGTCGCCAGCAGCGTATGAACGAGCGCCTGCAAAGACTTCAGCAGAGTCGGGGCGGCGATCAATGAAAGCACGTAAAATCATTAAGACACCCAATGTCATGGCATGGGTGCTCGTCGCACTGCTCCCTGGCTTAGCCGGTATGACCTTCTATTTTGGCTTGGGCGTATTGTGGAATTTATTCTGGCTATCTGCCCTTTGCTTGGCTACCGAGGTGCTGGTTGTAGCCCTTCGAACCGGCAGTCTTTCTCCAGCGCTTTTGCGCGCGCCCTTACAGAACAACCTTGGCGACGGCACAACCTTACTCGCAGCTTGGCTCATTGCCATCTGCCTTCCGCCCTATGTTTCTATACAGATTTTAGCCGTTGCGGCGCTGGCCTCCATTGGCCTAGCAAAACACGCTTATGGCGGGCTAGGTAACAATATCTTTAATCCAGCCATGGTGGGCTACGCGGTAATACTGCTGTCTTTCCCCCAGGCATTAGCCGCATGGCCGGCACTGGGCGGCGCAGAAAATTTAGCGTCGGATGCCCTAAGCGGCGCCACCTACCTTTCAGAATTTCGCTACCGCGACGCTATGACCGTTGATGAGTTTTTGCTCAACAACCCACAAGTCATGCACCAACAAATTATCGCTGGACTATTTTTACTCGGCGGTTTGGGCCTAATCTATCTACGGATTATCAGTTGGCGTATTCCTCTGGCACTACTGATTACCGTTGGACTGCTGGCAAGCGTCACCTATGACCAAGGCTCCACTCAAAGCATGGGGTCTGCGTGGTTTCATTGGGCCACCGGCGGCACTATGGCCGCAGCTTTTTTTGTGGCAACAGACCCTGTCACTCATCCAAGTCGCCATAGTCATCAGATAATTTTTGCCGTCAGCATTGGCATCTTGCTATTTGTCATTCGCACCCAAGGCAACCTACCCGACGGCATCGCTTTCGCCGTTTTGTTGGCTAACTGCGCAACACCATTGCTCAATCGCATCCACAGACAGCGGGAGAAACAGCATGTTTAAAACGCTGGCTTCGCTCGCGTTAATCGGCGCAGCCTGTGGCCTTGCGTTGTTTGGCTTAAACGACATAACTCGCAGCGACATTGAAAAAAACCGAACAAAAAAAGCTCGAGAGATAATGACCGAACTGCTCAAACAACCCCTACCCGACGACATTGTTTGGGTAGAGGGTGTTAGCGGGAATTGTCAGCTGGGCTATTTCGTTACGCATGCAGAAAACGGCTATTCAGGACCGATCAATTTTTTTGCCCTGTACCAGCCAAATCTATCGACGCAGATCCCTCTGGATAAGGAAACGACTAGGACAGAACAGCTCAGTTTGCGGGTCACACGTCATCAAGAAACCCCAGGCATTGGTGATTTCATTGATCACAAGCGCGAGCGCTATCTGCCAGACCTCGACCAGCAATCAATTGCACAATGGCAGAACTTGGACAATATTACCGGTGCGACCATTACCCACCGGGCGATTAAAAAAGCGGCACTGAACATTCAAACCCGGGTCCGCTATCACAACGAGAAATATCCCTGTGTCGAATAACGATTTCAGCCGCGGCGCAATAGAAAACAATCCGGCCTGGGCGCAACTTCTGGGTCTGTGCCCACTACTGGCTGTAAGTAACAGTATTTCTAACGCACTGGGTTTAGCCTTGGCCAGCGGGTTTGTTTTGCTGGGCGCTAACACAAGCATTTCTCTACTGCGAAAAATTATCCCGGACGTTGCTCGTCTGCCCTGCTTTGTTCTTATCATCGCCACCTTCACCACCGTAGCAGTCATGGTTTTAGAAGCTTACGCCTTTGACCTGTTCACTCGCATTGCGCTCTTCATTCAAATCATTGTGACTAACTGCATGATTCTGGGCAGGGCAGAAGCTTTTGCAAGCCGACAACCTGTGGGCCGCGCAATAGTGGACGCGCTTGGCACCGCAACGGGGTTTGCTATTGCACTCTTAGCCTTGGGGGCAGTGCGCGAGGTGCTGGGTAACGGCACATTGTTCAATGACATGGATTTATTGGTAGGCGACATAGGCACTGACTGGCGACTGACAATTTTTTCCTCAGCACCACTGCCCTTGGCACTGTATCCTCCCGGCGCATTCCTTTTGGCTGGGCTTTTGTTCGCAGGGGTGAAGGCGCTGACAGCAACACAAAATGGCCCTAACGCTGAAAAAGGTGCTGGAGAAGGCGCTGAAAAAGAGATTGAGAAAAAACCTGGCCAAGAATCTGGCGCGGCCAATGAGGCAATGCGCAATACGAACCCATAAGTTAATATCTACCCATTCTATTTAGAGGTGGTCTATGAACGCTGACAAACGCCATGAAATTTTCACCCGCTTGCGCGCAGAAAACCCAAACCCCACCACCGAGCTTAATTATAATTCGCCCTTTGAATTACTGATTGCCGTTTTGCTTTCGGCTCAAGCCACCGACGTTGGTGTCAACAAAGCCACAGGGCCACTATTTGCTGCGGCTAACACCCCAGAGGCGATCTACAAGTTAGGCATAGATGGCCTAAAGGAATACATCAAGACCATTGGCTTGTTTAACACCAAAGCCGTGAACGCGCACAAAACCTGCAAAATTTTGATGGACGACTTCAACAGCAAAGTACCGGAAGACCGCGCCGCATTGGAAGCGCTACCCGGTGTGGGCCGCAAGACCGCGAACGTGGTACTCAATACCGCCTTCGGCCACCCCACCATTGCGGTAGATACCCACATTTACCGCGTGTCCAACAGGACCAAAATAGCGCCCGGGAAAAATGTCCGTGAAGTTGAAGACAAACTGATCAAGTTTGTGCCCGCGGAGTTTAAAGTAGACGTACACCACTGGCTGATCCTTCATGGGCGCTACGTCTGCGTGGCACGCAAACCTAGGTGCGGTAGCTGCAGCATTGAAGATTTATGCGAATTTAAAGATAAAACCGACGACTGAGGTTTTTATGAGAATGGCGTCGGCTATAGCTATAGGTCGACCAAGCTCACGTTGGTTAGTGGACCGCCAAAGAAATAGCCGCCGACTTTACGAAACCGCTCAACACCGTCGGTTGCCAAAAATACCATCTCATTGTCCGTTACCGGCGTATCGCGCAGCAAATCCAGCTTTGATAAATCGTCAGATACAGTAGCAGCTGTTGTTTGCGCCGAATCCACCACCTGCACATCAGCGCCCACCAAGGCCTCAATTTGCTGACGAAATAGCGGGAAGTGCGTGCACCCTAGGAGCACTGTTTTGGGGTGGCTAGAGGCATAAGCCGCACCATCCACAAAACCCCGCAACCCATGTTCTAAGGTATGTTGGGTAAGTGAGGCCGCTTGATCACCCACCCAACCTTGCTCTGCCAAGGTCACCCACAACGGGCAGGCTCGACCAAAAACCGTGAGTGACGGATTTTGTTGGAGCAATGCGCGCTGGTAAGCACCGCCTAGGATTGTACTTTCTGTGGCTAAGACCAATACCCCACTGGCATCAGCCTGCATTGCAGCAGCTTGCGCACCGGGTTCTACCACACCGTAAACCGGCAGGGGCGCAAAGTCTTGAGCGAGCATTTTAAGAGCGGATGCAGACGCGGTATTACAGGCAACAACCAAGGCTTTGACCCCTCGACGAACCAACTCTTTAGAGGCTTGGCGCGCGTAGCGCACCACAGTGTCTGGGGATTTGGTGCCGTAAGGTAGCCTAGCGCTATCGCCCAAGTAGATAAACTGCTCGTTGGGCATGGCCTTGGCCAATGCCGATAAAACAGTTAACCCACCCATACCCGAATCAAACACGCCAATGGGCAGCTGTCGATCCGGCTGTTGATCAGACTGTGAATCAGACATGACCGAGTTCTACAGCCTTGGACTAAGAGTAGTCACGACCACGCTTGGCACCTAAGCGTAGGCGCAGTGCATTGAGTTTTATGAACCCACCAGCGTCCACTTGGTCGTAGGCACCTTGGTCATCCTCAAAGGTCACCACGTCTTCGTCGTACAAACTGTCTGCGGAAGCCCGGGCCACAACCGTGACAGAGCCTTTATACAGCTTCAGCGTAACGGTGCCGTTCACGGGAATTTGCGACTCATCGATCAGTGCTTGCAGCACTTTACGCTCTGGTGACCACCAATAGCCGTTATAGATCATTTTCGCGTAGCGCGGCATCAACTCATCTTTAAGATGGCCTACTTCGCGATCTAAAGTAATCGACTCCATGGCTCTGTGACCGCGCAACATAATGGTGCCGCCCGGTGTTTCATAACAGCCGCGAGACTTCATGCCGACCATGCGATTTTCTACGATGTCGGATCGTCCAACTCCATGGATTCCGCCCAAGCGATTCAATTCACGCAACATTTCTGCGGCTGAAAGAGCTTTGCCATTGAGCGCAACAGGGTCACCGGCTTTATAGGTAAGTTCAATAATCTCGGCTTTGTCCGGCGCCGCCTCTGGCGCAACGGTCCAACGCCACATGTCTTCATCAGCCGGGCTGCTCGGGTCTTCCAAGCCGCCGCCCTCGTAAGAAATGTGCAGTAAATTTGCGTCCATTGAATAAGGTGACTTAGAGCCACGCTTATAGTCCACGGGAATTTGATGCTTCTCACAAAAATCCATCAGTGATTCACGCGAACTCAGATCCCACTCGCGCCAAGGCGCAATAACTCGGATATCTGGATCCAATGCATAGGCGCCCAATTCGAAGCGCACTTGATCATTACCCTTACCGGTAGCGCCATGAGAAACGGCAAAAGCACCAGTTTCTTGAGCAATTTCAACCAAACGGCGCGCAATCAAAGGCCGCGCAATACTGGTACCCAGCAAATACTCACCTTCATAAACGGTGTTGGCGCGAAACATGGGGAATACATAGTTGGCGACGAAATCTTCGGTGATGTCTTCGATATAGATTTCTTTCACGCCCATGGCTTTGGCTTTTTCACGGGCTGGCTCAACCTCTTCACCTTGGCCGATATCCGCAGTAAAAGTTACAACTTCTGCGTCGTAAGTTTCTTGCAACCAGCGGCAGATGACCGAGGTGTCTAAGCCACCAGAATAAGCGAGGACGATTTTGTTTTTGTCTGACACGGAACTTCCCTTGAAATTGACCGCGCCATCTTATGCGATGCCTCTTTAGATGACCATATATATGCATTACCTCCATTAAGAAAGAATGGGAATACTGAGAAATTAACCCTAGCCGTTATTGAATTCTGTTATCGTGCCGCTATGGAAATATCTGAGCGCTTTCGCGGCTACTTGCCGGTTGTTGTTGATTTGGAAACCGGTGGATTCAGCAAGGAATCTAACCCGGTGCTTGAGATCGCCTGTACCTTTCTCACCATGAACGAGGACGAGTTGTCGGTGAAACGGCACGCTCGATGGGACGTAAATCCATTCCCAAATAGCATTATTGATCCCGCGAGTTTGAAGGTCACAAAAATTGACCTAGATGACCCGGATCGAAATGGTATCGATGAGAAAGATGCATTGACCGAGTTCTTTCGCGAGGTCAGAGAAGAAATGAAAGTATCTGGTTGTCATCGCGCGGTAATGGTGGCGCACAACGCTTCCTTCGATCAGGGCTTTATCAACATGGCCTGCGAAAGGACTAATTTAAAGCGCAATCCATTTCACCCCTTCACGGCATTAGATACCGCAACACTTGGCGCCCTGGCGTTTGGTCACACGGTTCTGCGCGAAGCATGTCGCCGAGCTGGGATAGATTTCAGCGAAGCCAAGGCGCATAACGCTGCATACGACGCAGAACGCACAGCTCTGCTGTTCTGCCATATCGTCAACGCTTGGGATTATCAAACTGCCTGGCTGGATTCAGCCTGGGATTCAGACGGGGATTAAGGTAGCGGTTGCTACTCCGCTTCAGGAGAAGGATATTTAGCACTGGTCTCAACCAGCAACGTTTCCAGCTCACCGGCTTCAAACATTTCAGTGATGATGTCGCAACCGCCCACTAGCTCACCATCTACCCACAGCTGTGGAAATGTCGGCCAATTTGCGTATCCGGGCAATGCCGATCTAATTTCTGGGTTGCTCAGAATGTCTACATAGGCAAAGCGCTGACCACAGGCCACCATGCATTCGATCGTTTGCGCAGAAAAACCACACTGAGGTGCTTGAGGAGAACCCTTCATATATAAAATGATCGGATTTTCAGTAATTTGCTGCTTGATGTTATCCAAGACTTCTTCTGACATATTGAGCACCTCTCTTTAGAAGGGCATATTGTAGCCCTTAATGTTTATCTTTTTATACGATTTTACCCGGCATCGCTGAGCAACAGAAAACTCTGCTCTATTAATGCGGTTAAAGCGAGATTTTACAAGTAACAACATAGCCACTGAAGCGGGCCTAGGCGCTGGGCCTATATTTTTTGCACTTGTTAACTTTTTCAACTTTTCTAATTGGGAACCGATCCATGGCTATACCTTTGGCTACACCTTTAAACCAAGTGATCCAACGCAAAGGCACCCAGAGCACCAAATGGGAAAAGTATGGCGACCGGGACATTCTGCCTTTTTGGATAGCAGACATGGACTTCGCTTCGCCGGACTTTGTTTTGCAGGCACTACAACAACGCCTAGAGCACCCTATTTTGGGCTATAGCCAACAGCCAGATTCACTTACCCAAGCTTTTCAAGGTTGGTTGGTACACCACTTTGGCTGGCAGGTGCGCGAAGAATGGATCGTTTGGCTGCCCGGTGTAGTACCCGGTCTGAATATGGCTGCGCACACGCTGACAAGTGACCAAAGCATTATGATCCCCACCCCGGTCTACTATCCGTTTTTAGCAATTGGCGAAAACGCTCATGTGGAGCAAATACTTACACCGCTGAGACTGGTTAACGGTCGTTGGGAAATGGACATTGACCATATGGGTCAACAGCTGGCTAAAAACACCAAAATGGTCTTTATTGCCAACCCGCAGAACCCTACCGGGCGCGCTTACAGCTTGAAAGAGCTACAAGCACTGGCTGAATTTATTCAAACAAACGATCTGTTGCTGGTGTCTGATGACATCCATTGCAACCTCATCATCGACCCATTAGCCCAGCACCTGCCCATTGCTCACGCCGTGCCGGAAATTGCCAAACGCACCATTACACTTTTTGCTGCAACCAAAACTTATAACATTCCGGGCTTAAGTTGTGCCGCGGCGGTGATTCCAGATGCACAGTTAAGAGCGCGCTTTCAGGCAAAAGAACAAGGCCTAGTTTCTGGCGTTGGTCCATTGAACCATATTGCATCAGAAGCGTGTTTTAACGACCGCTCGGACTGGGTGCCCAATCTGCTCACCCAGCTGCGCAGTAATTACGAGCGGCTGCAAACCGTTGCTGGCCCAAGGATGTCGACATTGGAAGCCACCTACCTAGCTTGGATAGATGTACGCGATTTAGGCTTAAACGACATCGACGCCCATTTTGAAAACCACGGTCTGGGCGTCTCCAACGGCAAACAATTTGGCCTGGAAGGCCATATAAGATTTAACTTTGCCTGCCCTGAGGCGACGTTGAATGAAGGCTTGGCACGGTTGAGAGAAAGCCTAAGCACCTAGCGGAGGTACAACTCTTAAAACCGCTGGCAACGTTTTCATAGCCGTATGTCATTTAAACCATTCTCACAGTTGCTGGGCGCGATGGGTTTTAGTAGTATCTCGCTCTTATTGGCCGCATTCGTTGCGGCCTTTTTCGTTTTGGCTTATTGTTTTTCTCTTAATTTGAGTATGTGTTGCGGCCTTGCCAAAAAGCTTAGGGCTGTTAAAGAGCATTTATAGAACTGGTTTTGAGCAATAGTTAAGCGCAAAGCGGCAGTTAACTTGAACTGCTGAACTGAATAGTTAGGCCAATATTTATTAGCCACCAAGCATTTATATGAGTCATTTGTATAAATCATTTATATAAATAAAGAGTAGTCACTCAAAAGTTGTAGATATGAACCACGTCATGAATACCTATGGTCGAATGCCCGTAAACTTTGTTAGCGGCCACGGCAGCTACCTAGAAGATACTGAAGGCAAACGCTATCTCGACGGTCTCACCGGCATTGCTGTGTGCGGTTTAGGTCATGCGCACCCACACGTGGCCCAAGCCATTGCCAAGCAAGCGGGCACATTGGTCCACACCTCAAATTTATACGAAATACCCTTACAAACCGCTTTGGCCGAACGCCTTTGCCGCAAGTCGGGTATGGATAACGTATTCTTTTCTAATTCAGGCGCAGAAGCCAATGAAGCTGCAATTAAATTGGCGCGCCTGAAAGGCAACAACAAAGGCATTAAGTCACCGTGCATTGTGGTGGTAGACGGCAGTTTTCATGGTCGCACCATGGCAACCCTAACAGCCACCGGTAACCGCAAAGTACATGCGGGCTTTGAACCCTTACTCAGCGGTTTTGTCCGCGCGCCTTTTGATGACATTGAAGCCATTGAAAATATCGCCAGCAACAACCCAAATGTAGTTGGCCTATTGGTTGAACCCATACTCGGTGAAGGCGGCATACACATACCCAAAACCGGCTATCTTGCGGCTCTTAGAAAAATTTGTGACCAGTATGACTGGTTGATGATGGTGGACGAGGTACAAACCGGTAATGCAAGAACCGGCAAATATTTCGCCTTTCAACATGAAGGCATCATGCCCGACGTGGTCACCACCGCGAAGGGACTGGGCAACGGCATGCCCATTGGCGCATGCCTGGCCCACGGTGAAGCCGCGTCCCTTTTTGTACCGGGCAATCATGGCTCCACTTTTGGCGGCAATCCGCTGGCCTGTGCTGCAGCCCACGCAGTGATTGATGTCATAGAGCAAGACAACCTAGAAGAGCGCGCCTTGGTCTTAGGTGAGCGCATTCAAGAGGGCTTTCGACAAGCCCTTGATGGCAACAATAATGTCAAAGAGATTCGCGGCGCAGGACTTATGTTAGCCGTGGAACTCAATGATGACGCCCCAGACTTGGTGCATCGCGCATTGACCAATGGCGTGCTGATCAATGTCACCCAGGGCAATATTGTGCGTCTACTGCCCCCTTTGACGATGACAGATGCTGAGGCAGATGAGTTAGTCGCCAAAGTATCCGGCCTAATCAACCCTTAAAAATTCAACAAGTACTGATGAGTAATACTCCTATGGCAAAACGGGATTTTTTGTCTTTGCTGGATTTCACCAGCGATGAACTTAAGTATGTGGTTAATCGAGCTAAGGCTTTCCGCAAAATGCACGCAGCTGGCGAAGTCCACCAACCACTTGTGGGCAAGACCGGCGCGCTGATATTACAGCTGAGCAGCACGCGAACCCGCGTTGCCTTCGAAGCAGGTTTTGCGCAGATGGGTGCTCACGCTATTTTCCTAGGCAGTGCAGATACACAGATTGGCCGCGGCGAACCCATTGAGGACCTCGCAAGAGTGCTGTCTGAAATGGTGGACATTGCCATGATCAGAACACTGGACCAGGAAGCTATGGAGCGCCTAGCAGAGTACGCAAGCATTCCCGTCATTAACGCCATGAGCTCGCTACTGCACCCGTGCCAACTGCTGGCAGACATACAGGCATTTGAAGAACACCGTGGATCTATTGAAGGCAAAACCGTGACCTTCCTGGGCGACGGCTACAATATGTGCCACTCCTATATCAACGCGGCCAAGCAATGGGGCTTTAATTTAAGAATTGCTTGCCCAGATAGCCATCAGCCCAACACGGACATTCTCGCCAGCTGTGCAACAGCAGAGCGCGTACTGGACCCACGCGAGGCTGTTGAAGGCGCGCACCTGGTGGTTACTGACGTATGGTCGTCTATGGGTCATGAAGGACAAGAAGCTGATCGCCGCGGAACCTTTGGCCCTTATCAAGTCAATGAGGCGCTACTGGACCTAGCAGACCCGGAAGTATTGTTTATGCACTGCCTACCCGCCCATCGTGGTGAAGAGGTCAGCGAGACATTGCTGGATGATCCTAGATCAGTGGTCTTTCACGAAGCGGGCAACCGCCTGCACACGCAAAAGGCATTGGTAGAGTTTTTGCTGTTAGGCCGTCAATAAGACGCTAGCTAAACATAGGCGGGGCAAATTAGGCGGGCTAAATTGGGCGATATATGGCCGCCGACGCCCAACCGCTTATTAGCACTTCATTGAGGTGCAGCCTAAGAAACTTTCTATAAAAGCCTTATATAACGAAAAGGCTACTATGAAGAAAGCGCCTGACTCAGCGCCTGGTTATAACCCTTCAGCAATTGCGCTCTGGCTGAGTCGGTCATAATGGGGGCAAAGCGTTTATCCAAACGCCAGTGGGTTGCCGCATCTTCCAAGTCTTTCAGCACGCCACAGCCAATGGCAGCAAGAACACCCGCCCCCTTCGCCGTGGTTTCAATATCTGCGGGGCGCTCAACAGTTACGTGCAAAATATCACTCAGAAACTGGCACAACGCCTCGTTCACCACCATGCCACCATCCACCCGCAGCGTATTAACCGGCGCACCTTCCTCTGCCATTAAGCTGAGCAAAGTTTCCGTTTGAAACGCAACGCTTTGCAGGAACGCTGTAATAATATGATCTTTGTCGCTGTTCAATGTCAGTCCGGTGATTAGACCTCGAACATCTGGCCGCCAATGCGGCGCGCCTAAACCGGTAAAACCAGGCACAACATATACGCCCTGGGTGTCGCCACCGGTGCGCTCGTAAGCCAATTGTGTATCTGCGGCATGCTCAATTATCCCCAACTGATCGCGCAGCCACTTCACCGCCTGCCCCGCCACAAAAATACTGCCTTCCAGCGCATAGCTGGTTCGCCCATCAATGCGATAAGCAATGGTGGCCAATAAATTTTTCTTCGAGTAACGCACCTGCTCGCCGGTGTGGGTCATGACAAAACAACCGGTGCCGTAGGTGCTTTTAGACATGCCGGGCTTAAAACAAGCTTGCCCTATTAATGCCGCCTGTTGGTCACCGGCAACGCCCAGTATGGGAATCGGCGCGCCAAACCACTCAGAGTCTGCAATACCAAACTCAGCAACGCTATCGTGTACCTCAGGCAATATACCCGGAGGAATTTCAAAGTAGTCTGTGAGCTCAACACTCCACTGATGAGTGGTGATATCAAATAACTGAGTTCTGCTGGCGTTGGTTGCGTCTGTGACATGACGCGCGCCCTTGGTCAGCTTCCAAATTAAGAACGCATCTACCGTGCCAAAGCAAAGCTCGCCAGCTTGGGCTTTTGCCTGAGCTTCAGGGACATTGCTCAGAAGCCAAGCCAATTTGGTGCTAGAAAAATAGGGATCAATAATCAGTCCGGTGATTTGATTAATCGCCGCGGCCAAATCTCGACCGTCAGCCAACTGCTCACCCGCCATCTCAATACACCGGTCTGCGCCACGGCGGTCCTGCCAAACGATGGCGTTGTATAAGCATTCATCCGTCTGCCGGTCCCACAACAAAGTGGTCTCACGCTGGTTGGTGATGCCAATGGCCTGTATTTGGCTGGCCTTAAGAGATGAGGCTTTTATAGCGTCTCGACCCACCTGCAAAATAGACTGCCAAATAATATTTGGATCTTGCTCCGCCCAACCATCTTGTGGGTAAACAGAGTCGAAGGTCTGCTGGGCCGTGCCCACCACCTCGCCAACACTGTTATAAATAATCGCCCGGCTGCTTGAAGTACCCTGATCTAGGGCCATCACGTATGTCATTGATCAATCCTTAGTCGCTGCGGCTTATCTTAACAGCATGGTTAAAGAGGTTGGCTACTATCACCATCCAGCAGCGCCTATCAATTATGCTTAGACAGCCTGTTGCGCAACAAATGACCTACAAGAGGCGCAGTACAAGCATTACGGAAAATTTCAGCAAGATAAGCCATAAATTGAGTAAAAATACGCTTCCATTAGCGACTCATCAGCCAAACAGCCGGCAGTGGACAAAATTTCTGCTGTACTAATTTTACCATTGAAAAAGAGGGCAAATGGGGTGCAAAAAGGGCAAAATTTCCGGTCATTTATGGTGCAAAAAGAGCTTTGTTTGAAAAAAACGCACTAGTTTGAGTTCATCACAAGGTTACCCCCAATACACACAGGTTATCCACAGACTTTTCCTTGCAAAGACATTATGAACCCATTATCTTGTGTCTTCGTTGTCGCAAAACGCTATATATGGGATTTATAAACCTTGACCCAGTCAATTTTTATTCTCCATAAATAGACAGATGTCCGCGCAAAAAGGCGATTTGGCCTGGATTTTGAGCCTGTATAAGTAGATTTGGAGAGTTTTAAAGCTGTTATTTCAACATGTTATGAGAGCAATCTAAAAACATGCTGATTTTGCCCATTTCGACTGCTACGTAATACGAAATTCAACAACCCAAAAACGTTGAGTCAGCATGAGCTGCCTTGGGACAACTCTTTTTCTCAAATTTAGGCCGTGGCCTAAGCACTGAAGAAAAAACACTCTGGGACAGAGCTAAGACAGAGCTAACGCAAAGCGGAGGCGAAGTGAGAGTAAGAGTAAGAGTAAGAGTAAAATTAGAGTAAGACCAAGCAGGAAAGAGACGAGAGAGACGAGAGAGCGGCATGCTATAGCGACAAATAGCCCCAGCTAAAAGTGCGGAGGAGCACTGAAAAATACCGCTCTAGAAAAAGCAGTAGAAAGAGAAAGTTCAGCAAACACAAAATACAGAGTACGTTTTCAACAACTAACATTTAGCCCACTAATAGCCGCACGGTGGGACAGATCTAATTTAGAACGATGAAAACGTAGAGAAAGGGAAAAGGTTTTAAACACATGCAAACAGATACACCAGTGAGTTCAGACTCCGCGCAACCAGCTATGCAGCCCAACCAACCGCTGTCACCGTCCTTGACCGCAACAGCGCCAGGGCAGCTAAAAATTATCAAGCGTAATGGCACCGTTGTGCCTTACACCGCCGACAAAATTGCCGTAGCAATGACCAAGGCTTTCTTGGCAGTAGAGGGCGGCACCGCTGCTGCGTCTCCACGTATTAGAGAAACCGTCACCGCGCTCACCGAACAAATGACCGCAACCTTCAAGCGCCGCCTGCCTTCTGGCGGCACATTGCACATTGAAGAGATTCAAGACCAAGTTGAATTGGCCATGATGCGTGCTGGCGAGCAAAAGATTGCCCGCGCATATGTTCTGTACAGAGAACAGCGTTCACAAGAGCGGCAGGCAGAGAACAACCTCAACGTGCCGCCACAAGCAGCGGAGATCAATGTGGTACACGCTGATGGCAGCCGTCACCCATTAGACATTGCGCGCATTCAAACCATTGTTAATGAAGCATGCGAAAACCTCAGTGATGTAAATCCACAGCGCATCATCGATGACGCCATGGCCAACATGTACGACGGCATATCAGTGACCGACGTTGCCACGTCTATTTTGATCACAGCGCGTACCTTGGTAGAGGAAGAGCCCAACTACACTTATGCCAGCGCCCGCCTGCTATTAGACGAGCTGCGCACCGAAGCGTTAACCTTCTTAGATGTCACCGGCACAGGCGCTACACAGACAGCGACTCAAGCGCAGATGACTGAATTTTATCCGTTAGCATTGAAAGGCTTTATTGATCGTGGCGTGGAGTTAGATCTGATCAGCCCTAAACTCCAAACCTATGACTTTGAGCAACTGGGCGCGGCTATTCGTCCAGACCGCGACCACCTGTTCACCTACCTAGGCCTGCAGACCTTATACGACCGTTACTTCATTCACTGGAATGAAGTACGCATTGAGCTGCCCCAGGTATTCTTTATGCGGGTTGCTATGGGCTTGGCTGCGGAAGAGGCAGATGCCAACGGCCGCGCTATTGAGTTTTACAACCTATTAAGCTCGTTCGATTACATGAGTTCTACACCGACACTGTTTAATGCGGGCACTTTGCGCCCACAGTTGTCTTCCTGTTTCTTGACCACTGTGCCAGACGACCTACACGGCATTTACGGCGCCATTCAAGACAACGCCATGTTGTCTAAGTGGGCGGGCGGCCTAGGTAACGACTGGACCTCAGTACGTGCACTGGGTTCTTATATTAAAGGCACCAACGGTAAGTCTCAGGGCGTTGTACCGTTCCTTAAAGTAGTCAACGACACAGCCGTAGCCGTTAACCAAGGCGGCAAGCGTAAGGGTGCTGTGTGTGCCTACCTAGAAAGCTGGCACCTAGACATAGAAGAATTTCTAGAACTACGTAAGAACACAGGTGATGATCGCCGTCG
>Ga0209251_1000140_pt1 | contig 66792 bp, 61 predicted proteins | sample SaaInlV_100m_DNA_6_FD_184665 | JGI IMG/M metagenome (GOLD analysis project Ga0209251, IMG submission 184665) | Marine microbial communities from expanding oxygen minimum zones in the Saanich Inlet - Saanich Inlet SI073_LV_10m_DNA (SPAdes) (version 2) | ecosystem: Environmental > Aquatic > Marine...
ACAGACGTTCAAAGTGGAACACCTTGCTATTCAGGCACCTTGTCCATTTGCTGGCATTCGGCTCCGAACACACATTATTGGGGAGGCAGTGGAGCTGTCTCCTGGGCAGCAGAGGAACCCGGTTTGTCCCCAGGCTGGAGTTTGGGGGCAACCATTTACTTGGGGCAGTCTCCGAGCATGGGTACCGGCGCCAACTACACCCGTGCAATTTTCCAGTACGCGGCACCTTCCTCGAACTCTGTCACCTTTGATGCCAACGCAGGAACGGGTTCTGCTCCTATTCAATATGGCTCAGGCTCGAAGTCTCTCAACCCGAATTTCTTTTCTCGTTCGGGGTTTGTCTTCTCAGGCTGGAACACTCAAGCTGGTGGTGGTGGAACCGCCTACGCTGCGGGGGCCACCTATGATTTTTCGGCAAACCTGACGCTCTACGCGCAATGGTCTCCTGTGCGAACAGTGACATTCGATGCCAATGGTGGTTCTGGATCCATGCTTCCCGATGTTGACGTGGGGTCCGCCAGTCTTCCGGCCAACACTTTTACGCGGAATGGGTTCGTGTTCGCCGGTTGGAATGCTTCAGCTGACGGTGGGGGCGTCGGTTACGTCGATGCTGCAACCGGAGTGAACGCTGACGTGACGCTCTACGCCCAGTGGAGCGCTGTCGTCGTAACCTTTGATGCCAACGGAGGAACTGGCGCGGTCGGGAGCTTTGCCTACGGTGAGCGTGCCTCGCCTCGCGCCCGAAACTGGTTTACTCGAAGTGGGTACCGTTTCTCCGGCTGGAATACGGCAGCGAATGGCACGGGAACCAGCCATAGCGAGTGGATGGACAACAATTTCTTGAGTGACATCACTCTGTACGCCCAGTGGGATACCCAAATTGATTGCTCCGTGTCGGGAAGCTTTATTGTTATTAATAACGTTGTCAGTGGCGGAGCTTGGCCTTACGGTAATTGCTCGGGCCATGCCGAAATACCCGAAGGGGTTACGGGAATCGCTGCTGATGCGTTCAGCACGGTTAATGGTGGTGGGAATCTCACCTCGGTGGGGTTCCCCTCGACACTCACTTCGATCGGGCAGAAAGCTTTCAGGCGGGCCAGCCTCACCAGTGCGGTGACAATTCCCCCCACCGTTACCAGCATCGGCACAGAGACTTTCTGGGAGTCGACTGTTCCTGAAGTTCACTTCGCCGCAGGTAGCCCCATTACGCAGATTCCCGCGGGTTTTTTGCGCGAAGCACAGTCGCTCACCGCCTTCACCTTCCCCTCTGGTGTTACCAGCATTGCCGATTATGCATTCGAAAACACCCACTATCTCCAGCACATCGAAATACCGGCTACCGTCCTGACAATCGGTGAGTCAGCTTACGAGTATGCGGGGATCAGAACGTCGGCGACACTAACGTTCGAGAAGCCTTCGAGCCTTACTACCATTGGATATTTTGGCTTTGGAAGAATGATGTCCATTGAAAGCGTGGAAATCCCGAATTCCGTTATCACTATCGATTCATACGCATTTTTATTCATGACAAGTCTCACGAGCCTCACTTTCGAGACACCGTCGAGGGTCGAGACAATACGTGGTTCGGCTTTTTCTTTTCTTTACTCGCTTGAGACAATCTCTATCCCGCCTTCCGTGAAGTACATGGGTGGCGCGATTGCGAGAATGAGCCAGCTGAGAGAGATTACTTTTGAAGATCCGACGCTCTTGGTCTCGGCGAACCCGGTTACGCAGGAACTCGTGTACCAGTGGGCTCCCGCTGCCAACGGTCCTGTGACGGTCAATTACTGTGGCGACAACTCAAAGCTGGGAACTTTGGAGGCAGGCGTCACCATCCGTTGTGATCGCACCGTGAGCTTTGACTCCAACGGGGGAGTAGGTTCTCTTTCCTCGCAGACGAATAATGCCGCTAGCGCCCTGAGCTCTAACACCTTCACTAAGAGCGGTTTTCGCTTCATGGAATGGAACACCGCAGCCAACGGCTCAGGCACGTCCTATGCCGATGGTGGTTCCTATGGTTTTTCAGCCGATGTGACTCTCTACGCTCAATGGTTGGCACCCTATAGCGCGATATCTGGCGATGGATATGTGGATTGTGGGACCTCGGGAACCTTTACTATTGCGTCCAATACCGTGACAGGCACCTCTTCCTGTGTCGGCAGCGTTGTCGTTCCCCCGGGGGTGACAGCAATGGGTGCTAGTTCATTCAAAAATGCCACAGGAATCACCAGCGTTACTCTGCCCGCGGGCGTGACAACGATTGGAAGTTATGCCTTCCAGACGACGACCAGCATGGTCAGTATTAATATCCCCACCACAGTGACCTCCATTGGGGTGAGTGCTTTTTACAATGCCACGGCGTTGAGCTCGATTTCTTTGCCCGACAGCGTTACCACCCTGGGCAACGGGGCCTTTAGGCGAACTTTGGCTATGACGACTCTCACCTTGGGTAGGGGAATCACCAGTATTCCGGTCAGTGCTTTCCAGGAATCCGGTGTGACGAGCGTGGTTATTCCCGACAGCGTGACAAGCGTTGGAGGCTCCGCCTTTTATAGGGCAAATGCGTTGGAGAGTGTTGTGATCGGGGAGGGGGTCACCCTTATCGACAGCATGGCCTTTATGGATGCTTCTGCATTGCAGAGCGTGACCCTCGGAACCCGGGTGGCGAGCATTGGGGTGAGCGCTTTTGCCAACACAGATATCGGTTCAGTGACCCTTCCCCAGAGCCTGACGACGATCGATAACAGTGCATTCTCCAACACTCCGCTTTCGAGTATCACGATTCCCAGCGAGGTGACTCGAATCGGTGATTCTGCGTTCACTGGCGCCACCAACATCACATCCCTTTCTATTCCTGATGGTGTCACCACCCTGGGCGCCTCCGCGTTTGCGGGGATGACGTCACTCACTAGCGTCCGCATTGGTTCCGGTGTGACCACTATTCCCAGCGACGCATTTCGCAATACCGGGTTGCGCACCATCACCATCCCGGCGGGAATTACGGCAATCAATTCGAACGCCTTCGCTGATCTGTCTCTGTTGTGGGTCGCCTTTGAGGCAAACGCTCCCGCCAGTGTCAGTGACACAAGTTTTGCTAATGCTCCTGCGGGTGCTCGAGCCATCGTCTCTCCCGTGGCCAGTGGATTTGGATTAAACGGTGCTTCGTGGAAGGGCTTGAGCGTTGATGTCCAAGCGACGGTGACGTTTGAGCGTAATGAGGGTATTGGAGCAATGCTTTCGCAGAGGTCAAGCTCCAGTGCGGCCTTGAGCAATTCCACTTTTGTTCGCCCGGGCTATCGCTTTGCCGGGTGGAACACCCAGGCCGATGGCCAAGGAGCGAAATACCTCAACCAGGGGTTGTTCGAATTTAGCGCCAATGCCACCCTGTATGCGCAGTGGGTGCGCATTCCTGCTGCTGTAGCGGCCGCGAATAACGCAGTAATCGCAGGTGTGGCCCCCTTGGCAGTTGTGGTGCGTCCCCAGGGAATCTTCACTCCCGTTGTCGCCTCAGCAGAGCGCAGGGCAACGCCTCAGAAGTTTTCTCGAACCCCTGGTCCACGTTCAGGGGCATCTGCTGTGGCGATGATTGATGGGGAAGAGGTGGTGGTGAGCGCGGAAAGCACCGGCCCGCGCAACGCCCGTTATTCCGCCGGCAAATTTACTCTCGACATCGGTGTTGCTCAATCTGATGGGAGCGTCACCAATGAAGGTGGCGCACCGGCTCTGAAGGTCGCTCGCGGACAGGCTGCCGAAGTTAAGGGCGGCGGGTTGCGTCCGCAGTCACTCCTGCAAGTATTCCTGCCTTCCTCGGACGGGTCTTTCCTCGAATTACCTTCGGTCACGGTCGCGGAGGATGGATCGTTTGTCGGGACACTCACAGTAGGGATGGGGTCGCGTGAGAAGCCCCTGCCGATTGGGAAAAGGTTCCTGCAAATGGTGGGAATTGACGAAGATGGCAACGATACGGTGCTAGACGTCCCGATTACGGTCGCACAACCTTTACCCGCTCCTGAAGTGAATCGCCTCAGCGGAGTGCGACCAGCCTTGGTGCCGGGTCAGTTGGTGGCCTTGAACGGGGGAGCACCGGAAGTAGTCGAATTATCCACCGCTCCCGGGGCTGCTTTAGTCAGTGGAGAAGGGTGGGCCTTTGGGGTGACGGGTGGTGCTCAGAGCGAAGACTCTGAGGCATTAGCGTTCTCTCGCGATGCGCCAGTCACCTTCAGTGGTGAAGGTTTCATGCCGGGAACGAGAGCGGATGTCTGGCTCTTCTCAGACCCCATCTTGCTGGGGACAGTCAATATTGCTGATGATGGCACCTTCGTGGCTGATTTTGCGGTGGACAGTAATTTTGTGCCGACAGGAGATCACACACTTCAAATACAAGGTGTCGGTGACGATGGATACGTGCGGGCGGCAAGCTTGGGTGTGGTGGTAGATGATCTCGCGGCAACTCCTGTGGCCGCCGTGCCCCAGAGCCCTCTGGACTGGATTCCCCTGACCTTGATGCTGACTTCTCTGGGAGGGCTCGCAGCGTTAGTGGGCATTGCCCTAGCGGTGCGCAGACGAGGCGTTCCTCGCCCTGTGCGAGTGCCAGCCCTGGGATAAAACCCGACCCCTGGTTGCGCAGGTGAGGGCGAGTCGCACACCATCAGGCATAATCGGCTGTGTGGTGCATCTGATGTGGGAATCCCTTCTCGATGCTCTGCGCCGCTGGCGGTACTTCGCTCCACGCTCGGCGCCCCGCACTAAAGCCCAGGCTCAGGCAGCCCTTCACAAGGACGTGCACCTGATAGAGCGCGCGTTATCTCTGCCCACGCCTCGGAGGCCCTTTGGCGATCAGGTGGCTCAACGGATAGAGCTGGTGATGGCGAGATGGGCGCAGAGCTTAGATCCTGGGCTACTGGAGCAGGCAGCTCAGGCCTTGCGCGATCGCACACAATGGAATGAGTCCGGGGTGAGGCCCTCCGCGCAGCGCAGAGAGGCGGAGAATGAGTCCGAGAACCTGCTGGTCAACAGGCGCTCGATGCGATCCTTTCTGGCAAGCCCGGTGCCCTTAGATGCAGACCTGGAGAAAATTCTGGCGATCGCGTCGCAGGCGCCGAGTGTTTCCAATACTCAGTCCTGGCGGGTTCGGACCTATCGCGACCCAGCGCGCCAGGAAGAACTGCTTGCTCTTCAAGATGGGCATTCGGGGATCTCTTCGATTCCTCTGTTGCTCTTGGTCACCGTCGATATTCGCTCCTTTTCTGGGGCGAATGAGCGCAATCAAATGTGGATCGACGGCGGAATCTTTGTGCAGCAGCTGCTCTTAGCAATAGAGGCTACGGGGTGGTCCAGCTGTCCTATGAATTTCTCGGCGACTAATTCCCAGGCTGCACGCTTGAGGAAAATTGCCGGAATACCGGGCTATGAAGAAGTGGTGTGTTTTGTGGCGATGGGCCGCGCGGATGCGCACCCGCCGGCGGGATCTCTCAGGCGCGGTGTGGAGTTTTTGCGAGGAAACTAAGCGTGGCCGGTTGTGCTGGTGGCCGCATGAGGGGGAGAATGGATCTCCAACCCCGTGCGCAAGGAGGTCACCGTGGTTAAGAACAACAGAACCAATGAGAACGATCTTCGCGAAGGCCTAGCGGAAAAAGCCCCCCTGACTAAAGAAAAGGTTGCGCGGGAAGAGTTAGAAGAGAAGGAACGAGAGGACCGCAAGGGTCTGGGCGACGAAAACTAGAGATCGTCGGGACTGCGCGAACCTTCACGGCGCGACGCTCGGTCCACACTCCAGTTTGCTCGGGTGATTCTTATTGCTCGCGCAGAATCGCGCTGACGTAGTCGTAGGGCCCGGTGAGGGCGTTATCACGCTCCACGGTGCTCAGAATCACTAACCATTCCCCAGGCCCCGTTTGCACGGCTCCCGGGTCTAGGTAGTTTCTGTCCGAGGATTCCAGCAGAGGTTCGGGCGAAATGTCCCACACTTGCCCGTCACGGGAGCGCGCTAGGAAGATTTTTTGGGGCAAACGCTGGGGAGCAGGCGTTGTGGAAAGTAAGGCAACCCAATCTCCGTCTTCTGCTCGCACGATGTAGGGGTCAACATATCCATCGCTGATCACAAAACCGTCGTTGGGGGTGAAGGTGAGCCCATCGCCTGAGCTGGCAGTGCGCAACACTTCCCAGTTTTCGCCTTCGACTTCATCCACCCACATCATCATGATGGTGCCATCGGGGGCGACGTAGGTGTCGGGGACACCCCAGGCCATTCCTGGTTTGTCTTGTCCAATCCCTGTGGGTTGCGCCGGGCTAAACGTCTTCAGGTCGCCCGAGGTCGCCACCATCACGGTCTTCTTCACGCTGGAGGGGTCAATGGGCGTGGGCTCCATCGGCATTCCGGGTTCCCCTGGTTCTCCCGGTGGGACATCAAAACTGACAAAGTACAGCAACCAAGAACCATCGGGGCGCTGAACCAGCGAATAATCACTTCCCATCGGAAGGGATATACCCGGATCTGGGGTAAATGTTGTCCCATCAGCGGAGCGATACACCTTGTCTTGGCTCATCGTTGTCGCTAAAAGCAGGAAATCGCCATCGGCGGTGTCGATAATTTCGGGGGAGACCCCACCAATACCCACGGACTCACCTAGCTCCAGGGTGAACACGCTCGAATCGGAACCCTCTGCCACCGACTCCGTGGATTTACTTTCCGCTGGCTCGGCGGATTTATTAACGGGTGTGGATGCGCAGGCGCTGATCACCAGGCTCAGTGCTGCAAGTACTGCACCAGGCCCGCCGCGGCGGAACATGTTTTTCACGAGCAAAACATTAGTACTGCTTCTGCGCTGGGGAAACCCCAGGGCGAGTGAGACCGCTGGCTATCCCAGTGCAGCGAGACGTTCCTCGGCTGCTTCTTGAGAGGCGCTCTTATCCCGAAGCGGGATTTCCTTGATGAACCAGCTGATCGCAAAACCCACCACCAACACCACTGCCGCCCAGAAAAAGACGTCCAGGCTGGCTTCGACAAAGCCCATACGAAAAGGTGCCGTGAGGCGGTCATCTGCGCCAATGAGGAAAGAACTATCCGAGGTGAGTGCACCCTCAGCGCTCCCGGATTGCAAGGAAGAGAGGAGGGCTTGGTTATTCGGATCAGCCAACACAGCCGGGTCCTGGGTGGCGCTCGAGAGCTCGGACATCACAGTGGGGTTGGCAAAGGCCTCTGTCACGGTTTCTTCCAGGCGACTAAAGAGGATGGAGAGAAAGACTGCCACCCCTAGAGTGCCACCCATTTGGCGAAAGAAGGTGGCTGAGGAAGTGGCCACTCCAATATCCCGGGCTGGCACTGAGTTCTGGCTGGACACCATCAGGGTCTGCATCAGCTGTCCCAAACCCAAGCCGACGATAACCATTCCTGCGGAGACCATCCACAAGGGTGTGGCGGCATCCAAAATGAGGAAGAAGTATCCATAGCCCAGCGTCAAAATCGCGGTACCCAGGTTCATAAAGATCTTGTACTTGCCTGTTCTGGAGGTGATTCGCCCCGACAGCGTCGTCGCCGTGGCCATGCCCACCACCATGGGTAGCATCAGCAGCCCCGATTGCGTCGGGGTGACGCCATAGGCAATCTGAAGAACCAGGGGCAAAATAATCATTCCGCCAAACATCCCAATTCCCACGATAATCCCGAGAATTTGAGTAAGGGCGAAGGTGGAGTTGGTGAACAGAGTAAGTGGGATCAGGGCGGCCTCGCCCATGGCGCGCTCGATGAAGATGAAGGCGGTGATACCGATCACACTCGTGGCGTAGTAGGCCATAGCGATGGGGGAGGTCCATCCCCACTCCCGGCCTTGCTCGGCCACAATCAGCAGGGGAACAACGCCGAGGATGACCGTAACAGCGCCCCACCAGTCAATTTTTTGTGGCCTGGGGAAATGAGGAACGTGAAGAAACGTGACCACCATGATCAAAGAAATGATGCCAATCGGCAGATTGATGAGGAACACCCAGCGCCAGCCATCAATCCACAAGATGCTATCGATGCCCGCAAACAAACCGCCTACCAGTGGGCCGATGACGCTCGAGGTTCCAAAAACCGCAAGGAAATATCCCTGATACTTCGCCCGTTCTTTGGGCGAGACGATGTCAGCGACAATCGTGAGGGCTAGGGAAAACAACCCACCCGCACCTAATCCTTGAAGGCCTCGATAGGCCGCCAATTCATACATTGTTTGAGCAAATCCAGAGGTGACCGAACCCACCACAAAGATGGAAATAGCAATCATAAACAGGGGTCGACGGCCAAAAATATCGCCCAATTTGCCATAAATGGGGGTGCTAATCGTGGAGGTAATCAGATACGCGGTGGTTGCCCATGCCTGCAGGGCCAGACCATCTAAGTCATCGGCGATGGTGCGCATGGCGGTTCCCACCACAGACTGATCCAACGCTGCTAAAAACATTCCGGACATGAGACCGGCAAGCACCAGCATGATCTGGCGGTGGCTCATCACTCCCGTGGCTGCCGCTGCTTTGGCTCGATCGGTCCTAGATTCTTTAGCTTCTGACACGACTCTCCCTCGTTTAGCGCGCCTTATAGCTTCTGTGATGAATGCTATGAACCAGCTGGGCGCTGTGGGTGAGGATCCTCACCCGGTGAAACGCTCATATCTTCCAACCCTCAGGGGAAGGAAGATATTCCCCTAGGGGCGGGGACTCTTTTTCTTCTGGGGTGCTGGTGTCTCTGGGCGTTCCTCATGGCGCTCGCCTCGCACGCGTCCCGCATGGGCCACGGCGGTGGGGTCACGCCTGGATTTGATCAAACTAGCGATGACCGACACGAGCAAGATCGCTCCAATGACCCACAGGCTCAGGCCGGTCTCGATTTTGGGAACAATCGGCCACTCTTCGTGAGCGAAGAGCAGAATCAGCTTGACCCCAATAAATATCAAGATGAACGACAGGCCCAGGGAGAGATAAATCAGCTTGTCGAGCAAACCTTTCAAAATGAAATACAACGCTCGAAGGCCCAAGAGCGCAAAAGCGTTCGCCGAAAATACCAAGAACGGTTCTTGGGTGACTCCAAATGTTGCGGGGATGGAATCAAGGGCGAAGAGCAAGTCGGTCGAACCGATGGCAATCATGACCAAGAACATCGGGGTGGCAAGACGCTTACCATCGCGCTTGGTAAAGAGTTTGGTTCCGTCGTATTCCTCCGTGAAGGGAGTAATCCGTTTGACCTGTCGAACAAAGAAATTATCGGAAGGATCGGGGTCTTCGTCCCAGTGGCGCATGAGTCCAATCCCCGTCCAAATGAGGATGGCGCCAAAAATGACAAAGGTGAAGGCAAAGTAGGCCAAGGCGGCGGCGCCGATGGCGATAAATATGGCGCGCAGCACCAGAGCCAACAAAACGCCCACCAACAACACTCGCTGTTGGTATTTCGAGGGAACCGCAAATTGGGTCAAGATGATCGCGAAGACAAAGACGTTGTCTACGCTCAGAGACTTCTCCACGAGGTAGGCGGCAAAATATTCCGTGCTGTAGAGGGCGCCAGCATCAAACCAGACCCACACGCCAAACAAAATTGCTACGGCGACATAAAAAATTGACCACCAGGCCGCCTCGCGGAATCCGACATCGTGTGGTTTGCGACTAAACGTCAACAGGTCTAGTGCCAGCAGCGCTGCAATCACGCCCAGCACTGTGGCCCATTCCACTAGCCCTACATCCATGCCGACTCCTTAGCCCGCTGCCGGGACACCCGCTGGTGGAACAGTCTAAAGTTTTTCTCTGTTAACTTGCCTCACCCTATCCACCGCGGGGGAGGCTTTAGGCTTATGTCATGACCAACCATGATGAGCGAAACGCCCAGCGATGGCGCATCATTGGCTGGATTATTGCCGCCCTGGCCTTTGTCGTGGTAGCTGGGCGTCAGATCCTTGATCTCGTCACCGGGTGAGCTAATTACCCCGTTTGTTTGACAGGCTGCGTGTCGGCCCTGGGCACCCACGGAATGATGACGCTGGTGCGCTGCTGATATTCGCGATAGGCGGGGTACTTCGCCAACGTCAAGGATTCAGTAAACCTGGTGGAGCCGATAAAGAGGGCTGTGAGCAACAGTGGCCCCACCGCACTCCAGTGCACGAGGGAGCCGCTCACGAGAGCACCGAAACCCCAGATGACCCACCACTGTGATTGTTCAGCGAAAAAATTAGGGTGCCGGGAAAAACGGAACAATCCGGTGTCCAAGAAATCCTGTGCCGGCTTCGCGCCTGCCTCGCGGGCGTGGGCTTTGGCCTGATGAAAATTCCACTGTTGCTGGTCGGCCACCGTTTCCATAACCAGTAACCCGAGGAACAAGATCGTCAACAGCAGCTGAAGAGGACCAAAGGCCTCGCTGGGTGCTTCGAGTACCACCCAGGCTGGCACCGTGATCAGCCATACCAAGACGTTTTGAAAAATGACGATGAAGAACAGATTGAATACCTGGTATTGCCACGGTTTCATGGCCTCCTTGAGCACAGGCCAGCGATAATCTTCTCCCCCTCTTTGGTAACCGCCCTTGCGCCAGAAGTTAAAGGTCAGACGAGCACCCCAGGCAGTAACCAGTACAAACATGACGTTGACCACGGGGTGAGTGAAACCCGCGGCGCCGGCAAAAATGCCGAGATAGACGACGGGGGCAATCGACCAGGAACGATCTACCCAGGACGAATTTCCAGTGATCAGGGAGGCCACCCAGGTGAACGCGCACACGGTGGCGCAGGCAAGAAAAGACAGCATGAGCGGATCGAACATCACGAAGACTCCTTTGTTTTCCGTGCTGACGATAGTAGCGAGGATGGCGTGGCTCTTGCGCGCGGGACGCGCGCTTTTGACCGGCCCTGGGATAGCCTCAAAGCGTTTTTAGTCAGACATATTCCAGGGAGAGCTCATGCGGATTAAGGTTCTGCGTCTCCTGCTCGATGCCGTCCGAGGCCTTCTTATTGGACTAGCGGAAATCGTGCCGGGTGTGTCAGGCGGAACGATTGCGTTAATCACCGGGGTCTACACCACCTTGATCGATGCGGCATCCCATCTTGTGCAGGGCCTGCTCCAGGGTGTGAGGGGCCAAGGCTTGGCCATGATGAGTCTCTGGCGCAGGCAACCATGGCACATAGTGCTGCCGGTGCTTATCGGCATGGCGATAGGTATTGTCACGGGCGCGGCGCTCTTGGAGCCTGTGTTGGAGGGGTACCCGGAACACACCAGAGCAGTATTCGCTGGCCTGATTCTGGCCTCGCTGTGGATCCCACTGTCTCTGGTGGGCACGGCGTGGAGCGCGAGGCTCGTTCTGGTGGCGCTCGTTGCTGCTGCGGGGTCTTTTGTCTTCACCGGACTGCCAGCGCTTGCGGGGAACTCAGGCTCCTGGTGGCTGGTGGCGCCAGCGGCCGCTCTGGCTGTCTGCGCTTTGGTGTTACCCGGAGTTTCCGGCTCGTTTTTGCTCGTGATTTTGGGCATGTATGAACCGACGTTGGCGGCAGTAAACTCTCGTGATTTTGGCTACCTCGGGCTCTTTGTTCTGGGTGCGATCGTGGGACTGGGCTTGTTCGTGCGGTTACTGCAATATGCCCTGACTCACCATCGGGTCGTGACCCTGGTCGTGATGACGGGACTCATGGCGGGTTCGCTGCGCGCACTCTGGCCATGGCAGGGTAGCGCCGGGCAATTGTGGCCGGTTCCAGCCGATTCGGCCTCAGTGTGGTGGGCTATGGCGGGGGGAGCGGCCCTGGTGTTTTCTCTCGTGGTCGCAGAAAAGTTTTGGCAACGTCGTGTTTACTCCCAGGCGCTATAGTCTGCCCATCTCATAGCTAAGGAGCCCTCGTGGAAAAGCCCACCGTGTTGTTTGTGTGTGTTCATAACGCCGGCCGATCTCAAATGGCAGCGGGTTATCTCAGAGAGCTCGGCGGGGGCAACATCCGCGTGCTCTCGGCGGGTTCTGAGCCCGCGGAGATGATTAATCCCCAAGCGGTGGCCGTGATGGCCGAAGAGGGCATTGATATTGCCTCCTTTACCCCTGAGATTCTGAGTGTGGATGCAGTCAAGGACAGTGACGTCGTGATCACGATGGGATGTGGTGATGCGTGCCCCATATTCCCCGGCAAGCGATACGAGGATTGGGAACTTACCGACCCCGCTGGCCAGGGAATCGACACTGTGCGAGAAATCAGAGACGACATCAAGGGCCGTATTGTGGCCCTGGTGGAAGATCTCCTGGGCTCTTAGATTCAGCCCCCTGACCTACACTGTGGCCCATGGTGAGAACAACATGGGCGCTGGTCACCGGTGCCAGTAGTGGTTTGGGAAAAGAGTACGTTCATCAATTGGCCCAGAGTGGCCACAACATTGTCATGGTAGCGCGCGATAAGAAGCGACTGACAACGCTGGCCACAGAGCTTGTCGCAACCTACGGGGTGGAAACAGAGGTCCTCCCTGCGGATCTCCATGATCCCGACCAGGTCGCGAGGGTGTCGCAGCGGCTAGAGGATTCCTCCCGCCCTATCGGGGTTCTGGTCAATAACGCGGGATATGGCATTGCCGGAAACCTCGCTCACAGTGACCCTGCGGAGGAACGCAATCATCTGGCGATTCACGTCAGCGCTCCGTTAGCACTAACCAAGGCAGCGCTTCCGGGAATGTTGGAGCGGGGGGCCGGAAGAATCGTCCTGGTTTCCAGTGTCGCTGGCTATCTAGCCAGGGGAACGTATTCGGCTAATAAAGCGTGGGGCCTTTCCCTCGCCCGTTCGCTCAATGCCACCTACCGATCTCGGGGGGTCCATGTGAGCGCTGTGGCTCCAGGCTTCACCAAAACCGAATTTCATCAGCGGATGAACATGGACGTTAGTCCCTTCCCGTCAATCATGTGGCTGCGCGCGGATTACGTGGTGGCGAAATCCCTTGCGGCGGTAGAAGCGGGCAAAGCAGTGGTTATTCCGAGCTTTCGCTATCGAGCGCTGGTCGCGATAGCCGCAGTGTTACCCCACCGGGTGCATCAGATGGGTGCTTAGACAGCGACCAAGTCAGCATCCTCGCGGAGCGATTCTTTCCACGCCACAAGGCGCTGGACCGTGTCACTGGAATCTTCTCGCAACAGCTCCATTGCATCCTGTGGCACTGAATAATTGATAGCCACAAAGGCTCTCACCGTTTCTGAGGAGTCCTTTGCGAGTGCGCGAAGCACGTCACAGGGTGTCGCCTGGTTCCTGGCCAGGCACGCCCGAACTCCCTCGTCGGGGTCTTGGGCGAGAGCTTCGTAGACGGCCTGAGGCGCGTGATACGACAGCGCCGCCGATTCCCTAATCTTGGGGTTGGAATCTTTCGAGAGTCTCGTGACCCGAGCGATTTTAGATTCCGTTATTTCCGGGGAGAGAAAAGCCGCCACGGGCTCTTGGTCGTGCGGCGTAGCAGCACGCTGAGCCATCTGTTCGCGTTGAGCGGTGGTGTTAAATCGGATGCACGACATGCCCTTACTTTAATCCCTAAGACCTCGCGTTCTGGGATTGAGCTGTGTCTGGGACTGAGAAGTGGCTGAGAATGTGAAAACCACTCCTACACTTAGGCCATGACCGAAACATTGGCTGTGAGCTCCAAGATTTTCACGCTGGCCAATGTGGTGAGTGTTGTGCGCCTCATGGCCATCCCGGTCTTTCTGGTCTTGGTGGTCCAGGATCGTCTGATTACGGCCTTTGTTCTGCTGGTAGCGGCGGTCTTGACCGACTTTGTGGATGGCATGATCGCCCGGTCCATGAATCAAATCACCAAATTGGGGCAGTTCCTAGACCCCTTTGCCGATCGACTTTTTATTGCGGCCACAGTCATCGCCCTCGCCATTCAAGACGTCGTGCCCTGGTGGTTTGTGGTTGCGGTGATGCTACGCGATGCTCTGCTGGGCATCGGAGGACTCGTCATGACCCGGTATGGTCACGGGACTCTTCCCGTTAAGTGGTGGGGGAAGGTGTCCACGTTTGGAATGCTCTTTGTCTTACCGCTGTTCTTGCTGGGAACTGTCGTTCCCACCATAGGAGCAGTGACGAATCCCATTGCCTGGGTGCTGGCTATCGTGTCGGTTTCGCTCTACTGGATTGTTGGTTTTTCTTATCTTTTTGATGCCATCGCGTTGGCAAAATCTGCGACACGCGGTGCACCTAAAATTTCCGGTAGGGTGTCGACCAACGAGGGAGTGTGATGAACGAAACACCAAAAGGGCCCGATAGCTCCGGTGCTCCAGACTCCACACAGAAGTTTGGTCCCGAGTTTGCGCAGAAGCTTCAAGGCCTTGAATCTGGTGTTTCGCTCGAAGAGCAAGAGATTATTGCCGCTCTTCCTTCACGGTCCGCACTGCTTATTGTGCGTAAAGGTCCCAACGCTGGCGCACGGTTCCTCCTGGATCAAGATTCGACCATTGCGGGGCGTCATCCCGAGGCTGATATTTTCCTCGATGACGTCACAGTCTCACGGCGTCACGCAGAATTCGTTCGACACAGCAGCGCTTTTGAAGTCAAAGATATGGGCTCGCTCAATGGCACCTATTTCGATGGTGTGTTAGTCGATCAGGCCTTGCTCCACGATGGCGCAGAGGTCCAAGTGGGTAAGTTCCGGATGACTTTTTACGCCTCGAGGCACGATGTGGATGCCGCGGAGGTGGGCGCATGAGTTCTCAGGCGGCTAGGCGCCCCAGCACCCCCACGGTCCGTGCGTCATTGCTCTCTATCGGTCAGGTTTTAGCAAAGCTGACACCGGAGTTTCAGGACCTGTCGCCTTCCAAGCTTCGTTTTCTTGAAGACCGCGAATTAGTATCGCCCAGCCGGACAGCTGCCGGATATCGCACCTACTCGCCCGATGACGTCGAGCGCCTTCGTTTTGTGCTCACGGTTCAACGCGATCACTACTTGCCACTGCGAGTCATCAAGGCGCATCTGGATGACCTTGATCAGGGCAAAAACCCTGTCTTGCCCAGCGCTGGAGCACTGTCTCAGTCCCGAGCTCCCCACGAGTCCACCAAACTTACTCGGCAGGAAATGTTGGATCGCTCGGGGGCGTTGGCCACCGTGTTAGATGGCGCTATTAGTGCAGGTCTGATTGAAGCGAAGAAAATTTTTAGTTCTGATGACTTAGCCGTGCTGAATTCTGTGGTGGAGGCCTCTCGTTTCGGACTCGAGCCTCGTCATCTTCGGGGCATGCGCTTAGCTGTGGATCGGGAAGTCGGGCTGGTCTCGCAAGCCGTCTCGGCTACTACGTCGTCACGAAAAGCTCTTCCCCCCGAGGAATTGCGAGAGAAGGGTCGCGAGCTGTGCGACATTTTGATGACACTTCGCCAGGCTATTACCAAGGACGCCCTCAACCGACTAGAGTCATAGAGCACCTGGTCCAGGGCGACACGCCATAAGCGGTGTTGGTGGATATTTCGGGGTGTTGAGGTCTTTCGCCTGTATCGTGAACGGGCACCCTCAGGGTCAACTAGAGGATTAAGGTTAGGTCAGAAATGGTTTCTTCGGATAACACTTCAGAGCGTTACGCCAAAGACTTGCTCTTCACCGATGGCTTGCCGATTATCGAAGAAGAACAGGGTTACCGGGGCCAGATTGCTGCCTCTGCCGCAGGAATTACCTATCGCCAGCTTGATTATTGGGCGAGGACCGGCCTGGTGGCACCTACCGTGCAAAGCGCTCAAGGCTCAGGTTCGCAGCGCCTCTATGGTTTCCGCGACATTCTCGTGCTGAAGCTTGTGAAGCGTTTACTCGATACCGGAATCTCGTTGCAGCAGATTCGTATTGCTGTCGAGCAGTTGCGTGCAGCGGGTATTAACGGTCTTGCCGAAACGACCTTGATGAGCGATGGCGCCAGCGTGTACCTGTGTACCTCTAATGACGAGGTGATTGACCTGGTCAGCCGGGGACAGGGCGTCTTTGGAATTGCGGTAGGCAAGGTGTTGCGAGAAGTAGAGTCCTCACTCGTCTCGGTCAAAGCAACCGATGCCGGTAGCGATCCTCGCGACGAATTGGCTACCCGCCGCAGCCAGCGCGCCAGTTAGGCGGATTCAGCTCCAGGCACTGCCACGGAGCGGATCACTCGATCGAGCAACAGGTTAAAGTTCAGCGCCATCTCTTCGGCGCTTTCCCCGGGCCACACATGCAACGGGCTCGCAGCTCCCTGAGCCTGCTGCATTGCTACCCGCTCTGGCAGTTCAGGTTGGAGAACCAAGGCCCCAAACATTTGCTTGAGTTCGTCAATGCGGTACTGGTGCTCAATCGACTGGGGGCGAACTCGATTCACGATGACTCCCAGGGGATGCAACCGAGGGGATACGCTACGACGTAATTCATCAACGGCTCTAAACGCGCGTTGTGTAGCAGCGACAGAAAACAAGCCGGGTTCGGACACTACGGCAACCCGGTCGCTGGCGGTCCAGGCCATTCTGGTCAATCCATTGATCGAGGGTGGGCAGTCAATGAGGACGATGTCATAGTCATCTTCTACCGTGGCGAGAATTTCCTCGACGCGCCAAATTTCTTTTTTGGTCAGAGTAGGCGTGTCATACGCCATCGTTGCGGGGGAGCCCAAGAAGACGTCGACCTTGCCGTGATGGCTTCTCGTCCACCCACTGCTGACGATGGCATTTCTGACTTGGGAGCCTCGTGGATGAGCGAGCAGGTGGGACATGTTGAGGTGTCGCCCGACGGTCACATCCATGCCCGTGGAGGCGTCAGACTGCGGATCCATGTCCACCACGAGGGTGCGAAGACCTCTAGCGAAAGCGGCTGAAGCGAGCCCTAAAGTGACGGTCGTCTTTCCGACACCGCCTTTGAGGGAACTTAGGCTGATAACGCGCATCGGCCATAGCTTAGCCTTCGCTAAGCTGGAGGCCTTGACATGGAAGCGGCGAGCCTAGCCGCAGGTGAGAGGGGCATCATCCATGATCACCAAGGTTTTGGTGGCTAATCGCGGCGAAATTGCTATCCGCGCTTTTCGTTCTGCTGTGGAATTGGGGCTGCGCACCGTGGCGGTCTATCCCTATGAGGATCGATATTCCCTCCACCGGATGAAGGCCGATGAGGCCTATCAAATCGGTGAGCCCGGCCACCCTTTGCGTGCCTATTTGAGCATTGAGGAAATTATTCGGGTTGCCAAACTTTCTGGCGCCGATGCGATCTACCCCGGCTATGGATTCCTGAGTGAAAATCCTGATTTGGCCCGAGCCTGCGAAGAAGAAGGAATTGTCTTCATTGGCCCACCGGCGTCGGTGTTGGAAATGGCGGGCAACAAAGTCACGGCGAAGGAATATGCGATTGCTGCCGGTGTTCCCGTGTTGGCCTCGAGTGAAGCGACGACAGATATCGATGCTCTCCTGGCCGCAGCCGAAGGCATTGGCTTCCCCATCTTCGCCAAGGCCGTAGCGGGCGGTGGTGGCCGCGGAATGCGTCGAGTAGATAAGCCAGAGGCGTTGCGTGAGGCCCTGGAAGCCGCCATGCGTGAAGCAGAGACTGCCTTTGGCGATGGGCGGATGTTTTTAGAACAAGCCGTGATGCGCCCTAGGCACATCGAAGTCCAAATTATTGCCGATGGCACGGGCGAGACGATGCATCTTTTTGAGCGGGATTGTTCCGTGCAACGTCGCCACCAAAAGGTGATCGAAATTGCCCCTGCGCCCCATTTGGAGGAGTCCATTCGAGCGGCGCTTTTGAAAGATGCCGTCGCTTTTGCGCGCTCCATTGGCTACCGCAATGCTGGCACCGTCGAGTTCCTGGTCGACACTGCGGGCGAGCGGGCGGGCCAACACGTCTTTATTGAAATGAACCCTCGGATCCAAGTGGAGCACACCGTCACCGAAGAGATCACGGATGTGGACTTGGTCAACACCCAGATGCGCATCGCCGCCGGGGAAAGCTTTGCCGATATGGGTTTGAGCCAAGAAGGAATTGTTCCCCGAGGTTTTGCCATGCAGTGTCGGATTACGACAGAAAATCCCTCGGCAGACTTTCGTCCCGACACCGGCAAGATTACGACCTATCGCTCTCCCGGAGGAGCCGGTATCCGCCTCGATGGCGGGACGGTAAATCAGGGAGCTCAAATATCGCCCTACTTCGATTCGATGTTGGCAAAAATGACCACGCGAGGACGAAATTTCGAGACTGCCGTGGCCCGCGCTCGACGCGGTCTAGCCGAGTTTCGCATCAGGGGAGTGTCAACCAATATCTCCTTCCTGCAAGCGGTCGTGGAAGACCCTGATTTCCTCGCCGGAGATGTCTCAACGGCGTTTATTGAAGAACGTCCCCATCTGCTCAGTGCCAAGGTGTCCAAAGACCGAGGCACCAAGTTGCTCACGTGGCTGGCTGATGTCAGTGTGAACCAACCCCACACCCGTCCAGCGGTTCTGGTGAACCCTGTGTCTAAATTGCCGATGCTTGACTCGGGGACACCACCGGAAGGCTCCAAACAACGTCTGGATGCTCTGGGTCCTCGTGGGTTTGCTCAGCAGCTTCGCTCTCAGGTGGCCTTGGCGGTCACCGACACCACCTTCCGAGACGCACACCAGTCGTTGTTGGCTACTCGTGTTCGCACTAAAGACCTCGTCGACGTGTTGCCGGTGGTGGCTCAGACCACGCCATCCCTGCTCTCTATCGAGGCGTGGGGCGGGGCAACCTATGACGTCGCTCTTCGTTTCTTGGGGGAGGACCCTTGGGAGCGCCTGGCAGCACTACGCGAAGCGTTGCCCAATATCTGCATTCAAATGTTGCTTCGCGGGCGCAATACCGTGGGATACACGCCATACCCGGTGGAAGTAACCACGGCGTTTGTCAACGAAGCCAGTGCCACCGGGGTCGACATTTTCCGCATTTTTGATGCCCTCAATGACGTGAACAACATGCGGCCCGCTATTGATGCAGTCCTGGACACCGGGACGTCCCTTGCGGAAGTGGCGCTGTGTTACTCCGGAAACCTTCTGGACCCCGCTGAGGATCTTTACACCTTGGATTATTACCTCAGGTTGGCCGAAAAGATTGTGGATGCCGGGGCGCATGTGCTGGCCATTAAGGACATGGCGGGTTTGCTTCGAGCGGGAGCCGCCACCAAACTGGTCACAGCGCTGCGAGAGCGCTTTGACCTCCCCGTTCACCTTCACACCCACGACACCGCTGGCGGGCAGCTAGCGACCTTGCTGGCGGCTAGCGAAGCAGGTGTGGATGCCGTGGATGTCGCTAGTGCCGCCATGGCGGGGACCACAAGCCAGCCTTCGCTCTCGGCACTCGTAGCTGCACTGGATAACACCGAACGCTCCACGGGACTGAGTCTCGATAATGTCTGCGCCATGGAGCCTTACTGGGAGGCGGTGCGAGCCCAGTACCACCCCTTTGAATCGGGTTTGCCAGGCCCCACCGGTCGCGTCTACAACCATGAAATTCCCGGTGGACAACTCTCGAACCTGCGCCAGCAAGCGATTGCCTTGGGGTTGGCTGATCGCTTTGAAGATATTGAGAACTGGTATGCCCACGCGAGTCGGATTCTCGGTCGTCCCACCAAAGTCACGCCCTCCAGCAAAGTCGTCGGTGACCTGGCCTTGCACCTTGTCGCCATGGATGTGGATCCTGCTGATTTTGAAGCAAACCCCGGCGCCTATGACGTTCCCGATTCGGTTGTCGGGTTTATGGCCGGAGAGTTGGGCGACCTGCCCGGAGGGTGGCCGGAACCGTTTCGCACCAAGCTGTTGAAGGGGAAATCCCCCAAATCCACGATGGGCTCGCTTAGCGATGACCAAGTGGAAGCGTTGGCAACTCCTGGGCCTTCTCGACAACACCTGCTCAACTCGCTACTGTTCCCGGGTCCGACCCACGATTTCGAGGCGGTCAGGGAAGCCTTTGGCGACGTTTCCGTTATTCCCACCATTGACTACCTTTACGGTCTGCCCCTAGGCGAGGAGAGCGTGATTGAGGTGGAGCCTGGGGTTTCGCTGTATGTCTCTCTCGAGGCCATTTCGGAGCCTGATGATCACGGGGTTCGCACAGTCACTGCGGCACTCAATGGGCAACTGCGCCCGATCAGCATCAGGGATCGATCCATCTCCGTAGTGGAAACCCATGCTGAAAAAGCGCACTCAGATAACCCCTGCCATGTGGGAGCTCCCTTCTCCGGTGTCGTGACCCTGGGGGTTTCACCCGGTGATGAGGTGGTTGAAGGCCAAATCATCGCCACCATCGAGGCAATGAAAATGGAGGCGGGCATTAGCGCTAGCGCCAGTGGAACAGTGGAAAGAGTGGCTATTCCTGCGACCCAGCAAGTGGAGGCCGGCGACCTCATTTTGGTGATAAGCGCGTAATGGTTGGAAAGCGGTGGCGCGCCACGGCGGTGTCAGCTCTTTGCCTATAGAATCAAATCTCGCCCACTGGGCATCCCACGGAGGTATTAACGTATGGCACGACGCGGTCGAGTTTCGATTCCACCAGCACAAGAATCTTCACCCGAGTCTGTTGAGGAAGTTTCCCTCGAAGAAGAAATGGTGGATCCCTCTGCGCTGACGACACCCGAAAGCAAGACCGTCACTTTGGCCCCCTCGGGTAGTGACGATGAGTTGTATCAGCGACGAGGTAATTCCTCTGGCGATATTCCCGAACCTGCCGCCATGCTCACCGAGGACCGTCTCTTGGATAACACTGGTCGCAATCGTGAGGCACCGGAAGGTTTTTGGCAGTACTTGCTCTATGTGCTGACGTTTCGTTTAGTCAACGTCGGTGACTCTCGAGCAGTGCGCGAGCGCAAAGCGATGGATCGCCGCATTGCCACGGTTTTTGAGCACGGTGCCCGCTATGTGCCGGTGCTGACGCGCAAAGGTGGAGTCGGTAAAACAACAGTGACCACTCTCTTGGGCATGGCCATGGCCTTGGTCCGCGATGACCGAGTGATCGCCATTGATGCCAACCCTGACCGGGGAACACTGGCAGAACGAGTCCCCAAGTCCACCGGAGCCACGGTGCGCGATGTAGTGAAGCTTGCTGCGGGAATTGCCGGGTTCACAGATTTTGCTGAGTTGATCTCCAAAGACAAAACCCACTTGCACGTGTTGGCTTCGGACACCGATCCTTTGCTCTCAGAAGCGTTTGATGAAGACGATTACAACGTCGTCGCCGACCAAGCAGCCCGGTTTTATTCGATTATTCTGACTGACTGCGGAACTGGTGTTGTGCACTCGGTCATGAAGCCCACCCTGGAGCGTGCCGATGGACTGGTCATTGTCTCGGGGGGAAGCATTGATGAAGCTCGTTTGGCTTCTGAGACGCTGACCTGGTTGGAAGCCAATGGGCATGGCGCCTTGATGAAGAACTGTATCGTGGCGCTCAACACCGCTACCCAGGGAACCAATGTGGTCAAGCTCGATGAGATCGAAGCCCACTTCCTTTCCCGTGTGCGTGATGTGGTTCGTATTCCGTATGACCCCTACCTCGCTGCCGGCTCCGTCGTGGACTGGAACAGGCTCAGCCCCTACACCCGAGAGGCAGCGAGAGAGCTTGCCGCACTCGTGGCGGAGGGCATGAGCGAGCGCGCCGGCACCTAATCGTGGCAGTTCGGGCCATCCGGCTCTTTGGTGACCCTCTGCTCAAGAGCGTGAGCGAGAGTATCGATCCCTCCAGCGCACGCGCGAAGGATGTAGTGAGAGACCTAATCGATACGGTCGAGTTGCCGGGACGAGCTGGGGTCGCTGCTAACCAGATTGGTGTGGGTTTAGCTGCCTTTAGCTACAACATTGATGGGGATGTCGGTTATCTTCTCAACCCCGAGATGGTGCGTGTCTGGGGAGAGCTCGAAGAAATGTCGGAGGGCTGTTTATCGGTCCCAGGCCTCACCTTTCCGAGGCTTCGCTATCCTCATGCCATCGCCCGCGGATACACGTTGACCGGTGAATTAGTCGAGGTGGAAGGCGAAGGGCTGATGGCCCAAGCATTGCAACACGAACTAGACCACCTCCAAGGCAAGCTCTATTTTGAGGGGCTTGCCCCCGAGCACAAAAAGCAGGCCCTGCGGGCTATTAGAGAATCTGACTGGTTCGCCCGCTAGGACGAAACGGACAGACCCTTAGTCTCAGGCGCATTGTCATACATGGCCTCGACTTCACGGCCAAAGTCGCGCATAATTTCTGCCCGCTTGATGCTCATCTTTGGGGTGAGGTGACCTGAGGCTTCGGTGAATTCCGTGGGAATGATGGTGAATTTCCGAACGGACTCCGCCCGAGACACTCTGGTGTTGGCCGCATCGATAGCGCGTTGCACTTCGGCATGGACCAGAGGGTGCTCACAGGCCTGCTCGAGAGTCAGCTTTTCCTTGACACCGTTGTTAGCCAGCCAGGTATCAATCATTTCTGGATCGAGGGTAATCAACGCCGAAATGAAAGGCTTTTGGTCTCCGGCGACGACGACTTGTCCCACGATGGGGTTAGACCTAATGGGGTCTTCCAGGTAGTTGGGGGCAACGTTTTTACCACCAGCAGTAATGATGATTTCCTTTTTGCGACCGGTGATGGTGAGGTATCCCTCATCATCGAGGTCCCCGATGTCTCCGGTCTTGAACCAGCCATCATCAGTGAAGGTTTCTTTGGTGGCAGCTTCGTTCTTCCAGTAGCCAGCGAAGACGTTGACGCCCTTAACTTGGACTTCACCGTCGTCGGCAATGCGGATAGACACCCCAGGCAGAGCTGGCCCGGTGGTGCCGATCTTGAATCGGGTCACCAGGTTTTCTGTTGCCGGTGCTGTGGTCTCGGTGAGCCCATAGCCTTCCAAAATTTTGATGCCTAGGCTTCGGTAAAAGTGCCCCAGACGGGTACTCAGCGGCGCTGAGCCGGAGACGGCATACTTCACGCCGCCACCCATGGCGGCTTTGAGCTTGGAATAGACCAACCGGTCAAACAGAGCGAACTTGATCTTCAAGCCCAAGCCGACGGTGCCGGTATCGAGTGCCTTGGAATACTCCACTGCCGTATCTGCCGCAGCGCGGAAGATCTTGCCCTTACCGCCTGCTTCAGCTTTTTGCTCGGCAGAGTTATAGACCTTCTCGAATACGCGAGGGACTGCCAGAAGGAACGAAGGTTTAAACGATCCCAGTGAGGGTAAGAGCTGTTTGGTGTCCGCTTGGTGGCCAATCTTGGTTCCGGTGTGGATGGCCAAAATAGAGATGAAGCGAGCAAAAATATGTGCCGTGGTGATGAAGAGCAGGGTGGACGCCCCTGGCTCCACGACCTCTTTCATCGCAATGGCAGAATTTCGCACCAATTCAACGAAGTTGGAATGGGTCAACATGCAGCCCTTGGGTCGACCGGTAGAACCGGAGGTGTAAATCAGAGTCGCCATATCGGAGCCTTTGGCGGTGGTGCGGCGCTTCTCTAACTTCGCATCGGTAATCGATCCACCCGATTGTGAGAGTTTCGCCAAATCTCCCAATGCCATTTGCCACACGTGGGTCACGTGAGGAACATCCCCAGCGATTTCGTCAAAACGGGCAAAGTGCTCAGCAGTTTCGAGAATAATGGCGCTCGCACCGGAATCCTCGAGGTTGTACTGAATCTGGCTGGGCGAGGAGGTTTCGTAGATCGGCACCATGATGGCCCCGGCGAACCACAGCCCAAAGTCGACCAGCGACCATTCGTAGGTGGTCTTGCACATGAAGCCGACTTTGTCGCCCGCGTTAATACCCGCGGCCATAAAACCCTTGGCTAGAGCTGTTACTTGGTCATAAAACTCTTGGGTCGTGAGGTCTTCCCAACCGCCATCGGGGGTGGGGAGCGCGAAAAGGACACCGTGGGGGTCTTTTGCTACCCGATCGACCAATAATTGCGTTGTGTTCGCTTGGGGATCGGCGGGAACAACAGCGGGGACAGAGAACTCTTTCACGGTAACTCCTTCGGTACCAACGTGTGATTCCCACCACTCTAGGGCCCCTGTGGCGCAAAGAGCCAATGAAGAATGTCGATATCGCACCTCTAGACTTATCGCTTGTGAATACGCTCGGGATTGACATTGGTGGAACAAAGATTGCTGGCGCGCGGGTAAGCGACACCGGCGAGGTGTTGGCCTGGGAAACCAGGCCCACGACCCCGGAGGACCCTGAGGGTATCGTCAGTGCTGTTGCCGAACTGGTGACGGCGTTGGACAACGGCGATTGCCGACCTGTGGTTGGGGTTGCGGTAGCTGCGTTTCTCAATCGCGATCGCGACAGTATTTTTCTCTCACCCAATATTGCCTGGCCGCAGTTTCGCCTGAAAGACGAATTAGAGAAACGTTTGGGTCGCGGTGTAGTGCTCGAAAACGATGCCAATGCGGCGGGGTGGGGAGAGTTTCAGTTTGGCGCGGCCCGAGACGCCACCTCCATGATCACGTTGACCATCGGCACCGGTGTAGGCGGCGCCATTGTCGATGATGGGCGTTTGATTATGGGGGGATTTGGCGTCGCCGGAGAGCTTGGCCACCTGATCGTGGAGCCCAACGGGCACCTGTGTGGTTGCGGTAATCGCGGCTGCCTCGAGCAATACGCCTCAGGGACTGCCCTCATGCGAGAAGCGCGCCAGGAGCTTGGCAAGCCGGCATTGACTCAGGATGAGCTCAGTGGCCTTCTCGAGCAAGGCGATCCTCGAGCGTTGAAGGCTCTGAATCGCATTGGGCAGGCGCTTGGGCGCGGAATCGCTTCCTTAGTCGCGGTGGTAGATCCTGAGCTGATTGTGATCGGTGGCGGTGTCGCCAAGGCGGGTGAGGCGCTTTTGGAACCCATTCGGTCGGGTTTTCACGCCACCTATGCCCCGGCTAGCCAAAGGCCCGTGGCCAGCATTGTCGTGGCCACCCTGGGTAACACCGCCGGGGTAGTGGGTGCTGCCGACTTAGCGCGAGCAGCCTCGGAGCATGCATAGGTTTATGCCTACACTGGGAAAAGGACCGGAGGTGGTGTCATGTTTTATTGGCTGATGAAGCACTGGGTGATTGGACCCCTGCTCACGACCGTATTTCGTCCCTGGATTAAAGGGTTGGAAAACGTACCCACCACGGGTCCGGTGATTATCGTGTGTAATCACCTTTCCTTCGTGGACTCGGTGTTCCTTCCCCTGTTGGTGGATCGACAAATGGCCTTCTTGGCCAAGAGCGACTATTTCACCGGCAAGGGAATCAAAGGCTGGTTCGTACGCTTTTTTATGACTTCCGCAGGCCAGCTACCCATCGATCGATCGGGAGGCAAGGCTTCCGAAGCATCGCTGAATGCGGGACTAGAAATTTTGGCTCAAGGCAAAGTGTTGGCCATCTATCCGGAAGGCACCAGAAGCCCCGATGGTCGCATGTATCGGGGGCGCACTGGGGTAGCCCGCATGGTTCTTGAAGCCCACGTCCCTGTCATTCCTGCTGCGGTGATCGATACCCAGAAGGTCATGCCCTTGGGGACCAACCTCCCCAAGGTGCACCCCGTGGGCGTAGTTCTGGGGGAGCCGATGGACTTTACCCGATTTAGCGGGATGGAAGGCGATCGATTTGTCTTGCGATCGATTACCGATGAAATTATGTATGAAATGAACAAGCTCAGTGAGCAGGAATACGTGGACGTCTACGCTTCCACCATCCGCGCCACTATGGCGTAGACAGCGCCCATACCTGGCGTCACACCGCCTGAGCTAGGCTTAGCTGACTCTCCTCACGCTTTAAGGACACGCATTTCGTGGATTCATCAGAACAAGTGGTAACGCCTGATCCAGCCGTTATGAAAGGCCTGGACGCCTGGCGTTCCCTGCCGATTAAGCAACAGCCCCAGTGGGACGACCCTGAGGCCTTGGCTTCTGTGAGTGCCGAGCTCACCACGGCCCCACCCTTGGTCTTTGCGGGAGAAGTTGACATGTTGCGCGAGCGCCTTGCGCGCGTTGCCCGAGGGGAAGCTTTTTTGCTTCAGGGTGGGGACTGCGCAGAAACTTTTGCTGGCGCCACAGCCGACCAAATTCGCAACCGAGTCAAGACGATTTTGCAGATGGCTGTGGTCTTGACCTACGGCGCCTCGATGCCCATTATCAAAATGGGCAGAATGGCGGGCCAGTTCGCGAAACCTCGCTCGAGTGATGAAGAAACACGCGATGGAGTGACTCTTCCCGCCTACCGCGGCGACATCGTTAACGGGTATGACTTCACGCCGGAAGCCCGCAAGCCAGACCCAGCCCGGATGCTTCGCGGCTATCACACCGCCGCCTCCACCTTGAATCTCATCCGTGCTTTTACACAGGGTGGTTTTGCTGATCTGCGCATGGTGCACAGTTGGAACCGCGGATTCGCTGAGAATCCTGCCAATTCCCAATATGAAGGGTTAGCTCGAGAAATTGACCGCGCGGTCAAGTTCATGGAAGCCGCGGGAGCGGACTTTGACGAGCTCAAGCGCGTCGAGTTCTATGCCAGCCATGAAGGTTTGTTGATGGACTATGAACGTCCCCTGACGCGCATCGATTCACGAACAGGGTCTCCCTATGTGACCTCAGGCCACTTCCTGTGGATAGGCGAGAGGACTAGGGACCTTGAGGGAGCTCACGTTGATTTCTTCTCCCGGGTGCGCAACCCCATTGGTGTGAAGCTCGGGCCAGCAACAGATGTGAACACCATGAGAGAGCTCATGGACAAGCTTGATCCCCATCGCGAGCCTGGCCGTTTGACCTTCATCACCCGGATGGGTGCTAATGCCATCACGGATGTGTTACCCCCGCTGTTAGAGGCCACCAAGGACATGGAAATCTCGCCACTGTGGGTGAGTGATCCGATGCACGGAAACGGGATGACCACCGCTACCGGGTTTAAAACTCGTCGCTTTGATGATGTCGTGAAAGAAGTCACGGGATTTTTCGAAGCACACCGAATGGTGGGCACTCATCCCGGAGGAATCCACGTGGAACTCACCGGGGACGACGTGACCGAATGTTTAGGTGGGTCCCAAAAGATTGATGAACTCGGCCTGGAGACACGCTACGAGTCGCTGTGTGATCCCCGACTCAATCACCAACAGTCCTTAGAACTGGCCTTCTTGGTCGCGGAAGAACTGACGAAGTCCTAAACGAAGCTTCTCAGAATAATGGTGCTGCCTTTGGGCACTTCCTGACCCACGCTGGGGCTCAAGCTGGTGACACGGGCAAACGTTCGGTCCCACTCTGATTCGGGATATTCAGATCGCACGTCGACGACAAAGCCCAGGTCTTCCAGGGCTTTCTTAGCGTCAGCGATCGTGTCATCAATCAAGTCAGGAATCATGACCAGTTCCGGGCCCCGACTGACAAGAATCGTGACCGTGTCGCCAGGGATGAGAACCCGAGCGGAGAGGCCAAAAATTTCCACCACCGAACCCTCGGGAATAGTGCTCGAATAGGCTCCATCGCCACCGACAACCCCGGTGAGACCCACGGATTGCAAAAGGTTTCGTGCCTCATCCACCGTGAGGCCCTCAACGTTGGGAACAGATCCCGCTGAGGTGACGGCGTTGACGGTGCTCCCAGCGAGTACCTGAGAGCCCGGTGCCAGAGTTTGGCCTGCCTCATCGACCAAGCGCAGGACGCTGTCTTTGGCGACGAAATCATTGAATTCCAGGGAGGTGGTTCCTAAAATCAGGTTCTGCTCCTCCAAGGTCACACCCAGCTCCTCCAGGGTCTGACCCACCGCGCTGGGAACACTCACCGGGTTCGGGCCCAAGGACACGATCAGTGTCACAAGGGATTGTTTATCCAAAGATTCTCCGGCGATCGGAGAGGTTCCCTTCACGGTTCCCGCCGGTAAGACAAGGTCAAATTCTTCCAAGAGCGTGTCCGAGACCACTAATTCAGCAGCCACCAGTTGGGCGGTAGCTTCGGCCACGGTGGTGCCCACCACATTGGGAACGCTGGTCAGCGAACCCGGTCCCTGGGTGAGCCACCACCATCCCACTCCGCCCCCGCCACCGACGAGGGAGAGCACAATGAGGATGCTGGCGATGGCCCATCGTCGACCTCGATTGGGTTTCGCTTGTCGGATGGGTTCTTGGTACTCGAATTCTTCGTCGTCTTGCGTGATCACCTGGGAGGATTCCGTGGGGGCAAGTCCATCAAAGACACCCCCCTTGGGATCCAGCACTTCGGTGGGTTGCCAGTCGAGATCAGAAATCTTTTGAGTCATGGCCACTGTTTGGTTCAGCGCTGCGGTGGCTCGGGTGAGAGTCTCAGGGCCGATGGTTCTGGCTAATTCCGTGATGTGTTCCAGAAGAGCTCGCGCATGGGGTGGGCGGTCATCCGGTGAGCGTTGCGTGCACCACTCCACCAACTGATCGAACGCTTCCGGAACAGCCGGATTCTTGGAGCTTGGTGCGGGAACCAGATCGTTAGCGTGTTGGTAGGCCACCGTGATGGCCTGGTCGCCTTGGTAGGGCTGGGCGCCGGTGAGCATCTCGAACATCATGATGCCCAGGGCATACATATCGCTGCGCACATCGGCTTCGCCCCGAGAGATCAGTTCGGGGGAGAGGTAGGCGATAGTTCCCAGTAGCGCCTGGGAGGTGGCGGTGTTGTGGGTGGACGCTCTCGCGAGACCAAAGTCAGCAATTTTGATTCGGCCATCATCGGCCAGGAGAACATTTTCCGGTTTGAGGTCGCGGTGCACGATTCCGGCGCTGTGGGCAGCGTCGAGCCCATGCAAGATAGCGCTCACGATATCCAGCGTTTGTGCTGCAGTCAGCGCACCAAAGTCATTGAGCAAATCGCGCAGAGTAATGCCGGGGAGATACTCCATCACGATGAAGGTGATGGCGCCCTCTTGGCCCTGGTCAAAGACATTGACAATATTGGGGTGCGCCAGCCGCGCCGCCTGACGAGCTTCCTGGATGAAGCGTTTGGTGAATTCGGCGTCCTCTGCCAAGTGGGGGTGCATGATCTTGATGGCCACAGGACGTTCCAAGCGGGAATCCATCGCCTGGTAGACCGTCGCCATTCCACCGCGGGCCACCCGGGTTTCGATCAGATAGCGCTTATCCACTAATACCCCGATTAACGGGTCAGTAGTGGGAGTCTCCATTCTTCGGATTCTACGCAGGCGAAGGGCTTAGCGGAGGTTGCCACTCCACTAGGTGAGTTCATAAAGCCAGGCCCAGGCGCTAGCTTCCCATTTGGCGTAGGCGGTGGGGTGGCCTGAGATTTGCACGGCTTGTGCCGCCACCGTCAACGCCATGGATTCCCAGCCGGAAATATCCAGAAGCCCCCGAGTTTTGCCCTTGTTGGGGTTGGAAGGCCCGCCAAAGAATAATTTGGTCGAATACGCGGGGTCCATGATTTGCTCGGCGCTGCCCCATCCTGAGGACGGGCGCTGCTGGAAAAGCCCGAGAGAGTCTCGATCGCCCCAGTTCAAGTTACGCAGCGACGATTCCTGCATCGCTGTAGCCAAGGCAATAACGATGCCATAATCCGAAACGCCAAGTTCCCTGCCCTCAGCAATAATGATTTGCGCGTTCGAGCGACGTTCGTCGTTCAGGGGCGTAACGCTGCCAGCCTTCGGCTGATCGACACCGCTGGGGGCCGCTGCTGCCTCGTCCTCTTCGGGTTCGCTCGCTTGAGACACCACGGGGGCAGCCGCTTCCTTCTTCTGCACCACCACCGGTTCTTCTTTTTTCTCGACAACCACGGGCGCTACGACCTTGGGCGCAATCTTGGCGACGATGAGTGCTGGTTTTTCGGCCAACGCGATGTCCGCAGCGTCGAAGGCGTCCTCGCCGGAATCCTCACTCTCAGTGTCGATGGGGGTCTCGTCGCTCACCGAGGCGGGAATAATCGTGGGAGCCTGCGCAATGATCGGCATCACCGTCTCCACATCCCGCTCAACCACAGGAGCGCTGACTCCGGGGATCTTGATGAACTGGCCTGCATAAATCACGGCTGTGGGCTCAAGATTGTTGTGACGCAGTAATGCGTCAGTGGAGATGCCCAAGCGATCAGCAATTTCCGACGCGGTTTCGCCGTTTTGAACGAGGTACCCATCCTTGGCAACCCGGGCGGGGGAGCTTGCCTTCTTCTTCGTCGCCTCAGCATTGAGTTTGATGACCTGGCCCTCATGCAAGACGGCGTTCCACCCCAAACCGTTCAGGGTCAAAATCGCTGGTGTGGGGATTCCAAAACGTTCCGCAATCGAGGATGGGCTATCTCCTGCTTGAACTTCATACGTCGCTGGTAGGTCAGGTCGCACCGCGTCGAAGAGAACCTGCGCGACAGGGAGAATGGCGGTTTGTAAGCGATCGGCAAAACCTGGACGAGAGTCCATCCTGTGCGAGCCCTCATCGGGGTTATCAGACGCCTGAGTGTCCTGCAGTGCACTAGGCGGAGCGACCACGATGCCCGTGGCCAAGGTTCCCGTCATTAACAAGGGAATACTGCCCATCAGAGATTTGCGCAGCGCGTGGGAGGCAGGTTCGTGTGTCTTCTCGAATTCTGCAGACCGCGGGCGAAGGCCGTGAAACACAATGTGTTCCACGCTTTCGTCACTGCTCCCCGTGGGGGTGCCTGCGTGATTCTCGAGAGACATGCTTCCTATCGTTTCCTGGCGCGCCAGCTGATGGGGCTACAGCGCTTGATGACCACGGTGTCACAGGATGACACCTAAGTCAATCACTGGGGCAGGTGTGGTGTGAGTTAATATATTCGTAACATTGGGCTCGTGAGCTCACCCAGAGTGTGTGGGTGTTTCCATGCTCAAAAACGTGGCACTCTAGTGCGGTGGATATTTCTGCCGAAGTGACCTGGATCACCGTCCCGGATGTGTGCGAGCGTTTAGGTATCTCGCCGGGCAAAGTGCATCGTCTTGTGGAAGAGCGATACCTGCTCGGGCGCAAATCTGAGGGAGTGTTTCGCATTCCTGAGGTGATGTTGCAGGGCAATGAGCCCGTGAAAGAGGTGCGGGGGACTCTGGTGGTGTTACTCGACGGGGGATTTGATGAAGATTCCGCGTTGGAGTGGCTACTGGGACACCACGAACTTCTGGGGGTTAGTCCTATTGAGGCGCTTCGAGCCGGACGCAAAACCGAAGTGCGCAGAATCGCGCAGAGCCTCGCGCTTTAGGAGCGCCGCTCCGTCACCGCGGTGGCTAAGCGACCCAACTCTTTAGCCGCTCCCGCGGAGATAGCAGCACGATCGAGGGCTTGCATCGCTTCTTTGGCATAGTCAGCAATCATCACTTCGACTTCGTCGAGCCCGCCCGTGTCACGCAGGGTGGACTGCATCACCTCGATTTGATCCGGAGTTAAGCTCCGATCGCCCAACATTTCGTTGAACACCCTTTTCGAGCTCTCGGGCATTCTTTGCTCGGCCAGGGCGATGAGGACCGTGCGCTTTCCTTCGCGCAGATCATCCCCCGAGGGCTTGCCGGTGACTTCTGAATCGCCATAGACGCCCAAGACATCATCGCGAAGCTGGAAGGCGATACCCAACGGCAATCCGAAATCAGCCAGGTCGGAGAGCTGGTCTTCACTCGCCCCTGCCAACGAGGCGCCAATCAGAAGCGGTGCTTCCATGCTGTATTTAGCAGATTTGTAGGTCACAACCCGCAGGGCTCGATCTAAGCGGTGTTCCTCAGCGGTGTGCCACCAGGCGGCTTCCTCGTGGATATCGAGATACTGACCCAGGGTCACCTCCTGGCGCATGATCGAGAATTGAGTTCTGGTGGCAGCGGCGATACCCGCTGGCAAGTCCGCAAGTGCGGCGCTTAGAAGATCATCACTCCATGCCAGTAGGAGGTCGCCCAAGAGCAAGGCAGTGGATTGACCAAAGCGTTCCGAGTCGCCGGAGTAGGTCCGGGACGAGTGGATTGTTTCAAAAGCGCGGTGGGCTGCGGGTAAACCCCGTCGAGTATCGGAGTTATCCATAATGTCATCGTGAACCAAGGCGGCCGCGTGGAAGACTTCCAGTGAGGTGGCTAGAGCAATGACGGCTTCCACATCATCGAGGGTTTCGACACCTCCCACCAGGTCGGTGTCGGAGCCCGAGGCGCCGATCGCCCGCCATCCCCAGTAGCAAAAGCGTGCGCGAAAGCGCTTGCCGCTGGCGAGCATGCTATTCGAGTAGGCCAGTAAATGCTCGAGGTCAGGGGAGATGGTGTTCATCTCGGTAGCGCGGGCCTCGAGGAAGGACGTCAAGCGGTTATCCACCACATCGACTAACTTGATTTGCTCAGTCACCTCCATAGCTTATCCACAGGAATTCTGCGTAGACTATGGGAGCAATAAAGTATTGCCCACACCGGGAGGGGCTCATGCCACTGTCTGAACGCGAGCAGCGACTGCTTGAAGAGATGGAGCGCAACCTTTATCAAGGTGAAGCCGACGTTGTGAACACTTTGGGTGCGAGAAAAGCTCCCAATTACCGCGCGATCGCGCTCGGTGTCATTCTTGCCGTGGTGGGTATCGCGACGATGCTGGTGGGTGTCTATCAAGATGTCACCGTGATCGGAATCGTGGGCTTCGCGGTGCTCTTCTCCGGAGTGATGGTCGCCGTGGCTACCCCCGGTCGCGCCACCACCAAGACCGCAGCTCAGGCTCCCTCCACTCGAAGCGCCACGAGCTCGAGCTCTGTGATGGATCGACTCAACGAGCGTTGGGAACGCAGACAGCGCGGGGAAACCCCCTAAGCCTCATCCCCGCTTTGCTGCCTAGTGGGGCAGTAGTGGAGGGCAAAGCCCACTAACGCCCACACTCACACCGGCCTTACCAGGCCGGTTTTTTGTTGCGCCCGCGCCCAGATCCCTGCTGTGGCGCGGTTGTGTGTGGTGGAGGACACGGATGCCACGCCGGGAAAAAATATCCTTAAAGTGGTTGTAATTGGAGCAAAGTGGAGTAAAGTGGAGATTGCTCCCGTTGGCCGGATACGAAAGGGGCACAGAAATGTTTTTGGGAACACACGCCCCGAAGCTCGATGACAAAGGACGCGTCATCCTGCCCGCTCGTTTTCGCGACGAGCTTGCTAACGGGTTAGTGCTCACCAGAGGACAAGAGCGTTGTATCTATGTCTTCACCACCAAAGACTTCGATACCCACCTCGAGCGTTTGCGCGAAGCCCCTTTGACCTCCAAAGCCGGCCGTGACTTCTTGCGTTTGTTTCTCTCCGGTGCGAGCTCCGAGATTCCCGACAAGCAAAATCGTGTGACGGTTCCTCCGGCGCTGCGCGAATACGCCGGACTGAACAAAGACCTCACGGTGATTGGTGCTGGTAACCGAGCTGAAATTTGGTCCACCACTGCGTGGGAGAGCTACTACGAAGACCGCGAGCAAGCCTTCTCCGAAACCGAGGAGGAGGTGATTCCCGGGCTCCTGTGATCCCGTGTTCGAGACTCCCGTCCGTTTGCCCTGTGACACCTTCCCCGGTTCCAGGTCTGTCACACGGAAGGGAATCTCGAATCCGGGTCGCTAGAGGGAAAAATCATGATGGCGACCTACCAGCACACCCCAGTCCTCACCACCCGCGCTCTAGAAATCCTCAGTCCTGCTCTGGGCGGAGATGCTCCTGTCTTGGTGGACGCAACGCTGGGCCTGGGGGGACACTCCGAAGCATTCTTGGCATCGATTCCAGCCCTTCGTGTCCTCGGCATTGATCGAGACCCTGAAGCGCTGGAGAGCTCGCGCGCTCGCTTGGCGCCCTTTGGCGACAGGGTGATGTTTGCTCAGTGCCGGTATGACGAAATAGATACCGCCCTTGATGAGCATGCTCCCGGTGTGGAGCCGCAGGCGATCCTGTTTGACCTAGGCGTTTCCTCGCTGCACTTGGACAAACCGGAACGAGGCTTTTCCTATTCCGTCGATGCTCCGCTGGACATGCGGATGAATCCTGAGGATGAACTCTCAGCAGCCGACATCCTGGAGCGCTACAGCGTCGAAGAACTCGGCACCATCTTTTGGCGATTGGGCGATGAGAAATTAGCCAAGCGCTATGCCAGTGCTATCGCTCAAGCGCGGAGGGGTGCACCGCTTCTGCGCACCGGGGAACTTGTCGAAGTTCTTCAACAGGCAACGCCCTATGCGTTGCGCGATAAAGGTCACCCAGCCAAGCGGGTATTCCAGGCGCTGCGCATGGAGGTCAACAGGGAATTGGAATCCCTGGGCGCTGCGTTGCCCAAAGCCATGGATCGCCTTGCCGTGGGGGGCCGTCTGGCGGTCATGTCGTATCACTCAGGCGAAGACAAATTTGTGAAGACCGAGCTTCGTCGCCGGTCTCACTCCACTGCTCCCTTGGGTCTTCCCCAAGAACTCCCCGAACACCAACCCGAATTCCTGGAACTCACCCGCGGAGCCGAAATGGCTACTGCGGAGGAAATCCGAGATAACCCCCGCAGTGCCTCCGTGCGTTTACGCGCAGTGGAAAAACTTCGAAAGGTCACATCATGACTGCCCTTGCCGCTTCTTCGCCTGCTTCGTCGCTCCGAGCCAATCTCAGCACAGTGAATTCGACACGCGCTAGTCGTGCGGTGGCGGCAGCTCCCAAGCTTCGCTATATCGTGGTGATTCTGGCAGGAATTTTCGCAATTTTAGGAGGGCAATTGTTGCTCTCTATTGCCGTTTCCGGGGCCGCGTATGAAATCTCAGGCCTGAAAGCTCAAGTGCGAGGTAGCCACCAGCAGCTGCAGATTGTTGCGGAGGAAATCAGCGCGCTCACCGCTCCCGATACGTTGGCCGGACTTGCCACCTCCATGGGCATGGTGGAAGACAACAACCCTGCCTATCTCAGACTCTCCGATGCCACCGTGATCGGTGAGGCCGTGGCGGCTGCTTCTTCTGATTCGACCACGGTCTTCACCGTGACCGCGGGGACCGAGGTTCACACACCACCTCCCATTGTCAACGCTGTCTACGATTCGGTCACCCAGGCCGCCGCACTCGAAGTGCTCGCCCAAGATGACTTGGTGGCGTTGACGGCAGAAGCCACCGCTGTTGCTGAAGCGTCCTCGTCGGTCGTGGTCAGCCCTGCGATGGTCACCACCGAGCCCGCGGTGCGCTTCGGTGGCACTATTCCTTCCCCCACCACGAGATAGCGGGAACTTTCCTATGTCCCACCAACGCCTCTCCGGTCGTCGTATTGCGATCGCGTTGGCGATGGTGATGGTGGTCAGTCTTCTCTTCGTGAGCAAGCTTGTGGACGTCCAGATCGTCAGGGCTGCCGAGCTTCAGGAACAGTCTCAGGAAATACGCACCACGAATGAGGTCATTTGGGCCTCCCGTGGCTCGATTGTGGACAGTTTTGGCAATGATTTAGCCGTTGATGTCGACCGCTACGACATCAGTGCTGATCCTCGGGTGGCAGGCGACTTCCGCCGCGCGGGCGAGATCGTCACGCTCAATGCCGCCATCAATGACATCGCCACCATCACCGGAGCCGCCGCCGAAGAGATGCTTTATGCGATCAATAAAGACCGTGAAGCACACTTCACCTATTTGGTGAAGGGCGTGTCCCCGGAGCAACACGAGAGCCTCAAGGCCTTGGGTATTCCGTGGCTACAAATGGATCTGATCCGTGAGCGGACGTATCCCTTCGGTGCAGTGACGTCTAATCTCACCGGAATGCTGGGCACAGATGAACCCCTGGCAGGCATTGAACTGGATTACAACGAGTGTTTAGCCGCCACCAACGGGGTAGCGGTGTACCAGCGCGGTGCTGACGGAGTCAGATTGCCCGGTACCACCGAGATGGTGACGCAGCCGGTTCACGGTGGCGAAGTAAAGCTGACCATCGATAGCGATTTGCAATGGTACGTGCTTCAGCAGCTCGCCGGGCATGGCAGCCGCTTGGGTGCTGCCTATGGATCCGCTGTCGTAGTCAGAGCCAAAGACGGTCACATTTTGGCGGCGGCTGACTGGCCCACGTTTGACGCCAACGATTTTGCGAACTCGCCCACGCAGTACACCGGAGCCCGGGTCTTTAGCTCCCCGTATGAACCTGGTTCCATCATGAAAGCCGTGGGTATCGCCATGTTGATCGACGGCGGATATACCTACGCCGAGGATCGCATCGTGGCGCCTGGTTTCTTCCGCGTGGATTCCGAAACGTATATCAAGAACTATTCCGTGGCAGACGACCGACAACTGACGACGGCAGGGGTGCTACACACCTCCTCCAACACCGGAATTTCGGTACTCTCGGGCCGAATGCCCAAGGCCGAGGCGACCCAGTATTTTAAGAAATTTGGCTTCGGTACGGCTACTGCGGTTGATTTCTTGGGGGAATCCAACGGTTTACTTCAGCCCACCAGCAACGTCGACGTGGTGACCAGGTATAACCAATTCTTCGGTCAGGGAATCTCCGTCACAGCCGCCCAAATGGCGGGTGCCTACCAAATTCTTGCCAATGACGGTCTGGCGATGCCCCTGCGGTTAGTCGAAGGGTGCACCAGCATTGACGGCGATTTTGTTCCGGCGCCCAGTACCGAGCCGGTGCAGGTTATTTCCCCATCAGCTGCCAACACCACGGTCAACATTATGGAGACCATCGTGAGTCAGGGAAACCTTAAATCGATTCTCACGATTCCGGGATATCGCATCGCTGCGAAAACGGGAACGGCAGAAATTGCCGATTCCAGCGGGTATGGCTCAGAGCGTGTGATTTCACTGGCGGGTATGGCTCCGGCGGAGGACCCCGAATACGTGGTGTTGGTCAGTTTTTACAAACCTCAAACCTCGCGAGTGTCGACTGCTGCCGCCCCGGCTTTTCACGACATGATGTCCCACGTGCTCAAGCACTATCGGGTCGAGCCCTCGAGTGAACCAGCACCGTTACCAGCACTAACCTGGTAGCGCAGGATTTCCCACCCAAGAAATGTAGGGGGCGTGTGTGGCGCACAGCGCGATTCTTCGACCCACCCGGGGAACCTCTCGCTCGCTTCGCGAGCTAGCACCGTTGCTCGGTGCTAGTCACCACGGGCCAGACGCGGCCATTACGGGCGTTGCGCTCAATACCTCCAGTGTGGTCGCAGGCGACATTTTTGTTGCACTGCAGGGGCTGAACAGCCACGGAATTGACCATCTTGAAGCGGCGCTGGAAGCGGGTGCACTCGCGGTATTGACCGATAAGCGGGGGGCCTCGACGCTCTCGTCCTCGAGTGAGATTCCCCTTCTGGTGTGTGAGGATCCTCGTTCACTGCTGGGAACTCTGGCCTCAGCGGTTTATGGAACCGCAGCGGAGGGCGGACCGAGAATCTTCAGCGTCACGGGCACGAATGGAAAGACCTCGACGGTCTTTCTTCTCGAAGCCATGATGCGCGCGATGGGGTGGCGCACAGCGTTATCCACTACCGCACTGCGCCAAGTCAACGGCGTGGAATACTCCAGCACTCTGACTACTCCCGAGGCGCCGGATATTCATGCCATGTTGGCCCTGGCGCGGGAGTCAGATGTCTCGGGTGTTGCCTTGGAAGTGAGCGCACAGGCGCTGAATAAGAATCGTTTGGACCATGTGCGCAGCACGGTTGCTGGATTTACCAATCTCAGCCATGACCATTTTGAAGATTTTGGCACCATGGAAAACTATCTGGAGGCTAAAGCGGCCTTGTTCACCAAGGACATGACCGATAGGGCGGTGGTCTGTTGCGATACACCCTGGGGTGTGGAGCTCGCCTCACGGATGTCTATTCCGGTCGTGACCCTGGCAGGTTCGATGGATACCTCAGCACAGTGGCATTACGAGATCACCCAGGCAGATCACGAGCGCAGTAGCTGGAACATGGTCGGTCCCGCCGGGCAAGAACTATCTCTGAGTGCCCCCGTTCTGGGTGAGCACATGGTGGCCAACGCTGCTCTGGCAGCACTTATGCTGATCAGCTCAGGAGTCGAGATCGACGCACTGAAAGCCGCTATGGGCACTGGTACTGAGGGTGTGCCGGTCTATATTCCAGGCCGCGTGGAGAAGGTTTCGCAGGGCCCTGGCCCTCAGGTGTATGTCGATGCTGCTCGCAGTGCAGACGCTTATGAGCACACGCTCGAGACCCTGCGACGGCTTACCTCGGGCGCCGTGGTGATGGTCTGTGGAACGTCGGGGAATCGAGATGCCACGAAGCGTCCGATTATGGGAAAGGTCGCAGCGACGCTCGCTGATGTCGTCATCGTGACGGATGACGACCCTCGCAAGGAAGATCCCGCGGTGATTAGGGCCGGTCTGCTCGAAGGGGCGCGCTCGGTGGCGGGTGCCAAGGTTCATGAGATTGCCGATCCCAGTGAGGCTATTCGTTTCGCGGTGTCGTTGGTAGGTCCGGGGGACACCGTGGTGTGGTGCGGGCCTGGCTCACAGTCTTATCGGGATATCCAGGGAGTCAAAGTTCCCTATTGCGCCAGAGATCAGGCTCGCAGCGCGCTGCGCGAAGCAGGGTGGACTGCGTCTTGATGACGACTGTGGATTTTGATCACGAATGGATGACCTGGGGTCGATCAGGTGGTGTTCTCTCGTCTCAAGGGCACAGCGCACAGCTCGACATTGGGGTGATGAGCTTCCAGAGGCGAGCCGAGGTCGTGGCAGAAATCGAGGGCGAAGTAGCCCGGGGAATCTCTTTGAAGCAGGCCACTGACCAGGCCAACCAGAGCCCTGGAGTGGCGCATAGGTCGCAGGTTCATTCTCTTTCCGAGGGCAAGTACGTGATTGATGACACCGCGGCCGTGGGAGCGGATTCCGCGGTCGACACTCTCAAGAGCGTCACCAGCGTGGCTGCCGGGGGCAAGCGAATCATTGCTATCACGGGAGCCCTCTCTTTCGATGGTGAGTCTGATTACGACAGTCTCGAAGCTTTTGGTGCACTCGTGGTGCGTTTGAACATCGACCTGTGGTTCGCTGTGGGCCCCGCGGCCAGGTCACTGTTTCTCTCGGTGGGCAGGGAAGGATCCTGGGCAGGAGAGTCGCAACACTGCCTCGATATCGATACCGCGTACGATGAAGTCCGTGCACTTATCCGGCCGGACGATGTGGTTATCGTAATGGGGAGCACCGGCGAATCTCTTCGCCCCCTGGTCAGCAGACTCCTGGAGGATTTCTCGTGAGGATCTTGCTTCTGGGCAGCGCGTTGTCGCTGGCGTTCTCGTTGTTTCTCACGCCGCTCTTTATTCGCTTATTTGCGAAAATCGGCTGGGGGCAATTTATCCGCCAAGACGGACCGAAAACCCACTATGTCAAGCGCGGAACACCCACCATGGGTGGCATTGTCATTTTGCTCGCTGTCGTGTTCGGATATTTCGGCGCCCACCTGATCGAGCAAGCACCGGTCACTCTCTCCGCAGTGCTCGTTATTGGCTTGATGGTGGGATTGGGCTTCGTCGGGTTCCTCGATGACTACGCAAAGATTCGTGCGCAGCAATCGCTCGGACTCACCCCGCGAGGAAAACTGATCGGCCAAATAGTGGTCTCGGTTCTTTTTGCTGTGGCAGCGGTGTCGTTTGCTGATACCAACGGCCAAACGCCGGCAGCTCCGGGTATTTCTCTGGTGCGCAATGCTGATGTGATTTCTTTTGCCTCGTGGGGATATATCGGGGTTCTGATTGGTTTTGCCGTGTGGGCCACCCTGATCATTGTCGGAACATCCAACGCGGTAAATCTCACCGATGGGCTTGATGGGTTAGCTAGCGGGTCGACCATTTTGGTGTTTGTTGCCTACGTGATGATTACGTTTTGGCAGTTCAACCAATCGTGTTTCCGAGTCTTTCCTGACCAGGAAAACTTCTATAAATGTTACGAAGTCCGGGATTCCTTGGAGCTCACCGCTGTTGCCGCCATGGTCTCGGCCAGTTTGATTGGTTTCCTGTGGTGGAATACTTCACCCGCAAAGATTTTCATGGGAGACACCGGTTCGCTGGGTCTTGGTGGAGGGGTGGCAGCACTGGCGTTGTTCTCACGCACGGAGCTTTTGTTGCCCATCGTGGGCGGGCTTTTTGTGGTCTTGACCGCTTCGGTGATTATCCAGCGCCTGTATTTCAAGGCCACCGGGGGTCGCAGAGTCTTTTACTCCTCGCCGTTGCATCACCACTATGAAATTAAAGGGTGGGCAGAAGTCACTATCGTGGTGCGCTTTTGGTTGATCGCCGGCCTCTTTGCCGCGGTAGGGGCGGGGTTGTTCTACCTGGAGTGGCTTGGTCGTTGAGCACCCTGAATCAGCCTGACCTACGCAGCTGGCACGCACAGTGGTCAGGCCAGCGCGTGGTGGTGGTAGGCCTTGGGCTCACCGGCTTTTCCGTCGTAGACACCCTGGTTGAGTTGGGCTGCGACGTACTTGCCGTTGCTGCCCAGGCAACCCCAGAGCGCATCGCGCTCACGGAGGTCATCGGGTCCTCAGCGCTCGTGACCGAGCAGGGATCCCACCGGGCCGAGGCGGCCGTGAATTTTGCGCCTGAGTGGGCTGTGGTCTCGCCCGGGGTCTCGTTGGATGATCCCGTGGTTCTCGCGCTGAAAGAGGCAGGGGTCCCGCTGATTTCGAACGTGGATCTGGCCTGGAGGCTCCGGGACAAAAACCCCACGATCGCTCAGTGGGTCATGGTGAGCGGTGGCGGGGAGCGGGAGAAAATTGCCCAGTTGGCTGCCCGCGTTCTCAACGCTGCGGGAACACCAACGCTGGTCGTGGGGGAGGGGCATGGGCCGCTGCTCGATGCCTTGCGTGACCCCCACCCCTATGAAACGTTGATTATTGTGGCCTCTCCTGCCTCTCTGGCATGGTGGGAACGGTTTCACGATCACTCCCGGCGCCCTTTGATGGCCGTGTCTATCCAAGACGATGCAGAGGATTCCTCTGGCGTGCTTTTTGATGGAGTCTGTCTGGCCTGCGTCTATCGCAGGGGGTCGGGGACTACCGAGGACCAAGTCCACGATGCTGAGGTGGTTGAGGGTGCCAGGGCGATTGGTGTGGGGCTTGATTCACCGGGCCGCAGTGACTTGGGGTTGGTCGAAGGAATTCTTGTCGATCGCGCTTTTTTGGAGGATCGGGCCAATCAAGCGTGGGAGATATCGACGCTGGACGAGCTGGTCGAGGCTGGCTGGACCATACCCGAGGAGCTTCCGGGAATCTTGGCAGCGGTTGCTATCTCTCGAGCCCACGATGTTCCTCCCGATGTCATTGCGGGGGTTTTGAGCCTGCCCTGAGCTCAGCGCACAGGCGAGAGGGCGTTACACACTCTCGGCGCGCCATCGCCACGCTCTGTGGGAACCAGCGCACACTTATAGAGCGCCTGTGGCGCTTCGAAGTGTGTCTGCAGCATGGTGAAAGTAGAGGTGATGACATCGTGAGCGCCCCGGCATCGGCCAAGTCCCGTGCGAGCGGCAACGAGCGCGTTGTCGTCAGTGTCAAACGTCTTTTCGCCAAAGAATCAGTGGACTACGTCGTGATGGTCGCCACCGTGTTGTTCCTGGTCATTTTTGGCTTGGTCATGGTGCTCTCGTCCTCTTTTGTGGGCTCGGCTTTGGGTAATGATGGAAACTTTTTTGCCACCTTTTTCTCGCAAGCTATGTGGGTTCTCTTGGGCTTGCCCCTGATGCTCGTGCTCTCTCGGTTGCCCCCGATGACCTATAAAAGGCTTGCTCCGACAGCCTTTTTGTTGGCCCTGATCCTCCAAGCACTAGTGTTCACCTCACTGGGCATCACCTCGGGTGGTAACACCAACTGGGTGAATATTGCCGGGCTAACCGGTCAGCCCTCGGAGCTGCTCAAGGCCGCGCTGATTGTCTGGATGGCAGCGATGTTGGCCAATCGCATCGACGATATTTCTGATTACCGCACTCTGATGCGTCCTTTGGGAATTGGTGTCGTCCTCGCCCTGGTGATGGTGGGATTAGGTCAGGACCTGGGCACCATCGGTGTGATGGTCATGATTGCTCTGGGTATTGTCTTTGTCGCCGGAATCCGGATTACCCACCTCGCGGTGGTGGTCGGTGCTGTTGGCATTACTGCTGGTTTGATGGCGCTGCTCAGCCCTTCTCGGGTGAGCCGCATCATGACGTGGTTTTCTGGGTGCACCGAAGAGGACTATCTCAATGGGTGCTGGCAAATAGTTCACTCCACTTTCGCTCTGGGCTCCGGCGGTTTTTGGGGAGTGGGGCTAGGAAACTCGCGCGCTAAGTGGTCGTGGCTACCCGAAGCCGAGACGGACTTTATTTTTGCCATCGTGGGTGAAGAGCTGGGGCTTCTGGGCACCGTGTTGGTGCTGGTGTCGTTCATCGTCCTGGCCGTGTCCATGGCGCGTATGGTGCGGGCTCAACCCGATCCGTTTGCTCGCTTTGTGACCGCCGGGGTGATGGTGTGGTTGATTGGCCAAGCTCTGATCAACATTGCGGTGGTCTTGGAGTTACTTCCGGTGTTGGGTGTTCCGCTGCCGTTTATGTCAGTGGGTGGGTCGGCCTTGCTCTCGTCATTGGCGGCCATGGGGGTCGTCATGGCGGTCAACCGAAGCGGAGCAGTATCGGTTTCGCAATACTTGGCTCGCTCGCGCTCGAGGCAGCGATGACCCGAGTGCTTCTGGCAGGCGGAGGAACCGCCGGCCATGTCAATCCGTTGTTGGCTGTAGCGCACGAGCTGGTGCGCCGGGGAAACTGCCAACCAAACGAGATTCGAGTGCTGGGTACTGCCCAGGGCTTGGAGTCGCGCTTGGTGCCCGCCGCCGGATTTGAGTTAGATACGATCGCCCGGCTTCCCTTTCCCCGCCGGGTGGATCTCTACGCGCTCGCGTTCTGGCCGCGTTTCGCCTGGGCCGTGGTGAAAGTCATGAACGTGTTGCGCACGAACAAGATTGAGCTGGTAGCCGGTTTTGGCGGCTATGCCTCGGCGCCTGCTTACGTGGCTGCGTGGTTGATGAGAAAGCCCTGTGCTGTGCACGAGGCTAATTCCCTAGCGGGATTCGCTAATCGCTTAGGTTCGCGGCTCACGCGATTTGTCGCCACAACTTTTAGCCTCACGCAGTTACCTCACGCTCGGCGCCTAGGGATGCCCTTATCCAGGGCCATTACCCACCCCGGGAAGAAGGTGACCAAGACGTCGGCGCGCACTCATTTCGGTCTCTCCGCCAAGAAAAAGACGTTAGTGGTCACGGGGGGCTCGCAGGGCTCGAAACGTATTAACGCAACGGTGGAAGCAATCGCTGCCGATGTGGTGGCTATCGGGTGGCAAATCCTCCACATTGTGGGGCACAAGAATTCGCTCCCCACCTCGCCTCCTTCAGGGTATGTGGGGATCAAGTACTGCGATTCGATGGAATTAGCATTGGGCGCTGCGACGATGGTGATTTCCCGCGCGGGCGCGGCCACCGTGTCCGAACTCCAGGTGATGGGGTTGCCCGCAATTTTTGTTCCCTACCCGGTCGGTAATGGGGAACAGGAAAAGAACGCTCACGATAGCGTCAGCGCTGGCTCCGCGGTGTTGGTGCTGGATAAAGATTTCACGCCCGATAACTTCCGCGCGAGCGTCTTGCCTCTTCTGGGTGATGACGCAGCGATTGCCAGAATGGTCGCCTCGGGAAAAAATCTCGGCGACGCGGATGCCGCAGGAGATTTTGTGGACCTGATGCTCCAAGCCCTAGACGAAGGAACGCCTCAGTAATGAAACCAGAATTAGGACGCTCTCTTCCCAAAGAGCTTGGCCGGGTCCACTGTATTGGTATTGCGGGTTCAGGAATGAGCGGGATAGCTCGCGTACTCAAAGAAAAAGGACTGGAGGTGAGCGGATCCGATCGATCGGATTCCGAGGTGGCTGACTCGCTTCGGGAGGCTGGTATCACGGTCTTTATCGGTCATGATGCTTCTCACCTCAAAGGGGCAGACACCGTGGTGGTCTCGAGTGCGGTCCGGGATAACAATCCAGAACTCATGCATGCTCGAGCAAACGGGCTTGTCGTGTTGCACCGCTCGGAGGCCCTGCGGTGGATTATGCAGGGCAAAAAGATTCTTGCAGTTGCTGGTTCCCACGGGAAAACAACCTCGACAGCGATGTTGGCTAGCGCCTTTTATCGAGACGGGCGCGATATTGGCGCTGTCAATGGTGGCGTGATCAGCGAATGGGGAGTGTCTTCCCGATGGGGAAGCGACGAGGTATTCGTCATCGAGGCAGATGAATCGGATCGGTCCTTCCTGGGTTATGACCCTGCCGTGGTCATGATCACCAATGTGGCCCCGGATCATCTTGATTTTTATGGCGACATGGATTCCATTTATGAAGCGTTTGAGGGCTTTGCCCGCAATGCCACCCAGGCGATTGTGTTGTGCGCCGATGATGAGGGCACGACCCATCTGGCCAGGCGCTTAGACGGAGCCGCTCCCGTGCTGACCTACGGGATTGCTCCCACCGCTGACTTTCGCCTCGAGAACATTGATTTGGGAGCCCACGCCCGTTTTGAGCTGACGTATCGCGAGCAGCGAGCCACCTGTGAGCTGGCGGTCCCGGGTCGCCTCAATGCTCTCAATGCAGCGGGAGTCATCGCGGTGCTCGTTGCCAGCGGATACACCTTGGTGGATGCCGCCGCGGTCGTGAGCGGATTTCGCGGAGCAGATCGGCGTTTTCAGTTTCATGGCGAGATTGCTGGTGTTCGGTTCTTTGATGACCACGCGCATCACCCCACCGAAGTCGCCGCTGCCTTGGAAACTGCACGGTCTGTCGTGGGGGCGGGCCAGGTGATTACGATGTTTCAACCGCACCTGTTCTCTCGAACGCAATATATGGCTCAGGAGCTTGCCGACGCCTTTGCCCACGGCTCAGACCACACGATATTTCTCGATATTTTTGGCTCCCGGGAAGACCCCATCGAGGGGGTCACCACCCAGCTCATTCTTGATCGTCTCCCGGCAGAGGCATCTTTCGACTTTGAGCCAGAGTGGGATCGAGCCTGTGCGCTGGCGGTGGCACGCGCGCAGCCAGGCGACATTGTGCTCACGATGTCCACCGGAGACCTCTACCAAATCGTGCCCCAGCTGCTTGAGGCGAAAAAGCGACTCGAGGGGGATCCTGATGGATCGCCCTGATGGTTTCCAGCCGACAAAGTCTCGCAGTGCAGAGCCGTCGCGCCCGCCTCGCAAGACTTCTGCGGCGCTCGCCACGAAGAACGCTGCTCGGGAGCGCGCACTAAGCGAAAAGGCGGAATACAAAAGGTTTACCGCGGCGACCCGTCACCGCCGAGTGGTGTGGGGGGTGTCTCTGGGCAGTGTGGGCCTGCTGGTGCTCGCCGTTGTCCTATTGACGCTTTCCCCAGCTCTGTCGTTGCGAACCGTGGTGGTGGAAGGCGCTTCCCGGGTTTCTCCCGAGAGCGTCCAAGAAGCACTGGCGGAGATGTATGGCGAGCCTTTAGCAAGGATCAGTAACGACCGAGTCGGCGTGGCCTTATCCTCATTGACTCTTATCCAAGCCTTCCAGACCCGTATTGAGCCCCCGGGAACGTTGATTGTGTCCATCGACGAGCGCAAGCCCGTGGGTGTTGTCTCGGGTGTCACCGGGTATGACGTGGTTGATGCTGCGGCGGTGACGTTGTGGTCAAGCGAAACACTTCCGGGGGATCTTCCCCTCATCCTCGTGGCGGCAGCGCCGGATTCGCCCAGTTTTGGGGCTATTTCTCGGGTGTTGTTAGCTCTACCCGACGAGATTCTGCCTCAGGTGGAGGGGGTCACCGCGAGCACTTTGGACGATGTTCGTTTCACCATTCGTGGCAGTTCTCACGAGGTCGTCTGGGGCAGCGCTGATCGCGCCAGAGAAAAAGGGAGGGTGCTTCGTGCTGCTTTGGATGCCGCGGGAGAAGAGAAGCCGCGCGTCATTGATGTGACGACTCCCGACAGCGTCGTCATTCGTCTGCGCCCCTGAGATTTCCTTGCTTAATCTGGGTTCTACGACACGCCCAGAGCCTCCGGTGTGCGAGGGCAAAATCGCTCTAGCGTCAGTCCAGAACAAAAAGTGAAGAAAGCTCTCATCTTCAAGTTGAAGTTGAAGGTTTAGCCCTAAGGAGCCTCAGTGTCCGGTCACCATAATTACCTCGCCGTTATCAAAGTGGTGGGTGTTGGCGGAGGTGGCGTAAACGCCGTCAATCGCATGATTGATCGCGGGTTACGGGGCGTGGAATTTATCGCCATCAACACGGACGCTCAGGCGCTGTTGATGAGTGATGCGGGCGTCAAGCTAGATGTGGGCCGAGACCTCACCAGGGGACTGGGTGCGGGAGCGGATCCTGAAGTAGGCAGGCGCGCAGCCGAGGATCACCACGAGGAAATCGAACAGGCCCTCGCCGGTGCGGACATGGTGTTCGTCACCGCCGGTGAAGGCGGCGGCACCGGCACTGGAGGCGCCCCCGTGGTCGCGAGAATAGCTAAAGCCATCGGAGCCCTCACGGTCGGTATTGTCACCAAACCGTTCTCGTTTGAAGGCAAACGACGCATGTCCCAGGCTGAAGTGGGGGTTCAAGCGCTCAAAGACGAGGTGGACACCCTCATCGTGGTGCACAATGATCGGCTTTTCGAAATATCGGATCGCAGCATCAGCATGCTCGAAGCTTTTGAAACTGCTGATCGCGTTCTCCTAGCCGGCGTCCAGGGAATTGCCGACTTAGTTACCACACCGGGACTGATCAACCTTGACTTCGCCGATGTGAAGTCCGTGATGCAGGACGCGGGTACCGCCTTGATGGGTATCGGCTCCAGTAGAGGTGCAGACCGAGCCATCAAAGCCGCGGAACTGGCGGTGGCCTCGCCGATGCTGGAATCCAGCATCGAGGGTGCTCAAGGTGTGCTGCTCTCTATTCAGGGTGGCTCAAACCTCGGCCTCTATGAGATTAACGACGCGGCCAAGCTGGTCGAAGAATCTGTCCATCCCGACGCCAACATTATTTTCGGTGCTGTCATTGATGACTCACTCGGTGACGAAGTTCGGGTCACGGTGATTGCTGCTGGTTTTGATGAATCCCAGCAACGCTCAACACCTGTCGTTGCTGTTGCACACCTCGGTGACGAGCTGCCGGTTCAGACCGTTGCTGCACCCAGTGCTGCAGAAGAATCCTGGCTGTTACCCACGGAGCAGGAGGCCCCCAGCGACGCTGAGGTGCCGGTCTTTGCCGCGGATGCCGATGACGATAGCGACCTCGACGTTCCAGACTTTTTGAGGTAGGCGTCTCCATGGAGGACACACCTGCAACTCGCTGGCAGGCGGTGGAGCAACGCATTAGCGCTGCCGCTGTCGCAGCGGGGCGCAACCCGCTGGAGATCACCACGGTGGTCGTGACGAAGTTTCATCCAGCCAGTCTGGTGCGAGAGCTCTCCGGGGCAGGCGTAACCGATGTGGGGGAGAATCGCCACCAAGAAGCGGTGAGCAAACAAGAGCAACTGAGCGATCTGGCACTCACCTGGCATTTTGTCGGCCAGCTTCAGTCGAATAAAGCGAAAGCGGTCGCCGAATATTGTTCGGTGATTCACTCGATTGATAGAACCTCCGTGGTGCGGGCGCTAGCGGGTTCCGAGCGCACTGTGGACGTTTTCTTAGAAGTGAACTTGACCCACGACTCGGGTCGCGGCGGCGTGATGCCCTCGGAACTACTGGGTTTGGCCGAGGAAACGTTGGCCACACCGAACCTCAACCTCTTGGGCCTGATGGCCGTGGCTCCGCTGGAGGAAGAACCTGCTGCTGCCTTTGATCGAGTCGTTGCGCTCTCGCACGAGCTTCACTCCCTGGCTCCCCAGGCCACCAAGCTCTCGATAGGCATGTCAGCGGATTTTGAAGCCGCTATTGCTGCGGGCGCGACACACCTACGCATTGGGAGTGCAATTACCGGGAAAAGACCCGCCACGCCGTAGCCTTAAAGCGTTATCACCTGCGAAAAGGGGCACCAATGTCAAATCCACTGCGCAAGACTCTGGAGTTTTTAGGTTTAGCCGAAGAGTCCTACGACGACCAGGGTCACACACCCCGTGCCGTCGCATCCGGTGAGCAGGCAGCTCCTGCCCAGCGCGCCACGGTGACGCCATTGCGCCGCGGTTCTAAATCCCAGGGGGCGAGTGATGTGAACGAAATTTTGACGGTACACCCCAAGATGTATGGAGATGCGAAGATCATCGCCGAGACCTATCGCGATGGAATTCCGGTCATCATCAACCTCACTCAAATGAGTGAGTCAGAGGCACGTCGTTTAGTCGACTTTTCCAGCGGACTTGCCCAGGGACTGCGCGGACACATTGAGCGCGTCACCCCTAAGGTTTTCCTCCTCTCTCCCTCTCACGTGATGGTCAGCGGGGACGGCGATGGAATGGAATCCGAACTCGACGCTTCGCTGAACGACTAAGCGCGCACGAGAATAACCCAGGTCGCCCCGGCATAATGGGGTCATTATGGTTTCGGTAATCGCTACGGTCCTCTACTACGCCCTCTATGCGTTTTTTATTGCCATGTGGGTGCGTTTCGCATTTGACTGGGTTCGGGTGCTCTCCCGGGGTTTTCGACCTCGCGGACCCCTGCTGATGGTTGCTGAGGTGGCGTATTCCTTGACCGATAAACCCCTAGCTACAGTGCGCCGTGTGATTCCCACGATCCGTTTTGGTGGTGCTGCGATTGACCTGGGATGGAGTGTGTTGATGCTCGGTGTCCTGGTGGGGCTGTCGATTATCGGTGGTTTTCGCTAAGTTCCGGGTTTTTTTGCGCCCACGCACTAGACTTGCCAGGATATTTACTACCAGAGCTTGAGCCCACTGCTCCTGCTGAAGAACGAAAAGTAACGAGGTAACTCACATGGCTCTGACCCCCGAGGACATTGTTAACAAGCGGTTTCAGTCCACTAAGTTCCGTGAGGGCTATGACCAAGACGAGGTCGATGACTTTCTTGACGAGGTTGTCGTCGAGATGCGCCGCTTGGCCGGTGAGAATAAAGAATTAGTCCAGAAAATTGCCGCCAGCGAAGCGCGGATATCTGAACTGCAGCGCGGTGGTGGCGCCCAGAGCATGGTCGGTGTTGCTCCCGTTGCCAGTGCCGAAGGCCCCGTTGACACGGAGAACGCCAACAACCTTCTTCAGCTCGCTCGACGCCTGCACGAGGAGCACGTGCGCGAGGGTATCAAGAAGCGTGATGAACTAATCGCTGAGGGCCACGCCCAGGCAGCGAGAATCGTGGCAGAGGCAGAAGCCGAACACCGCGCTCATGTGGCGAAACTTGCCGGGGAGCGCGCTGCGATTGAGGAAAGCGTCGAACAGCTTCGAAACTTTGAACGTGAATATCGTGCGAGCTTGAAGAGCTTTATTAGCCAACAAATTAGCGGACTGGAGTCCACGTCGGCTCCAGGGCCGGTACCGGGCACGATGCCGCCCAGCCCGGCTGTCTAATGCCGGTGTTGCAGGGTAGCGCTCACAGGTAGTGGTAGAAACACGCACGATTGCTGTTCCCGAAGGTTTGGGTGGTGAACGGCTCGACGTTGTTCTCTCCCGACTCTTTGGATTCTCGCGGGCGTTCGCGCAAGACATTATTGAGCACGGTGGGGCTGTGCTTGCGGGCAAACCAGGCCACAAGAGCGATCGTGTGACCTCGGGCGTGATGCTCGATGTCACCTTTGAGCCCAAGAAGCCGCCCAGTATTGAACCAGTCATCATCGAGTCGATGGCAATCCTTTATGACGATGATGATGTCGTGGTGGTGGATAAACCACCTGGATTAGCTGCCCATCCAGCACCCAGCTGGGATGGACCCTCTGTCCTGGGAGCCCTCGCTGGGGCGGGATATCGAATTTCTACCTCCGGCCCACCCGAGCGCCAAGGCATCGTTCATCGCCTCGATGTGGGAACCTCGGGCGTGATGGCCGTGGCGAAGAGCGAGGTGGCCTACAGCGTGCTCAAAAGAGCCTTCAAAGCTCGTGAAGTGAGTAAGACCTATCACGCACTGGTTCAGGGTCATCCCGATCCCAGCAGTGGCACGATAGATGCTCCGATTGGTCGCCATCCGAGTTCGTCGTGGAAATTCGCGGTGGTCTCAGGCGGTCGCGAATCAATCACCCACTACGAAACGCTGGAAGCCTATCCGGGTGTCTCCCTTCTCAAGGTGAACCTAGAGACGGGTCGAACGCATCAAATCCGCGTTCACATGTCCGCGCACCGCCATCCGATTGTCGGGGACACCCTCTATGGCGCTGATCCGACTCTTGCCGAGCGACTGGGCGTTACTCGGCAGTGGCTCCACGCCAGTGAGTTGGAATTCACTCATCCAGTCACCCAAAAACTGGTGAAGGTCACCTGCGGCTTTCCCGAGGACCTTCAAGTCGCGCTCGATCGCCTGAGAGCCTAACTTTCCGGGGCGCCTTAGCGAGTTAGGGCCGGCTCCGATTACTCTGGAGGTTCCGACCCTCCGAGGAGAACACCGTGAGCACATCGAGCGATTCCTTTGCTCACCTGCATGTGCACACGGAGTACTCGATGCTCGATGGCGCAGCCAAAATCGGCGGGCTGATTGATGAAGTCGCCAGGCTTGAAATGCCTGCGGTGGGGATGACTGATCACGGTTCGATGTTTGGCGCCTACGAGTTTTGGCGCACCGCCACCTCTGCGGGTATTAACCCCGTCCTCGGTGTTGAGGCCTACCTCACACCGGGCACTCACCGCAGCGATAAGACACGGGTGCGCTGGGGTAATGGGGGAGAAGACGATGTCTCGGGCTCTGGCGCCTATACCCATTTGACGTTATTGGCCGAGACAACGCAGGGAATGCATAACCTCTTCCGGATGTCGTCCTTGGCCTCGCTGGAGGGCTACTACTTCAAACCCCGGATGGATCGGGATTTGCTCGCCCAGTACGCCTCGGGTGTTATCGCCACCACAGGGTGTCCCAGTAGCGAGGTGCAAACGCGTTTGCGCCTCGGCCAATACGACGAAGCGGTCAAAGCCGCGAGCGAGTTCCGCGATATTTTTGGCAAAGATAACTACTTTGTCGAATTGATGGACCACGGGCTGGGTATTGAAAAGCGCGTGATGGCGGATCTGGTCAGAATTTCCAAAGACCTGGGAATTCCGCTGGTCGCCACCAACGACTTGCACTACACGCGGGAAGAGGACGCTTCTGCCCACGAAGCGTTGTTGTGCGTGCAATCGGGGTCGACTCTGGATGACCCTAAGCGGTTCAAGTTTGATTCCCAAGAGTTCTATGTGAAATCTGCTGCGCAAATGCGAGCCCTCTTTGCGCAGTTCCCCGAAGCGTGCGACAACACACTCTTGATTGCTTCTCGATCGAATGTGGCGTTTGATGAAACGGCGAACTACATGCCCCGCTTCCCTGTGCCTGAAGGGCACACCGAGGCTAGCTTCTTCGCACAAGAGGTTCAGCTGGGGCTTGCTAAACGCTATCCCCAGGGCATCTCCACAGAGGTCCAACAACGAGCAGATTTCGAAATCGGCGTCATTACCCAAATGGGGTTCGCCAGTTATTTCCTGGTGGTGGCTGACTTTATCAACTGGGCTAAAGAGCGAGGAATCCGGGTGGGCCCTGGTCGTGGTTCCGGAGCGGGTTCCATGGCGGCCTTCGCCATGCGTATTACCGAACTAGATCCTCTGGAACACGGATTGCTCTTTGAGCGGTTCCTCAACCCCGACCGCGTCTCAATGCCGGACTTCGATGTGGACTTCGACGAGCGTCGCCGCGGTGAGGTCATTCGCTATGTCACCGAACAATACGGTGAAGACCGCGTCGCGCAGATTGTCACCTTTGGAACCATTAAGGCCAAACAGGCGCTCAAAGACTCCGCGCGAGTGCTGGGTTATCCCTTTGGGATGGGGGAGAAGCTGACGAAAGTCATGCCCGCAGGTGTGATGGGTAAAGAAATGTCCCTCGATGGAATCGTGGATAAGTCCCACGAGCGCTACAAAGAGGCTGCCGATTTCCGCGCGCTACTCGAAAGCGACCCGGATGCTCAAACCGTATTTGATCGAGCCCGAGGACTAGAAAACCTCAAGCGACAGTGGGGTGTTCACGCAGCCGGCGTGATCATGTCCTCTGACCCGCTGCTGGACATCATCCCGATCATGCGGCGCGAACTGGATGGCCAAGTAGTGACGCAGTTTGATTTCCCCTCGTGTGAAGCGCTTGGCCTGGTCAAAATGGACTTTTTGTCCTTGCGAAATCTCACCATCATCGATGACGCTCTGGATAACATCGAGCTCAACCGTGGGCACCGGGTGGTGTTAGAAGATCTCACCCTGGATGACCCGGAAGCCTACGCTCTACTGGCCAGGGGAGACACCCTGGGTGTCTTCCAGCTTGACGGTGGGCCCATGCGCGGTCTTTTGCGTCTGCTCAAGCCCGATAGTTTCGAAGATATTTCGGCGGTGCTTGCGCTCTATCGCCCAGGCCCGATGGGTGCGGACTCCCACACCAATTACGCGCTGCGTAAAAATGGCGCTCAAGAAATCACCCCGATTCACCCGGAGTTAGCCCCAGCATTGGAAGAAATCCTCGGTGGCACCTACGGGCTCATCGTGTATCAGGAACAGGTAATGGAAATTGCCCGGAAACTAGCCGGGTACACCCTTGCTCAAGCAGATTTGTTGCGGCGAGCGATGGGTAAGAAGAAAAAGGAAGAGCTCGACATTCAGTTTGAAGCGTTCCGCGAGGGAATGCGAGCCAATGGCTATTCCGACGCGGCGATTAAGACTCTGTGGGAAGTGTTGGTTCCCTTTTCTGACTACGCCTTTAACAAGGCCCATTCTGCGGCCTATGGAATGATTTCGTATTGGACGGCCTATCTCAAAGCCCATTACCCCTCGGAATACATGGCCGCGTTGCTCACCAGCGTGAGTGACCAAAAAGACAAATCGGCGATTTATCTTAATGAGTGTCGCCGTCGCGGCATTGAGGTTTTGCCCCCCGACGTCAATGAATCCATTGCTGTATTTGGTGCTGTGGGCGATGACATTCGTTTCGGGCTTGCCGCCATTCGTAACGTGGGTGTGGGGGTAGTGGAGGGCATTCGAAGCGCTCGGGAAGAAAAAGGTCCCTTCACCAGCTTCCATGACTTCATCAAGAAGGTTCCGTCCTCCGTTCTTAACAAACGCACCGTGGAATCGCTGATTAAGGCGGGAGCCTTTGACCAGTTGGGTCACACCAGACGAGCCCTCTTTGACATTCATGAGAACGCTGTGGAAGCGGCGTCGAGGGAGAAAAAGTCGGAGGAAAACGGAGACGTCGGGTTTGATTTCGACTCGTTGTTTGACAGCACTGGAACCCAACCCACTGCGGTGATTCCCGATCGCCCCGAATGGCCCCGGAAAGAGTTACTCAGCCTGGAGCGAGACATGCTGGGCCTCTACGTCTCAGACCACCCCCTGGCGGGCCTCGAGGTTCTTCTGGCGACGGAATCTGATGAGTCGATTGCCGATGTTCTCATCTCTAATAGAGAAGACGGCGACACGGTGACGGTGGCGGGGTTGATCACCTCGGTCAATCATCGGGTCGCCAGAAACAGCGGAAACCCCTATGCCCAAGTGGTAATTGAGGACTTTGGTGGGGAAGTAGCGGTGATGTTCCTGGGTAAGACCTATAAGAACTATCAGACCGAGTTAGTCGAAGACACTGTGGTGGCCTTGAGGGGTCGGGTCTCGAGAAGAGATGACGCAATCGGACTACACGCCATCGAATTAATCCCACTCAATGTCGCCGCCGATTACTCCAGCGAGCCCATCACCTTGACCGTTCCCGAACAATTTGCCACGGTGTCGGTGCTCACCGCTCTCGATGAGGCACTGTCTCGTCACGAGGGTGAGGCCAACGTTCGATTGCGCTTAGTGAAGTCGGGGTATGCCAGAGTCTTCGAGTTGCCTCGCAAGGTCACCGTCTCTGCCGACTTGATTGGCGAAGTGAAAGGCCTGCTGGGGGCCCACTGCCTCGGCGCTTAGAGCGCGGTGGTCTTCTTGTAGTCGCGGTCGTGATAGACCAAGGCTTCTTCGTGCGCGCCTAAGCCGCCACCGCGCACCGCGACAGCGACGCTGGCACTAAATTCCACCTTCATGATGTCCACGACACTCACCTGCATCCAGGCAGCGACGCCCTTGAGCAGAGGTAAACCCTCGATGCCTGGTTCCCAGTGATCGCCGACAAAGCGTTGGTCTGCATCCCCCGACATCGTGCGGGCCAACTCCAGCTGAGATGCACCGAGCATGTGGATCAGGAGAGAAGAATCCTTCTTGATAAAGGAAAAGCTGCTTGCCATTTGCGACATATTGAAAGTCGCCAGGGGTGGTGACGCTGAGAGTGACGCGAGAGACGTGGCAGTAAAACCAGTGGGTGATCCATCTGCTTTGAGAGCTGTCACGACAGAAATCCCAGCTCCGTGTCGACGAAACGCTTCGAGAAAGGCTTGGGAAGGGGAGAGGGGGTCTGTGGAGTTCATCATGACTATCTTAAGTCCCTCGAGCAGGGAAATATTCCCCAAGCCAGATACGATGGGCTCGAGATGATGAGACTGGTAGATCTTCGGGGCATGAACATCACGCGAAGCAGCGCCCCCAGCTTCGTTCCCCGGGTCAGTGTGGGCGTTTCTGAGGTGGAGGCTGTGGTGTCGGGCCTGCTTGCCGAGGTGAAACGAGAGGGCAGCGCTGCCCTTATTCGCCAAGCCAAAGATTTTGATGGTGTGGCCGATGTTCGGCTGAGTGTGACCGAGAAAGACATTCGCGCCGCTGCGAAAAAACTGGATCGCGGCACAAAGAACGCTCTCTTGGAATCGATTCGTAGGGTGCGGGCGGCCTCGGAAGATTCACTTCCCGCTGCCTCTCGAACCGAGTATCACACCGGGGGGAGCGTGGCGACGCGTTATGTCCCCGTGGATAGAGCCGGTGTCTACATTCCCGGGGGCAAAGCGGTGTATCCCTCCAGCGTTGTGATGAATGTGGTGGCAGCCCAAGCGGCAGGGGTGAAAGACATTGTGCTGGTCTCTCCCGCGCAAGATCAGTGCGAGGGACAAATCCATCCCAGTATTTTGGCCGCAGCAGACCTTCTGGGTGTCACCGAGGTCTATGCGATGGGGGGAGCGGGAGCGATTGCGGCGCTGGCTTATGGCGTTGCGGAGATTGGCTTGGAACCCGTGGACGTTATCACCGGGCCGGGCAATCAGTATGTCGCCGAAGCTAAGCGTCAGGTGAAGGGGATTGTGGGCATTGATTCCGAAGCCGGTCCGACAGAAATCGGCATCATTGCTGATGACACGGCGCACCCTGAGTTTGTTGCTGCGGATCTGCTCTCGCAAGCAGAACACGATGAGTTGGCGTCGGTGGTGCTGATTACCACCTCCCATGAATTGGCCTCGAGAGTGGAACACGCCCTAACCCGCAGACTCAGCGCTACTAAGCATCATGAGCGCGCAGGGGTGGCATTGATGGGTGAGCAATCAGGGGTGATCCTGGTGGATTCGTTGGAGCACCTTTATCTGATGGCTAACGCCTACGCCCCAGAACACCTCTCGGTCATGATGGAAAACCCCGAAGACGTCTTGCCTCATATTCGCCACGCGGGAGCGATATTTATCGGCCCCTACACCCCGGTCAGCGCGGGAGATTACGCAGCGGGATCCAACCACGTGCTGCCCACAGATGGGTCAGCTCGCTTTAGTTCGGGGCTATCTCCACTGAGTTTTCTGCGTTCTCAACAGGTCATTGATTACGACAAGGCAGCCCTGGCGCAGATTCGCGACGCTGTGGTGACGTTAGCGAACGCTGAGGACCTTCCCGCTCATGGTGAAGCGATAGAGGCCCGCTTTAGTGACACCACTGAGCAACCCACTGAGTCATAGACCAAGCCTTGTAAGCTGGTTTCACGATGTATTGCCCTTTCTGCCGCCACCCCGATTCCCGGGTTATCGATTCGCGCACCAGCGATGATGGGGTCTCCATTAGGCGACGCCGGCAATGCCCGGAATGTAGTCGCCGTTTTTCGACTCTAGAAACGGCGAGCTTGAGTGTTATTAAGCGCAGCGGCGTCACGGAACCTTTTTCTCGGGAAAAAATTGCTTCGGGCGTGAAAAAAGCATGCCAGGGTCGCCCTGTCACGGATCAGGACCTGGCTCAGTTAGCTCAACGGGTGGAAGAAATAATCCGCCAAACCGGTACCTCTCAGGTGGAGGCTAACGAGATTGGGTTGGCCACTCTGGAACCGTTACGCGAATTAGACGAAGTGGCCTACTTGCGTTTCGCCTCCGTCTACCAGGCCTTTGAAGACCTTGAGGATTTCGAAGATGCCATTGTCTCTCTGCGCAACAGAGAGCCCTCTGCGCCCGAGGACGGTTGATGTACTCGGCTCTTTTTCGTGTACTGCAACAATTTGATCCCGAACTCACCCACGAACTGGGCATGGGTTTGATTCGATTCTGTGGCCTACCGGGAATCCGCACCTGGTTGCGCCGACGAACAGCGCCACCGGCTGCGCACGTGGTGAATTCCATGGGTCTCACCTGGGGCTCACCCGTGGGTGTGGCTGCCGGTTTTGATAAGAACGCGGTGGGCGTGCGCGGCCTGTACGCCTTGGGGTTTGACCACGTCGAGGTCGGTACCGTCACCCCCCGGGGGCAAGACGGCAATCCCCGTCCTCGGCTCTTCCGCCTTACGCATGATGCAGCGCTGATTAACAGAATGGGCTTCAATAATCAGGGCTCGGAAGCAGTGGCCAGGCGGTTGGCTAAATTGCGACGATCTGGCGGAGACCTCCCGATTATCGGGGCGAACATAGGCAAAAACCTCACGACACCAGTGGATGAGGCCACAGGCGATTACGTCAGTGCTGCTCGATTTCTGGCTCCCTACGCGGACTACTTAGTCGTCAATGTCAGTTCTCCCAACACCCCTGGGCTTCGCGGGTTACAAACGGAAAAAACCCTCCGACCTCTTCTCGCTGCGGTTCTCCAGGTGGCTGGTGGCACACCGATTCTGGTCAAAATTGCGCCTGAACTCAGCCCCGCCCAAATCGGTGGTGTGGCCCGTTTAGTGATGGAGTTGGGGCTTGCGGGAATAGTTGCCACCAACACCACGACCTCTCGCAAGGGCCTTCACGCCGATCGCGCCACCGTGGATGCTATAGGCGATGGGGGGCTTTCTGGGAAACCCCTAGCGCAACGATCTCGAGATGTCTTGGGCCTGATTCGCCAAACGCTGCCGCGCAATTACGCGATTGTGAGCGTTGGGGGAGTCTTCAGCGGTGAGGACGTCGCCGAACGGTTATCCGGGGGCGCCAACCTTGTCCAGGCCTATACAGGTTTCGTCTACCGTGGCCCGTTGTTCGCTCGCCACCTCACACGAGAGCTAGCTACTGCGGCGACTCGCCACGCTTAACTTGAGCCTTCGGAAGGCGCAGGCCTCGCATTTGCAGTGACCGCATCGCGGCATACCACCGCACACCGTTTTCTACCTTCTCCACACCAAACTTGGTGCCGAGGCCTCGTTTGACCCTGATTCCGACATAGATGGCGTCCAAAATTGTCAGACCGAAGAAGGCCCACAGTGCCAAGATCGCGATCAGTTGAGCCTCTTGCGAGGGTAAGAAGGTGGCGATGATGACGGCAAACATGATGGGAATCAGGAACTCACCAAAGTTCCATCGTGCGTCGACGTAATCGCGCACCCATTTGCGCTGGGGGCCTTTATCGCGCTGGGGGAGATAGCGCTCCTCACCCGCAGCGAGTCCGAGACGCGCGCGTTCGCGCTCCTTGGTCAGTTTGGCCCGGGCTTCTTTACGGTTATTGGACACCAAGGGTCGCTTGAGCTCTGCTTCTCGATCCCGTCGACGCGGAGTCGGGTGACCCTTTCCCTGTGGTTCCTCATCAGGTACTGGAGTGCTCAGTGTTTCTTTCGCCACGGGAATCCCTCGATGTTCGTTATTTGGTGAGCCTCCAGAGTACCGGTTGGGATGGCAACACTCATCCTGAAGCGCTCATCTTCAGCCTTCCTGAAGTCAAGAGCGCGTAGACTGAGCTCAAGTTTTCGAGAGGAAGTCCACCATGGCTGAGACTGTGCAAGAAACCCACGGCGTAACCATCACCGACGGCGCTGCGCTGAAAGTACGCAACCTGCTGGAGCAAGAGGGCCGCGACGACCTTCGTCTGCGGGTAGCGGTTCAGCCTGGCGGTTGCTCGGGTTTGATTTACCAGTTGTTCTTTGACGAACGACTGATGGAAGACGATCTCGTAGTGGATTTCAACGGCGTCGAGGTTGTTGTAGACAAGATGAGCTCGCCCTACATTGATGGCGCCACGGTCGATTTTGAGGACACAATTCAGAAGCAGGGGTTCACCATTGACAACCCCAACGCTCAGGGCAGTTGTGCCTGCGGAGACAGCTTTAGCTAAGTGTGAATCTCCTCGGAGTTCACTGCGAGCCACGAGGTTCCTGCCCTAGCGATGGCATAGACTAGGCAGGTAAGCCGGTATTAAAAGATGGTGAAAGGGACGCTGTGCGCCACAACCTGAAACGCGGCCTGAAAGGCGCCTCGCTTCTCACAATTCTTGCTCTGGTTCTGGCCGGGTGCACTTCGCAAACAGCGCTCGGGTGGTTGCCCACGGAGCGTGGACTCACCAATCAGGTGGACCGCGTGATTGATTTGTGGGTGGTTTCCTGGATCGTCTTGCTCATTGTGGGTGTTATTACCTGGTTTCTGATCATTTGGGCTGCCGTCGTGTATCGCCGCCGCAAAGGCCAAACGGGGATGCCTGCGCAGTTGCGCTACAACATGCCCATCGAAGTTTTCTACACTGTTGCTCCGCTCATTCTTGTCCTCGTACTCTTTGGGTTCACCGCGCGCGACCAGATTGCTATCGAGGCGCCTTTGGAGGACCCTGATGTGTCCATCGAGGTCTATGGAAAACGGTGGGCGTGGGACTTCAACTACCTCACCGATAACGTCTACTCCGCTGGTATTCAGGCCCAGGAGCTCCCCGGTGGTGGGATTGAACCAGGATCCCTTCCCAAGCTCTATCTCCCCGTGGATAAGAAAGTGGAAATCACCATTGAATCCAGGGACGTGTTGCACTCGTTCTGGATTATTGACTTTCTCTACAAGAAGGACATGATTCCTTCGCGCACAAACTACTGGTACTTCATTCCTCAAGAAGAGGGCGTCTACCGCGGTAAGTGTGCAGAGCTCTGCGGGGAATACCACTCGTTGATGCTTTTTGAAGTCCACGTTGTCTCAGAAAACGAGTACAACCAGCAGATGGCCTCCCTGCGTGCCAGTGGCAACGTTGGACGCTTAGGCGCTGAGCTGGATACGTTGCAAAACTTGCCCGGTACCACCGTAGAAACCACAGGAGAGTAGACCATGACCACGACGGCGCCCAGGCCCTCCGTAACCGAAATCCCTCAGGGGCTTTCCAACGCGAGTGTTGCGCGTAAAGGCAATGTCTTTGTGGAGTGGATTACGACCACAGACCACAAGAAGGTCGGATACCTCTACCTGATTACGTCGTTCATTTACTTCCTACTCGGCGGTGTCATGGCACTGGTGATCCGTGCCCAGCTTTTCGCCCCGGGTCTCGAGGTCGTGGCGACCAAGGAACAGTACAACCAGCTCTTCACCATGCACGGCACCATCATGCTGCTGATGTTCGCTACCCCTTTGTTTGCGGGTTTTGTGAACGTATTGATGCCGCTACAGATTGGCTCGCCCGATGTGGCCTTCCCCCGGCTCAACGCCTTGGCTTACTGGTTCTTTAGCTTTGGTTCTTTGATTGCGGTCGCTGGATTCCTGACCCCTCAGGGCGCAGCATCGTTTGGTTGGTTTGCCTACGCACCGCTTTCGAGTCAAACCTTTTCCCCTGGCTTAGGCGGAAACCTCTGGGTCTTTGGGCTTGGTTTGAGCGGTTTTGGCACCATTTTGGGTGCGGTGAACTTCATTACCACCATCATCACTATGCGCGTTCCCGGTATGACCATGTGGCGGATGCCTATCTTCACCTGGAATGCCTTGGTGACCTCGATTTTGGTCCTTCTAGCCTTCCCCGTTCTGGCTGCCGCCATGTTGGCGCTGGGTAGTGACCGGGTATTTGGTTCCCATGTGTATGACGCGGCGAATGGTGGGGCCATTTTGTGGCAGCACCTCTTCTGGTTCTTTGGCCATCCCGAGGTCTACATCATCGCGCTGCCCTTCTTCGGTATCGTCTCGGAAATTTTCCCTGCCTTTAGCCGCAAACCAGTCTTTGGCTACAAGACCCTGGTCTACGCCACGATTGCGATTGCTGCCCTGTCGATGACGGTGTGGGCCCACCACATGTATGTCACGGGTTCCGTGCTGTTGCCCTTCTTTGCTCTGATGACCATGCTGATTGCGGTGCCCACCGGGGTGAAGATTTTCAACTGGATCGGCACAATGTGGCGCGGCTCGGTCACGTTTGAAACCCCCATGGTGTTTGCCCTGGGCTTCTTGATTTCGTTCGTCTTTGGTGGTCTTACCGGGGTAATCCTGGCGTCTCCACCCCTGGATTTCCACGTCTCTGATTCCTATTTCGTGGTTGCTCACTTCCACTACGTGGTCTTTGGAACCGTGGTGTTTGCGATGTTCGCTGGCTTCTATTTCTGGTGGCCTAAATTCACCGGCAAGATGCTCAACGAATCTCTGGGACACGTGCACTTCTGGACGCTCTTCGTGGGCTTCCACATGACCTTCCTGATCCAGCACTGGCTCGGTGTGATGGGCATGCCCCGTCGTTATGCCACCTACTTGCCTGAAGATGGCTTCACCTGGATGAACCAGCTTTCGACCGTGGGCTCCATATTGTTGGCGCTGTCGATGATTCCGTTCTTGCTCAACGTGTACCTCACGGCTCGCAATGGCCAGAAGGTCACCGTCAATGACCCCTGGGGTTATGGCCGGTCCTTGGAATGGGCTACAAGCTGTCCTCCTCCTCGCCACAACTTCACCTCGATTCCTCGAATTCGCTCGGAATCCCCAGCATTTGATCTCAACCACCCTGAAATCGAAATGCCCCTTGCTGTGGGTTCGTCAGGGAAATCGACGAGTAGTTCGAAGGGCTAGAGCATGAAGACAAACATCGTTGTTCTCTCCATTCTGGCGATTTACTTTGGGCTGCTAGCCACGGTCTACACGGTATGGTCGCTTATTGCTGACGGTGCTATGGAGTGGACGGGAAGCCTGGCGATTGCCTTGAGTGGCGTGCTCTCCTTGTTGATTGCGTTCTTCCTCCAGATTCAGTTCAAGAACCAGGGCGGGGAGCTGCCCGAGGACCGGTTAGAGGCCAACATTGATGACGGCGACGCCGAGCTAGGTTTCTTTAGCCCCTGGAGTTGGTGGCCGGTCACCCTGGCTGCCGGTGCTGCCATTGCGTTTGCAGGACTCGCTGTGGGTTTCTGGGTGGCCCTTTACGGCCTTCCCCTGGTCCTGATCGGACTCGTAGGGTGGAGTTATGAGTACTACCGAGGATATTTTGCCCGCTAACGAGCCTGTCGTTCGGATAGCGTTGCCCGAGGACGGAGCGCGGGTCTTAGAGCTGGTGGGCAAACTCGGCCATGCTGTGGCACCCGATCCCCAAGCTTTTCAGGATAGTTTCTCCCAGGCTCTAGCCGATAGCCCTCGCACTATTGTGCACGTAGCAGAGGTAGCGGGCGAGGTCGTGGGATACGCGCTCACCACCATCAACACCTTGTTTTATACCAATGGCCCCTCAGCTCAGCTGCAGGAAATAGTGGTCGATGATGCTCGACAGACCTCTGGTGTGGGAACCGCTCTGGTTCGCGCTGTAGAGGCCGCCTGCGAAGCAAGCGGTGTTACCCAACTCACAGTCGCCTCTCGGCGTGCTGGCGGTTTTTATGACCGCTTGGGCTACACCCAGCAGGCCGAGTACATGCGCCGCTTGTTCTAATTACGGCGCACGCCTCGAGCAACAGCCTTAGTGCTTGGCTTCGTCCAGTTCCTTTTGGCCCACGGGCATCACGCGGTCTTCGAAGAACCAGCGAGAGAACCCTGAGCGGATTCTTGTTCCCACCGTGATGCGACCCTGGTCGTTGGGGCGAACAGTCAGCGGCTTGTAGTCGTTGTAATCCAACAATCTCCAGCGTTCACTGTCTTCGAGCTGCTCGTGCACCTCGATGTACTCGCCACCGGGTAGGCGCACAATGCGTCCACTCTCATAGCCGTGCAGGGCGATTTCTCGATCCTTGCGCTGCAGTGCCAAACAGGTCCGCTTAGTAATCACGAAAGCTAAGACAGGAGCGAGGAAGAACAACACCTGCAACGAGGTGATGACACCCTCGATGGTGAGCTTGAAGTGGGTAGCGATGAGGTCTGAGCTCGCTGCTGCCCACAACACGGCATAGAACGTCACACCAGCGGCGCCAATGGCCGTTCTGGTAGGAGCATTTCGGGGACGGTCTGCGATGTGGTGTTCCCGCTTATCTCCGGTGACCCAGGCCTCAAAGAAGGGGTAGAGGGCAACCAGGACGATAAACAAGCCCAGCACGATCGTGGGGGCCAAAATATTCATCGACCAGGTGTGACCCAGGAGGACAAACTCCCAGCCTGGTGGAACAAGCCTCAGGGCTCCATCGGCAAAACCGATGTACCAGTCCGGCTGCGTTCCTGCCGACACGGGGGAGGGGTCATAGGGTCCGTAGTTCCAAATCGGGTTGATCGTGAACATGGACGCAATCAACATGATCGTCCCAAAGACCAGGAAGAAGAATCCACCGGCTTTTGCGGCAAACACGGGCAACACGGGGGAGCCCACCACGTTGTCGTTGGTGCGACCAGGTCCTGCGAACTGGGTGTGCTTGTTGACCACCAACAGAACCATGTGGATCGCCAAGGTGGCAATCAAAATAGCGGGAAGAAGCATGATGTGCAGAACGTAGAGTCTGGGGATCACGTCCACGCCGGGGAACTCTTCACCGAAGAACAGATACGACATCCACACGCCGATGACGGGGAAGGCCTTGATCATGCCATCGATAATGCGCAAACCGTTTCCTGAGAGCAGGTCATCGGGGAGGCTGTAGCCGGTAAAGCCCTCCGCCATCGCCAAGATAAACAAGACGAAACCAATGATCCAGTTGAGTTCACGAGGCTTGCGGAAAGCACCAGTGAAGAAGACTCGGAGCATGTGCAGACCAATAGACGCCACAAACAACAGCGCGGCCCAGTGGTGCACCTGGCGCATCAAGAGACCACCACGGATATCAAAGGACAGGTCCAAAGACGTGTGATACGCCACGGACATTTCAATGCCCTTGAGCGGAAGGTAGGAACCCTCGTATTCCACCTCGGTCATCGAGGGGTCGAAGAAGAAGGTCAGGAAGGTTCCACTGATCAAAATAACGATGAAGCTATAGAGGGCGACCTCACCCAACATGAAAGACCAGTGGTCGGGGAAGATTTTGCGCCCCAGGGTTTTCATGGCCGTCGACGCGCTGGTGCGCTCATCGAGGTAGTTAGCGGCCGCGCCGGTAAACCGCATGCCGGGGCCTACATCTGACTTGGCTTGGTTGTTGAGGGTAGTACTCACAGTTCACGCTCCCAGAAGCTTGGACCCACCGGTTCGGTGAAGTCGCTTTGTGCTACTAAATATCCTTGCGCATCAACGGTGATAGGAAGCTGTGGAAGGGGACGGGCTGCCGGACCAAAGATGACCTCACAGTGGTTCGACACGTCAAACTCGGACTGGTGGCAGGGGCACAGAAGGTGGTGTGTCTGCTGCTCATACAACGCCACAGGACAGCCCACGTGGGTGCAGATCTTGGAATAGGCCACAATGCCCTGGTAGGACCATGAAGCGCGCTCAGGCTTCTCCACGAGGTCTTCCACTGGCAAGCGCATCAACAGCACTGCTGCTTTGGCTTTCTCTTCGAGACGGTGGTGCTCCAATTCAGCAAGTCCTTCGGGAATGACCTGAAAAGCCGAGCCAATAGTGACCTCAGACGCCTTGATGGGCACGCCACTGGGATCTTTGGTGAGTCGAACACCCTTGGCCCACATGGTCTCTTTCATCTTCGCAATGGGGTCTGCCGCGGGAGCCAGGTCCCTAAACAGCGCCACAGCAGGAATCGGTGTCGCGACCAGGGCGCCGATGAGGGTGTTGCGCACGAGGGAGCGACGAGTGAATCCCGACTCCTTGTTCGCCTGAGTGAACATTTCCACTGCCGTTTGGCGGGTTTCTTCAGAGCCTCTGGTGGGGTGACGTTCTTCGACCAGTTCGTGGCCATGCATCAACGATTTGGCCCAGTGCACGGCTCCGATACCCACGCCGAGCAATCCGATAGCGGCACCCAAGCCGACGAACATGTTGTTGGCCCGAACCGAGGCCATATCGCCGGGAATAATCGGGAAAATGACATAGGACACGGCGGCGATGACGCTACCGATGATCGATAACGAGAAGAACAGAGCGATACGACGTTCGGCCTTTTTCTCTTCCTTGGGGTCGAGGTCGGTGACGCGAACGTGCTCACCGGGCAAACCAGGGTTGGCAACCGTGTCGGAGGACACTATTGCAGTGCCCGGGCTTGGTTCTGGTGCGGGCATTGCAGAGGTGATGTCGTTACCCGGTGGCTTCGTGGCCATAGCTCCCGTGATTCCTTTCGTTGGTAAAAAAACTAGTTAGAGCGGGCGGTCAGCCAGATGGCCACCGCAATCAGGCCACCCAGCCCGATCAGCCACACAAAGAGGCCTTCGGAGACTGGGCCGAGAGATCCCAGAGTGAAGCCGCCCACGGAGGGGGTTTCGTCGAGATACTTCAAGTAGGTGATCACGTCGTTCTTTTGTTCAGGCGTGAGATTCATGTCGTTGAATACGGGCATGTTCTGGGGCCCGGTGACCATAGCGCCATAGATGTGAACGGGGTCCAGGTCGCGCAGGTGAGGCGCATACTTTCCCTCGGTAAGGGCACCGCCGGCACCGGCGACGTTGTGGCACATGGCGCAGTTCACTCTAAAGAGTGCTCCACCTTCTGCCGCGTCGCCATCACCCGCGTAGTGCTCGGGATTGGGCATGCCAGGACCAGGAGCTAGAGAGGCCACAAAGGCCGCTAGAGCATCAATTTGAGCCTGAGTGAACTGGACAGGCTTGGCTTCCGCTTGAGGCCCCGAAGCTGCCATGGGCATCCGACCGGTGCCGACTTGGAAGTCGACCGCGAGTGCTCCCACACCAATCAAACTGGGGCCAGCCTCGCGACCCTCGGCGTTGAGACCGTGGCAGCTCGCGCAGTTAGCGAGAAAGAGTTTTTCACCCTCGTCGATCAAGCTCGCCTGAGACACCGGGGGAGTCTCAGCCATGGCGATCCCCGCCGACGTGGCGGCATAGGCGCCCCCGGTGACGAACAATCCAATGACCAGCAATAAAGCGCCCATCAGAGGGTGCCGGCGACCGGTGCGACGAGGAACTCGGGTGTTGGTCATGGTTCGCTTTCTTGTGTGCTGGGGGTTACTTCAAGACGTAGATGACGAGGAAGAGGCCAATCCAGACCACGTCAACAAAGTGCCAGTAATAGGACACCACAATCGCGCTGGTAGCTTCCTTATGAGTGAAGGTTTTCACGGCATATGCTCGGCCAATTACCAGCAAAAACGCAATTAAACCGCCGGTCACGTGGAGTCCGTGGAACCCGGTGGTCAGATAAAACGCAGAGCCATAGGCGTCGGAGCTCAGCGAGACACCTTCGGATACCAAGAGGGCATATTCGTATACCTGCCCCGCCACGAAGATGGCTCCCATGACGTAGGTGAGGAAGAACCATTCCACCATTCCCCATTGGGTTGGTTTCCAGCCGGTGGCCCGGGCTTGGAGGCGCTCAGCGGCAAACACACCAAACTGGGCTGTCACACTCGAGAGGACCAGGATGGTCGTGTTAATCGCCGCGAAGGGGATATTCAACATCTCAGTGTTGTATTCCCAAATATCGGGCGAGGTGGAGCGCAGCGTGAAGTAAATCGCAAAAAGACCGGCGAAAAACATCACCTCGCTTCCCAACCACACAATGGTGCCCACGGCGACGACGTTAGGTCGGTTCACGGTGGGCGCTGAAAAGCTGGGGCTGATAGATGCGCTACTCACCTCTCTATTATGCCTGATTCCACCCTGGGCCAATGCTCCACGACATGCCCCCACAGGAGATTGTGAGCCGCCAGATACCATTGCTCCCATGAGCACAGATTTCTCTTGGCCAGAAACATTGAATCAACTCTTGGAGCCACGCGATCTTTCCGTTGCCCAAGCCACCGCAGCCATGCAAGAGGTGATGGCGGGGGAGACCACTGACTCGCAACTGGCGGCGTTCCTGGTCGCACTGCGGGCTAAACCCGAAACAGTGGATGAAATTGTGGGTTTCCGGGATGCGATTTTGCGCAATGCGGTAGCTCTGCCGATCGATCCGAAGGTGCTCGACATTGTGGGCACAGGGGGAGACCCTTACGGAGCGGTGGTCAATGTCTCGTCTATCGCGTCGATTGTGGCGGCGGCGGCCGGGGTTCCGGTGGTCAAACACGGTAATCGCGCAGCTAGTTCTGCCTCAGGTGCCAGTGACGTGTTGCAGGCCTTAGGAGTCAATCTTGATTTAGAACCCTCCGATGTCGCACGTGTCTTCCACCAGGTAGGAATCACCTTTGTCTTCGCTGCCAAATTCCACCCAGGCTTCAAACATGCCGTGACGGCCCGCAAAGATATCGGCATTCCTACGGTGTTCAATATTTTGGGGCCACTGTGTAACCCAGCGAGGCCAGAGGCCAGTGCTGTCGGGGTCAGCATGCTCTCTCGAGCCCCTCAAGTAGCGGGTGTGTTTCGGACACGGGGTGCAAGCGCACTGGTCTATCGAGGCGATGACGGAATCGACAAGCTCACCACGACAGGTCATTCCCACGTCTGGGAAGTCAGTAAAGGTAA
>Ga0209251_1000141_pt1 | contig 66596 bp, 58 predicted proteins | sample SaaInlV_100m_DNA_6_FD_184665 | JGI IMG/M metagenome (GOLD analysis project Ga0209251, IMG submission 184665) | Marine microbial communities from expanding oxygen minimum zones in the Saanich Inlet - Saanich Inlet SI073_LV_10m_DNA (SPAdes) (version 2) | ecosystem: Environmental > Aquatic > Marine...
GCGTTGCTGCCACTTATTCATCAACGCCTAGAGTTTCATGCTTGCCGTAAAGCCCCAAATTTATTGCTAGTGAACCACTGTCAATTTGCTTCTTCACGTGATGTTTCCAGATGAAAGGGATGCCGATAGCTCTTGGAGCTCTTTTTTAAACACGTATTATGAGAGCATTCGAGGTGTGGCGATCTGTCTGGTGCGTTAATATTTTTGCGTATCCAACAGCGAATGAGCCGCTGGTAAACCCCTTCGCCGCTGTGCACACAGCAGTCTAGAGAATGATGGAGCGCATTGATGAAAAAAGGGCTGAGTACCGCACTGGCTTGGTGGGCATTTTTACATTTAGTACTGATCGCATTCACCCTTATCTTGCTCGAAGTTGCTGGAGTGCCACAGCGGGAATTTCCCTGGCTGTTTGAACTCTACTTTGACCAGGTGCTTAGGGGTGAGCGGGTCATCATTTTTGGCCTTCCCATCGTCATTTGGATAGCGCTGTGGTCTACGACGGGAAAACCCCGAGTCTTCCCCTGGAAGGCATAAAATAATTTGCGCTATGCCAGTACACAGGGCCAGCAAGTATTCGTTTCGTTCATGAGATGCTATGTTGCAGAAGTTTACGCTATGAAGTGTGGAGATAAGTAATGGGAAAAGCTTCGCGTGTTTTATTTGGCCTGCTGGCATATGTCTTTTTCTTTGCCATGTTTTTATATCTGATAGCTTTTGTATCAAATCAAGTAGTACCCCGTAGCATTTCGATCGGCCCCTCCAGCGCCCCTCTCAAAGCACTGCTTATTGATCTGTTTTTGGTCAGCCTCTTTGCTATCCAGCACAGCATTATGGCGCGGCCCTGGTTTAAAGCCGCCCTCAAAAAGTACTGGCCACCGGCGATTGAAAGAAGTCTTTATGTCGTCATGAGTTCGTTGGCGCTTTACTTACTTTTTGTCTTCTGGCATCCAATTCCAACCACTGTCTGGCAGATTGAAAACACCACGCTTCGGGCACTTTTTTGGGGCACAGCAGGCATAGGCTGGATTAGCGTTTTGATCTCGACCTTTTTAATCGACCATTTTGAACTATTTGGGCTGCGACAAATATGGTCTGACTGGAAAGACAAACCCATGCCAAACCAAGCGTTCCGCCAACCTCTCTTCTACAAACTGGTTCGCCATCCAATTTACACGGGGTTTTTAATCGCTTTTTGGGCGTCACCCGATATGACTGCAGGCCACCTTGTGTTCTCTACTGCCATGACCGTTTACATCTTTATTGGTATTCGGTACGAAGAAAAAGACCTGCGTTCAAGCTTGGGAGACGTTTACAAGGATTATTCTCGACGGGTGGGGAAAGTAGTACCTGGCATTGGAAAAATCAATTGAAGGTGCCGGGGATCAGGCTACCGGCGCCATATTATTAGCTCGCCGGTCCCAAGCTAATACTCGCCATACTTCAGCAGCTAAATGCGTAGGCTGTAGAACCTTCCGTGCTGCCTAGGCCTGCTCTTGTACCTTGTGAAGCATAAGTTGCAGCGCATCAACGCTTTTCTCATCGTGAGCCGTCTCCAGGGCATCCTGAAGGACCTCTTGAATGTTTTCAGCGTCTACAAGCTCCATATCCCAACTGGGAAAGATACGCTCGCGAACCTCCTCATCGGTGCTTAATGTCACCATCATTTCATGCCGACGGTCAGATTCGATGAGCTTCACCAAGTCCATCACCTCAGCTTTGGGTCCCTCGATCCATTGAAAAAACACCCCACTACCAAACACCAAAATTCCCGTAATTCCGAGCACGGCATTGCGTCGTCGTGAAGCGGCAATAATGGCGTCAACGTCGGTATCACCTACTCCTGGTGCAACTTGACTGCAATAGACCAAACTAAAAAAAAGATGCTCTTGAAAAAGATCATCACTATTGGTGTATTTGGGTGGCGCTGGCTGTTTGCTCATGCGCCCAGAATAGCTGGCAAAGCATTCGAGGCATAGCAAAATTATGTCATTCGACGATTGTCACCTAAATGCCGGCTTGTCCGGTCGTCGTTATCGCACTAGGAAATTAGGGGCCAAGCGCTTCTTCATAGAATGATTGAGAGGACTATTGCCCAGCAAGCTTGTCGGTGCCTCGGGCAATGAATTCAAATCAGCGAAAAGTCTCCTAGGCTGCATTCGCTTGGTTAATAAATTGAGCTTTAAGAGAGCTGGATAGTAAGGGTAATAAGAGCTATTCAGGGCTTATTCCGTTGCGGTTTACCCGGTGTCTTTGAGCTAGCGGTAGCCGTGAAAAGGATTAGAAGTTAATGCCGACAGTTACACCAACTACAGCTACCTTTTCATCCGCCACAAAATCCACCATCGCGTGGGGCGCAACGATTAAGTCGCCGACCTCAAGCTCGTATAAAACTCCCGTGCGGAATAAAAACTCGCGCTGAGTTCCGGCACCATCGACATGGTCCTGCTGAGCCCACTCAACGCCAGGGCCGGCATAAACCGCCCATCGATTAAACCGGTAACCTAGGGTCAGCGTTACCACGCTGAAATCCAGATCACCAAACGCATGCTCCATCGCTGGCGTTATAAACCACTCCTCACTTAGCCGGCGCTCATACTCTAGACCCAGAGTACTTGCTCGCTGACGACGGCCTTCACTCGTTACGCCCAGGAAAGCCGAGACGCTGTTTAAGTGAGGGACTGGTTCGGCACCCTTGGCTTGAGTGACTAGCGCCAAGCTAATCAATGCCAGAACAAGTCCGTTTTGCATTAAGTGTTCCCGATGTAAAAGACCTGCCGAGTCTATACTTGCGATGCGAGAATATTTTTAGCAAAAGACGTCAACGACCTAGTAGCACTTGTTGACCTTAGCCAGCCCTTAGGCACACAAGACCCTGCAAACAGCAATCAATTAAGGCGAGGTTAATAAAGGGAAAGACAGCTGATCAGCGAGTTACAGCCGGGTTTGGCGTAAAAACAAAAATCTGGGTGAAGCACCTGCTAAAAAACAAAACCTAGAAGGGACAATATATCTAGGACCCTGTGATTGGTGCGTTTCAACGTCGTATTGTAATGGTGCCCGGAGCCGGACTTGAACCGGCACGATCGCAATGATCGGGGGATTTTAAGTCCCCTGTGTCTACCAATTTCACCACCCGGGCAGTGAGGAGGCGCGAGGATAACACGGTATTTACGTAAGGGGGATCTGCAATGCATCTTACGTAGTGGTAAAGTCGCGCTTTACATAAAAATAACGTTTTGAGGGGCAATACGTGACGGCAAATCGTGGTCAATTTGGTTCCCGTCTGGGGTTTATATTTGCCGCGGCAGGCTCCGCAGTCGGCTTGGGCAATATCTGGGGCTTTCCTACCCAGGCAGCAAGCAACGGCGGCGCCGCCTTTCTCCTGGTGTATCTCATACTAGCCTTTGCACTCGCATACCCCGTTCTGATGGCGGAGCTGATTTTAGGCCGGTACACCCACGGTAATTCTGTTGCGGCGCTGTCGGGCATTTCTAGGGGACCGGTAACCAAAGCTATCGGTACCAGTACAGGCCTGTTGGGAATTTTGGTCGCCAGTATGATTTTAAGCTTTTATGGCATTGTGGCGGGCTGGATGCTGGGATACACCATCGCTTACCCACTGGAGGTTGTTGGTGCGAGCGCTGCGGCTAATTGGTTGACCGGCTTCACGATTCCCAGAAATCTTATTTTAATGGGTGTGTTCATGCTCATGACCATCGCCATCATTATGGGGGGTGTCAAAGAAGGGATAGAGCGTTGGTCGTCGCGACTAATGCCGACACTAATTATTACTTTGATCGCACTCGCCGCCTACGTTCTCACCCTAGAAGGCGCCATGACTGGACTACGGGTCTATCTAATTCCCGACTTCAGCAAGATACTGTCCTCGCAACTCATTTTGTCGGCCTTGGGCTCAGCATTTTTCTCTTTATCTCTCGGCGTAGGCACCATGCTGGTCTATGGCTCCTATATCTCCGACAAAGAACATCTGCCGTCAATTGGGGCTCAAGTGGCGCTCATTGACGTAGGCATTGCCGTGCTGGCGGGCTTTTTGATCTTACCCGTTATGTACGTTGCGGCAGAACGCGGCGTAGAGATCTTTAGTGCCAGCGGCGCTCTACTGTCAGAGGACACGCTCATACTGACCGTATTACCCGAGCTATTTGCAACCATGGGCACGGTGGGCATTGCCCTCGCAACCGCGTTCTTCTTTTTAATGACCATCGCCGCATTAACTTCATCGATATCTATTTTAGAAGTGCCAGTCGCCTTTATCGTCGAGCGTTTCGACTGGTCTCGCAAGCGAGCGGCAATAGTGGCAGGAGGGCTAATTGCGGGGCTAAGCAGCCTAATTATTTTAGACTTCGAAAATTTATTCGGCGCGGTCATTGCGTTGAGCACCCGCTACGGACAGCCCTTGCTGGGGCTTTTACTCTGTCTCTTTGTCGGGTGGGTGTGGCAACGCAACGCTGTGCTGGCGGAGTTGCAAAAAAACGATCCTCAAGTAGCAGAAGGCGTTTTTTGGCGCATTTGGCCTGTCTACGTGCGGTTTGTTTGCCCCATCATCATTGCAATCATTTTTTATCGATCACTGGTCTGAAGAGTTGCGTCCCAAACCCGTTGCAACTTTACCGCTCGCAAATAAAAGGCCGTAAGCACCGCTGCCCACCATGAACACGAGCGCGACCCAATCGCCCGTTTGGCTGTACATCCAGCCACTAAAAGCAAACATAACTGCGCTAATGATCATTGCTAAGTACTGCATATTTACACGCTGCCTAACGGGCTGGAGAAAGAATTAGGATACAACATCCTTGAGATTATCACCGGCTGCCTGGGGCCAATCATCGTATTCCGCCGCCCAGTGATGGGCCCTTTGAACCTCACCACCCAAACGCTTTGTTAGCGAATCCCGGCACGGATTACCCGGGAGGTATCCTTGTTACCTGATAGAGAAGCCGCGCTGGGAGCGAGGCCTCTTGAATTGGATTAACTGTGCTGGTGTGGGTATGACTGTAAAAAACATCTACCGATCACCGGCCCGAAATTGCATCGCATTGAGACAGCGTTTGTGTCTAACACTAAGGTGTCTGGGTCGATTTTTATGGTCAACTCGACAGTTCGCGTAATAGCGAGTGATATTCCATACCGCGTTCGTCCAGCACGCCTTTGAGCGCCTTCTCCATTAAAAAACGCGCTTGGTTTGTGTAGGCATACATACACGAGTGAACAGCGGCATCTGTCCAGTTATCAACCGCGCACTCTGTCGTGTACTGCTCGAAATGATTGAGCATAGTAATCAACTCGACGATATGATTCGGGCATTCGCAATTGACTAGCCGCTTCAACTGGGCCGCCGCCGCAAGCTCGCTATCTGAGTACATGCGAGCCTTTGGCTTTACCAAATCCCCCAGATCAAATTCACCCTGGCGGGTATCAGTCTCAACAGCAATTCGACCCATCTCATAGGCGAGACGCGCAGGCTCCATCGGGAAGGCAATAGCTTCAGCCCCATGGCGATTAAGCTCCGAAATCCAGCGGTCATTTGCCATGCGGTAAGTCACGATAACGTTAGGTGACCCTAGTCTCGCTCTTAGCTGTTGCACCAATTGAATTTGGGCTAATGACACTGCAGGGCAGTCCAACACCAACAGCGCGATGTCTTCGCCTCCTACCTCTAGCGTATCGGCAATCTCTGCAAGGGGTTGCCGGGCTAACAATGCGCTCACACCCGATATGCAGCCCTGGTGACCATCTAGCCAACTACACAACTCTGCCCCAACAAATACGACTCTTGGTTTTGCCGCGGGTACCGCACGCTCAAGGTGCTTGCCCCGACCTTTGATAAGCAGTTCCAACGTCTTCCTTTCAGAAGACGCTACCTCTCCTATCCTCGCGCCGTCGTTAACCAACGCCGCGATTAATTGCAAATGCTCAAGATCGGCTTGGGTGTATTGTCGTCGTCCCGATGCAGATTTGAAACTCGCTCCCAGCCCATAGCGCCGCTCCCAGACCCGAAGCGTGTCGGGTTTCAACCCCGTTAGCCTGGCGACAGTGCCAATACCGTAAAGGGGTCGAGGTTCTAGCTGACTTACTGCAGTTGCGGGGGCATTCATAGCACAACACTCCGATTATCTTTGTCTGGTTTTGTCCAAGGTTACGCTGTTCACCCACCAACAGATCTGCTTTTTCTGGACAAAAACATTCTTTGAGCCCTATCTGTTCATATTGTGTCCATAAACAGCATGGACAAACTGACCCTCAGAGGGATCTTTGTACGACTTAGTCCCCGTATAGTTGACATCAAAGGGGGAACAAGCACATGAAAGCAACCGACCAAGCTGATGATCGCGATCTCGAGTTAATGTTTGCTGAGGCTAGGCGTTACGCCCTGCTCACCGCTGAAGAAGAACGTGAGATTGACGGGCGCAAATGGCAAGCCGTCTGGACACTCCAAGAGCTATTCGCCGATGTGCCTGAACTCACACAGTACACGGCAGTTTTTCTTCAGCAGTGTGGGGCGAATCCACCAAAAATTGGGAGATTTTCCAACCGAGAACAACACTTTGTACTCCGGCGGGAGCTCACTGATTACTTTGCAGACGGAAAGTCCCATGAATTGGCGACCGTTGCGGCGCGAAAATTACGCACCTTGAAAACCACCCAAGCCCGACTGCCTCATCTCTCTCGCCTTAACCTTCCCGCGAGTCTGACAGTGGGTATGTCGGTTGCCATGCTGCGCCGTGCTGGAGGACAGTTTCCTGACAGCGTGGCCGATGCCATCGCCAATTGGGAACGCCAGTGGCAACCGCCGATTAGCGGGCACGTTCTCGAGCGCGAGACGATGAAATCTTTACGTCGGGAATTGCGCATCTACACCGAGGCTAGGGACAAATTGGTCATGCACAACCTGCGCCTCGTTTACTCGATCGCTGGGCGGTATAAGGGGCGCGGGGTCTCATACCTTGATCTAGTCCAAGAGGGCACGCTGGGACTCATCCGCGCGGCGGAAAAATTTGAGTTCGAGAAAGGCTTTAGATTTAGCACCTACTGCTTTAACTGGATAACACAAGCAGTACGCCGGTATGTGGGGGATGTGGGCACCCTGATTCGTCTACCCACACACGTACAGGAGCAGATGGGAAGGCTGTATAAAGAGAAAGCCATTGAACAACTGCGCACTGGGGTAGAACCCGACGAAGAAACTTTGGCCGCGAAATTAGGAATGGATATTGAGAAAACGCGTCAGCTCCTTCAGATGCGAAATCTGGGGGTATCGCTAGATGCGCCACGATTCGACGACGACGAAGGTACCCTTCTCGACACACTTTCTGGCGAGCCTTATGGTGGTACAGAGGATTCAGCTGAACAAGCGTCACTGCACAAGTTTTTGGGCGGGGCCGTGGACGCGTTAGAGCCATCTGAACAGCGTGTTGTAGTAGCTCGGTGGGGACTGCACGATGGTCCGCCTCTAAGCCGTGCTGAAGTTGCAGACAGTTTGGGCGTCAGCCGCGAGTGGGTGAGACAGTTGGAGCGCTCAGCCTTACGAAAGCTAAAAGCCCAAGACTCTGTAAAAGCAGCCTTTGCGGATTACAGCGAAGCCAGCAATTACTGAAATGTTAGAGAACCACCCCGCTGGCGCTCTCATCGAGGGCGCTTCAGCGCTTGCTTCTAGCCAAGATGTCGATCAGGGCGCTATCAAGACTCGAAAAACGGAAATCAAAACCGGCATCCAGCAGTCGATTAGGGGTGACCCGCTGGCCCTTAAGCAGCAGTTCATCTGCCATTTCCCCCAAGGCCATACGCATAATGGGCGCGGGGAGACCCAGGCTGAGCAAAGTCGGTCTCCGTGCGCTCAAAACTCGGCAGAACTCCCGGTGCGTGACCGGTCTGGGGGCCACAAGGTTATAGGCACCCTTGGCGCCTGTATCGGCGCAAAGATGGAGAATAGCGCGCACAACATCGGTTCGATGCACCCAGCTAAGCCACTGATTACCGTCACCCATCCAGGTGCCAATACCCAATTTGAAGGAACGCATCATCTCAGTGAGCGCCCCCCCGTTGCGGTCAAACACCACCCCCAAACGCAAAGAAATGACGCGAGTCATATCATCCTCAACAACGCTGGCCGCACTCTCCCATGCCTGGCAGAGTTGTGCAGAAAAGCCAGATCCAGCAGGCGAAGTCTCGTCAAAAAACTGGTCACGACTACACCCGTAAAAGCCTACAGCGCTTCCCGATATCAAAACGCCAGGGGGGGTCGACTGAGCACGCATCCATCGCACCAAAGTCTCGGTGAACCCGGCGCGACTCGCCACCATTTCAGCCTTATAACTATCACTCCATCTTCGACCTGCCAAAGACGCGCCCGCGAGATTAACAACGACATCAACTGGAGAGCGCACTGCGTCTAATGACTGTACAAATGACACACCGGCTCGTACGGGCTGCTCCGAGCGCGTTAACACTGTCACGGAAAACCCGTTTTTCAAAAGCTCAGGCACCAGTGCCGAACCTATGAATCCAGTGCCCCCTGTTACCAGTATGTGCATAGCTTTTTCTCCAAAGTCTCGTGTTAGTGGCTGGCACTCACCACACTCAACCAGCGTAGGTTTATCCACGTATACGTGTCATGGATAAAATAACGTCACAACTCGCTGAGTTTTTTTCGCTGTACTCCAACTGGTTAGTGCTAACCGGTGCGGGCATTAGCGCCGACTCCGGCATACCCACCTACCGTGATAACAGTGGCACATGGCTCCGCAATCGACCCATACAACATCAAGAGTTCGTCCAACAGCGCGAATCTAGGCAACGCTACTGGGGACGCTCAATGATCGGCTGGCCCAACGTCAGGGACGCACGCTGTAATGCCAACCACAGTGCACTGGTAGATTTTGAACGATCCGGCCGATCGACCCTGGTGATTACTCAAAATGTTGATCGATTGCATCAAGCGGCTGGCAGCCAAAACGTTATCGACCTTCACGGCCGCCTTGATCGCGTCGTTTGCTTAGACTGCGGGGCGGGCTACGAGCGCGATCGTGTTCAACAGGAACTTGAGAAACTAAACCCCCAACACCGTGGCTTCGAGGCAATGGCCCGCCCCGACGGCGATGCTGATTTGTCCGCCGAACAGGTCCGTGATGTCAATATCTGGGACTGCGAAGTTTGTGGGGGCATGCTTAAGCCCGATGTTGTGTTTTTCGGAGGCACGATTCCAAGAGAACGTGTGACCCGCTGCCAGGAAGCTCTCACCGCAGCAGACGGCCTGCTAGTTATAGGCAGCTCTCTACAAGTTTTTTCGGGCTTCCGGTTTTGTCGGCAGGCCGTCGAACAGCGCAAGCCTCTCGTTATACTCAACGAAGGCACAACTCGCGCTGATGAAATGGCCACCCTCAAAATAAACGCTCACGCCCTTTCCCTATTTCGAGAAGTCACTTCATCCCTAGCGCCTCGCATGCAAAGTCGACCTCCCCAAGGAATTAACCATGGCTAATGCTTCACTGTACTGGTATAGACACGACCTTCGTCTTGCCGACCTACCCGGCTTAATCGCCGCTGCCAAGGCGGGAACGGTGATTCCTGTTTTCGTTTGGGATGAAGCCCTAGGCGGCGATTGGAGTCTGGGGGGAGCAAGCCAATGGTGGCTGCATCACAGCCTCCAGTCGTTGGCCGAAGACCTAAACGAGCTTGGCAGCCGGCTAATATTACGTCGTGGGGAGACAAGCCAGGTTATAGCGAAGCTTCTTGAGGAAACAGGGGCGCAGAATGTCTTCGCCAGTCGTCAATACCAACCATGGGCGGCCGACACTGAAAAAGCAGTCAAAGCGGTAACCGAGTCAGCCGGTGGGGACTTTAAGCGATACCCCGGCACCCTACTATTCGAGCCAGAAAATATAAGAACCGGTGGCGGCACGCCCTTCAAAGTTTTTACCCCTTTTTGGCGGGCCGCACTAAAACAGCCCGCGCCACCGCAACCTCAACCCGTTCCTTTGCTTACTAGCCCCGATGAATGGCCTCAATCAGATGCACTTAACAGTTGGCAACTGTGCCCCAAAACACCCAACTGGGCTCAAGGGTGGGAAGAACTTTGGAGCCCCGGAGAAGCGGGTGCAAGCCGTGCCCTGCGTACCTTTTTAGACAGCCATGTAGACAGTTACGGCGATGGTCGAGACTTTCCGGCCCAACCCAATACATCGCGGCTATCTCCCTATCTAAAGTTTGGAGAAATTTCTCCGCGCCAGATTTGGTGGACGGCTCAAAATACAAAACAAAGCAACCCTGACGAAGGGAGTTCAATCGACAAATTTTTATCCGAAATTGGCTGGCGCGAATTCTGTAATCATCTGGTAGCGCAGTTTCCGGCGATGCCAGATAAAGCATGGAACCCGAAGTTTGAGTATTTTCCCTGGCAGAGCCATCAAAGGAACCTCAGCGCGTGGCAACAAGGCAACACCGGCTACCCTATTATTGACGCCGGCATGCGCGAGCTATGGCAAACAGGCTTTATGCATAACCGTGTCCGCATGGTAGTGGCATCATTTCTAACCAAACACTTACTCATGCATTGGCGCGTCGGTGAGCAATGGTTTTGGGACTGTTTGCTCGATGCCGACCTTGCAAGCAACGCCTGCAGCTGGCAATGGGTCGGTGGCTCAGGCGCAGACGCGTCACCGTACTTTCGAATTTTTAATCCCATTGCTCAAGGAGAAAAATTTGATAAAGCCGGTATGTACACCCGTCGCTGGGTCCCTGAGCTAGCCGAACTGCCTGACAAATACTTGTACAAGCCTTGGGAGGCACCTGAACTGACCCTAAAGGCCGCAGGCGTAGAGCTAGGCACCACGTATCCGACTCCGATCGTTGACCATCGTACCGCTAGGGAAAGCGCCCTCGAAGCTTATGCGACATTGAAAAATATCGACGCAGCTTAATCGCTCTGCTCGCTTTCATCGTCAATGATAGCAACGGCGCGGGTCCAGCCTGCAGAGCCACCTCGCACCTTGTGTGGAAAACAGCTGACTGTAAATCCTCGGGTGGGCAAGGCCTCTAAGTTATGAAGCTTTTCGAGGTGGCAATAGCCCACATCACGGCCGGCTTTATGGCCTTCCCAAATAATACTGGCGTCTTTGTCATCAGCATATCGCTCAGCCGTATAACTAAACGGTGCATCCCAACTCCAGGCATCTGTGCCGGTAACGCGAATACCACGGTCCAGCAAATACATGGTCGCTTCATAACCCATACCGCACCCTTTACTAACATAATCGGGCTGCCCATAAGCCTCACCAGCGGCCGTATTAATTAGCACAATCTCCAGGGGCTTAAGGGTGTGGTCGATACGCGCAAGCTCGGCTTCCACGTCTGCCGCAGTCACGACATAACCATCGGCCTTGTCACGAAAATCCAGTTTCACGCCAGATTGAAAGCACCACTCAAGTGGCACCTCATCGATGGTAATGGCACGCTCGGGATTACCATCCTTGCCATTCATTGTGCTGTGGTAATGATAAGGCGCATCCAAGTGCGTACCGTTGTGAGTGCACAGTTGAACAAACTCAACTGCCCAGCCCTCGGAATCAGGTAATTCATGACTTTCCAAGCCGTCAAAAAATAGCTTCACCTGCTCAGCACCCGCATCGTGCGTCACATACTCGATCTTTGGCTGCATCATCGGGGGGTCACTGATAACGTCGTTCTCAAGATATATTGAAAGATCAATGAAGCGTCGCATGGCTAAGTCTCGTATAGTTCGGTTTATCAGAGATTAACTGCTGTTAGGCATTTCGGCGAGTAGATTCATGGCTGTTAAAACAGGTCTTATCCTAGCGGGCGGTGGTGCCCGTGCCGCCTATCAGGTGGGCGTGCTGCGCGGCGTCGCGGCTTTACTGCCACCGGATATCCAGCAGCCCTTCCCCATCATCACGGGGACATCAGCCGGGGCTATAAATGCATTAGGGCTGGCGGGCAGATCCGGTTCTTTTCGCAGTAGAACAAGAGCCCTAGCCGCTGTTTGGGCTTCCTTGGACAGCGATGCCGTATACCGAACCGACGCACGAGGTGTTATTCGTAATGCCATTCGTATGCTTTGGGCTTTATTGCGTAGCACGCACGCAAGTAGGAAACCCTTAGCGTTGCTCGACAACAGTCCCTTGAGGCAGCTGCTTAACGACATCGTCGAATTTGAGCGCGTAGACAAGGCATTGGCCAAGGGGGAGCTCGAGGGCCTTGGTATCACGGCCATGAACTATACCAACGGGCATTCCACCACGTTTTATCAAGCCCAGGCTCACATAGCGCCTTGGGCCCGCGCTCACCGTCGCAGTGTCCCCTGTAAACTAAATGTCGACCATCTGCTGGCATCCTCAGCCTTACCAACGCTATTTCCGGCCGTACAACTCGATAAACACTTTTTTGGTGACGGTGCCCTACGACAATCTCGACCACTAAGCCCAGCTATCCGACTAGGGGCCGAACGCCTCTTCATTATTGGCGTCAGTGAGAGCGGTGATGATTTTGAAAAAGACCCACACCCCGAGGTTGCGCCAACAATTCCTCAAGTATTGGGGCAGATGCTAAATTCCGTGTTTTTAGATTCGATACAAACCGATCTCGAGTCTCTGCAAAGGATTAACGCGCTCGTCGAGCCACTTAGCTCAAAACAACTGCAAAAGACTGGGCTAGAAGCTATGCGGGTGATTGATACGCTCGTGATCTCACCTTCTCGCTCTCTCAGCGAGCTGGCTCGAGAACATATCAGCGAACTGCCTCGCTCTATGCGCTGGTTCCTTCAGAAAACCGGATCGATCAAAACCACAGGGTCAGGAGGCGCCCTATCCTACATTTTGTTCGAACCCGGATACTGCCAGCGGCTCATGCAATTGGGATACGACGACACCATGGCTCAGGCAGAGGCTGTTCGAGCATTTTTCAACGTCGCGCCCCCCGTAACAGAGCAGCATAAAACCACTCAGACCCACCGTAGGAGTATTATGAGCAGCCACAGCGGCCTAACTCAGCGCTGGCTACAGCTGATTGGCAGAAGGCGTACAAAGGTTTAGAGTCACGTCTCCAAAAAGCCTTTTCGGGACAAACAATGCGCTCAATTTTTGCGATTATTTTGTCAGTCTTTACAACGACTGTTTCTGCCTCACCCTTCCCCTCGACCTATCAGCCATTACCCTCGTCTCCGACGCTAATTACTAATGCGACCATTTTGACCGGAGATGGTCGACGCCTTGACGAAGCGGATATGTATATCTCTGACGGGAAGGTTATTTGGGTGGGTGAAGGCGCTGTGCCAACCGAGGGCGTTACTACGATTGATGCCTCGGGAAAATGGCTAACACCGGGCATTATTGATGTGCATTCGCATCTGGGTGTTTATCCTAGCCCGGGAGTTTCTGCCCATTCAGATGGCAATGAGGCTACCGCCCCAGTCACCGCCGAGGTGTGGGCAGAGCACAGCGTGTGGCCACAAGACCCCGGATTTTCTAGGGCTATGGCAGGAGGCATTACTACGCTGCAAATATTGCCAGGGTCTGCAAATCTATTTGGCGGCCGCAGCGTTACTTTAAAAAATATCCCCCAGAACACCTATCAAGGCATGAAATTTCCGGGAGCGCCTTACGGTTTAAAAATGGCCTGCGGTGAAAATCCCAAGCGCGTTTATGGGGGCAGAAATCAAGCTCCCTCCACTCGCATGGGAAATGTCGCAGCCTATCGCGCCTCTTGGATCCGCGCTCAGCGTTACATTCGAGATTGGCAACAGTATGAACAAAAGATGGCAAAGCAAACGTCAGGCGCCGAGACCGACAGTAACAGCGCCCTCGCGGCAGCACTCATAAAGCCCCCAAAGCGAGACCTCGAGCTCGAAACCCTTGCGGGCGTTTTAAAAGGTGAGATTTTGGTACATATGCATTGTTATAGAGCCGATGAAATGATGACCATCCTCGATATGGCCGACGAATTTGGCTACCAATTAGGCACCTTTCACCACGGTGTCGAGGCCTACAAAATTGCGGATGAGCTCGCCAAGAATAACGTTTGCGGCGCTCTCTGGGCAGACTGGTGGGGGTTCAAGATGGAAGCCTACGACGGCATTCAGGAAAATATCGCCATTGTCGATAGACCCGAGAATAGCTGCGCTATTGTTCACTCAGATTCAGAAGAAGGTATACAGCGCCTTAATCAGGAGGCCGCCAAAGCCATGAGCAAGGGCCAAGCTGCTGGCTTGGACATACCACCGGAGCGAGCCATACGTTGGATCACCTCAAACGCGGCCAAGTCTCTAGGCATCGCAGAACAAACCGGCACCCTCGCTCCAGGCAAAATGGCTGATGTTGTGATCTGGAATCAGAATCCCTTCAGCGTTTACGCCAAAGCCGAACAGGTATTTATTGACGGCGCCATGGTATTCGATCGCAATGACCAGACGCTGCAACCGGTCTCGGATTTTGAACTAGGACAACTGCTGGAGGCAGCACCATGAAGCGCCAGTTTTTTACTTTACTACTGACCCTCGCTTGCCCAATCGCCTTTGCACAAGATCTTCTTATTACAGGGGCAAATCTACATACCCAAAGCGCCGCGGGGATAATTGAAAATACCGATATTCTGATCAAAGACGGTCACATTGAAAGAATTGCACCAAGAATCCCTACTAACAAAATGATCAGAGTCATTGATGCTGGCGGCCGACCTGTGACACCGGCTTTGTTCGCAGGGGTTACCGTATCGGGTCTAAGCGAGGTAGACGCCGTGAGTGAGGCCGTGGACAGTAGCTATCGCGAGCTGTACACCGAATTGATGCATCCTGAGTTTGACGTTCGTATGGTCTACAACCCCCACTCTAGTGTCATACCAATCACACGTATCGAGGGCTTTGGTTTTACACTATTAGCCGCACGGGGAGGCGATAAGACACTGAGTGGACAAGGTGGCTTGGTGCGATTTGATGGCGGTTACTCAAGTTTCGAAGGTAAGCCCGTGATATACATTCAAACCTCAGGTCGATCCGCAGGCTCCGTAGGAGGATCTAGAGTGGCACATTGGATGCTACTCAATCAGGTCTTTGACGAGGCTATGACCGATGAGGAGCTAACTCTCATAACTCCTCAGGGCGCAACGGCTTTAAAAACAGCCACGGACGAAGGCATATTTTTATTTAACGCCGACCGAGCGGCTGACATTATGCGGGTGCTCGCTTTCGCTGAGGAGAGAGAGTTATCAGCCGTTATTCATGGAGGCAGTGAGGCTTGGATGGTCGCAGAATCACTCGCGGCAGCAAACGTGGCCGTGATCCTGAATCCGTTGAAAAATCTGCCAGAAAACTTTGAGTCTTTAGGCGCCCGACTCGATAACGCCGCCATCTTGCACAAAGCCAATGTACGAGTGATTTTCAGTAGCGGCGAGACCCACAACGCCCGCAAGGTCCGCCAACTGGCAGGTAATGCCGCAGCTAACGGGCTACCCCACAGCGCGGCCCTTGCGGCCATCAGTTCAACACCCGCAGCGGTTTTTGGCGGAGAGCCTCGCAGTCTTAGTCAAGGCGCTCGAGCAGACTTGGTTATCTGGAGCGGTGACCCCCTCGAGGTCACTACGCAAGCTGAGCACGTTATTCTGAGTGGAGTGCCTGACACAATGGTGAGTCGGCAAACGCTACTCCGCGATCGTTATCTTGATGAGGGCACCGACATGCCCCGAGCCTATACAAAGCCCTAGTGGAAGCTCACTCCGAAGGGCTTAACTCAACAGGCCAAGGTGAGCTCAGGCCGCGTTTAACTTCGGGTTAGGGGCAGAAGGTCTGGCACTTTAATCGTATCGATATAGCTGTCACACAGCCTGTTAGCCGTCCGGAGCCAATAGGCGCCGGCATTTCGGTCTTACCGCTGCAAGGCCTCGATCAACGTTGTAGTTGAAAAGCCCTCCACAAAACTCAGCACCTCTACTTGCCCGCCGTTCGCCAGAACGGCATCGGCCCCAGCAATCTCCTCTGGCCGATAATCCCCGCCCTTCACCAATACATCTGGGGCGATGGCAGTAATTAAGTCTGCTGGGGTCTCACTCGAAAACGAAACCACCCAATCGACGCATCGCAAGGCCGCAAGTAGCTCCATCCGCGCCTCCAAGGGGTTCACAGGACGCGTCGGTCCCTTCAGAGCTGCCACAGAGGCGTCGTCATTTACCGCGACTATCAGTCGATGTCCCAGGGCTCGAGCCCGACTTAAATAATCAATATGGCCACGGTGGAGGATATCAAAGCAGCCATTGGTCATAATCACTTTCTCACCTGAGGCCTTGGCCGTAGCAACCTTCGACACCAACTCTTCCTCACTGAAAATACGATTTTTAGACAAAAACGGGGAAAGAGAATCTGCTGATAGCCCCGCAATAATTTCATCACGAGATACCGTTGCAGTGCCTAATTTACCGACCACCAAACCCGCCGCCACGTTAGCGAGCCGAGTACTACTCTCTAAACTCTCACCTGAAGAAAGTGCGGCTGCAAGCACCGCAATCACGGTGTCCCCCGCGCCCGTTACATCGAAAACTTCTCTCGCCTTCGCCGGCAAGTGCAATGGTGCCCGCCCGCTCTGCAATAAGGTCATACCGCGCTCGCTGCGGGTAATTAACAGGGCCTCTAACATCAAGTCGTCAAGCAGCGCTGTACCACGATCAATTATTTCAGTTTCAGTTGCACAGTGCCCCACAGCCGCTTCAAATTCGGCCAAATTAGGCGTTAGCAGCGTTGCACCGCGGTAGCGAGCCAGGTCACTACCTTTGGGATCTATTAAAATTTTCTTACCCTGAGATTTAGCTCGCTCAATTAAACCCTGAACCTGGGCCAAGGTACCCTTGGCGTAATCACTGAAGATTATCGTGTCTACAGCGTCCATTTGAGCTTTAACCAACGCGCTAAACAGATCATCGGCATAAGGCGCCATCGAAGATTCAAAATCCATGCGCAATAGCTGCTGGTTCCGACTCATGACCCGCAATTTCACAATGGTTTCAGGGGCTGATGGGCACACCGCCCAGGTCACACCCGCCGCCTCGATAACATTGCGCAAGAGATTTGCGGCTTCATCTTCACCGCAAAGTCCACTAAGAGTCGCCTGTCCGCCGAGTGCAGCAATATTAACCGCTACGTTACCTGCTCCTCCGGCCCGGCAGGAATTGTCGTTAACCCGTACGACAGGAACGGGAGCTTCTGGGCTAACCCGGTCAGTGCCACCGGTCCAAAAGCGATCAAGCATGACGTCGCCCACAACCAACACTGAAGCCGCACTAAACTCAGGACACATAGTCATTGCAATAAGAACCTTGGCTAAACCATAAACTAGGAGTGTAACCCGAGCTGGCTGTGCAATTCGCGTAGCGACCTGTATTACTCATCATTGGGTCAATGCTCTTTGACGATCTGTGCATCATTTATCGCCGTCAAATACTCTACGACCTCAGGCAGGCCAGTGACAGCGGTTACTCCATCATGATCAGCCGTCTTATCGACGCGAAACAGGTGGCCAATGCCTGCGCCCTGACCAGCTTCAATATCTGAGAGCTTGTCTCCCACCAAAGCACAAACTTTAGGCTCCAGCTGCCAATCGTTGATGCCTCTTATAATCATGCCGGGCCGCGGCTTGCGGCAATCACAATCTCTTTTGTAACCACCAAGAGCCTCTGTGGGATGGTGTGGACAATGATAGATCGCGGTAAGTGCGATATTGTGATCTGCCAAAAAATCGATCAACTGCGTGCTCAGCGCAGCAAATTCGCCTTCGGTGTAATAACCACGACCAATGCCCGATTGATTAGTCACAATAATCAGCCGATAGCCTAGCGCTTGTAACTGGGCCATGGCCGTAACCACCCCAGGCAAGAACTCAAATTGAGACCACTGTGAAACATATCCTCGATCGCTGTTTATCACGCCGTCGCGGTCGAGGAAGACTGCCTTATGATTTTTTGATCCGGCCACCCGGTTACACCAACTCCAACCCGCGCTCGATACCATCACACAACAGATGGCCGATAACGATATGGCACTCTTGAATATGTGCAGTCACCTCGGAGGGTACCACCAGCGCAAGATCGACCAACGGCGCCAAGACACCGCCGCCTTTACCCGTTAATGCCATCGTATGCATTCCGAGTGCCGTCGCTGCCCGGCTGGCCTCAGTGATACTCTCAGAGTTTCCCGATGTGGAGATACTCAAAAGCACATCTCCGGCACGACCAAGCCCCTCAACTTGACGCGAAAATACAGCGTCATAACCGTAGTCGTTTGCAATTGCCGTGAGGGCTGAAGTATCTGTGGTCAAAGCCACAGCCGGCAATGCGCGGCGATCACCCACAAAGCGTCCGATCAGCTCCGCAGCAATATGCTGCGCATCTGCCGCCGATCCGCCGTTACCGCAGATCATAATTTTGTTGCCCTCTCCCAAGCGCTGAATACAAAGCTCAATCATTGAGGTAATTGTCGCCACCTCGGCTGACAATGCCTCAATGACAGACGTGTGTTCACGAAGATAATGTTGTATTCGCTGGCTCAAAGTAACCTCGGCTTCGGTTTTCCAGTGTTGCCTGTGCTGCCAATGCTTCAGTAACAGCAGTAGGAATGCTCACAGGGCATCCCATGATAACAGCGAGACCGATTAGATGTGGATGCCTTATGAGGCCTCTTTTATAGCGGCCCCTTTATTTGTAATAAGCAGCACCTGGGTCGAGTTTAGACCTGCGATGCCAGCAGTGCCAAACCGTTCAAACAAAGGCCTCGCAGAAGCCACCCGCCGCAATCGCTTTGCTTTAGCCTGTAGGTTAGATGAGTTTCGGCGCGCCTTCCTCGCCAAAAAAGCTCAACCGAAAACGCACCCGCCTTATGTTCAGCGTCGTTAATCGCGCTATTTTGAAACTACGATAGCGCCACCTTTCATCACAAAATCGGGCGATTCAAGGCTGGTAATATCCGCGAAGGGATCGCGTCGAACGGCGACTAGATCCGCATAATAATCCGGCGCTATTTGCCCGAGCTCATCTTCCATCCGCAACAGCGTTGCCGCATTAATTGTTGCGGCACGTAACGCCTCAATCACTGGCATACCCACCTCAACCATAAAGCGAAACTCACGACCGTTCTTGCCATGAGGTGAAACGCCGGCATCGGTACCGAAAGCGATCGGCACCCCCTGTCGCCAGGCTTCTGCAAATGTGCTCTGAATTTGAGGGCCTACAGCAGCGGCCTTAGGCCTCACCACGGCCGGCAGCTTCCCATCTTGCTCTGACAGATCTGCGACCCATTTACCCGCAGAAATGGTGGGCACATACCAAGTATTGTGGGCCTTCATCAGAGCCATGGCTTCTCCATCCATGTAAGTGCCATGCTCGACAGAATGCACACCCGCTCTGATAGCGCGCTTCATGCCTTCAGCACCGTGAGCGTGCACGGCAACAACAAAACCATAGTCGTCGGCAGCGGCAACGACAGCCTCGAGCTCTTCACTCGTGAACTGCGGGTTATCGCCGCTTTTAGCCAATGACAGCACTCCGCCGGTGACCGTCAGCTTCACCACATCGCTCCCGTCCTTGTACCGCTGTCGTACCGCCTTATAAGCCTCACTGGGGCCATTAATTACACCCTCCTTCGGCCCAGGATCGCCCCGAAGGTCTTCTCGCAGGCCATTGGTTGGATCGGCATGTCCCCCTGTCGTTGCAATAGATTTACCTGCTGCAAAGATACGGGGCCCCGACACAACACCTTTATTAATAGCGTCCCTAAGTGCAAATAGTGCGTCTTTATCTCTCGCACCCAGGTCTCGTACCGTCGTGAAACCAGCCTCAAGGGTTCTCCGAGCATAAACTGTGGCCCGTAGAGCGATATCGGCAGAGTTCATGTAAAACCCCTCGGAATAACTGCCCGGCGGATCAAGCTCCTGCCCCAAGTGCACGTGCATGTCCATAAATCCCGGCATCACGGTGGCATCGCGAAGATCTACGACTTCGAAACCCGCCTCCGTTACGTATCCAGGGATAACAGCAACAATACGATCGCCCTCGACCCGGATGGTTTGTTCCACGAGAACCTGACTGTTGGCGACATCAACCAATTGTCCCGCGTGAATCATCGTGCTGGCCTGTGCACTAGCACAGCACAATGCAACGACCACAAGGCCAAGCAGCCGTATTCCAACAGCCTTCATGGTTCTGTGTATTGAGTTGACGTTGTTGAGAGTTCTTATCATTGGTTAATTTCCCATTGCTGCGGGGGGCGTTTTATTAATGGGCTGAGTCAAAGTATCAGGCCTCTGTTCAAACCCAATAATAGCGGAGTAACCCGTGCTTTCTTCACGGTGAACCACACCCGCAGCCGCGTTAATTTTAGTACCGCGACCGCAAGTCACAGGACCATCCATTCCCTCCACGGTCAACATCAACTCGCCCTTGGTAACGTAAACAACAGCGTCAAAATCGTGCCAGTGAAAATCATTGGATTCCGCCGGTATATCGAGTGTCACCGCGTGCCAATTTTTAGCTTCAATCTGAGCAAAGGCCTCTGCCTCATCCGTAAAAGATTCAACGTTGTTCATCAGTCGCTCCTAATTATTGGTGACCGCGCCGTATTGCGCAGAGAGTCGTAAAATGTAAATGCGTCCTTGGTTAATATTAATCCTGACAGTCCAAAGTACAAAGCCTCAACCCACTAACGCACTACATGCCCTTTTTGTTAACGAGAAGCATGGGAGGTCAATTCAAAGCGCTACGCAACGAATCTGCGAGTTGAGTCTTTATATTTTGAACAATGGCCTCATTGTCCAAGTACGGATTCATCACCACCATTCTTACTACCGTCAGCTGATCGCTGTCGAGGACACCATCCCAACCAGCCACCGTACGGGTTACTAGCTGCCCATAATTTTCTACGGTTAGACCTGTTCGTGTTGCCGATAACTCAGAACTCTCTCGGAAGTGCGCAATAACGACGTCAGTTTTTCGATTGGCTTCCCTTAGAGAATCCCCCTCTGCTGCTATTGCAAAACACATAACATTCGTATCGCTTGAATCTAGCATGCGAATATTAGGAGAGACTCTGGAAATCACATCGTAGAGCATGTGCGTAATCGACAAGCTTTTATTCAGGAACCAGCCATGTCCATGGCTATCGAGTGGCATTATTTTTGCGCTCAGCCACACCGCACTAGGCCCTGTGGCGGCCCTTGACCCCTCTAACGTTGTGGACCAACTGGGAAACTTCGCATCGGCTATTTCCTCAAGGTAAGGCGCGTGGATGTTGGAAACGAGGTAAGCATTGGCATCAGGGACTAAAAAAGCCCCACAGGCATAAGGCACAAACCCAAGTTTATGGGGGTCTAAGGTCAAAGAACTGGCCCTAGGGAACGCGCGCAATGCCGCCTCACTCGCTGCTGATAGCGAGCTGGCATCCCCTTTTAAAACGCTACAAAAATAACCCCCATAGGCGGCGTCAATATGATGCCAAATATGAAGGCCGCGATGCTCGCAAAGCTCATCAAGGAGATCAGCTACCTTATCCACTGGATCAATCATGCCCAGCTCAGTTGTTCCAGCAACCGATACCACCATCATGATTGGGCGCCCGTCCACCTCGGCTCGCCCAATCTGGGCCTTGAGCGCATCAGGACTTAGCCTGCCTTTTTCATCGAGATCACAGGACCAAACGGCTTCACGGCCCAAACCAAATATATTGGCTGCCTTGGGCCAGGAATAATGCTTGTTTCCAGGCACCAATAACACGGGCTCGGGCCACTCTTCTTCGAAATGCTCACGCGCGAATCTAGACATCGCGAGAGCCCCCATGACCACACTGCTGTAAGGCAGGAGGTCAGGCTCTGAGAGGTCATGACATTTCATCTGCTCATGGTAAACAGACCAGCCACAATGCGCCCAATCAAACAGTGGGGCATTACTATGCCCATTAACTTTTAACCAAACACCTAAAGCTAACCAATGATCTAGCCTATAGCGCGCCCGCCATACCGCCTCAAAATTCGCGAGGGTTCCCCCGGATGTAAAATGCCCCCTTGCCGGCTTGGGATCGAGCCCCACCATATTTGCCAGAAGGTTTATGGCCTCAGTCTCAAGGGCAGAACCCACAACCGCAGCCTCTCTAGAGGCAAGGTTTGCGTTTTCAAACAACATCGCCATATGGCCCAACAGGGCCGGAATCGATACGTCTGACACCATGTGCCCTAAGTATCGTGGGCTGAAAGTAGGGATTTCCTCCCGTAATAAACCAAGCAACTCCTCCAAAGCCGATAAAACCGTCGCATGATCGCTATCATGAGCCGTGGTAGCTAACGGGTGCCATTCGGAATCGTTGGCAAACCGTTGCGATCTGCGTTGCATGGTCACCGAAAACAGGTGATCCCAGAGCGACGAAAAAATCCGACCCTGCTCGCCTTTAGGCCCTATAAATAACGTCGATTTGCTGCCATCCGTCATGGCGATCCATACCCTGAATTTTGATGTGAGAACCTAAACCATACCATTGATGAAGGCTTGGTAAGATGCGCAATAAAAGTACATTTACCCTTATCTGATGCGTTGACTGCGGCAAGAGAGGCAAAGCGCGCCCTTAAACCTAAATCTAAGTTTATTACGGCGCTAAAAACACGCCTATCGCTAATGATTAGCAGAGTGACACCAGTGCCCAGACAAGAGAAAAAGATGCGCGCGCTCGGTCATCAAAACGTGACCAATTTTCATTTAAGGGCTTTTAAACTAAAGCTTTTAGGAGTACTTTTAAACGCTTAACACACTCTACTGTAAGGATTTAACGATGAAATCAGCTACTGTCACTCGTGCTACCGCATGCGCATTTGCCGTACTCTTGCAAGCCTCCACAGTCTCTGCGGCTGATGCAGCAAGCGAACTGATGGCCGCATTAAAAACCTGCAAAGCAGATGCTAGCGTGATGAAAGCCGCTGACGCCATGATCAAAAAAAATAAAGGCAAGCCCTCAGATGACGCCGTGGACGACTTTATTGACGAATTAGAGAGCGACAAGCTGATTGACTGCATTGATGACAATCTCGACTGAAAGAAAACATTCAGATCGGCTGTAGTAATTGGCCTCGGCCTAAAAAAAGATAACATCGCTCGGTGCTAGGCGCGCGTGACGGAAGTAACATACGCGCCTATTATCCTGTGCTCCGTGATTGCGCTGCACAAACCCTTAAGGCTTATCAGCCAAATCTATCGTAAGACTCCATAACTAGTAGTTCCACTCTATAAGCAGCCCCACTTTGCAAACGAGTTGCTCAGGCTCGCCACATAACAGCAACTATGACGCACTACGCCCACGTGTTTCCGCAGCGCAAGACGGTATAACTCCATCTGTAGAGTACAATGTAACCCCTGCACTACTAACGAACCTGCGGGCCCTCAGGTGTTGCGCTGAAAAAGGAATGTTTGTTTCATGAATGTACTGTTAGCGGGCGGAACCGGCCTTGTAGGTCGAGCCTTCATCACACTAGCCAATGAGCACGCCATAAGCCTAACGACTGTAGGCCGCCGCGTGACCGGTAGCGCTTCTAATGAGTTGATCGTTGATTTTACCGCACTACCTGCCTTACCTGCTGCAGAAGTTGCCGTCTGCACACTCGGCACAACCATTGCTGATGCCGGTTCCAAGGCGGCGTTCAGGGCCATTGATTTCGATGCAGTGCTCGCCTTTGCCAGTGCGGCCAAGGAAGCGGGGGTAAGGCACTTTCTGATCGTCACGGCGATCGGAGCCGATGCCAGGGCCAGTGCTTTTTATGCCCGAATCAAGGGTGCAGTAGAGATCGAGCTAGCTGACTTGGGGTTCGCAAGACTGGATATTTTACAACCCGGCCTTTTACTGGGTGAACGCAAAGTTCGACGGCCCGTAGAACACCTGCTACAGCGGTTAGCGCCAGCAATAGCCCTTCTCACCCGAGGGCCATGGGACCGATATGCAAGCATCTCAGCAACGCGACTAGCCAGTGCGCTGTTAACCCTTTGCCATGAGAAATCTCCCGGTGTTTTTTACCACCAAAGCCCTGAGCTACAACATTTGGGCAATAAAGGTTAGTAGGCAGGCGTTTCGTAGTCGTTGGTCGTTGGTCGTTGGTCGTTGGTCGTTGGTCGTTGGTCGTTGGTCGGCGCATCTTGCCATCCGTACCCGCGGCGCAGCTGATAAATATCTCACGTAAACTTACGCCGTGTGATCAGATCTTCCCTCTGAATAAGACCATCGCTGGCCCCAGCTCCCTGCAGCTCAGCAACCTGAAAACGCCTTTTTAAAACTATGAAGCGTCAGTTAAGTAATAAGTAGCTCTAAAGGGCATAATGAGTGGGCAAATCCACCATCAATTTCTCTCCGCCTTGGAGTTTCAATATGCAGCGCAACATTCTGCGACCCATAATGATTAGACTCTTTCTAACATTGAGCTTATGGCTAACCCTTAGTGCCAATGTCAGCGGCGCTGAAATTGAAACCCCTCAGGTGTTTCTTCGAGGCATTGATTACAATATCACTGTCACAGGAGACGACGCTAATACCGCAGTGCTGATTACTGCGCTTAATACCTACCACGCAGAACCTGACGGTGATGGCTGGGCATTTCGAAATGTGCGGTCCGACGATGGGCGCGCCTTAGAGCTCACACTGCAGAGTAACAATCAAGCAACCAGCGAAACCATACCCGTTATAGCGGCTTGGATCTCAGTACTCCCGCCGATACTGGCCATAGCGATAGCCCTCCTTATCCGCAGCGTGCTCCCCGCGCTAATGCTGGGCCTTTGGTTAGGAGCGTGGGCGTTGCAAGGCATGTCACTCAAAGGCTTGTTCCTCGGCCTGTTTACTAGCTTTGAGGTTTATGTCGCCAATGCAGTAGTTAATCGTGATCACGTTACCATCATGCTTTTTACTTTTATGATCGCGGGCATGGTGGGTATCGTGTCTCGCAATGGTGGCATGCGCGGAATTGTCGAACTCATTATTAAAGGTGCAAGCAGTGCCAAGAGAGGCCAGCTGGCGGTCTGGTCGCTTGGCCTTGTTATTTTCTTTGATGATTACTCCAACACGTTAGTCGTTGGTAACTCGAGCCGATCCATCACCGACCGCCTCCGGATATCCCGGGAAAAACTTGCCTACATTGTAGACTCAACAGCAGCACCTATTGCTACCATTGCATTGGTCACTACCTGGATTGGCTATCAGGTCAGTCTTATCGGCGACGCCATTGCAAAAATCGATGGTCTCACAATGAGCGCCTACAGCCTCTTCTTAAACTCTATTCTCTATAGCTTTTATCCTTTTATGGCTATGTTTTTAGTGGTGCTCATCATTACCACCGGACGCGAATTTGGCCCAATGTTAAAAGCCGAGCGTCGTGCACGAACTACCGGAGTTACGGCGCCACCCATTAAATCAACGGTCGGAGCAGACGATGAAGCCGCCTTGGCCATGAAGCCAGGATTGCCGCCTCGAGCTATTAACGCCTTGCTACCTGTGGCTGTTATGGCATGCAGCATTCTTGCAGGTCTCTACATCACCGGAGAAGGTGATACCGTAAGCGATATCGTCGGTACTGCAGATTCGTACAGAGCGTTGATGTGGGCGTCACTGTTATCGGCTTTCACCGCAGTAGTTATGAGTAGTTTGCAACGACTGCTATCGCTGGAAGAAATTGTTGACGCTTGGATTTCTGGTGCTCGATTTACGTTCGTCGCCATGATTATCTTAGTGCTTGCCTGGTCTATGTCTGAAATCAGCAGCGAGCTACACACAGCAGACTTTTTGATCGCAAGCCTAGGAGATAATCTACCGGTTACAATGCTGCCGGCTACAGTTTTCGTGCTTGCCGCATTTACTGCGTTTTCTACCGGCAGTAGCTGGGGCGCTATGGGTATTTTACTCCCACTTGTGATGCCCCTAGCCTGGGCGGTCATGGGCGCCAATGGACAAGCTGACCCAGAACATTATTACCTTCTCTATTCGTCAGTATCTGGCGTCCTGGCAGGCGCTGTGTGGGGGGACCACTGCTCCCCCATATCGGACACGACCGTCATGTCATCGCTGTCCGCAGGGTGCGATCATATAGAGCACGTGCGCACACAATTACCCTATGCCCTGCTAGCGGGCGGAGCTGCTTTGCTAGTAGGGACGGTACCCACAAGCTTTGGATTGCCGTGGTGGGCCGGAATGCTTGGTGCCGCAGCGGTTACCGCGATTAGCCTACGTATTTTGGGGGAAAAGGTCGAAAACTATTACGCTGATTAGAGCAAGTTTTCAAAGACGTTATATCAGCAAAGCGTTTAGCGACCTAGGCTTGAGCTGCCGGGTAACACGCATAGGAACTCAGACATATGCGAATACCGGATACGGAAAATCAGAGGTGATAATGACTTTACGATGGGCCTGAGAGACCCTGAACGTAGACTTGGGTGTAGGCATAAAATACGGATCAACCCATGGGCCAGCGAGTCATTCGAATAGCCTCTACAGGCCCCATAAAATTACAATTTTGTTTATCATCCAAGACTCTTATACTCCGCTACTCCAGCCACCTCAGCACAAGCAGGCACCATTAATATTATGAATACCTGGACCTTCAAATCGGTAAAAGGCGCACGGTGGCACAGCAGCGCCCTACTCTACGCACTAACCGCTTATGCGGCGGGCTGGTGGTTACTGTTTGAAGGCGGCGGGATCGGATTTGTACCCGGCGTGTTGCTTCTGGGCCACGGAATGATAATCGCGGCTTACTTTGTTCACGAGTGCGCGCACAATACGGTTTTTACTACCAACAAACATAATGGGCAGCTGGCTAATCTGTTGGGCTGGATTTGTGGGTCTTGTTACGGCACCTTCAAAGATATCCGAACGAAGCACCTACGGCACCATGTCGAAAACGACGATGTTATGTGGTTCGATTACGAGGCGTTTTTTCGACAACACCCGCGGGTTTATAAACTCACCACCTTTCTCGAGTGGTTCTACATTCCGGCCCACGACATTCTTATGCACAGCATCATGGTATTCACCGCTTTTATTATTCCTGAGCGTCGTAACCAGCTGACGCGCAATGTGGTGATTATTTGTATTCGTGGCACGCTATTAGCCGCTGTAGCCATGCTCAACCCCTTTGCCCTACTGGGCTACATGATTGCTTATATGATCATGATTATTGTGCTGCGGTTTGTGGACGGTCTAGAACACGACTACCCCTATAACACCAACCTATTTGGCGGCCCAATTTCTGAGCACAAAGGCGACCTCGCCTGGGAACAAGCTCATACGTTTAGCCCTATCTTGTCCTGGCGTTACGAGTGTGTGAACTGGCTCATACTGAATTTTGGCTATCACAATGCCCACCACGCCAAGCCCACCGCGCCCTGGTATGAATTGCCCACGCTTCATCGAGAATTATTTGGCGAAGACCCACAAACCGTTATCCGACTATGGCCACAGCTTCTGATGTACCACCGATATCGAACCTACCGGATTTTTCACGACGCACCAGGCGTTCGGTCGGTAAGTGGACCCGCTTTTCTCAAAGCGGCCCAATCAGCACAACTCACAGGTGGCAATGCGGCTTCCTTTTTAACGGCGTTTTAGACTGTGCCCCAACAGCTTGAAATATACCAATCCCTCTGGGCTATGGAGCAACGCATTCCCGGCAAAGCCGAGGGCACACCAGAGGCCCACCTTAAGACCATTGCCAGCGCGGGGTACCATGGTGCCTGCGTAGACCCGAATGTCGCTGAAATTCCCGAGAGTTTGGCCCTAGCACCTTACTTTGAAGATCTGGGTCTCAAATGTATGGTCAATGCCTTCCCCCACAGCGAAGACAGCTTAGAGCCCCTACTGGACATGGCAGCCACCCTCAAGGCCACACAGCTCAATATTATTGCTCAAGTCATGCCACGATCTCCCGAGGCCGCTGTACCCATTGTGGAGCGCTGGCTCGACCTAGCCAAGCAATACCCGTTTCCAGTGCTCATGGAGACCCACCGGAACAGTACGTTAAATGACTTATTTTATACCCTGGACGTTCTCGAAAAAGTACCGCAGTTGCGCCTATGCGCTGACCTCTCCCATTTCGTTGTTGATAGAGAGTTATCGCTGCCTCTTAGCGCCATTGATCATCAATATTTTAATGACATTATCCACCGCTCCGATTCTTTTCAGGGCAGAATCTCCAGTAACCAACAAGTTCAAATTGCGATTGAATTCGAGCAGCATGCCCCTTGGGTCACTCAATATTTAACATGGTGGGAAGACGGTTTCCGCGCTTGGTCTGAACGCAGCGAGGCCAATGACACCCTGCGATTTCTTGTAGAGCTGGGCCCACCCCCCTATGCCATTACCAACGAACACCAGCGGGAATTATCTGATCGATGGGCCGAAGGCCTGCTTATTAGGGAATGGGTACAATCTTTGTGGCTCAAAGCCACCGCAAGCTAATACTCAAACACCGCTTGGTACCTGCGCATAATCCTGATGCCTAAGTCCTATGCACTTTTCGCCAACTGAACCACTGAACTTAGTTGCAATGGAGCAAATGGGGCTTGGCAATCAAATAAAAATAAAGAGCCGGCTGGTTCAATGTTTTCCGATCAACGCTAACATTTAATCCGCGTCATGCCGGGGTCAAACATAGGACGTAGGGACGCATCCGCTGCATACAACGTGCCGGCGATATCGATCTCCCAGCGATCTTCCAAAACATGCTGGGATGTTATGGGCTCGACTGACTCAATAAAACCCAAACCCACAGCGGCCCCAAGACTAAAACCATAGGCTCCGGCCCGCATGTAACCTGCCACCTCACCATTGCGGTATATCGCTTCCGCGTGGTGCAGCAGTGGATCTGGGCTTCTCAGTTTAAATTGCAGCAGCCGCCGAGTCGGCGTACCCGCCAATTTCAGCTCTGCCAGTGCGTCTCGCCCAATAAAACCATCAGCTTTATCAAGCTTTACTGCGAAGCCCAAGCCTGCCTCCAGGGGTGTATCCATATTATCGATATCGTGACCATAATCACGATAGCCTTTCTCCAATCTCAGGCTATTGAGGGCTTGCAGGCCAGCATGTTTGAGACCGTGATTACGCCCCTCTTCCACAATGCGGTCATAAACTTGTACCGCATGCTCGGTTGGTATGTACAATTCCCAACCCAACTCACCGACATAAGTAACGCGGATAGCCCAAACAAGGGCATACCCCAAGTCAATCTGCTGTGCGTGCAAATACGGAAACGCTTCATCGGTAACATCGGCTGTGGTCAGAGCCGCAAGAAGGGCTCTAGCGTTGGGGCCGTGAAGATTCAACTGCGCATAGGCGGAGGTCACGTCTGTGACAAAGACGTGCTGCTCATCAGAAATGTGTCGATGCATCCACATATCAACATGACCGTGGGCAGTGTCCGAGCAAATCACCATAAAGCGCTCAGTGGACAGTCGAGTTACCGTGAGATCGGCCTCAATGCCCCCGGCACCATTAGCCCACTGGGTATACACAATGCGCCCCGGGGGCACCGCAATGTCGTTACAGCATAGCTGGCCTAAAGCACGCTCTGCGTCGCGACCCTGAACGAGAAATTTGCCCATAAAGGACATATCCATCAGCGCCACCGTTTCACGACACGCTCGATGTTCGGCCTCGTGATAGGGAAACCAGTTTTGGCGCCCCCAGCTGTAACGCTCTACCTCTGCTGCCTTATCAACAGGTGCATACCAGTCGGCGATCTCCCAACTCGAACTCTCAATGAAATGCGCTCCAGCCTGCTGCAATCGCTCGTGCAAGACTGAACGCTTAACGTTCCTCGCAGTTTTCATGCCCAAATTGGGATAATGGGGCTCGTACATCTTACCCAACACTTCAACGAGTCGGTCGCCCAGATACTGTTGATTAGCCTGACAGGGATGAAACCGGTTGACGTTGATACCCGTCACGTCGACATCAGGTTGTCCATTCACTATCCAGTGCGCCAAAATTCGCCCAATACCGCCACCCGATAATATCCCCAGCGAATTCATCCCGCAGGCGACAAAGTAGTTGCGCAGCTCAGGAGCCTCCCCGACCAGCGGCGCGAGGTCTGGAGTGAAACTTTCAGGCCCGCAAAAAAACTTCCGTATGCCGAGGTCTTTTGCCTCGGGTATGCGCTCGTAAGCGCTCTCTAAAAATGGAATCATGCGCTCCCAATCGGGCTCAATCTCCCCAAAGGAGAAGTCATCGGGTATGCGGTCTAAATTCCATGGCGCTGCCTGAGGTTCAAACAAGCCGATCATCATGCCGCCTACTTCCTCACGAAAGTAAGCATAACGATCGGGGTCTTCGAGAACCGGCGTCTTTGGTGTCATGGCCGGCATATCTTCAGTGATAAGGTAATAATGCTCCGCTGCCTGCAATGGCAGACTTACTCCAGCCAATTTTCCAAACTGCCTTGCCCACATGCCCGCACAGTTAACAACATATTGGGTTTCTACCGTGCCGTGATCAGTGACAACAGCTGAAACCTTGCCTTGCGTCTGCACAACGTCTGTCACACAAACGCCTTCGATAAGCCTTCCACCCCTCTGCCGAAAACCCTTTGCTAATGACATAGTCACATCCACTGGGTTGGCGCGACCATCTTCCGCAGTATAGAAGGCGCCGATAACATCATCCCAGCGCGCGTTTGGCCAATGAGCCCGAGCCTCCTCGAGACTAATCTCGTTACAGTTAATACCGAAATTACGCATGAACGCAGCGGAACGGCGCATCTCTTCAAGCCGCTCGGTGTCGCATGCAATTTGTAAATAGCCGATCGATTTGAAACCCGTGGAAAGTCCGGTCTCTTGCTCTAATGTTGCGTAGAGATTGCGGCTGTAGGTAAAAATATCGGCGCTTGTTTCATCGCTTAATAAGCCAGACACGATCAGACCCGCAGCGTGCCAGGTCGTACCGCTCGTTAGCTGCTCCTTCTCCAGAAGCAGTACATCAGACCAGCCCAGCTTAGTAAGATGGTAAGCAACACTGCAACCTATAACCCCGCCACCAACGACCACTACTTTTGCGTTCAAGGGTAGATTTTTTGACATGTTTTTCCCTAACGGCAGACGTACTGACCCAAGAGCGGTTTACATCGACGACCGAAACGATTTAATAGCGGTGGCAGTGCGGTCGTATTTAAACAAGCACACCCCTTATCAGCTCCAATGCCTCATGCACCTCGGCTTCGGTGTTGTAATGCGCAAGGCCCAGCCGCAGCACACCTTCAACGGGATCAAGCCCTAAGGCCTTACCCACCTCTACCGCATAATTATCGCCCCAGTGACAGTATAACCCCTGAGCTGACAGTGCTTTGGCAATCTCGCTGGGGGCGTGTTTATCGTGGATAAACGAAAAGGTCGCGACGCGACGCGCCAAGGATTTCGAGCCTTGAAGCCGCAAGCCCGGTATCGACAGCAAACCCTCCAGCAACACTGAGGACAAGTGATCCTCGTACTCACCCATAGCACTGTACGCCGCAGAGAACAGCTCACGGCGACTTCCCGTCACCCCCATAAGGCCCGCTAACCATTGAAAATATTCAAGCGTGCCCAGTAAGCCCGCAATGAGCTCAAAAGCGGGGGTTCCAACACTAAAGCGATAGGGTAAATCGTCACTGGCACAGCGCAATTTATACGCATGCAGTGACTCCAACAAATCGCGCCGCCCATAAACGACCCCCAAATGCGGCCCAAAATATTTGTAGGGCGAGCATGCCAAGAAATCGACACCTAAATTTTTGACATCAATGAGGCGGTGGGAAGCAAATTGCACAGCATCGACATAAACAAGCGCACCTGCCTCCTGAGCAAGACTCGCTAAAGCTTTCACATCGTTGACCCCGCCGGTCATGTTGCTCGCGTAATTAAGCGCAAGAAGCTTGGTGCGCTCGTTGAGCAAAGGGATCAGGGCTTCCGGCTCAACACACCAGGTATCTTGATCAAAATCGAGCCAGCGAACCGTCAAGCCGTTATCCTCCGCCATTTGCAGCCAAGGGGTTACGTTACCCTCGTGTTCCATGCGGGAAATAATAATTTCATCACCGGGATCAAACCGGTGCGCCAAGCTGCGCGACAACTGATAGGTCAACGTTGTCATATTAGCCCCGATGATCACCTCACCAGGATCTGAAGTTCCCAGAAAGTCAGCCAGCGCAGCGGTCGTGTCAGCAAACATTGCATCGACTTCAATCGATGTGGCATTGAACACACCAGTATTGCTGTTGTAGCGCTGAAAGAAGTCAGTGATCCGATCGATAGTGTGTTTTGGAACCTGTGTGCCTGCGGCATTATCAAAATAAATGCGCCGCTGGCCGTTATCCGTCGTCGAAAGCGAAGGGAAATTAGCTCGAACTTGCTCGATAGGGAATGTCATCGTTTTCCTCGTTTATAACGCAAAGACCCGTCAACGCTGCAAAAAAGCATCGCCTTCAAATCGTTATTTGTACTGATCAAAAAAATCCATGATCAAGGGCCACGACCAGTTCAAGCCATAAACGTGCCCCATATCACTGCGACAATCTAGGACAGGTGGCCACCTACCGCCACCTGAGCAGCCACTCCAGGCGCGGCACTCAACATTGGCAACCCCAACATCAATCGCTGTCGGGGGCTGAGAGACGTCACAATCGCTAGCCTCCGCCCAAACTTCGGCAATCGCTGACGCTCCCGTGTAATAAAAAACATCCCCATCGGTCGTGGTTGTAAATCCGAGATCTGACCATTCCCCTGGAGGCACCGTACGGTCTTGCTTTCCAGTAATCAGCAACGCCGGCATACCTCCAGATTTCACAGGAGGATCTAAGTATCCCCGATGGGGCAAACCAATAATCGGCGCAATCGCCCTAAACATCTGGGCGCTCAATGCTGTCCTGCCAAGATCCCAGGTAAACATACCTCCATTTGAACCACCCACAGCAAAGACTCGGCCTGAGTCAATGCATAAGTTTTCCGCTGCCGCCTTAGCGAGTGCCACTGCGTAATCGACATCGTCATCAGTGCATTGCGTCCAAGAGCAACCATTTTGAGCCACATCAGAACAAGACGCATAGTCATAGTTAGTGGTGCGGGCGTCATCACAGATCGCCTCCGTATCGCCGTTGATCGCCAGGTTTAAACCGTCACCATCGAGACCCGTAGTGGACCCGGAAAAGCTCCATGAGGCGGGTGAGCGCCTAGCTTCCTCTGGCCCCAGGCCAACCGGTGCAACCAATACGTATCCTCGGGCTTCCAACTCAGTGCTAACAACGCCTTTGTCGAGAAACTCTCCGTTCCCTCCTCCCCATCCGTGAAAGGCAACAATTAGGGGCGCTGGCTCACTCGGATTATAAGACTCAGGAACAAAAACTCGAAAATCACGGCTCAAACCATCCCGCTCGAGAGAATAAATTCCAGAGCTCCAATTGGACTCACCGCAAAGACCCCCATCGTCGGCAGCTCCACGCTTAACACTCGAACGTGCCTGAACAGCATCGCTTAACTCAGCAAAGTGGGCCCCTGGGCTGCTACTCGATGCCCCCTGGACCCCGGCGCTTGCAACTGCAACCATCGACGACAACAGAATTGGCAAAAGGTGCGCACTCAACTTTAAAATCAACAAGTCACGGGTCCCTGTTTTTAGGAGTAATGGGCAGACAAGATACCCGAGTCATGATTGCAGCTACAACCACCTTGTCACTATCCCACAGCGATGACGCTGGATAACCACGCGGCCGCAAATACGGTCGATGACCAATAAGCTAGGGTGTTGTTAATTATTGATCCAGCGCCGTGGGCTCACTACTGAAAACCTGAGTCGAACAAATTAGCCAAAAATGCTAGCAGCCAGAGCCCATAATCTGGAGAAGTGGCTCACAGTCGGCGCATAAATAGACGGTGAAATTCAGAAACAGTTGAGTACTGGTCAAAATTTAGTATCTTGGGACGGTGCCGTCTAATGGCCATCTTATTCCAAGGGGGAATTATGAAAAAAGTAAGCCTACTCATGATCGCATTGATCATCACCGCGTGCGGTGGCAAACCATCGGAGCCTGAAGCGGCAGCCGCAGTGACCGCTGAAGAAATTGAAGTTGTTGTCGAAGCTGCTCAGGAGACGTCGTCCCCACCTGCCATGGTCGAATTCGTATGGCACAGCAAAGCCGAGGGATTCAGTGATGACGCACTGTGGTCACATACTGAGTACTGGGCCAACGTTGCAACTGAAGCGGGCTGGGATCTTCGCTTATCCGCAATTCATACGCCACGTGTCGAAAATGAAAACTTTGATTTTCTTTGGGTCATGGTCTGGCCAACTGTCGAAGCCCGTGACAACGCATGGGCCGACTGGGGCGAAAATCATGAAGCCGCCTGGCTTGAGCTTACCAGCGAAACCTTCACTTACTCAGCCGATAATGCTTACGGTTTTGCCCCAACCTCTGGACGTCCAGCCACGACAATGAACACCACTGGTACGGGTATTGTGGAATACATTTTCTGCTCATACCGTGAGGGTCAAGGCGAAGCCCAACGCATGGCTTTTGAGAGCATGCACGGGGATTTCGTCGATGCATATGAAGCCGAAATGGGTGCGAGCAGTTATTGGTGGGCCATCATGAATCCACTGTTTGAGCCAGCAGCAGAGAATAACTTTGACTACATGTGGGCTAACTTCTTTGCCTCTGACAGTGAGCGCGATGCCATTTACTCAGCCTACGGGGCCTCTGAGCATTCGAGTCAGGAACAAGTGGATGCGAGCTGTGCCGATCCAGCAAGCTTTGATACAAGGATTATCTTCACAGCCGGCGCATAGTTGGCAACGCAAAAAACCCCACCTCAGTGTGGGGTTTTTTTATGCCTGTTACTATTAGTAAACAGTGTCTTATCTGCGCGGCTTCAGCCTGCCCTGCAACTATAGTCTGCCAGGTGTTTTCTGGAGTCACCGCCTAATTTGAGTAGCTAATGTGTAACGATAAAAAAATTAAGCTTGATGACGCGTATTCTCTGAAGACGCCAGCGGATAATGTTGCGCTATATCGCAACTGGGCCGAGACCTACGATACCGAATTCGCCAGAGATCGTGGCTACCAGTACCCCCAACAGATAGCGGACATTTATAGCCGGTATGCAGGCGCTCATGACGTCCCCGTACTAGATGTGGGCTCAGGAACAGGGCTGGTAGCATTAACTATGCGGGAGCACCACGCCATAGACTCGCAACTCACTATTGACGGGGTCGATATCTCACCCGAAATGTTAGAAGTCAGCAAGAAAAAAAACCTGTACCGCCAGCTTTTTGAACGCGATCTAAGTCAATCGATTGAGCTACCAAAGAATCATTACGGCGCCGTCGTCAGTGCAGGCACTTTTACCCATGGCCATGTTGGACCTGAGGCGCTTGCAAAACTCTTGCCTCTTTGCCGCTCGTCTGCACTCTTCATCATAGGAATTAACGGCACGGCTTTTGACCAATACCACTTCGGCTCGCACCTCGCAGCTTTGCAGGCTGACAGGCAAATCACCCCCATCGAATTTGTGCGCGTGACATATTACGCCAATGCCGACGATGACCACGGAGCCGATCAGGGGTTCGCCGCTATATTTCGAAAAGCCTCACTCTACACGCCAGATCCTTGAGAACAAACGAACGCCGAGGCCAATAGAGACGCGCGAGGATTCAAAACCGCAAACAATGAAGTGCCTCTGAGGCGCTACAGATCCGGGTAATAGGTGTCAGTCCAAGTTGTATTCGTGCAATCGACATCGGGCGCGCTTTCAAGCCCAACGCCATTATCACTGACGGCTTCAGGATGCATGACGCTAATGATCACCGGCACGAAGCCCACCTCATGGCCCGGGAGTGGCTTAACCAATTGTCCCGGATCTATTTTTGCAAGATGTGGATCCTTATCATCCGGCATAGGGGCCCCGCTATAGTTGATAAAGACGGGTTTTGTCGGTTGCGGTGTTGAGTGCGCGTTGATCAATTTATGAAGTGACTCAATCTGGCTCTGCAGGCTTTCCAAGTAGTCGGGGGTGTATGTTTCAGGGTGGTTCTGAGCTGCTGTCAGCATCGCCGGCTGCTCGATAAATTTGTACCAAACATAGGTAGCCGTTGCGCCGCTTTGCAACAGTGTGTGATAACGCGCTCGATCGCCAACTTCCCAATTTACAAAATCAGGATGGGATGTGTCTCGCTCTTTATAGGAGAAAAATCTGTGTACCTTGCGCGGCACACGAATAACATCATCTGGGGCGGCAACAATTTCAGCATTGTACTGGTGTGGATGATTTGTATATTCCTCTGAGGCTCCCTCCTCTACCTGCCACTTCGTCTCTAACCGTCGGACATAGCCATAACCATTTGATTGTTCGTTAAGGTTTTTTTGCTCGGCGTTACTAAAGTCCCAATCAACGTACCCAAGATGCCCATCAAAGCCGACCTGATAATCTGGCGTCACAACATAGCGGTATTCTTCCCCTGCTTTATCTTCAATAATTTTTAACCGCTGATGCGTGCTTTGATAAATGTTATCAAACTCACGATTCTCCGTGGGAATCAGAGCACTCTCCAATGAGCCATCACGTAATGCCGCTGAATAGCCATCCATAGACGCTTGAGAAATGCTTTGGGGATGCGCCAGTATGTACTCCCGCTCTTTGACAGATGGAAATTTCGGTAACGGCACATAGAACAAATCGTCGGTAAGTTTTAGAGTGCCACTAACGTAGTATTCATTAGCGTTGCCATAGTTTGCTTGGGATCCTTTAGTAGCAAAGCTGCCGAAATTATCGCCATAGTTTTCTAAGGTCTCTCCAAAGGACCCTTGTGAGATTTTTTCCGGATCGACCCAATTAAAATATTCTGGGACGTAGCCATTAATAGGGCCTTGATAATCTTGAGTCTCTACAAAGCTCATCCAAAATTTGAAATCCTGAGGATGATTAAAGGTAAGATAGGACCATCCCCAGCCAGCCCAAATTCCGTTGTCATCATCGAACGGCGCTTGCTCCATATCAAACCCGATATTGCTTCCCGGAATGGTCAACACCCGATTCGAAATTTGCAGCATCGAAAGCCAACGATCACCAATGATCCGCTCGTACAAACCGCTGCCCATTTGAACATCGCTACAGGCATGGTAGGCGTCGCCAACCCCCGCAACGTGCAACGTCGGGTAATAATAGGGCCCCGCGGTTTTTGGGTTTTGCCAAAGCCCGCCTTCGATCGAGTTTACGCCGAAAGAGCTCAGCCAAGAACCAAACCAGCCAAACTGCTCACCCCATTCCAACCCATGACGGGTCGCTTGATGAATCCGAATAAAAATAAACTTACCGGCCCCTGGGGATTCCGTCGCTTGGTGATTAAAGCCTTCAGGGCCCCCCGCAATACTTAAGCCCGCACTATTATCGAAAAGCTCGAAATCGGTCGGTGGCGCAGGCATGTAGGAAGGAACTTTTGTGCCACTATAAGCATCGATATCTTGTGCAATTATATTGATCTCAACCGAAGACTCCGTCGTGCCAGCGTCACCGGAACAGCGCAATATATATCGCTTAGCACCTGTTTCAGTCTCGGTAATCTGCTCGGATCCCGACACCGCTTTTGCGCCCTGCCAAGCACCCTCACCAGTACAGTTAGCGGCATAGCGACTCTGCCAGGTCAACGTTAACAGACCGTCCACACTGACATTGGCTCCAGAAGCAGTGAGGCTCACCTCGGGTGGACCCAGATCTTCCCCCGTTTGAATCGACGTTATAGAACTCAGAAGTCTTGAAAAAAAAGGGCTAGGGGCGGCGTGAAGCGTATCAATCGGCCAGGCAGCAGAAACCATCAACGTCATTATGCCCAGCGTTTTGGTTTTAACTCTCAAAGCCATCTCCAATCTAATTGCTTTTACTGACGAAAACCTAGCGAGTTTTAGGATGGAAAGCTCTAGGAAAAAAACCACCAACAATCTTACTAGCAGGATAAGGAGGTAATAAAATTAATGTTTTATACTTGATCATGAACACCGGGAAGCATTTTTGCGCCCAAAACGCCTAGCGCTTAATCCTCAACATGAAACAGTTTATTGAGAATTAGCCACTGCCCTTCGAGCTTGATGAAAGAAAGCGTGTCCAAAAACACCAATCCAAGGTAGGCGTCACGGACGCGAGCCACTGCCGTTTGCCCTGCGACTTCCAAAGAAATTATTTCTAACCTAGCCACGTCCCCTTTTGATTTCGGCGACGGTTGCTGAGCAGCCACAAAATCGCCGAACTCCGATACCGTCATATGTTGATAGCCATTTGGGAGGTAACCGGATATCCACGCATCGGGGTGAAAAGCGGCATGCGCTTTCTCGCTGCTGGATTCATACATGCAGTTGAAATAGACCTGAATGACGCTCTCTATTTTCTGCTTATCGGTCAACATGAAATCCCCTTGCGTTAGTGGTTAGTGCTCGCGGAACAAGCATAAGCCCCAGCTAGATTACACGCCAACCCCTGCGAAAACCGTCCGAACAGCTACACATCGAATCTTGGGAAGTAAATGGAGGCTCGGGTCGGAATCGAACCGGCGTTGACGGATTTGCAATCCGCTGCATTACCACTCTGCCACCGAGCCTTGAAGAAACTTTCTAGGAGATCGCTACAGCGCCGCTGCAGCAGGCGCGAAGTATACGCATGCAGTGCCACAGCGGCAACGTTTAAGGCTGAAATGTCTCGCTCGATAGGATTATAAGGACGCACGGCCGTGACACCTCTCAGATTGATGCGCGGCGCCCTCTTCCCCAGTCAAAAGCAAAGCCTAGCTAACGACCAAGCTCTCCCGGCTAGCCTTAACCATTACTGCCCTTCACTTTCTCGAATCACCGAGAAAAATGAACGGAGGTACACCACCATAGACCACAACGTCAGCAGCACCGCGACGATCAGCACTGTCTTTCCCAAAATGAACCAGCCGGTGGTGGCATATTCAGGTAGTAGCAACAACAGAAATGAGATCGCTATCATTTGCAAGGTCGTCTTCACTTTGGCAATCTGATTTACAGCTACCGAGGCTTCTTTGCCAAGCCTCGCCATCCATTCCCGAAGGGCGCTAACCACAACTTCGCGTCCTATTACTACGCATGCGCACAGGGTAATTAACACGTCGTCAAACCGCGCAGTCAGTAACACCAATGCAGTAGCGACAATGAGTTTATCGGCAACGGGATCTAAAAAAGCCCCAAATACCGTGGTCTGACCGGAGCGCCGTGCTAACCAGCCGTCGAGCAAATCAGTGAGCGCGGCGGCACCAAATAGAGCCGCTGCACCCCAATTACCCCAGGGTGATCCCAAATGCGCGAAAAGCACCAAAATAGGGATGGCCGCGATACGCAGCAGCGTCAGTATATTCGGTAAATTAAGGGGCAAACGCTAATCCTCGATAACAATATTTTTGCGGTCTGTACGTCTTTACGCCGATGAGTGTGGCACACCCTGTCCCGATCAAAAAGGATTCAATCATTGATGCTGTGCAAGTGGTCATAAATTGTTTGAGCGAGGCTTGAACTAATACCCTCAATTTTGACTAACTCTTCGACACGAGCTCCTGAGACCCCTGATGCACTACCAAAATGTCGTAGCAATTCCCGACGGCGTTTAGCGCCAACTCCAGGTATACCCTCCAAGGTAGATGTTTTCCGAGCCTTCGCACGTCGTGCCCTATGCCCTGTAATCGCAAACCGATGCGCTTCATCTCGAATTTGTTGAATAAGATGAAGGGCGGGGTTGTCACCACGGAGCACCGACTCTTTACCTGTCTCCCCATCTACGAGGGTTTCAAAGCCAGCTTTTCGAGTTGTGCCCTTCGCCACGCCGAGCACGCGCACGTTTTCTATACCGTAGTGCCCAAGCACACTCATTGCCTGGGAGACCTGCCCTTTTCCACCATCAATAAACAGCACGTCGGGTAAGCTTCCTTCACCGGCGGCCAGACGCTTATAGCGCCGCTCTAACGCTTGCTGCATAGCGGCGTAGTCGTCGCCAGGCTGAATACCCTCAACGTTAAACTTACGATAATCGGCTTTGCGCGGCCCGGAGTTATCAAATACAACACAAGACGCCACGGTAGCCTCACCAGAGCTGTGACTGATATCAAAACACTCCATCCGACTAGGTGGTGTATCGAGATCGAGCTCTCGCCTTAAACTTTCGAGCCTGCCCGCCATGGTTTGCTTGCCACTAAGATGAGCGGTCAAATTTGTGTCGGCTGTTTGCTGCGCCATTTCTAGCCAACGCGCTCTCGCCTCACGGACTTTCGAGCGAATCTCTACTTTGCGCTCCGCGCGGATACTCAGGGCTTCTGCTAGTGATTCAGCACCCTCGGGTAAATCGGTCACGATAATTTCGTGGGGTATCACCTGCTTACCTGATAGATAAAACAACGGCATAAACGCCTCTAAAACAGCATTAACGTCTTCATCTAGGCGGGTTGGCGGATAATAGGTTCGACTCCCTAGAACCCTCGCCTCACGAATAAATAAGACCTGCACACACGCAGATCCACCGGCTACAGCAACCGCTAGAACATCGAGGTTTCCTCGAACACCTTCAATCCCTTGAACAGATTGCACTTTTTGTAGCTGCATGAGCTGATCACGTCGTTCTGCTGCCTCCTCAAAGCGCAAATCGGTTGAGGCGCTTTCCATTTCATCGGCAAGCCTACCCATGAGTTCCTGAGATTTTCCCTTTAAGAATAACTCCGTCTTTTCTACTTGCTCAGCATAACTTTCATCGCTCACTAGCCCTACGCAAGGCCCACTGCACCGGCCAATTTGATACTGTAAACATGGTCGAGAACGATTCCGGAAATAACTATCCTGACACTGCCTAACCTTCAAAACCTTCTGTAACAAATGCAACGTTGATCGAACCGCACCAGCACTGGGATACGGGCCAAAATATTCACCTTTGCGCCGCTTAGGTCCTCTGTGCAGAGCCAGTCGCGGCCATCGATCATGACTGCTTAGATAAATGTAAGGGTAAGACTTATCGTCCTTTAAACTAATGTTGTAAGGAGGTCTATGCTCTTTGATCAGGTTGTGCTCAAGCAGCAAGGCATCGACCTCAGTGCTCGTCACCGTCACTTGGATATCCTGAATTCGATTAACCAGTGCCATGGTCTTAGCCGTGAGCCCACTTGCGCGAAAATAACTCGTCACGCGATTTTTAAGATTTTTTGCCTTACCAACGTACAGCAAATCCCCCTCTTTTCCGTACATCTGGTAGACACCAGGCCGCGTCGTCAGGCTCTTCAGGTAATTTTCAGCATCAAAAACAGTCATTTGACGCTATCACCAGAGACGCCTAATACCTGTGGCTCAATTACCAGTTCAACTCCAAACTTTTGTACTACCGACTGCTGAATGGCCTCTGCCAAACTCAGCACTGCGACCGATGAAGTCGCGGCTCGATTCACCAAAACCAAACTATGAGCTTCTGAAACGGCCACACCATCGACTTCTTTCCCACGCCAACCTAAATCATCGATCATCCAAGCTGCTGACAACTTCATCATATTAGAGTCTGTTTCATATTGGGGTAGCAGGGGAAATTGAGTCCGAAGCCTTTCGGCGGCAGTGTTGGTAACCAGCGGGTTCTTAAAAAAACTGCCCACATTTGGCGTCTGCGTGGGATCGGGCAAGCGCTGACTGCGCACCTTAATCACCGCATCATAAACATCACGGTGACTGGGTTTAAGTTTATGTAAAGCCGCTTTCAGCGTGGGATACGAAGTGTTAACCGAAGCATCGCGATTGAGCTTAAAGTCGACCGCTGTGATGATCAGCGACCGCCCATCCTTTTGTTTAAAGATACTTGAGCGATAGCTAAATTGGCAGTCATCAGCAGACAAGTAAACGACTTCGTTCGTTTGAATATCTATTGCTTGTACCCCCACGATCCGATCAGCGACCTCAACGCCATAAGCCCCAATGTTTTGCACAGGGGCGGCCCCCACTGACCCGGGAATTAGCGCAAGATTCTCAAGGCCATAGCAGCCTCGCTCCGTACACCAGCTTACAAATTTATGCCAGTTCTCACCTGCGGCCACACGAAGTCGCACCTGCCGTCCGTCGTCCCGTTGCAGCACAATACCCTTCATGGCCATATTAATAACCAACCCGGGCAGATGTTCTTGAAGTACAACATTACTCCCCTCGCCCAAGGGTAATACCTGAAGCTCACGGGCGTTGCCCCACTGAAGTAACGCTTGTAAAGACGCGAGAGACTCGACCCGTGCAAACCACTGCGCTATGGCAGCTAAGCGCAGCGTGTTGCAGGAGCTTAAGGATACAGACGGATCAGCTGCCATAAATTAGCCCACCAAGAGGCCACGAGCACGCTCGAGATCTTCTGGCGTATCAACACCGGCGGGGACCGGCTCAGAAGCTTCACAAATTCTAATAATGTGCCCTTGATCCAAAGCCCGAAGTTGCTCCAAGGATTCCAGTGTCTCCATCACCGACGGCGGCCAGGCGGCAAAAGCCTGCAAAAATGCAGCACGATATGCATACAAACCAATGTGACGCCGCGCTGCGGCCAATAAAAGACTTGATGATTTTTCAGTTTGATCGCGCTGAAACGGAATCGCAGCCCTCGAAAAGTACAGCGCGTTACCCGACATAGAGGCAACAACCTTCACCACTGAAGGGTCGTCGAGCTGTTCTGCACTAGCCAGCAGCTCAGATAAGGTTGCGATACTGGCCTCGGGGTGCTCAATTAACTCTCGGGCCACTTGCTTAATATTTGCAATCGGCATCAAGGGCTCGTCGCCCTGTACATTCACGACAATACTGTCTTCAGTCCAGCCACGTTGTCGTACTACCTCGGCAAGCCGATCGGTACCTGATGCGTGATCGGTGGATGTCATAGCCACATCGGCGCCCTGCGCAGTCATCACTTCCGCAATGCGCGTATCGTCGGTTGCTATAACAACCGACTCAGCACCCGCAGCGCAGGCTTGGCGCCAAACCCACCAAATCATTGGCCGCCCACCAATATCTAATAAAGGCTTACCGGGCAATCGCGTGGAAGCAAAACGCGCTGGAATTACAATGTTGAACAGGGGACGGCCTCCGCTTGATTAAATTGCTCGCCCAACCGGCGCAATAAGGCTTTGGGGACTTTTGTGGAAATTACTAATATCCAAATACGTTCATCATTTATCCCACAGAGTTTAACGGCATCTTTTTCCGTCACAACAATAACATCTGCTGCAATAGTAGCCAGATCAACTTCTGTCAGGGAGTGATGATCTGGAAACGCATGGGATTGGACAGTTAAACCCAATGAATTTAAAGCCGAAAAAAACTGATCCGGCTGGCCAAGGCCAGTGACGGCCGCCACGCGCAGACCCTGCCACTGCTTTGCAACGCCCTCTGCTGCTAAGACCTTTGCTGAGTGCCTGTGTTCAAAACCCTCAAGCTGATAATGGAAAGCCGATTCTTCGTTCTCACCATTACGCATTAGAACCCAGTCAACGGAATCAAGCCTAGCAGCAGGCTCACGTAAGGGACCCATGGGCAGCAGACGGCCATTGCCCAATCGCCTATCCCCATCGAGCACGACGATTTCAAAGCTTCTGGGCAACGTCAAATGTTGAAGACCGTCGTCAGACAAAATAATCGTGGGCGCGAAAGCTTCAATCAGTGCTGTAGCAGCTGCATATCGGTTTTTACCCACCACAACAGGCACGTTAGCGCGTTGCGCGATTAGTAAAGGTTCATCGCCCACAAGCGCCGCAGGCGAGGAGCGCTGAACGATACACGGGCCCTCTCCCACGGTGCCACCATAGCCACGGCTGATGATACCCACTTTATGACCTTGAACTTCTAATGCCTCGGCAAGCGCAATGAGGACGGGAGTCTTGCCTGTTCCACCAACGGTAATTCCACCCACCACCACAACAGGAACTGGCAGCGAAGCGGGATTTACCCGGTAGCGGCGCCAGCGTACCACCAGACCCGTAATCAAACTTAAGGGCCAGGCGAGCCAAAGCCACCCAGCTCCTTCGTACCATCCACGGGTCAAACAGCGCTCAAGCCGCTGCCGCCAAACCATCATGACTGGACGATTTCCTGCTTATGCAGGCGTGCATATAGTGGGCTCTCTGTTAGCAGTTGCTGGTGCGGACCGAAGGCGACAATTCTGCCTTGATCCATCACCACGACTCTATCGGCGCTTTCAATCGTCGATAAACGGTGAGCAATCACCAGCGTTGTTCGATCTTCACAAAAAGCTGCTAACGCCTCTTGAATATAGGTTTCAGATTCCGTGTCTAGCGCAGAGGTTGCCTCATCAAGAATCAAAATTGGTGCATCTTTTAACAGTGCTCTCGCGATCGCTAAGCGCTGCTTTTGACCTCCAGATAAACCGGCACCGTCATCACCCAACAGGGTATCTAGGCCCTGAGGCTGCGCCTCAATAAACTCAATCGCGTGAGCCTTCTGAGCCGCCATCAGCACTGCGTCGTAGGGCGCATCTCTCATTTCACCGAACGCGATGTTGTTAGCAATAGTATCGCTAAACAGGCTAATTTCTTGAGATACAACGCCGAACTGCTTCCGGTAGTCAGCCAATTCGTACTCTTCAATCACTAAATCGTCGAGACGGATTTCACCGTGCTCAGGAGCGTAGAAACGCAGCAAGAGTTGCACCAACGTCGACTTTCCACTGCCTGAACGTCCGACAAGCGCAACCGTTTCACCGGGTTGAAGCTGAAGTGAAATATTTTCCAGCGCGTATTCGGTAGCCCCAGGGTATCGAAAGCTTAAATGCTCGATCGCGATCTCACCCTTTGCGCGTTTAACGGGTGTGGTGCCACGGTTGGGTTCAGGTGGAATATCAATTTGTGCAAAAACATCCTCCGCTGCGGCAAGCCCGCGCTGAATAATGCTCTGCACGCCACTGAGAGTTCGTATTGGTTTACCCATTTGAGCCGCCGCGGTGATAAAAGCCACCAATGAGCCCGCGGTAAATCCAGCGAGTATTGCCGGGTCAAGCGCAAACCAAAATAGCGCGCCCAAAGCCAGAGCTAATAACGTTTGAATCACCGGTGTAGAAACAGCCTGAACAAACGCCAATTTTAAGCTTTGGTTGCGATTGAACAGGCTCGCATTGGTGAATTTGGCGACTTGTTGTCGCGTCGCAGCAAAGACGCGAAGGGCTTCAAAGGCCCCCAAGGATTCGCTACTGACTTGAGTGACAGAGCCCATGGAGTCCTGAATACGACGGCTGTAACGCCGAAAATGACGACCCACAATCACAACGACCAAGCCAATCGCAGGTGCGACCGCAAAAAATATCAGCGTCAAACGCCAATTGAGATACAACATATAAGTCACAAGAGCCATAACCGTCAGGCCCTCACGCAAAATCGCTTTTAGGGCGTCACTTGCGGCACCCGACACCTGCTCAACGTTAAATGTGATCTTACTCAGCAAATTACCGCCGGTATTGGCATCGTAATATCGTCGCGGCGCTGCCATCATCACGTCAAACAATTCAACTCGGAGGGTATGAACCACGCTTCGCGCCACGACATTCATGTAGTAGTTACCTACGAAAAACCCCAGCGCCCGACCCAGCGAAAGCACCACCGCAGCAACAGGCACAGCCACTCGAGCATAATCCAGAGGGGCTTTGTCGCCCGGAGGCCAAAACCAATGCGCCGCCGCGGAAACTAAGCCCAATTCAACTTGACTGCTCTGGCCCAATGAATCTAATAAAAACTGAGTAAGATCTGCCAACAGAACACTGCCCAGGGAGTACACCAAAAACCCGGCAACGCTGAAAAGAAACGCAGCCGAGTAAGGCACAACGTAGGACAAAAGGCGACGATATAGCCCCCAATCACCGCTGGTCTGTCTTGTTGGATCAGTCATTGGACCCACCCGGGGTTTGCGCTGCAATCGTCAACTGGTGAAAACCAAGGGCACTCGCGGCATCAAGAGCCGTGACAACATAGCGGTGTGCTGCTGCACCATCTGCTGCGATAGTAATGGGAATATCACGATTATCCTTCGCCTCAGCACGGAGCGCACGACGGAGGTCGATGGGCTGGTTAGACACGGGCTTGCCATTGAGGGTAAACGTCCCGTTAGCCGCTATCATCAGCTCAAGTTTACTCGCGCGCTGGGGCGCTGGCTCGCCCTCTGCCTCCGGGAGATTAATGGCTAACTGCGTCGCCTTGGTGAAGCTGGTTGATACCATAAAAAAAATCAACAATAAAAAAACAACGTCAATCAGTGGGGTCAAATTAATTGACAGCTCATCAGAACGCTTTCGACGAAATCTCAAAGGTCGTATTCCGTTTTCTTGCCCGTGTGTAGCGCGTCGACCAGCTTGATCGAAACCTGCTCCAGGCCAACAACAATAGTGTCAATTTTCCCGGTAAAGTAACGGTGCATAACTAGAGCAGGAATCGCCACCACCAAGCCTGCTGCAGTGGTAATCAACGCCTCCGAAATACCTCCCGCCAGCGCATTGGCATTACCCGTACCCTGAACAGTTATTTCGGTAAAGACGCGAATCATGCCCACGACGGTACCCAAGAGGCCCAGTAACGGTGCCACAGCCGCTACAGTCCCCAAGGTGTTTAAGTAGCGTTCCAGATCATGGACCACATGTCCTGCAGCTTCCTGAATACTCTCTTTCATGACGTCACGCCCCTGGCTACGATTGGCCAATCCCGCAGCCAAAATGGCACCTAGTGGAGACCCATGTCGCAGCGCTTTGAGACGCTGGGCATCAAGCTCTCCAGCTTTGAGTTGCTTCCAGACATTAGCAAGCAGATGTGGCGGAGCAATCCGATCCGGATTTAGTGCCACTGAGCGTTCAATAGAAATACCCAGGGCAATAACCGAGCATAAAACGATGACCGGCATAACCCAGCCACCTGCGGCAAGCAAATCAAACACATTAAGGTCCTCCAACTGACTGCCAGTATACCCGTGGCAAGCCCCGTTAGCCCCATTCAGGGCAGACTTAGCCAATAGGGAATATTGCCATCTCTCATCGACTCAATGTCAATGTCTTGAGGTCGTACAGTAATGGTCACCCCACCTTCCCGCGCAGTGTCTAAAATGCCAATGCCCCGCTCCTTCAGGCGCTGCACCACTCCAGCGCGAGGATGGCCAAAACGGTTGGCTCGCCCTGCGCTGATCACAGCAAGTGCTGGATCGACCCACTTCAGAAAAGAAGCCGCTGTTGAGGTATCACTACCGTGGTGCGCTACAACTAAAATATGGGCTTTGAGTTCATTGCGCCAGTATCGAATCATTTCGCGTTCACGAACAGCACTCACATCACCTGCAAGTAATATGGTGACTTGGGCATGACGCACCTTTAGAACACACGATCCGTCGTTATCGTCGCCGGGGCCATTTAGAACAGTCACAGTAAGCTCAGCGCTGCGAAAGAGAACCTCACCCACACGGCATGGCGCTCCTGCATAACCTATCGCGCTTTTTGTGCGGTAGTGCGCGTCGAGGTCTGCCAGCCCACCAGAATGGTCGCGATCAGAATGACTGATTACCCTGATAGTAATGTCCTTGGTACCCAAACGATCCAAATATGGAATCAGCACTTTCTGCGCCTGGCTGGCTCCCAAGGGCGGCGCGTCTCCGGTGTCATAAACTAGCGTTTGCCCCCCGGCGGCCAAGACAACCGACAACCCCTGACCCACATCAAGCACTGAAAGTTCAATCGTAGTGTCATCAAGACGGTGTGAAGCCACCCCCGCGAATGGATTTAACATGGCACTATCAGGGATCACTTGCTCTAAGGCTTCAGCACTGCGTAAAACTCCCATGCCTACAGCAACAGCACTCTGCCATGCCAGATTATCGACACTGCCCCACAACATAACGCAAACGATACCCACAAGCGCTAAGGGGACCATCAAACTCGCGATAAACGGAACTAACAAAACATTCGCAATAATTGCCGCCAACGTCATTTGGCCAAACCAAAAAACTGTTACCGGTGCCATGAAGAGCACCAGTACAACTTGAGTGACCATTATTCTCAGTAACCAACCACGAAGATGGGGAAAGTTCTTTGGTGTAAGCTTGGTGACTACCCCAATCAAAATCCCCGTAGCGGCCATACTAAGCCAAAAACTCCGCCCTAAAATTGCAAAGTAATTGGTGATCAAAATAATCAGCGCAGCTGTGATAAAGATTTGCCAAAGGCTTGATCTGCGTGCAGTAAGCCGAAGTAGGCCTCCTAGGAACAGCATGATCAGTGCACGCTGTGTGGGCAGACTGAAGCCAGCTAACCCCGCATAAATGGTAGCCACGCTAAGGGCAGGTAGAATGGCCCAGTCGCGTTTTATCAATGCGTAGGGCCATATAAAAATAAGGGCACGTCGACTCAATAGCCAAATGCCAAAAAACACCAAACTGAGATGCAAGCCACTGACGACAAAAGCATGAGTAATCCCAAGAAATCGAAATCGCCCCCAATCTGATTGCACTATCGAGCGCCCAGTTCCAAGAACCAAGGCCTCTAACAACCCGACCGCCCTGTACGGCCCCTCAAGGCCCTCCAAAGCGCCCGCTAATTTTTCCCGAAGACGATTCAGGTAACCCGATGGTGCTGTCAGCACAACGACCTCGGACACATTCAATCGTCCATAGATTCCGCGAGCTAACCACTGTGCCTGATCGGGAACCGAACCAAGATTCCATTGCGAACTGTTAGGCGCTAGCCGCCCTTTTAGCGCCACCTTGGCACCAAGGGGAATAAGCTGCGCCCCACTTACCCCATAAACCATAAGGCTACTGGGACTGCCGCAGTCCATGAGACCGTGTATTGCACCAGCCAGCCTAAAGCGCTGTACAAGCTCGCCAGACGCCGACCTATATTTCACCGGCAAAGATACCACCGAGCCAGTAACGGCCACCTGGCTACGATAACAACTGGGCTCAATGAATTCCGTAGACCAATGCCACCCCCAATAGCACGCCACAATTCCTGCAATAACCACGTATATGCCGTGCTTGGGATACCCTGCAATGAATGCCAAACCGCCAAGAACAATAAAGATTAGTGCCCCCCAATAAACGGGTAGCGACAGTGATGTGACCAGTATTAGTAACATCGGCAACGCACAATTGCGGCATATCCCCAAAGTGCGAGTGTGGTTACTATCGATAAAAGTCGTCATACTTAGCGCCGATTGGCGGCTCAGCGTTGAGTTGAACACCCGACCCTAGCCGATCAAATAGCGGTAATGACCAGGGATGACAATTAACCGGGTCTGTAAACTTTCTAACTCGTGAATTTTTGTATCCATGGCACGAAAGCTTTTTCAGCGGCTCACACCTTCTCAGCAGCAACTCAGAGATATACCTGGGCTGCACTTGCTGGGTGACTGGATATACGAGCCCAACCTTTGGCATATCAACCGCAGCTCTACAGCTATGGCATTTGCTATTGGACTATTTTGTGCCATGGTACCAGCGCCCGGCCAAATTTTTGTGGCCGCTTATGCCGCAGTAAGGCTTAGGGCTAATCTGCCGTTAAGCATAAGCCTCATTTTCGTTACCAACCCTTTCACAATGCCGGTGATCTACTACGCGGCTTATGAGCTCGGTGCGTTTTTTTTGGACACCCCCGTCAAAGCAATTGAGTTTGAGATTAGCTGGAGCTGGATCACGCAAAGTCTTGGTGCCATTTGGCAGCCTTTTTTACTGGGCTGCCTCGCGATCGGTTTAGTCAGCGCAGCGATTGGCTACCTCACGATCAATATTCTTTGGCGCTGGCGTGTGGTCCTCGCTTGGCGGCAACGTGCCTTTGACCGTAAAACCACAAAACTCTGAGTTAACGTCGTTACTGATTAGCTAAGGCCTGAGCGACCGGCACACGCATGGCGCGCCTAGCGGGTACGACAGCCGCTACTAGACATAGCAACACCGATGCACACCATAGCCACAAAGCATCACCTGCCCTGACGTCAATGGGCAAGAAATTGAGCGGGTAAACGTCGGTATTAAGCAGCTTCCCGCCCATGAACCATTCTAGCGCTGACGCTAGCGCGGGAATCAACTGAGCTAATCCTAAGCCCAGCACCAAGCCCACCGACGCACCCAGCACACCGATCCATAATCCCTGCAGTAAAAAGATCCACAATATATCTTGCCGGCTCGCCCCCATTGCCTGAAGCATCGCAATAAAACCCCGTCTGTCGATAACCACTAGCACCAGAGAAGACACCACGTTAAAGGCGGCTACAGCAATAATCGAAAGCAGTAATAGCGTCACTAAATCCCGGGACAATCGGATCGCGGCATATAAATTGCCGTGCCGTAATGTCCAGTCCGTCACATAAAATGATGGGGGTAACGTTCGAGCAAAGTGCCAGCGTGTCTCTGGCGCCTCAAAGAGTTGTTGCAACTGAAGAGCCAGCCCTGTTGCTGTCAACTCATCACCAAGCAGCGTTGCTGTATATTCAAAATCGGCCAACATCAAGGCCTCATCCAACTCGGTTCCTGAATCTATCAAAGCCACAACGTGCAGCGCGACTGTCGCCGGAAGCGTTTCAAACCTGAAGGTGTCCCCAGGAACGATAACACTCAGCTTATCGCCAATCTCTACTCCCAGTCGTTGGGCCATGCCAACGCCCAGAACCACCTCCCCAGCCTGAAGGGCTAGCTTTGATGGTTTTGACCAAGTTTCCCAGCGCTGCCAGACCGGAGCTGTTACACCCAACATTTTCGCCGCAGTGACTCGCACACCCTGAACAGCCAATAAGTCTCGCTCGTAAAAGAGACCAGCTCCGGTGATCCCCTCAGTGCGCTGGGCGTCGACCTGTAATTGATTCCAAGCCTCTAAATCCGCAAAACCGTGAATACTGACATGGGGAACAACACCGAGAATGCGTTCTCGCATTTCTCGCTCAAAGCCGTTCATTACCGCTAGCACCGCCAGTAATATAGCTACCGCTAGAGTCAGACCAACCACTGAAAGGCGGGAGAGAAATCCCGACAAACCCCTTCCCCGATCAAGGACCTGACGCAGGGCAAAGCTAATGCGCTCAGACCAAGGCACGCGGCAAATCCGATAAGCACCCTGACTCCAACACCAGCTGCCTATCCATTTTCTCGGCAATCTTTGGATCGTGCGTAACTATAATGAAAGCTGTGTCTCCCCAGTCAATCGACTCGATTAGATTCAACACAAGCTCCGCAGATTCAGGATCAAGGTTACCTGTTGGTTCGTCCATCAGAACACAGCCGGGCTTATTTGCGAGAGCTCGAGCGATCGCTACGCGCTGTCGCTCTCCACCACTTAGTGCTGCGGGCTTATGACTCACTCGCTCACTTAGGCCAACCCTATCGAGCAGCATAGCGGCACGCTCTTGGGCCGCACCTTTGGCCTCACCGCCAATGCGCATTGGCATAGCGACGGCCTCTAAAGCGGTGAACTCAGGCAACAGATGATGGAACTGAAAAACAAAGCCTAACTGACGATTCCGCCACTGACTCCTAGCCCGCTCTCCCATACGACTCAAGGACTTGTTGGAAACCAGCACCTCGCCAGCTGTAGGGATATCTAACCCGCCCAAAAGATTCAGCAAAGTTGATTTACCCGAACCAGACCGACCAACAATGGCAATACGCTCGCCTTGCTCAAGCGCCAGTTCAACGCCCTGAAGTACTTTTACCGAGTTAGCCCCATCCTGGTAACTCTTCTCCAGGCCAGAACAGCTGAGCACCACGTCAACCATTGTTAAGCACCTCGACCGGTGAAATTCGTGAGGCTCGCCAGGCCGGATACACAGTCGCTATAACGCTAAGCAAAAGAGCTAGGCCCGTGGTGATTGCAACATCTCCCCACTGCAACTCAGAAGGCAGTCGCCCAATGTAATAAACCGAAGGATCAAAGAGCTGCACACCAATTAATTGCTCCATAATGATCGCAATATCGGATACCCATAGTGCGAGTAAAACCCCCAAGACAGCTCCGATCGCAATACCCACCGATCCAATCAATAAGCCATGGCCCAGGAACAGACCCATAACGCCTAGCGAGGTAAACCCCATGACTCGCAGCACCGCTATATCACGAGCTTTTTCAGTAACTGACATAGTCAGGGTTGAAACAATATTGAAGGCAGCTACGGCGATAACCGCAAGCAGCAAAATGCCCACCATTATTTTTTCCATCTTGACCGCAGAAAATAAACTGCCCTGGGAGTCTCGCCAGTCTGTAAGAACTAGATCCGAAGGAGAGGACACCGCGGTTGTCATACGCAACATCTCACGCAATGGGGGCGCTGCGTCAGCCACGTTATCAGGACTACCCAGATCGATCTGCAAGCCGTCTACTCCCCTCCTAGCAAACAAACGCCCAGCCGTTTCCAAACTCACATAAGACTGAACAGCGTCGATACTTGACCCCACTTCAAATTCAGCCACCACAACCAGCTTACGAACCCGAGGGAACACCCCTAGAGGTGTTACCGACAGTGTGGGCAGGACCACCTCAATAACGTCTCCAGCCATCGCTCCCAGCTGTCCTGCAAGAGTGCTGCCCAATGCAATGGTAAAAGGTTGGCTCTGAAGCAAACCTAGATCACCTGAAAGAATTCGCTCATGCAGGTCGCTGACACCTCGCTGTGCCTTAAGATCTATACCGGTAACTTGGCTCCCCACACGTCGAGATCGAGACTGCAACAGCGCTATATCCTCAATGAAGGGGGCGACACTTTCCACGGAGGGCACCGCTTGCAACTCGCTGGCCAGCTGCTGCCATTGGGTCAAGGAATTACCCGGCGAGGACACAACAGCATGAGGAACTAAGGACAAAATGCGGTCTCTCAATTCGAGAGCAAACCCGTTCATTACGGACAAAACGGTGATTAGACTCGCAACACCAAGAATCATGCCCAGCATAGATGCGCGAGAAACCAGCCTAGCAAACCCCTCCCGCCTACCGGTGAAGGTGTAGCGGATCATCATGTCGCGGGTGAAGGACACCTCAGCCTATCTGTTGAGGTTAATCTCGGGGGTCATGCGCCTGTACGCCCGACCTGTCGTCAGAAAGTCGTGTCTCTGTCTCGCATACCTGAGGATCGCCGCCACAAAGATCGCATTTGCTATCGATCCCCATACGTCCTATGCCCCCACATGTTCCACTAATAGGAGCTCTTCCGGCAATGACGCCCACTGCCATTGCAGTCATGATGGCAGCAAAGGCTAAAAAGGTGACCACAAAAATCACAAGTGTAACTCCCTGTCGTTAATCCAATACTCTATCCCGATGCGGCGTTAGACGCCAGAAAGGGACCAAATTTTGTGCTCCACACCGGCTTTAGTGCGTCTGCGTCTCGGTACACTAGATAAACCGCAAGCCCCACCCGCTCGGCGAGATCCAGTGCTCGCTCAGTGCCCAAAACACAAAGCGCAGTGGCCCATGCGTCTGCCAGAGCGGTTGACGGATGAATTACGGTTACGGAGACCAAATCGTGTTGTACCGGGTATCCTGTGCGCGGATCAATAATATGCGAGTAGCGCTGTCCGTCACGCTCAAAATAATTGCGGTAGTCCCCAGAGGTCGCAACGCCAACGTTGGAAACATTGACCGCTGCCTGAAAAGTGCCTCGCCCCTGTTCCGGACGCTCAACGGCAATACGCCAGGCATCACCCCGCGGACTGTGACCTCTAAGTTGTAGCTCTCCACCAACTTCCAGCATGAAGTTTTTAACACCCAACTCGTCCAGCGCATCGCCAGCGAGATCGACTCCGTACCCCTTTGCAATCGAAGAAAATTCGAGGGATACACCTGCCACACGCTTACTCAGATAGCGAATACTAGGCTGCCAATTGAGTCGACTTAAACCCACAGCTTGAAGCGTCGATGCAATAACAGCGTCGGTGGGAATTTGAGTGGGCCCACCCGGACCGAATCCCCAAAGATCAATGAGTGGAGCCACCGTCACATCATAGGCACCCTCGGTAGTCCGGGTGATTTTCATCGCCTCGTTAAGCACGTAGGTAAAGTCCCAATCAACCTCCATGACCTCATCCGCGGGCAGCGCGTTGAACTCGCTTATCAATGATTGGGGGTCATAGGTGTTCATGCTGACATTTACGACTTCAAAGGCAGCACGCACCGCTTTTTCAACGACGTCAGGGGCAGGCAAGGACTCATCGGGCAAATACACCAAGGACCAGCCCGTGCCATAAATACTGCCCTCCAACTTAACAACATTAGAAGACTTTGCGCAGCCCTGCAGGCCTATAAGCAAAACGACCAGCACGATGGCTGGCCGGAGACGTACCCATGATAAAATTTTAGCCACCGAAGTCGTCTAGGAAAATATTATCCCGCTCGACGCCAAGGTCAACCAACATTTTTATTACCGCCGCATTCATCATGGGTGGCCCGCACATGTAGTACTCACAATCTTCAGGTGCTGGGTGATTCTTTAAATACTCTTCGAACAGTACATTATGAATAAATCCGGTCAAACCATCCCAGTTATCTTCGGGTTGAGGATCTGAGAGAGCAGTATGCCAGGTGAAATTTTCGTTTTCCGCCTGCAGCCCATCGTAATCCTCGACGTAAAACATTTCCTTAAGCGATCGGGCGCCATACCAAAAGGTTATTTTGCGCTTTGTATTTAGGCGTTTCAGCTGATCAAATAGGTGGGAACGCATTGGGGCCATTCCAGCACCGCCACCGATAAACACCATTTCAGCGTCCGTCTCCTTTGCGAAGAATTCGCCAAATGGCCCATAGACGGTAATTTTATCGCCGGGCTTCAAGTCAAAGACCCAGCTGGACATAATGCCGGGAGGAATACCTTCGCTGCCGGGAGGGGGGGTCGCAATCCGAATGTTGAACTTTACAATTCCCTTTTCTTCGGGGTAGTTCGCCATGGAATAGGCACGAATTGTGGTGTCCTCGCTCGCTGATCCGTATTTGAAGAACCCGAAACGCTCCCAGTCGCCTTTGTACTCTTCGCCAATCTCAAAGTTGTCAAAATTAACGTTGTGGGGCGGGCACTCTAACTGCACGTAACCACCGGCTCTAAAGTCGACGCTCTCACCCTCAGGGAGTCGCAGTACCAACTCCTTAATAAAGGTGGCAACGTTATCGTTAGACTCAACGGTGCACTCCCACTGCTTGACACCGAAAACCTCTTCCGGAATCTGAATGCGCATATCCTGTTTAACGGGAGTTTGGCAGGACAGCCGCCAGCCATCATTAGCTTGCCGACGGGTAAAGTGTGATTCTTCAGTTGGCAGCATTGAGCCGCCACCATCGCTTACCTGGCACTTGCACTGAGCACAAGTGCCACCGCCGCCACAGGCACTCGCCAAGAACAGATTCGCATCAGCAAGGGTCTGGAGTAACTTCCCGCCCGCAGGCACCTCAATAGTTTTTCCACCATTGATTTCAATACTCACGTTGCCGGAGCTCACCAATCTGGAGCGCGCAGCCAAGATGACCATGACCAAGGCCAGCACAATAGCTGTAAACATTCCAACGCCATATACAATTGTCATATCCATTACTGTTTAAATCCTCTCCCTTGCCATCATCATTAGATGTCGATGCCACCGAAGGACATAAAGCCCAAAGACATCAATCCCACTGTGATAAAGGTTATTCCCAGCCCCTGCAACCCATCCGGCACATCACTGTATTTTAATTTTTCACGTATTCCCGCGAGCGCAACAATCGCCAACGCCCAGCCAACCCCTGCGCCTGCACCAAAAACTGCACTTTCGCCAAAGGTGTAATCACGCTCCACCATTAACAGAGACGCACCTAAGATGGCACAGTTCACTGTGATCAGCGGCAGGAAGACGCCTAGTGCGGCATATAGCGCTGGCACGTAGCGGTCGAGAAACATCTCCAGTATCTGAACCAGTGCAGCAATTACACCAATATAACTAAGCAGCCCCAGAAAACTGAGATCTACATCGGGAAGCCCGGCCCAAGAAAGCGCGCCATCAGCCAGTAAATATTGATAGATTAAGTTATTAACCGGGACGGTGATTGTTAGCACGACAACAACCGCGACACCTAGACCGAAAGCGGCCTGAATTTTTTTGGAAACTGCCAAAAACGTGCACATGCCCAAGAAGAACGACAGCGCCATATTTTCAATGAACACGGCGCGCACAAATAGACTCAGATAGTGTTCCATTACGCGCTCTCCTCGATGGCTGCCGTGTGCTTCGCTATGCGGAACTCAGGCTCTTCGACCTGGTCTTTCTGCAAACTACGAATCGCCCAGATCAACAACCCGATCAGGAAAAACGCGCTAGGGGGTAACAATAACAATCCGTTAGGCGCGTACCACCCTCCCTCGGTGACCAAGGGCAAGACTTCTAGACCAAATAACTTTCCCGATCCCAATAGCTCTCGCACAAAAGCGACGGCCATCAAAATAAATGAATACCCCAACCCGTTGCCAAAGCCGTCGAGAAAACTTGGCACCGGTGGGTTTTTCATAGCGAAGGCTTCAGCCCGCCCCATCACAATACAGTTAGTGATAATCAAGCCAACAAAAACTGATAACTGCTTAGACGTATCGTAGGCATAGGCTTTGAGAATTTGATCTACAACGATCACTAAGGAAGCAATCACGGTCATCTGCACAATGATTCGAATGCTAGATGGAATGTAATGGCGAATGGCAGAGATAAAAAAACTGGAAAACGCAGTCACCAACGTCAAGGCAACTGCCATCACCAAGCTGACCTGCATCGACGAAGTAACCGCTAACGCCGAGCAGATGCCCAAAATCTGCAGGGCGATGGGATTATCCCGGAAAACCGGTCTAAAAAGTGTGTCTTTAATGTCCATCAGGCATCTCCCTCACGTAGATTTTGGAGATACGACTCGAAGCCTCTATCACCCAGCCAGTACTGCACTAAATTACTAACCCCACGACTTGTCAGTGTGGCGCCGGATAAACCATCGACTTCCCAATCTGCACTGGCAGCCTGAGGGTCAACCGTGCCCTTTTTTACGTTAATGGCCACATCGCCCTGACGGTAGACCTGCTTACCTTTCCACAGGTTTTTCCACCGGGGGTTGTCTACCTCTCCGCCTAGCCCGGGGGTTTCTCCGTGTTCGTAAAATCCTAGTCCGGCAACGGTATTGCCATCAGATTCCAATGCGATAAACCCGTACAAGGTGGACCACAAACCATATCCATGAATCGGAAGAATGATTTTATCGAGCCCGCCTTGATCGTCGTTTACGAGGTAAACTAACGCGTATTTAGACTGACGAATAATATTAGCGACATCTACCGAGGCTTCTAACGTTATTGACGTTGCAGGGTCTTTGGCAGCAGCTCTCTGATCGAAGGTAGTCGCGTCAATTTCACTAACATAATCTCCGGTCTCAATATCAATCACGCGGGAGTCCACTCGCTGAAACTGCTCTTCAACGGTCAGCTCAGGATCGTACAGACCCGCAGCCATCAAAATATTGCGCTTTAGATCACGCGTTTTATTCACCTCTTGGGCAGGCTTGAAAACCACTGCCGCCGTGGAAACAACGACCGAGCAAACAATGCACAGGGCAAGTGCCACAGTGACAATACGCCCCAAACTTTCCTTGTTACTGGACACGGGCGAGCCTCCTTTTAATGTTGGCCTGAACCGCAAAATGATCGAACAACGGTGCAAATAAGTTTGCAAATAAAATCGCCAGCATCATGCCTTCAGGAAACGCAGGGTTAATGACTCGGATAAGAACACACATGACACCGATCAGTGCACCATAAGCCCATCGACCACGATTCGTCATAGCTGCTGACACCGGGTCGGTCGCCATGAAGAATGCACCGAAGGCGAAACTCCCTACCACCATGTGCCAATACCAAGGCATCGCGAACGCTGGATTCGTATCGGAACCCACGACATTGAGCAGCGTTGAGAAGACGATCATCCCTGCAAAGCATCCCGCGACCACTCGCCAAGAGGCGATGCGGGTTAGCAGCAGCACCGCGCCACCAATCATGATCATCAAAGTTGAGGTTTCACCGATAGACCCAGGAATTGTCCCCAAAAATGCATCGATCCAGCTGATTGACTCGGTCAGGCCGGGCATCCCCTCAGCCGCTACTACACCCAAAGGCGTGGCACCACTATAGCCGTCCACGGCAGTCCAAACTGCGTCACCAGACAACTGTGCCGGATAAGCGAAGTATAGAAACGCTCGACCGGTTAGCGCTGGATTCAGGAAGTTCTTGCCCGTGCCGCCAAACACCTCTTTGCCGATGACGACACCGAAACTAATGCCCAGAGCGGCCTGCCACAATGGCAGATCCGGCGGTAATGTCAGAGTGAACAGCACCGAAGTGACGAAAAAACCCTCGTTGACTTCGTGCCCACGCTTCATAGCGAATAATACTTCCCAGAATCCTCCCACCACAAAGGTCACGAGGTACAGGGGAAGAAAATGTAGCGCGCCAAACAAGAAACAATCCCAGAGACTCGTCGCGTCATAACCGCCCAAAACACCGATGACTGAACCTCGCCAGCCTCCTAGGGCGTCAATACCCATTCCCGACATGGCATCGTTTGCTTGAAAACCCAGATTCCACATACCGAAAAACATGGCGGGGAACGTTGCCATCCAAACTGTGATCATAATGCGCTTAAGATCAACGCCATCCCGCACATGGGCGGTTGAGCGGGTCACATGATTGGGTGAATAGAAAATAGTGTCTACCGCCTCGTAGAGGGCATACCATTTTTCGTAACGTCCCCCTGGCTTAAAGTGGGGCTCGAGATTGTCGAGAGTGCTGCGCAACCCCATAGGTTATCCCTCCTTCTCTATGCGCGTTAAATTGTCGCGCAGTATCGGTCCGTACTCATATTTGCCGGGGCACACATAGGTGCACAGCGCTAAGTCTTCTTCATCAAGTTCTAGGCAGCCCAACGCTTGTGCCGTTTCGGTATCACCAACCAGCAAAGCCCTAAGCAGCTGAGTCGGTAAAATATCGAGGGGCATTACGCGCTCATAGTTACCTACTGGCACCATTGCGCGCTCCGATCCGTTGGTATTCGTCGTCATGGCACTTGGCTTCATCCCGAACCAACTCGACAGATAAATACCCATGACCGAATGCTTGCCCGAGCCAGGGGACAACCACCCCATAAAGTCTCGATCGCGACCCTCAGCGAGCGCTGTTACCTGATTGTGATAACGGCCCAAATAGGCACTATCAGATTGCACGGTTCGTCCCCCAAGCACGGAGCCGGAAATAACCCGCACGTCTCCAGCCGCCAATTCTCCTGCTGTGAGTGCCTGCAAATCTGCACCTACTCGAGTTCGTATAAGACGAGGGCGCTCAACCTCGGGACCAGCCAGAGCCACTACCCTGTCAGTGTAAAGTTCGCCCTTTAAGAATAAATAACCCACAGCTATGACGTCTTGGTAGCCCACTGTCCAGGCAATCTTCCCAAGCGACGCGCCCATTAAAAAATGAATGTGGGTGCCAGCCAATCCAGCCGGATGCGGTCCCGAAAATTCTGCCAGCTCTACTCGAGCGTGTTCGCCCTTTGGAATATCCGTGCCAGGTGCTGTGCACAGGTAGGTCGAGCAATTTGCCATCTCAGCGAGAAGATCCTGCCCCAAGGCAAACGCTTCAGCATGCTCAGCGATGATCGCCGCAGGATCAGGCGCCAGTGGGTGAGTATCAATCGCTGTTATGAAAAGCCCGGCGGGTTGGCTTTCCGGATCAGCCACCTTGCCATAAGGCCTCGCGCGCAGTGCCGTCCATTGACCGCTTGAAATGAGCTGGTTACGGATAGCTTCACCGGAAAGCGCCCGCGCCTCTTGGAGACTATGCGCGCCGAAGTCTACCGGCTCCAAGCTGTCATCAATTTCAATAACCAGCGACTGGAACACTCTGCGAGCACCACGATTAAGTGCCACAACCTTACCCGATGCGGGAGCTGTAAAATTGATGCCCAGGGTCTTTTTATCGCTGAAAATGATTTGACCCTTGCGAACCGTATCGCCCTCGGACACGGCCATCGTGGGCTTCATACCCTCGTAATCAGCACCGACCAGCGCAACGTTTCTTACGTTTAGAGAGGAATCAATGTTGGAATCTGCTGCGCCAGCGAGTGGTATATCTATGCCGCGTCGAATTTTGATCATGTGCGCTTCCGCTTGTGTCTACTCGTCTGCACCCGGGGCTCGGGGCACGCTTTCGGGGAGCAGTAACTCAGCGCCTAGCGGCACGAAACGAGTCGTTGAGCCTCCCCCGAGTCAACTTCTCGTGCCGGGCGCTTTGCACGCCCGAACATCTTTACAACTTTGATCGCCTAAGGGGTGCCTGCGGCAACCCCTGATCGGCGCCGCAATTGTACCGGACGCCCTCACAAACTCCAAGACAACTCAAAGCGTGCCAGAATCACCCATTGGATAGGTCAGATAGCTGATGCCTGCCATTTTTTCAAGGACCCTGTAAACCTGGCAACTGTAACCGTATTCATTGTCGTACCACAGGTAACAAACCACGTGTGCGCCGTTAACAATAGTCGCTTGCGCGTCAAAGACACAGGCCGCTCTGGATCCCACAAAATCTGAAGACACAACTTCGGGCGACGCTGAAAAATTGATCTGTTTGCGCATTGTCGAGTGCAGTGCCGTATTGCGCATGAATTCGTTTAATTCCTCAACGGTCGTCTCTTTCTTGAGGGTTAGGTTGAGAATTGCCATCGAAACGTTAGGCGTTGGCACGCGGATAGCGTTGCCAGTTAGTTTTCCCTGCATTTGCGGCAAAACTTTGGCAACTGCCTTCGCTGCACCCGTTTCTGTTATCACCATATTTAATGGTGCAGAGCGACCCCGGCGGTCGGCTTTGTGATAATTATCAATCAAGTTTTGGTCGTTCGTGTAGGCGTGAACCGTTTCGACATGACCGCTGACGATACCAAATTCATCATCAATCGCCTTCAACGGTGGTGCGATCGCATTGGTGGTGCATGACGCAGCTGAAATAAGACGATCACTGGGAGCGATGTCATGGTCATTGATACCCGCTACGATATTTTTCAGCTGCCCCTTACCCGGTGCGGTCAAAATAACCTTCGAGACCCCTTTACCTTGTAAGTGACGGGACAATGCCTCGTCGTCACGCCACACGCCGGTATTGTCGATAACAATGCAGTCGTTGATGCCATGTGCCGTGTAATCGACGTCTTCAGGACGATCGGCATAGATCACTTTAATCTCATTACCATTTGCGACAAAAGACTGACGATCCTCATCGACCCTTATGGTGCCCTGAAATGCACCATGCACTGAATCTCTACGCAGCAGGCTGGCACGTTTGACCAAGTCATTTTCCGCACTTCCACGACGTACGACAACGGCGCGCAAACGCAAACTATCTCCACCATCGGTTTTGTTGATCAGAATTCGCGCCATGAGACGGCCGATACGTCCAAATCCGTACAGCACAATGTCTACCGGCTTTTCTACTGGCCGCTGGGTCGACTTTACGAGGAAGTCGAGTTGTTGAGCGACATATTCCTCCAGGGTCATGCCCTCGCCCTGAGCTTTGTCGAAGAACTCTACGGCCAACCTACCCACATCAATATGGCTCGGGCCCAGTTGCATCTCACGCATTGCCTCGAGTACGGGCGCCGTTTCAAACTCGGAAAGCTCATTGTGCTCAACTTGCCGGACATATCGGTGGCTTTTCATGATGTCCAGGACAGATTGATTCACCAAGGAGCGCCCGTAGATGTAGCATTTGACGTTTTGCTCCCGGGCCAATGCGCCCACCTGAGGGATCATTGCCTCAGCCAAAGCCTCCCGTTCTTTCCAATCTGAAAAATAATTGTCTGGGCGCTCGCGTTTGCGCTGGTCAGTCACGGGAAACTCCTGAAATCCGGAATACAAGGAAGGTATTGGGTTATTATCCGACCAACGTAGGCTCGGCCGCAAGTAATTGCGGGCAGCTTGCCCAGAGAATGACGCCAATTGGGCATTTTTACATTGATCAACCCTTTCTACGGACACTGAATGTTTTCCACACTTGCCGCTTCTACTCCCTGGCCAGAAAAGCCGGGATCTCGCTCTGCGTTGGGACCCTGTCCGGGTACAGCCACCGCTATGGCCGTTGCAGAGCTCGCAGAGCAACAAGCGCTGTTGGTTGTTGTCGTGCCCAGCTCTGCAAGTGCGGCCGCACTGGAGCGTGAACTACCGCTTTTTAGCGCTGCTGACCTTAATGTTCTTACGCTCCCTGACTGGGAGACTTTGCCGTACGACAACTTTTCACCGCACCAAGATATCGTCTCCGAGCGCCTAAGCACCTTTCATCAGCTAAAAGACATAACAGCGGGAATACTCATTGTTCCAATTACCACCCTCATGCAACGAACACCGCCGGTTCACTACGTGGCGGGGAACAGCTTAGTACTTGATGTCGGACAGGCTCTTGATAGTAAAACCCTCATTCACAACCTCACCCTAAATGGCTATCGCGCTGTCGATACGGTCTATGAGCACGGTGAGTATGCTGTGCGAGGTTCACTGCTCGACATCTTCCCTATGGGTAGCCAGGTACCCTACCGCATCGACCTTTTCGACGCTGAAATTGAAAGTTTGCGCACCTTTGATCCAGAAAATCAGCGCACAATTAGCAAAGTCGAGTCAATTCGATTATTGCCGGCTCGAGAATTTCCCCTCACGGAAGAAGGCATAAGACGTTTCAAATTGAACTGGTATCGAAAGTTTGATGGCGACCCCGAGGCCTGCCCGTTGTTTAACGAAATTTGTGCCGGTCGGGTACCTGGTGGCGCCGAGTATTTTCTCCCGCTTTTTTTTGACAGCTGCGGAACGGTTTTTGATTACATACCCGATCATGCGGCCCTCATAACCCTTGGCGATCATTATCAGGCCGCAAGCCAATTTTGGACCGAAATCACGTCTCGGCATACCGAATATGGCGTTGATGTGCGACGACCACTACTCCCCCCTTCCGAAGTTTTCATTCCGACAGAAGTGCTATACGAAGATCTCAGCAAATATGCCGTACTCGAACTTCGTACGGAACAAGATGCTCCGGTTCATCAGAAAACCGGATTACTGCCTCCACCTAATCTTAACGATACGTATCAGGGCGCCACCGCACTTGAACGGCTGGCAGCATTTATCGAAAAACATGAAGGACCTGTCTTGCTGTGTGCAGAATCTCCCGGTCGACGAGAGGTACTTCTTGAGGGCCTAAATGAGTTAGGGCTTCACCCAGAACCTGTTGCCGAGTGGCCCGAGTTCATCGCGCAGGGTATTTCTCTAGGCATCACCGTGGCTCCGGTCGACCGAGGGTTGTACCAAGGCACGGGCCAACCGACACTCATCGTTGAAAACCAGATTTTTGGCGCACGGGTCGCTCAGCGAAGGCGTCGTCGCACAGTTGAAGAAAACAATGCAGATGCCATTGTTCGGGATCTCACCGAATTACGGCCCGGTGTACCGGTTGTTCACCTGCAGCATGGTGTTGGCCGTTATATGGGACTGCAATCTTTGGAGATTGACGGTGCACCGGCAGAATTTTTACTTCTGCAGTACGCAGATGCTGACAAACTTTATGTCCCCGTTGGCTCGCTGCATCTAATTGCGCGCTATACCGGGGCTGACCCCGATACAGCGCCTCTACACCGACTAGGCAGCGAGCAATGGGAGAAGGCGCGGCGCAGAGCCCGTGAGAAGGCCAATGACGTTGCCGCGCAACTCCTTGAAGTCTACGCTCGCCGAGAGGCCAGACAAGGATTTCAGTGTGAGCTCGACGAAACCGCCTGGCAGCGGTTTTCAGAGGAGTTCCCTTTTGAAGAAACCCCAGATCAAAGCGCGGCTATTGAAGCTGTTCGCGCTGACATGTGTGCGACCAAGGTTATGGATCGCCTAGTCTGCGGTGACGTCGGTTTTGGAAAAACCGAAGTAGCTATGCGAGCAGCTTTTATTGCCATACAGAACGACAAGCAGGTGGCCATACTGGTTCCCACCACCCTGCTTGCCCAACAGCATTACAACAGCTTTCGAGATCGGTTTGCTGATTGGCCAGTAAAGGTCGAGGTCGTCTCTAGGTTTCAGTCCAATAGCGATATCGCTAGCGTTCAAAAACGCGTGGCATCAGGAGACGTCGACTTACTGATTGGCACTCATAAACTTTTACAAAGCACTTTTGCCTTTGAGGACCTAGGACTCTTGGTGATTGATGAAGAGCACCGCTTTGGTGTTAAGCAAAAAGAGGCGATCAAGGCGCTGCGTGCCCAAGTTGATATTTTGACCATGACAGCAACCCCCATTCCCAGGACCCTCAATATGGCCCTAGGCGGACTACGCGACCTATCTATTATCGCGACGCCTCCAGCTCGTCGCTTGTCGATCAAAACCTTTGTTCGGGAACACTCCATCTCTCTGGTCAAGGAAGCCATACTGCGGGAAACCCTGCGGGGCGGGCAGGTTTATTACTTACACAATGAGGTCAAAACGATCGAAGAAACCGCAAGTCGTCTTCGAGAAATGTTACCCAACCTCTCGGTTGGCGTTGGGCACGGGCAATTACGCGAAACGGCACTTGAGGGTGTCATGACCGACTTTTACCACCTGCGCCATCACATCTTAGTGTGCAGTACGATCATCGAAACAGGCATAGACATACCTAACGCCAACACGATTATTATTGACCGCGCTGATAAGTTTGGGTTGGCGCAACTTCACCAGCTCAGGGGCCGCGTTGGACGCTCTCATCACCAGGCTTATGCCTATCTTCTTTGTCCACCTCGATCGACTATGACCTCTGATGCTGAAAAACGTCTGGAAGCCATCGAGGCTGCTGGCGCGCTAGGTGCAGGTTATTTGCTGGCGACCCACGACTTGGAAATACGCGGCGCAGGTGAGCTACTTGGGGACGAACAGTCCGGCCAAATACACAGCGTTGGATTCGGACTGTATCTCGACATGCTTAACAACGCAGTTCGAGCGCTTAAACGAGGTGAAATTCCAGATGTTGACGGGCCGCTGGACAGTGGCACAGAGGTAAAATTACACATACCCGCTCTCATTCCCGACGACTACCTGCCCGACATCACATCTCGGCTGGTACTGTATAAACGCATTGCCGCGTCGATGACCCATGAAGCGCTACGTGAAATTCAGGTAGAAATGATAGACCGCTTTGGTTTACTACCCGACGCCACCAAAAATCTGTTTACGCAGGCGGCAATCAGAGTACGTGCACAACGATTGGGCATTGCTGAAATTGAAGTTGGTGACGGGGGTGGTAGCATCGCGTTCACCGACAAGACTCAGGTTGAACCCATGACACTGGTTAAACTTGTACAAGGCGATCCTAAAACCTACGGGCTCGCGGGTTCCAACAAACTGCGATTTAGTTGTGAATTACCCGAGCTGCCTGAACGACAAAGCTTCATCGAAAGCCTACTCGAGAAACTTGATCAGGAGACATCATGAAAGGTCAGCAAAACCCAAAGTGGGTGCTTAGCCTGCTAATGGTCAGCTGCATCGCTGCTGGACAAGATACGGCGCTGATTCCCGTCAACGTCCCTGATTCTCTTGACCCAAATCAAGGCTCAGGATGGCTACGTATTGAGCTCGCCGTGTTGGTAGACGATAGTAGTGAAGTGATCGCCTCGGAAGCCTGGCCACCCTACCCTACGACCCAGTATCCCAACAGCCATCGTCGCCTAGAAGACGACCAAGTGTTGAAGGCATTGTCGGGGAAATATCCCCAATCTGAGATTATTTCCGAGCCTGATGGCTCAATCACGCTACTTATTCCCGACCCTCAGCAGATCGTGGCCAAAGCGAAAGCCGACGCTCTAGCGGCGCAGCAGCAAGAAATCATGCAAAACATGGGGCAAAATTCGAGTAGCAGTGATGATATCCCAGCGTCCATCGACCAAGCTTCACCACCACCTGAACCAGCCGAAAATCCTGAGCCCATTGCGCTGGAGATGATCGAGGCTCCTGACAAGCCTGCAAATGCCGGAGCGGATTGGCTGTCCGCTTTCAATGACCCATCAGTGACAGACATGCCTGACAACTCAGCACCGCCTTCCGCGGATGGTCTGGATCTTGCCGAGGAAGATACTACGGAGCCCACAACACCCCTACCGGTATTACCTAAGAGTTTTACAGTCCAACCCGTACAATTGCTGTCCCAGGGGCTTGATCAATTGGTTCGAAGCAATCCAGACCGACTGGCGCTGAGCACCTCCTGGTTACAGGCTCCCGAGGTTGCCAACCTACCCATTGTCTTTGACAACTCAGGGGACGATCCAGAGTGGCCTCAGCTTCAGGGCTTTGTACAAATTCGCACTGGAGATACGCTAAAAATCGGGGTAAATTTTTGGTGGAATACCCAAGCCGCTTACCTGCCAGAAGGCTTTTACATGACGCCTCCGCCCATGGCTCCTCCACAACGACTGTGGCGGGACGAGACGTCATTACTTCCCTTGCCAGGGGCAACGGTCGCAAAACGGCAAGCGACGTTCAAAGCCATCGAAGCGCATCTAGACGCCGGGCTACCCTTG
>Ga0209251_1000148_pt1 | contig 65070 bp, 65 predicted proteins | sample SaaInlV_100m_DNA_6_FD_184665 | JGI IMG/M metagenome (GOLD analysis project Ga0209251, IMG submission 184665) | Marine microbial communities from expanding oxygen minimum zones in the Saanich Inlet - Saanich Inlet SI073_LV_10m_DNA (SPAdes) (version 2) | ecosystem: Environmental > Aquatic > Marine...
CTCCCGCAGGATGCGCGCAGCTATTCGCGAGGCCTAGAAGCCCTGCCCGAGGCCGATCAGGAACTGCTGCTTCCCCGCACACTCTTGAATGCACTCAGTCGATTTTCGACCACCGCCAGTATTCCCGCTGTGTCGGAAGCGGTGCGCGAGCAGTGCGACATCGAAGCGGATAAGCTCGATTCGGAGTTATCAATGGTGCGTTACATCAGCTGGGCCATTCCATCCATCGGTTTTATCGGAACGGTACGTGGTATTGGCGATGCTTTAGGGCAAGCGTACAAAGCCGTAGAGGGCGATATCTCGGGGGTGACAGTGAGTCTTGGTGTGGCGTTTAACAGTACCTTCGTCGCATTAGTGCTCTCGATCATCATCATGTTCGCGCTGCATCAGCTACAGCTGTCGCAAGAGCGTTTAGTACTGAGTACGCAACGTTACATCGACAAAAAGCTCATCCGACATTTGGCAGCGCCCAAATGAGCCCAGTTTTTCTCGACGTCAATGACACCAGCCTAAGTCTCACTGCCGAGGACGAGGTTATATCCTCTCCCGGTGCTGTCCTTTCAGATTCTGGCGCGCTTTACTTCGGGGAGCCCGCTGTTTCACAACTCAAACGTCGCCCGCTTGACGTAAAGTCGGACTATTGGAGCCAGCTGTCGACCACGCCACTGAGCGCTCAGTTTGGAAGCGCACGACACACCGCCGACCTGGTCTATGAGCACCTCAAGTCATTGATGCCCAATCCAGAGTATCTGCATGATCTGTGCATCATTGCACCGAGCAATATGAATCAGACGCAACTCGAACTGCTGCTTGGCATTCTTAGTGCCTTAAACATCGAGCCCAGCGCTGTCGTCGATCGGGCGTTGCTTGCACACGCAAACCAGTCAGCTCCCGGCCTGAACCTCAGCCTTCAATGGCGGCAGCTCGTCGTCACCGAACTCGAGCAGGTGGACCAACGCCTCTGCGTGCTCAAGACCACCGCCATCCCAGGTCTTGGCTATTTAGATTTACTTGAAGACTGTCTTGAACATTTTGCTGACGCCTGCGTGGCGCAAACCCGCTTTGATCCACGAAGAAGTGCCGCCTCCGAGCAAACGCTTTTAAGTGCCATTGTAGGTCTACTGGCATCGCAGACTGATGACAACGAGCTCTCGGTAGAGGTCGAATCCTATACGTTCAAGGTCGCGCGAGATGCGCTAAAAAGAGTCGGTCAGCGGGTACTTGACGCTGTGGATACGGATGGAAAATCCATCAGTATCGACGCGTCCCTGTCTGTTTTTCCAGGAATGACTTTTGACTCAGTCACGACGCAAGCGTCACTAACAGAAGCCGCAAGCGCTATTCTTGACGGCACGACTGCTCAAGCACCGTTATCTCGGATTACCAGCTGCGCGCTCAGTCCTGAAGTCAGCCCTGAGCCCGCTCCCATACAGCAACCGCGCAGCCAGACTCGATTTCCCGATCTGGACGCCAGAGCCCGACAGCACAGCCCACCGACACACTTACTGATCGACACCACCGCTCACGCGATTGAAGGCCGAGAAAGTGTGTCGTTCGAGTTTGGCGTTGTTTCACAGAATGGTGTTGTCTGTATTGATGACCATTTTAAAGACCGGATTAATGTACTGTCGGTTTCTGGCTCCCACGACCAACTGACAACGGGGAGTAGGCTGTATCGCGACGACGGTAAAGAAGCTCTTCTGATTCGTGTTGAGTCGTAAAAATGCCGCGTCGAAAACGACAAACCAACACGTTTAATCTGAGCTTTTTAGATGTGATGTCCTGTGGGTTTGGCGCGGTCATACTGGTATTCCTCATTATTGATCACTCGATTGAAATTCAGATTCAGTCGGTAAATGCCGAGGTGCTTTCGGAGGTCAATCTTCTTGAAGAGGACATTCGCGACGGAGAGGAAGGTCTTGTCAGGTTACGTAACGCCGTCAGCAGTGCGGATCTCGATATTGTTGAGGCGACGGGACGCGCGCGCCTCGTCACCGAAGAACTTGGCCGCCTTGAGGCCTTGGTCGCCTCGCTGGAGGAGTCCGATGTCAGCGAAACAACCGATCTTGACGCCCTAAAGGCCGAAATTAACGTCCTCGAGGAACGGATTCAGCAGCTGCGCGAAGCCGCGGAGGCCGATGGTGGTCGCAGTGCACGCGAGTTTCAGGGAGAGGGCAACCGGCAATACCTCACAGGCTTGAAACTTGGGGGGAATCGCATTGCCATATTGATCGACGTGTCCGCCAGCATGCTTGCCCCCGAAGTGGTGAACGTTATCCGCATGCGAAATCAGTCGCCAGCGGTGCAGCGTGGCTCAAAAAAGTGGGTTCAAGCGCTCGATACCGTGGACTGGTTAACGGCCCAACTTCCGACCGGCGCGCGTTACCAGTTAATACTGTTTAATACGCAAGCGCGATTTGCACTCCCAGAGACACAAGGTCGCTGGCTTGAAATTGCCGACAGCGAACAAGTCGAACGTGCCGTCTCAGCGGTGCGCAATGTACTGCCAGAGGGCGGAACATCACTGCACAATGCATTTAACTTCTTATCTGAGCTCGACAGCAAACCCGACAATATTTTTCTGGTCACTGACGGGCTGCCTACACAAGGCAAATCAACGCCACGGAAAAATACTGTGTCAGGGCCGGCGCGGCTAAAACATTACCGTGACGCGCTAAAAGCCCTGCCCTCTGGCGTACCCGTGAACGTTGTCTTGTCACCCATGGAAGGAGACCCCATGGCGGCCTCCGAGTTCTGGAAGCTTGCACAAAATTCAGGCGGTAGTTTCATGGCACCTGCTAAGGACTGGCCGTAATGCGAAAGCGAAGACCGGCGCCGGAAATCTCACTGTCATTCTTAGACGTCATCTGCTGTGGTTTTGGCGCCGTGATCTTACTGCTGATGATCACCAAGACGGTCGAGCCGCAGGTCCTTGAAGAATCAACGGTGATTGCCGAAGGTAAGGTGTCTGAGCTCACCGAACAGTTATTTGAGATACGCGGTGAGACCAAGATTTTGAATCGCGAACTCGTGGCAAAACGCGAACAAATCTCAGAGTTTGAAATGCAGATCGCCATTCTCCAAGGGTCACTGGCATCGTCGAAATCACGTTTCGACGCCCTTCAAGTCACCCGAAATTCAAACAGTATTGTCGCCGAGCAGCTGGCCATTGCGCGTCAGGAATTAAGCGAAGAAGAAGAGCGCTTACTGGGTCGTGATGCAGAGCGAAAGAATCAACTGATCGGCGGAATTCCCGTCGACAGTGAGTACATTATTTTCATCATCGACACCTCTGGCTCCATGTTTTCGTACGCCTGGCAGCGGATGCTGAGTGAGATGGAAGCGACCCTTAATATTTACCCCAATGTCAAAGGCATTCAGGTCATGAACGACATGGGTAATTACCTTTTCAGTCGCTACGCTGGGCAATGGATTCCAGATACACCGGCACGACGACAGCTGATACTGAGAAATCTCGCCAATTGGAATGCGTTTTCTAATTCGTCACCCGTGGAGGGTATTACACAGGCCGTGCGCTCTTTTTATGACCGTGATAAAAAAATATCAATTTATGTTTTCGGCGACGAATTCACCGGACGGTCGATTGAGGACGTGGTGCTGACGGTCGACCGTCTTAATGCCGAGGCCGATACTCAAGAGCGTCGTGTGCGCATCCACGCCGTCGGCTTCCCCGTACAATTTATTAGGCCGCCCGAGTTGCAGGACACGGGCATTCGTTTTGCTACACTGATGAGGGAACTGACGCATCGAAATGGTGGAACGTTTGTTGGACTCAATGATTTCAGGCCCTAGCGCCAAGCGTTTTTACACGCTCTTCGCACTTGCGCTCATTACCGCGTGCAGCAGCCGTGAAGTGATTGTTGATGGAAGCTTCCCAACACCGCTGGTCGATCCTGTGCCCGTTTCTCTCGGTGTGGTGTTCACACCGGAATTTCGCGAGCATCAGTTGGTTGACGACGCGACGGGTCGTGGTGAAGTCAGCTGGAGCGTGAGTACCGGCGTTGCACAGGTGCAGTTTTGGTCCACCTTACTGCCGGCGTTTTTTCAAAACGTGGTCTTCATCGAGAGTTACGACGACTTAGAAACGTACGACGTCGATGCGGTTTTTGTGCCTGAAATTGCAGACGTGCAGTACGCGATTCCGCTGTACACGAACGTCAAAGTGTATGAGATCTGGATGCGTTACCGACTCAGGCTGGTTGAGCCCGAGCAGCTCAAAGACAACGACAAAAAGACACTCAGCCTCGACAATATGCAGCCCTTTGCTGAGTGGCCACTGACCGCCTATGGAAAAACACCCACAGCCTTCATGCAGTCAGACTCAGATGCCGTCAATTTGGCCGCCGTTATGGCATTGAGAGACGCAGGTGCTCACTTCATTACGAGCTTCGGTCGCGTGCCAGGCGTCATGGGCTGGTTAGAAAATCCGGAGGAATCGCAGTGAAGTCCGCCTTGCCCTTGTTATTGATGAGCGTTGCGATGCTCGGCGGTTGTGTGACTGCCAGTGTTGACGAGATGACCTTTGATGCGCCAACTGCGGGTATGCGCGACGGTAGTTTAGTGGTCTTGGGTCGTCGACACGCCCCGGATTACGACACGGAGCCTGACTTCATAGACTGCATTGGCGGGCACATTAGCCGTGGCTCAGAAAGCATCTATGTGATTCCCGAACAGCAGTTTGTGGATTCTCTATACCCTTGGTTTGAACCCAGAACCGCGCCACTGAGTATTGAAAGTGTCGGGCGCCTCATGGTCTTACCTACCGTTGCAGGCAAACTCCAAGAGCTCAATGTCAGCTATATGGTGTGGATTGACGGACGCACGCAGGAGACCAACAGTAGTGGCTCAATGACCTGCGGGGTTGGACCCACCGGTGCCGGTTGCTTCGGATTTGGCACTTGGGGCACCGAGTCTGAGTACGAGGCCACAATCTGGAACTTCGCCGACGGCGCAGAGGTGGGTAAAATGAGTGCGCTGACGAGCGGCCAGAGTTACATGCCCGCGGTGGTTGTACCCATCCCGATCATTGCACCGGTGCAGGACACCGCGTGCGAGAGTTTGGGCACCCAGTTACTTCAGTACTTCTCTGCAGGCTCCTGAGTCGTGAAGCGCCTTATCGCTGCGGTGTTCATTACCACTTTGCTCGCCAGCTGCGCGGGGTCCTCCACAGTGACGGTGGGTGGGCGACCGGTCAGCATGCCCAAGAAAGCCGCCGATGAGCACGAAAAGCTCATTGAGAATGTCGGCATTTACGATGATCCTGAGCTGGCAGCCTACGTCAATGAAATTGGTGCCCGGTTGGTCGGCACGTCAAGCATGCCCGATCAAGAGTTTACCTTCACACTGTTAGACTCACCCGACATCAATGCCTTCGCTCTACCCGGCGGTTTGATTTATATCAATCGCGGTCTATTGGCTTATCTCGACAGCGAAGCAGAGCTGGCCGGAGTGATTGCCCATGAGATCGGTCATATCACTGAACGACATCACGCTCGGCGTAAAACACAAACCATCACCAACCAAGTGGCCGCTGTATCCGCACTGATACTGACGGGGTCGGGTGACTTGTACGATGCAGCAAATATGTATGGGGCGGAACTGATCTCAGGGTTTGGTCGCGATATGGAGCTCGAAGCCGACGCCGCGGGTGCTGAGTTTATGCATAAGAGCGGCTATGACGCAGATGCACTGTTATCCGTCATTGGGGTTCTTAAAGACCAGGAGCGCTATCAAAAGGCGGTGGCAAAAGCCTCTGGACGACCCTCTGGAACTTATCACGGATTGTATGCGAGTCACCCGCGTAACGACCTAAGACTACAGACGGTGATCAAGACAGCCAACACGCTCGACCTTGACGCGATGTCCGAAAACCCCGAACTACCTGGCCGGTTTAGGCGTGAAACTGACGGCATGGTCATCGGCGCCAGCGCTGAAGCGCAAAGCGATCCACTCCGCTACTACCACAATAAACTCGACTTCACCTTTGAGCACCCGGAGGGCTGGACCGTCAGTGCAACAACGCGAGAAATCATCGCTCGTGCGCCGGACACAGATGCCATGCTCACCATTAAAATTGCAAAGATCGACCCCAATGCAACCCCTGAGGTAGCACTACCTTCACTGGCCTCGGGTGATGTCAATGAGCAAGAAAGCTTTGAGAGCCAAGGCTTACAGGGCGCAACGGGGCTCGCAACAGCTGCGGGAAACCAGAAACGCCTCGGCGTCGTCGATCACCGATTTCGCTACTTATTTGAGGGAGAGGCGGGTGACTTTAATGCAGTCGACAGTGCCTTCAAGACGATCATCACGTCATTCAGACCCCTTTTTCCAAAAGAAAAAAAGCGCGGCGAAAGTCACGTATTGAATTACATTCAAGTCCCTCGCGGCGCTACATTTGACTCGCTGAGCTCGGGCATAAGAGTGCCCGACGCGGAAAATCAGTTGCGACTCATTAATGGCTATTACCCCAGCGGCGAACCTCGCACCGGAGACTGGCTAAAAGTGCTTCGCTAGTCGCTCTGCTTGACTGCCATTTCGTGACATGATGTCGCTGCGATAAGGGGGGATCTCATGCGCGTCATAACAATAATTATGCTGTCATCACTGTTGAGTCTGATCCAAACAGTGAGTGCAGAGACGGTGGTCTACACCGCCAAGCTTGTCCGCACAATGGAGCCTGCGCTACCCGAGGCGACTGCGGTTGCCGTCGAGGACGGGAAGGTCCTTGCGGTGGGTTCGCTCGACTCACTCAAACCCCTAATTACGGCCCGCAGCGCAAGAATCGATCGGCAGTTTGAGCAATCAGTCATCACACCGGGGTTTATTGACCCGCACGTTCACCCCACGTTACCTGCAGTGCTTACCCAGTTTCCATTTCTTGCCCCGGATGATTGGCGTCTGCCAACAGGCGATTTCCCTGGCGCTAGAACACCCCAAGATTATCGTAAAAAACTGCACGAGCTGGTGGCGGAAAATGATACGCCCGGTATTCCGTTTATTGCTTTCGGTCACCATCCGCTGTGGCACGGACCTGTCTGGCGTGAAGACTTGAACGCTTGGTTTGGCGACACGCCCGTCATGATTTGGCACCGCTCCTTTCACGAAATTGTGGGTAACGATGCGGCTTGGGCATTACTCGGCGTGACTGAAGCTGACGCTGACGCCATTGAGGAGGGTGCCAACTGGGAGCGAGGTCACTTTTACGAGCTGGGCCTGCGCGCTGTATTTCCAAAAATGGGTTTCCTATTTGAGCCCACGCGTTACGGACGTGGCATGCGAAACTTCCTCGCCATGATGCACGAATCAGGGGTCACTACTGCCGCCGACATGGGCACGGGCATCTTTGGTAACCCGGTTGCGGAAATTAAGGCCGTGAGAGCCGCCGTAGCCTCAGATCCAGTGGGCGTGCGTGTATTGCTCACGCCGATCATCACGGACTTTATGACCCGTGGTCAATCGCCTCAAGAGGCCCTCGATGAAGTTCGAGAATGGCAGGCACTGAACACCGAGCGTGTCGTAGTGGGCAACCACTTCAAACTCATGATTGACGGCGCGATCTTTTCTGGGCTCTCTCAAATGGGTGCACCGGGTTATCTCGACGGTCACAGCGGTGTTTGGATGGTCGATATTCCTAATCTCACGGCATTCGCAGAGCGATTTTGGGACGCAGGTTTTCAGCTCCACGCACACAGCAACGGAGATGCAGCAACGGCTCGATTTATTGAGCTCTTAGAATACCTGCTTGCAAAAAACCCCAAGCGCGATCACAGAATGACGCTTGAGCACTTTGCCTACAGTACCGAAGACCAAAATCGTAAACTCGCCGCCCTGGGCGCGGCCGTTTCTGCCAACCCCTACTATCACTACATACTCTCTGAGATGTACAGCGGGGACTGGCTTGGACCTGATCGTGGACCACAGATGGTGCGTCTGGGATCACTCGAAAAGAAAGGAGTTCCAATAGGGCTGCACTCCGACAGTCCTATGGCTCCGTTGTCGCCACTGACATTGATGTGGACCGCGGTTGCTCGAGAAAATCTCTCGGGGGAACGTACCGGGCAAGCAGAGCGCATGACGCGCATGGGCGCCTTGAAAGCAGTTACGATTGACGCCGCGTGGATTTTAGGTCTGGAAAATAGCATCGGCTCCATTCGTGCGGGGAAAGCCGCTGATTTCGCCGTTCTTTCCCACGACCCCCTGTCCGTACCGATAAATCAATTGCGATCAATCAAGGTGGTCGGTACTGTCTTTGCGGGCATTGCACACCAAAATTAATTATTGAGGTTTTTATGAGCGCTTTATCGTCTTCATTCACTTTTGCTAACGGTACGACAATCGATAATCGCTACATGTTGGCCGCCTTGACGAACCTTCAAAGTGGCGCAGACGGCGTCTTAAGTGACGATGAATATCACTGGCTGACCCGACGAGCCCAAGGGGGCTTTGGTCTGACCATGACCTGTGCCACCTCGGTACAACATCGCGGCGTTGGCTTCCCGGGTCAATTAGGCGCCCACGACGATCAACATACGCAGGGTCTCCAGCGTTTAGCTCAAGGCATCAAGGCACAGGGCAGTCACGCGGTGGTTCAGCTTCATCATGGTGGTATGCGTGCGCTTGGCAGCTATTGCGACGACACACCCATGTGCCCGTCTGACGATGAGGCCACGGGATCAAAGGCGATGACGGTTGAGGAGGTTGAGGGGTTTATTGAGGACTGCATAGCGGCCGCTGTTCGCTGCCAAAAAGCGGGCTTTGACGGCGTGCAGCTCCACGGCGCACACGGCTATTTACTCGCGCAGTTCTTAAGCCCTGAGTTGAATCGCCGTGATGATGCCTACGGCGGCTCACCGGAGAAGCGTGCGAAGCCTCTTATGGATATTATTGCGGGTATTAACCAGTCCTGCGGTCGGGCCTTCAGTCTGGGCGTGCGCCTCTCACCGGAGCGTTTTGGCCAGCGGACAGAGGAAATTCGCGATTTAGCGGCAGATCTTTTGGTCGATCCACGCATTGACTACCTCGACATGTCGCTGTGGGATGTGTTCAAGGACGCAAGTGACGAGGCGTTTCAAGGCGCATCGCTGCTTAAAGTTTTCGCCGACCTACCGCGCAAGGGTGTGGCCCTGGGCGCTGCCGGTAAACTCTATTCGGCGCGTGACTGTGAGCGTGCGATTGAACACGGACTCGACTTTGTCATTATAGGTCGAGCAGCCGTTGTTCACGCTGACTTCCCGACACAAGCTTTGTCAAATCCAGCCTTTAAAATGTTGGATTTACCGGTGTCGCGCGACCACCTCGCAAGTCAAGGACTGAGCCCTACATTCATCGATTACATGGCGTCGTGGAAAGGCTTTGTCGCCGTGTAATTCTGGTCGTTATTGACTAACCAAAACGCGTATCTGCCACGAACGGATTAGACGCCCGTTCGCGCCCAAACGTTGAGTCTGGACCATGTCCGGGCAGGAACTGCACGTTGTCCCCAAGGGGAAAAAGCTTCTCTCTAATCGAATGAATTAACTGATCATGATTACCCATCGGGAAGTCAGTTCGACCGATAGAGCCCGCAAATATGACGTCACCAACCCACGCAAACTGCTGTTTTGTATCGTAGAAAACAACGTGGCCAGGCGTGTGTCCGGGGCAATGGATGACGGCGAGCTCAAGATTTCCGACGGTGACTGTCTCTCCATCAACTAACCACCGATCGGGCTCGAAAGCCTCCGCGGTTGGGAAGCCTGACATCTCACACCATTTCGGCAAATTATCAATCCAAAACCGATCCGCTTCCTCCGGTCCTTCGATCGGAACACCCCACTGCTTCCTCAGCACATCAGCCGCAGCGCAATGATCCATATGCCCGTGCGTCAACAAAATCTTCTCCACTTTTGCATCCATCTTCTCGATAGCAGCCTGAATCAGATCGATGTCGCCACCGGGATCAACGACCGCGGCTAACCCCGTCTCATTGCACTTAATGACGGAGCAATTTTGCTGATAGGGGGTCACGGGAACAACCGAAACGGACAGGCTCATGAGGCAGTCTCCGACGACTCACCCGTCGCGGTCTCGTCAAGGTCCGCATCAGGGTCGTTGAAGATCACTTCGTCCAGCTGGCCCTCGTGGTAGGCCACCACCGTCGAAACCGTAGCGTCGCCTGTGACATTCACGGCTGTTCGCACCATGTCCAGCAGTCGGTCAACACCCAATATAAGCGCAATCCCCTCTACTGGAAGCCCTGCTTGCGTGAGGACGAGTGAGAGCATAATGAGGCCTGCACTGGGCACTGCAGCGGTTCCAATCGACGCAAGAGTTGCGGTGAGCACCACCATCAGGAGCTGCGAGCTCGTCAGATCAATACCGTAAACCTGCGCAATAAAGACGGTCGCAACGCCCTGCATAATGGCAGTCCCATCCATATTGATGGTCGCCCCCAGGGGCACCGCAAATCCGGCAACGCTCTTATTAACACCCAGACGTTTTTCAACCGTTCGCAATGTTACGGGTAACGTCGCCCCTGACGAGGATGTCGAAAACGCGAAGGCCCACACTCGTCGCATTTTTTGTCGAAGCATGGACGGTGATAACGGCGTGAGTGTTCGCAGTACCAAACCGTAAACGACAAATCCGTGGAAAAGAAGGACGCCCAGCAAGGTAAAAAAGTACGCTGCAAGGTCAAAGATAGTCCCAAATCCCATGGTCGCAAACAGCTTAGTCAAGAGCGCAAAAACACCGTAGGGTGCCAGCTCTATCAGAACACCCACCATTTTCATGACGACGACTTCCATGTCCTGGAACCACGCGATTAAGCGCTCACCGGCAGCACCCGCGCGCGTCAGGGCAAACCCAACCAACAGTGCAAACACGATGACTTGTAGCATATTGCCCTCAGCCATCGCCGCAACCGGGTTCGTTGGGAAAATATTGATCAGCGTTTCTTTGATCGGCGGAGCCTCTTTTGGAACAAAGTCAGAGCTTGCCACCGCATTGACGCCCTCTCCGGGTCCGACCGCCAAGGCAATCGCCAAGCCTAAGGTCACCGCGATACAGGTTGTCACCAAATAAAGTCCCAGTGTCTTACCCGCGATAGGGCCCATACGACTGCTGGCCCCCAGGGCAGCCATGCCACAAATGAGCGACACTAAGACGAGCGGTACGACCAAAAGCTTCAACGACGCAATAAATATGCGGCCAAGCACATCAAACAGGCCCATGACCAGTCCGTTGTAGAGAACACCATAGAGTCCACTCTCGGGGCTCAAGGACGCCAGTGTGATTTCAAGCACCGACCCCAGACCGATTCCCAAGACCATGGCCAATAAAATTCGATTGGTTAATGACATTTTTACTCCTCGCAGGGTTCGGGCCGCCACTCACTGACAGAAACGTCAGCACAGGCATTACAAGCCGAAGGGTACGTCCTTATTAAGCCTGACGCCATGACGGCACAGACGGGCTTGTACTCCATGGTGCAAATCCGCGGACGCGGCGTTTCACAGGTATTCGTTTGAGTTGTCACCCCTGTCGCACCCGATTGAGCGCTGGGCTTGGTGGTGAGCAGGTCGATCGGCGACGCACATCCAGACAACAATACGATGAGGCCAACCCCTAGGCCGAGCCGTGCAATTCTCCTCACAACAGAGGTCATTTCAGTCTTCATTCGTGTCAGTCTCTTCTCATCGACTTAAAAATGCTGGGATGGTTTAGATTCATAAAGGCCATCCATCATCAATTGACTCGGCGCCTACGACGCTAACAGTGCATCACGCCGAGCTGTCAGTGCACGTTGCCGCTCGCTAATCGTCACCGAACTCGACGCCTTGGCCAGGCGGTCGTTTACCCGACGCATTCGTGTGAGCGTCTGAGGTGTCGGCGTCCTCATTTTTTTAACGATGGACTCCATGTCGCTCATCTTACCCCAGCAATTCAATACAACATCACACCCAGCTGCTTGCGACTGGGCCGCCAAATCACCGATGTCACCCGAAAGAGCCTTCATGTCTAGGTCGTCTGTCATGAGCAAGCCGTCGAACCCAACGGTCCTGCGAATCACGCGACCGATGACGTCCTCGGACAGCGTCGCACAGTGCTGAGAATCCCATGCCTCGTAAATGACATGGGCCGTCATCGCCATACTGGCGTCATTGAGCGCCTTAAACGGCGCCAAATCTCGCTCAAGCTCCGTTTGGTCAGCAACGACGCGGGGCAGTTCCAGGTGCGAGTCAACAACAGAACGACCATGACCGGGAATATGCTTAATGACTCCCTCGACACCGCCGGCGCTTAATCCTGCCAAGCAAGCACGCCCAAGCGCGGCCACCGAGGACGAATCCTGAGAAAACGCGCGATCGCCAATGACATCGTGGGCGTTCATCACGGGGACATCCAGCACGGGCGCGCAGGCCACGGATAGACCCACCTCGGCCAAATCAAGCGCAAGCGCCTCGTAATTCAGAGTGCAAGCCTCCAAACCCCAGTCTCGGTTGCGGCGGTAGAGCGCCTCAAACGTGGCGGCGGGTGGATAGGCCGCCCATTGGGGTGCTTGCATGCGAGCCACTCGCCCGCCCTCTTGGTCGATCAGTACAGGGAGTTGATCGTTACCCGTTAGCGCACGCAGTTCACCGGTTAATCGTTGTAACTGCTGACGATCGGCAATATTTCGGCCAAATAAAATAAAGCCAAACGGACGAGTTTCTTTGAAAAAATCGCGCTCTATACGGGTTAAGGACAGGCCCTCTAGGCCGAAAATCACAGGTGTCATGACTGTTGTTCCACCACGTTTTTGGGCGTGCACAGACGCACAAGCGCTGCGTTTGTAGGAGAATCAACCAACGAACGCCACGCAACACTGTCAAACCTCAACCACAGCCAAGCCGCGGTGGGAAGACGACTGAGCATCAACTGGGGATAGAGTAATCGGGCAAGCGCCGACAGGGCTGGGTTGTGGCCAATAACCGCCATATTATCTAAACGGTCATCCGCCTCTGACAGCCAAGCGATAAGGTCATGAGCGTCGAATGTGTACAGCCGGTCATCGGTTGTCGACACTGTTCCCTCAAGTGCGGTCCAGCCGCTCACAAGGCCTTGAAATGTCTGTTGCGCGCGAACGGCGCTGCTTACAAATACGGCGGGGGTGTCTTTTAAGTACACCGACATTGCTGTCCCCATGAGCACGCTTGCCTGCTGACCGCGCGCATTGAGTGGTCGCTGATGGTCACCCAGTGACGGGTCATCCCACGAAGACTTTGCATGACGAATCAAATGAAGCTGCTTCACTGCATCCGGACTCTCAGTTGCGCTGCCTACTCAGACAACAGTAAATAAATGCACCTTCTTTTTGCCCAGCCGGGTGATGAAGTACTGCCCGTGCATCGCACTGTCGATTGCAAAGCATTTTTGCGGATTAGCATTATCGTCCACTGAAACCGGCTTCCCATTAATCACCACCGCCGATCTCCCCAGTGCATCCTTGACCTGCTTGCCTGAGGTAACCATGCCGGCATCAGTTAAAAGTTGCGTTAGCGTTGCCGGTAATTCTGCTCTGGCGACAGTGCTACTGGGCAGTCCATCCAGACTCAACTGGGCTAAATCAGACTCAGACAATGCGCCCTCTTCACCGTTAAACATTGCCTGAGTAATCCGCTCTGCCGCCTCAAGCCCGACGTCGGTATGCACTAAGCGCGTGACCTCTTGTGCGAGCACCATTTGTGCTTGAGGTCGACCCTCACGCTCAGCATCTTCCTGCTCTAAGGCGTCAATATCGCTGACCGACAGGAACGTGAAGTACTTCAAGAAGGTGTACACGTCAGCATCAGCAGTGCTCAGCCAGAATTGGTAAAACGCATAAGGTGAGGTCTTTTTAGCGTCCAGCCAAATGGTGCCTGACTCAGTCTTACCAAACTTCGTCCCATCGGCTTTAGTCACCAAGGGCATTGTCAGACCTTGAACTTGCGCACTGTTCATTCTGCGCGTTAAGTCCACCCCACCCGTAATATTTCCCCACTGGTCAGAGCCGCCAATTTGAAGCTCACATCCGTAGCGCTTGTTCAGCTCGGCAAAATCAAATGACTGCAAAATCATGTACGTAAATTCAGTGAAACTAATGCCAGCGCCCTCTCGCTCAATACGTTGTTTGACCGACTCCTTCGCAATCATGTTGTTCACCGAAAAGTGCTTACCGACGTCTCTCAAAAACGTCAGTACGTCGACGTTTGCCGTCCAATCAAGGTTATTGGCCATGACGGCAGAGGCGTCACCCTCAAACGATAAAAACTGAGACATTTGTGTTCTTAGCCGACTCACCCACTCCGACACCACGTCAGGTGTATTCAAGGCGCGCTCCTGGGCCTTAAAGCTGGGGTCGCCAATCAAACCCGTCGCGCCACCTACCAGTGCAATGGGCGTATGGCCCGCCAGCTGAAAGCGTCTTAGCATCAGCAAAGGAACGAGCGAGCCAATGTGCAAACTGTCGGCGGTGGGGTCAAACCCGCAATATAAGATCCTAGGCTTGTCAGACAGCCACGCCTCAAACTGCTCGTCGCCCGTGGTCTGAAAGACCAAGCCTCGCGCTTTCAGATCCTGAAAAAAAGCCATTACTTACCCTTTTTTATTTAAGTGACTGTGACATGCCGCGCTCAACTGCCGTCAAGCCCCTCTCCAACACTCACATTGCGTCTAACCATTCGTGAAGCGGCTATTGTCGGTTATGATGCAGGGCAATGAACAGCCCCACAACAGGGGCGGGGTATGGAATGGCCTTGCAACGCAAACCGAAAGGCGCCACGCGCCTAGAAAATAGCGCCGGATTATCGATTGATAAAACCCGCCTTCTTTGGGGCGCGCTCAGTCTACTAATCTTAGTACTGCTATCACAGCTTTTCGTTGGATCGCCCAGCAAAGTCGTCGACGACTCTCAGTCCGTTTTTCCCGATCCATTGCTCACAGCCACGACTCAAATCTCGTGGGATGCTGTGACAGAAGGACAAATTCAAGCACCGGACAAGGCGCCGCTGCAATGGAATGACGTTACGGTGAGACGCGGCGACAATCTGAGCCTCATCTTCAATCGCGCAGGGTTTTCCGATCGAGACGTCTTTGAAGTCACGTCTAACGACAGTAAAAGAGCACTGAGAAAAATTTTTCCCGGACAGCTCATCGGCTTTGCCGCCAATGAAGAAAACCAACTGGTTGCCGTGAGGCATATCGAGTCGAGCCTCAAACAGACTGTTTACTCGAAAATCGATGATGAATTCCTCTCAGAAGTCATCGTTCGTGCGCCTCAAGTACGAGAACGTACGGTAGCGCTCACCATCGAAAGCTCACTCTTCCTTGCCGGTGATCGAGCGGACCTCTCAGCCAATATCATCATGGAGCTCGCCTCGATCTTGGGCGGCGTAATCGACTTCGCGCTCGATCCTCGCAAAGGCGATGACATCATTATTTTATTTGAAGAACACTTTCTCGATGGCGAGAAAATTTCAGACGGTAATATTCTTGCCGCCTCATACACGACCTCACGACGCGCGGTCGACGCCTATCGATACACCGACAGCCAGAACGTAACGGGGTATTACGACGGTGAAGGGGTCAGTATGCGAAAAGCATTTCTCAAAGCGCCTCTGGATTTTACGCGCGTCAGTTCGAGCTTTAACCCGAATCGACTCCACCCCATATACAAAACGAAGCGACCGCATCGGGGTACCGACTATGCCGCGCCGAGGGGCACGCCCGTTTATGCCGCCGGTGACGGCAGAGTCGTAGAGGCAGGATACAATCGATCCAACGGTAATTACCTTTTTATTCAGCACGGGGAAGGCTTTAAAACCCACTACCTTCATTTGAATAAAAAGCGCGTCGCCCGCGGTGATCGCGTAAAGCAGGGTCAAGTGATTGGCACCGTCGGTTCAACGGGCGCAGCAACAGGTCCACACTTGCACTACGAGTTCTTGGTCAATGGTGTTCACCGCAATCCAAGGACCGTGCACAAGATATTACCCAAAGCAAAGTCCCTGCCCGAATCCGAGATTGCACTGTTTAAAGACGCCATCCGCCAACCCGTCCAGCGGCTGGCATCCATGAAAAGTCGCGGCACCATGATGGGGGCCGAGTGACCCAGCAGCGGCTCTTTATTGGACTGATGTCAGGCACGAGCGGTGACGCGATTGATGCCGCCCTTGTCCGCTTTGACACAGCGGGCCGACCGCGCCTCATGACAAGCCACCAAGTTGCGCTTCCCCCATCCATACAGTCGCGTATTTTTGACCTCCAATCAGGACTCGAAACCCATATCGAACGCGTGTGTGAGCTCGACATCGACATGGCAGACCTTTATACGAAAGCTGTGAACGAGCTGTTGACACGCTCTGGGACGGACAAGGCCTCGATTGAGGCCGTAGGAAATCACGGACAAACTCTGCTTCATTATCCCAATCTAACGCGCGCATTCACCTTGCAAGTGGGTGACAACCACCGATTGGCTGAGCGGACCGGCATTGCTGTCGTTGGTGATTTCAGACGTCGCGATGTTGCCGCGGGCGGGCAAGGCGCGCCGCTGGTGCCGGCGTTTCATAAAACACTCGTGGACAGCACTGAATCTGCGGTCTTTTTGAACATTGGCGGGATCGCAAATATCAGCGTTATTGCCGCGGCGGGTGTTACAGGGTTCGATACAGGTCCGGGTAATACGCTCATAGATGCCTGGATCCGCCGGCACAAAAATAAGGCCTTTGACCAAGGCGGCGCGTGGGCGGCAGAGGGGCAAGTACTCGAGCCATTGATCAGTGAAATGTTAGCCGACCCGTATTTCTCACAAGGGGCGCCTAAAAGTACAGGTCAAGACTACTTTAACCTCACTTGGTTGGAGCGGTTTGAACTCAAGTCCTATCGTGCGGAAGACGTACAGCGCTCACTTTTAGAACTAACTGCGCGATCGATCGCAGCCGAAATCAACACGACAGGCTGCCGCACGGTTTACCTCTCGGGTGGCGGCTATCACAACAGCCTCTTAGTGCAGCGACTCGTAGACTTAATACCGCAAGCACACCTGCACTCGACCGACAAACTCGGTGTCGATCCCGATTTTATGGAGGCTATGGCTTTTGCGTGGCTCGCTAAGCAATGTGTGGACGGCAAATGCAGCGGTGTGCCCGAGGTGACAGGTGCGGTATCTCCAAGAATCTTGGGGATTGTCTTTCCAAAGCACTAGCCGCAATTTTTACGCGCCAGCAGGGCCTGGACTAAATTGAGAATGATGCCCCACAACCACAGGTCGTGGTCGCGTTGGGGTTATTAACGACGAATTTTGCACCCTCTAGCCCTTCGACGTAGTCAATCTCTGACCCCATAAGGTATTGGTAACTCATGGAATCGATGAGCGCAGCCACGCCCTCTCGCTCAATAACCCAGTCGTCTTCCGCCGTTTTTTCGTCAAAGGTAAAGCCGTACTGAAAACCTGAGCAGCCACCACCCGTGATGTAAACGCGGAATCGCAGAGACGGGTTGTCCTCCTCCGCAATTAAAAATTGCAGCTTGCCAACGGCACTGTCCGACAAACTAATTTCAGTGGGATCAAACCCTGCCACTACGGTCATAGAAATCTCCCGCCTTACACCTTGTCGGCGACTGAAGACGCCGTCACTGCTGTGATTGACTCGACCTTAGCCGATGCAGTCGAATGCTTGAGGTTGCCGTCAATTTTACTGCCCATCGACATTTCAATGAGGTTGTAATACACATCGCCCGTAACCATCGCACCCTTCGTCAGCTCAAGATTTTCTGAGCTGTAGATATTGCCCTTCACCGAGCCACTGATCGATGTCGACGGCACACGAATCTCGCCCTCTACTGAGCCGCCTGCAACGACTCGCAACAACGCGGACGCACCGGACTCAGCACTGATCGAACCAATGACGCGTCCTTCAATATCCAGGTTGCCCGAGAAAGTGATGTCGCCAGAGACCGTTGTTCCCGCCGAGATTAAGGTCGTGCTTCCCTTGGCAGCTGCGGGCATCTGTGTTTGCTTGTTTCTCATGACATCACTCCTTATTTATCGCGTACTGTAGACAATCGAGCCGCTCCAGTCGAAATTCTGTTCGTATTGCCGCTTACGCGGGGACACCAATTCTATGTCAAAGCGAACCGCGGCGGGAGAAATGTTGGCTGGAATCGTCAAAGTGCCCGATATACGTTGAAAATACTTGAACGCCAGATCGTGGTTACCCGCATCTGAGTCTTCAAGCAGCACGCTATTTTCGTCAGCATCGACAATCTGGATCCGCAGCTGGCCGCGATAAAATTGACTTCCCGGGGCCAGGCGTTGGACCACTGCCCGGTATTCCAATTGTCTTAATTCCGGATCCCAGTTGAGATCGGGCGGGCGAATTTTCACCGCGCTCACGTCTTCGGTCGACGACATAATGTCTCTGTAGAAAACGAGCTCTCGCTCTAGCGCATCAACACTGCGTGCTGACACGGACAGCTCGGTCCGCAAGCGACTTAGCGTTTCTTTGTCGACGGCCACCCGCGTCTTTAGCTTTGAAATCGTCTCCTTTAGACCGGCCTCGTCCAAGACTAACGGCACGCGATCATCAAATCCGTGTTGGTAGCCTAAAAAATAAACGCCAACAGCAAACACAAGCACTGCGGATGCCGCGGCAATGCGGATCCGGCGCTGCCGAGGAACATTGACACGCGTCACAACCGTTTTGTAATCGTCGGCAGCCATTTTAAATTAGGGGTGACTGGACGGCATATTGAGTCCCGTACACTCGTCGAGACTCAGCATTAAGTTCATGGCCTGAATGGCCTGCCCCGCAGCCCCTTTCACCAGATTATCGATCGCAACAGTAACCACCACTTTATCTCCGGGAGGACGCGTCACGTCGATCTCACATCGATTGGTTCCGTTGACGTGGCGGGTCTCAGGTTCGTAGTCGCCCTCTGTCAAGGTAATAAAAGGTTCGCAAGCGTAGCGGTCTTTAAAAACGGCACGCAAATTAGTGCTTTGATCCGTAAGGGTCGCAATCAATGTCGCATGAATACCCCGAACCATGGGCGCCAAGTGCGGCACAAAGGTCAGCGCGACAGGATCATCGGTCATGCGCGCAAGGCCCTGCTCCATCTCTGGTAAATGTCGATGTCCACTGACGCCATAAGACTTCATTGTCTCCGCAGACTCGGTCAACAGTAGATTCACTTTGGCGCTACGGCCGGCGCCACTGGTTCCCGATGCACACGACGCGATCAAACTCCCTGCATCAACCAGGCCCGCCTCTAATAACGGCAAAAAGCCCAGCTGCACAGCCGTTGGATAGCACCCTGGACACGCGACAAGCTGCGCATGCCGAATCGCCTCGCGATTCACCTCAGGCAGTCCATAAACGGCCGCAGTCACAAGCTCGGGTGCCACGTGATTGACGCCATACCAGGATTCCCAGACACGGGTGTCCGTGAGCCGAAAGTCAGCCGAGAGGTCGATGACTCTTTTCCCGCGGGTAACAAGCCCCGGTACGCTGTTCATCGCGACCGCATGTGGCGTTGCAAAAAACACAAGGTCACAATCTTCAAAATCGACCTCAGCCGGATCCTCGAACGATAAATCGATGAAGCCTTTTAAGTGCGGAAACAGCCGGTCAACGCGCACGCCTGCCTCCGCTCGCGAGGTCAACCGCGTAATCGCTACAGCTGGGTGGCCCAGTAGCAATCGAATCAATTCTACCCCGGCGTAGCCGGTGGCACCCACAATGCCAACATTAATCATTTCAGGCCTAAGATCTGATATTGTGCGCGTAGTTTACTTACTGTTCAGTTTGAAACCAGTATGGAGTCACCAATGCTTTGGATTCAGGGTCTCCACGTCATTTTCGTTGTGACATGGTTTGCCGGTCTTTTTTACCTCCCGCGTATTTTCGTCTACTACGCACAGGCGGAGGACGACACCACGCGGATGACGTTGGCTATAATGGCCCGCAAACTCTATAAATTCGTCACACCACTGATGATGCTTGCCATTATCCTCGGGCTTTGGCGGCTCAGCTACGCACTGGACTACTACCTCACCAGCCTCTGGATGCAACTCAAACTCGCTGGCGTTGTATTTTTGCTGATATACCATGTGCAATGCGGGCGATACGTGAAGCTCATTAACAGCGGCGACGATCATAGAAGTCACGTGTTTTATCGCTTTTTTAACGAAATACCGGTGTTGTTTCTGTTTGCGATTGTACTGTTGGTTTACGTGCGACCGGGCTAACACCGAGAAAATTTACTGAAAAACGACATGAAGTTGGGGGACGCTGGTCAATGACCAAATCAGAAGCACTGTTCGAACGGGCACAAACGCATATTCCAGGCGGTGTTAATTCGCCTGTCCGAGCCTTCAAAGCCGTGGGGGGCACGCCGCGATTTATGGAGCGTGCTGACGGCGCTTACATTTTTGACGTCGACGGGAAGAGATACATCGACTACGTGTTGTCTTGGGGCCCTATGATCATGGGTCATAACCACCCGAAGGTTCGTGACGCGGTAATCAGCACAGCTCAAGACGGTCTAAGCTTTGGCTGCCCAACCGAAATCGAGATCGAACTCGCCGAGCGACTCTGCAGTCTCGTTCCGAGTCTTGAGCAAGTTCGCATGACCAGCTCCGGCACAGAAGCCACTATGAGCGCAATCCGGCTCGCTCGAGGTGCCACGAGCAGGGACAAAATCATTAAGTTCGAAGGGTGCTACCACGGCCACTCAGATTCCTTACTGATTAAAGCGGGTTCCGGCGCACTGACCTTTGGCGTACCCAGCTCGCCAGGCGTACCCGAGGTCTTAGCGCAACACACAATCACACTGCCATTTAACGACCTAGACGCGCTGAAAAAAGCGTTTGAAGCACACAGCCAAGACATTGCCTGCGTCATTACCGAGCCGGTTACAGGCAACATGAACTGCATCTTGCCCGAACCTGGCTATCTTGAGGGCATGCGTGAGCTCTGTACCCAGTACGGTGCGATTCTCATCTTCGATGAAGTGATGACAGGCTTTCGTTTTGGCACACACTGCGCACAGGGGCACTTGGGTATAGACCCTGATCTCACCTGTTTGGGCAAAGTCATCGGCGGCGGGATGCCCGTTGGCGCGTTCGGTGGCAAAAAAGAAATTATGGCGCATATTTCGCCGCTGGGTCCTGTGTATCAAGCGGGAACGCTGTCAGGAAACCCTGTTGCAATGGCGTCGGGGCTCGCGACTCTAGACATTATTTCTCAGCCTGGCTTCTACGACGCGGTTTTCCGCCATACGACGCAACTGTGTGAAGGTATGCAACTTGCTGCCGATGAGGCGGGCATCCCCTTTACCACTAACCACCTCGGAAGCATGTTTGGCTTCTTTTTCACCAAGGAAAAGAAGGTCACCCAGTACCCTCAAGTCATTGGTGCCAATGTTGCGCGGTTTAATCAATTTTTCCATCTGATGCTTCAAGAAGGTGTTTATCTTGCACCGGCTTCCTTTGAGGCTGGCTTTATGTCGTCCGCCCACACTGACGAAGACATCGCGAACACAGTGGATGCAGCCCGGCGCGCATTCCGCACCTTAAACCAGGGAGCATGACCCATGAGCACACCGAGAGGCCCCTTCCCGTTAACTCGAATGCGCCGCCTCCGCGCATCGCAATTTGCGCGTGAACTGACGGCAGAGTCCGCCCTTGCAGCCAACGATTTTATCTACCCGATGTTTGTGCTTGAGGGTGAAGCACAACGAGAGGCGGTTCCATCGATGCCCGGCGTCGAACGATTGAGTATCGATTTGCTGATCGAGCGCGCACGCGAAGCCTTTGAGTTAGGCATTGTAGCCATCGCCTTATTCCCAGTCGTCGACGCTTCTAAAAAGTCGCTCGATGCGAGCGAAGCTTTTTCACCTGATGGCCTGGTACAGAGAACAGTCAAAGCACTTAAGGCTGCCCTGCCAGACCTCGGGGTTATCACTGACGTGGCGCTCGACCCGTATACCACACATGGGCAAGACGGCATTATTAATGACGATGGCTACGTGCTTAACGACATCACAAAAGACGCACTAGTCCAGCAAGCCGTCAGCCATGCGCGCGCGGGGGCCGATGTTGTTGCACCCTCCGACATGATGGACGGTCGTATTGGCGCGATCCGCGAGGCCCTCGAGGCCGAGGGACACGTCAATACTCTCATTTTGTCTTATGCCGCAAAATACGCGTCTGCTTACTACGGTCCATTTCGTGATGCCGTTGGGTCAGCGTCAAACCTTAAGGGCGGCGACAAAAAAACCTATCAGATGGATCCCGCGAACAGCGACGAGGCCATACACGAGGTCGCCCTGGACCTCGGTGAAGGCGCGGATATGGTCATGATAAAGCCAGGAATGCCCTACCTTGATATTGTGCGACGCGTCAAAACCGAGCTTCAAGTGCCAACCTTTGCCTACCAAGTGTCGGGCGAATACGCCATGCATCAAGCCGCCTTCGCTAACGGTTGGCTGTCTCGTGATGCAGTCATACTCGAGAGCCTACTCTCGTTTAAGCGCGCGGGCGCCGACGGGATACTGACGTACTTTGCTATTGATGCTGCGAGGCTTCTTTTAAAGCAATGATCGGTGCGGCTATGACCCGACAGCTAATGCCGATTGACAGTCAGATCAGGAAACTGTTTATCGCCCTTGTAATGTCGGTTTCGAGCCCACTATCAAGTGCCTGTGAGTGTCTTTGGCAAGGCAGTTTTTCAGAGGTTGCACCCACGACGGACCTCGTCGTACTGGGTACAGTCGGACGCGTAAAGGGAAACGCAATCGACATTGATGTTGATGTCACACTCACCGGCCCCGACTGGGCCACGGCGCCTCGTGTTTGGCTTAAGACCGGTGATTATTGCCGTCCCGACGTGGCCGAATTTGCAAAAGGTCAGCGGTTTATTTTCGCCCTACGAAGACTCACTGAGGTTCCCGTCGACGGGTTTAATCCATCAACACCTAACCTGAGTTACGGCCGAGTGGGCGACTATGCATTGTCAAACTGCGGAGGCTATTGGCTGAAAGTCGAGGGGCTTCGCGCCTCGGGCAACCTCGTTCCAGGCATGCCACGTTATGCTCAGAGCCCAAAGATGACTCCGGTGCTGATTGGCCATATCACTGCCTACCTCAAAGGATGGGCAAGCCTAGATTCATTGATTGAAGCCACAAAAGAAGACCCAGAACTCGAAGCGTTAAAAAAAGACTCACGCAGTTTTTTGCGTGGATTCTCGCCCGATGAGGACAGCGAGCGCTAGACAGCTAGGCCCGTGTGACGTGCGTGGCTCGATTCTGACGCCGACCAACAAGGTCTAACAATTCGTCAATCATCATCAACGACAGCCCCCATATCAGCCGCTGGTCAAAAGTAAAGGCGTCAGACTCAAGCGTCTCACCGCGCCATTCCCATTGATGACGCGCTCGATTGACGTCATCCATTAAAAAATGAATGGGGATCCAGACTGTATCGTCAACCTCATGGTTCAGTGCGAGCCCCGGATAATCGTTGATAACAAAGACAAACGGCGCCACCAGCATCTCAGGTCGGTCAGCACGCCACCCCGTATTGACATCAGACAGCTGGCAAATGAGCTCACCGTACGCGTCTAAATCGAGACCCACTTCCTCCCACGTTTCACGCTTTGCGCAGCCCAAATCGCTGGCATCGCCGGGGTCTTTTCGTCCACCAGGAAATCCCATGTGGCCCGACCAGGGGTCGCCCTCTTTCACCGCGCGCTGAATCATTAGCATCTCAGGACCCGAAGACCCATCCCGCAACCCAATGGCCACCGCAGCGCGTTTGGACACAACGGAAACGGCCGGCGGCGAGACCTTGCCGAGCACCTCGATCATCTGTTGAAAACTTAGGAACACTGAACACCTCTTGTGTGTCTCAAGTTTACATAAATCTCATTGAATCTGTCTGATTACAATCAAGACAAGTTAATGAACCTGACAAGGGAGCGTGCGATACTAGAGAGCTACTGTGACTACATTTACTTGGAAAATTTGTGTCAGAAAAATTCGTTTACGCCATAGGCGCCGCCTTAGTCGATACTGAAGTGACTGTTTCAGACCAGGATCTAGACCAATTGGGCATTGAAAAAGGCACGATGACGCTGGTCGACGAAAATCGTCAGCGAGAGATCAAACGTCATCTAGCCGCAAGTCTTAGTCAGGCACACCATGCCTGTGGTGGCAGTGCCGGTAACAGCGTGATTGCAGCCTCGCAATTTGGAGCCCCGACGTACATGAGTTGCTTGGTTGCCGACGATGAAGATGGCAATGTTTATATTGCAGATCTCGACGCCTGTGGCGTGGCGCATGGCTTCCTTGGTGAGCGCCGATCAGGCACCACAGGAAAATGCTTAGTGCTTATCACGCCCGACGCTGAGCGCAGTATGAACACCTTTTTGGGCGTATCGGAGACGCTGTCGGTCTCAGAGGTTAATGATCTTGCGATTGCAAATGCTCAATGGGTTTATCTTGAGGGCTATCTTGTCACCTCACCAACAGGCCACCAAGCGGCACTGAAAACGAAACAAGTCGCGCAAGCGAACGGCAGAAAGGTCGCTGTTAGCTTTTCCGACCCAGGAATGGTGACGTTTTTCAGAGACAACATGAACGCCATTCTTGCGGACGGCGTCGACTTTATTTTCTGCAATGAAATTGAAGCGCTCGAGTGGGCTGAAACGGATAATTTGCAAACCGCTGTCGAGAAACTGAAGACGGTCAGTCAGCGCTTTGTCGTTACCCGAGGCGCCGAGGGTGCCCTTTTGTATGACGGGACCCAGCAACACCACGTGCCCGCTCAACCGGTTAATGCCGTCAATACCAACGGCGCAGGTGACATGTTTGCGGGCGCTTTCTTTTATGCCTTATGGGCAGGAACCGATATGCTTGAGGCTTGTGAGTTTGCATCTAAAGCTGCCGGCGCTGTGGTGTGCCAAGCCGGTCCGCGATTGAGTCTTGAGACCAGCCATGCGCTCAGAGATGCCCATTTTGAAGCCCAGCGTTTGAACACTAGGAGCACGGTATGAGTAAGCGTGAACTAAAGCCCGAGGTTAAAACTGATCCTCTTTACCAACTATTGCGGCATGAAGATGTCGACAGTTTTAACAAGCAGCGCGATAAAATGGACAATTTACAGTTGTCGGGCGGCGACTACCGAGGCCGTGATCTGCGAAAAATGAACGCGAGAGGATTGGATTTCTCAAACGCGTATTTCCGGAATTGCGATTTGTCGGGTATTGATTTTAGAGAGACTAACCTTGAGGGGGCGAGCCTACTCGACGCGAAGGTCTCGGGAGTCTACTTTCCGGACGAACTCAATCCGGACGAGATACGGCTCTCACTCGACTATGGTACGAGACTCCGCTATCACAGATAAGGAAAGTGGATGAAACGCTCAAGATCAACAATCGTTAGTCGACTGCTTCTTGTCATGCTTGCGTGGTTACCCTTGGCGGCGCTGGGGCAAAACGCGCTGTCCGCCTACACGCAACAGCAGACACAATTTCTTCCGGTCGATGACGCCTACCGCCTAGACATGGTGGCTGATGGTGATCAGCAGGTGCTTCTGCAGTGGGTCATTGCACCGGAGTACTACCTGTACCGTCACGCGTTCAAGGCACGTGCGCGCTCCATGCAAGGACCGATTGATACGCAGCTGGCGATTGCACCAGGACTTGCAAAGACGGATGAGTTTTTTGGTGATGTCGAGGTGTACTACGGTGCACTCGATGCTAGCCTCAATCTGGCCGAACGCGCCGAACTGATTGAGCTCAAGATCACCTATCAGGGGTGTGCCGATGCCGGGCTTTGCTACCCACCGGAGACCAAATCGTTTCTCTGGCACATGGACTCGGGAGACATTCGTCCAGGCACCCTTGAACCGCTTACCAGCGGCTCAACGCCAGACACAAACTCGAACGAGACTGAACCCAGCCTAATAGCCGCCATCGTCTTTGCGTTTTTAGGCGGGGTGATCCTCAATATTATGCCCTGCGTGTTCCCAATTCTTTCCCTCAAAGCGCTGAGCTTCACACGCGGGAGTGCGCAAACGCATCGCCGAGCAAGCCTCGTGTACGCCGCCGGAGTGGTCATAAGCTTCGTTGCGATTGCGAGCGTTTTAGTCGCCATACAACAAACGGGAAAGCTCATAGGATGGGGCTTTCAGTTACAAAATACGGGATTTGTGATTGCGCTTGCCTACCTCTTTACGGTGATGGGATTGAGTCTTAACGGCCTTATTCACTTCGGTACATCGATGATGAATATGGGACAGTCGCTTACCGAGCGTGAGGGTGACGCGGGTAGTTTTTTTACAGGTGTTCTCGCCGTGGTTGTTGCCAGCCCCTGTACAGCGCCATTCATGGGCAGCGCACTGGGCTATGCTTTGACGCAGCCAATCGCGATTACATTGCTTGTTTTCGCAGCCCTCGGCGCCGGCATGGCTTTCCCTATGGTACTGCTGAGCTACAGTAACGCCATGGTCAAGTTGCTGCCCAAGCCTGGCGCCTGGATGGATACAGCAAAGAACATCCTGGCGTTTCCGCTCTATCTCACCGCCGTTTGGCTTCTTTGGGTAGCCGGCAATCAAAGCGGCGTTAACACGATGGCAATGGCACTCGCGGGACTGGTATTAGTCGCTCTTGCGGCCTACCTGTACGGCCAGAGTCTCATTAGAAAAGTCGCCGCTGTTTTTCTGCTCCTCGGCGCAATAGTATTGGCCGTCCCTGCAACAAACACATCGGACCAAACCACCTCGTCGCGCGCGCTTGCTGACGGGCAAATTGCCTGGTCCGCGGCTGCTCTGGACGACCACGTAAACCGTGGTGACCCTATTTTCGTGGATGTGACTGCAGACTGGTGCATCACGTGCCTTGCTAACGAGGCGGCTGTGCTGTTCACGACCGAAGTAGAGCAGGCATTTATCAGTGCCGATATCCCTTACATGATTGCAGACTGGACAGACTACGATGCTGATATTGGGGCCTTTGTGAAATCACACGGAAGAAGCGGCATCCCTCTTTACGTCATGTATCCTCGGGGAAAAGGCAGCGAACCGATTATTCTGCCCCAGCTGTTAACTCGAGATATCGTGCTAAGCGCCATTGAAAATGCGCGATGAGCACCCCATTTTTTTACGTGTAGACACGAAGCAATACACGAGGCGTACGATGCACAAGCAAACCCTATTTCTTTTAACGTCGGTTTTGGCGCTAAGCCCCCAAACATGGGCGGCCGATCTGTCGGTTTCTGATGCGTGGGTACGTGCAACACCTCCTGGAAAAATGATGACCGCGGCCTACGCCACACTGCAAAATATGAGCAACGAAACCTTGGTCATTACGGGTGTCACAAGCGACGTTACCGCACACACGTCAGTTCACGAAACGCGCATTGAGAGAGATCGCGCAACAATGCGGCCGGTACCACAGCTGACGCTTAACGCCGGTGAGCGTACTCATCTCACGCCGGGCGGCACGCATATTATGTTGATGAAGCTCAGTGAGCCTCTCACCGACGCACAAAGCATCGACATCTGCTTTACGCTGGAGAACAATGCGCCGGTGTGCAATGAATTCTCTGTCACCAAACATCGCGCGTCGATGAAACACCATTAAGGTGGCCACTGTCGCAAGAGGAATCGGTATTAAATGACACTTAGAGCTCGTTTTTCACAGGCGTTAGCAAGCATTCGCGGATTTCTTCCCGAAGGTGATTCACTGAGTCTGTTGCGCAGCAAGGGTGGGCGGCGAATGGTCACAGGGGTCTTCGCCGCTTACGCGCTCGTGGTAATAGGCCTTGGCGTGTACTGGAGCTGGCCGCCAGCCGCTTTCGATGTGGTTGAAAATCGAGCCGACTACCTCCAGTCTTCCCAATCACTCGTCACAGGCTCCGCCACTACATCGGCTCTTTTAGAGGTAACGCGTCTTTTACTTGAAAAAAAGGGGGGATACATCAGTAATGATGTTGTGCCACCAGGGGCTTTTTTAGACAACATGCCCAGCTGGGAATATGGTGCTTTGATTCAGTCTCGCGACTTGGCGCGAGCCCTACGCGAAGTATTAAGTCGCTCGCAGTCCCAGTCCCAAGAAGATGTCGACCTGACGTTGGCAGAGCCACGAATCAACTTCCAGAACTCCAGTTGGGTACTCCCGTCTACTGAATCACAATATCGCGACGCACGCCGGTACTTGGAGGCCTACCTCAATCGACTGCCAAAACAAGGTGAAGATGGTGCTCAGTTCTATGCGCGTGCCGACAACCTGAGTTTTTGGTTGGGCATGGTTGAAAAGCGTCTTGGCAGTTTGTCTCAAAGACTGTCCGCCAGCGTGGGACAGCGTCGCGCTAATACTGACTTAGCGGGTGATACAGCGGCGACCCAGTCAACGCGTGAAACGAGCGAATTTATTGTAAAAACACCTTGGCATGAAGTGGATAATGTCTACTTCGAATCACGAGGTGCAGCTTTTGCACTGATCCACTACTTGAAAGCGGCTGAGGTCGATTTTGCTGAGGTTCTCGCACAAAAAAATGCGGCTGTCAGCCTCCGTCAGATTATTCGTGAGCTCGAAACGACCCAACAAACGGTCTGGAGTCCAGTCATTCTCAACGGGTCAGGTTTCGGAATTTGGGCCAATCACTCCTTGGTCATGGCGAGTTATCTTTCGCGCGCGAACGCCGCACTGATCGACCTCAGAGAACTATTGGCACAGGGTTAGGCCGGCTTTACACCCGAGAGCAGGACCCAACCGTCGCGCCGATCGGCGACGTCCAAGCCCACATGCTCGTAGTGCTCGATCAACTTAGCAGCCTGTTCCTCCAATACCCCTGTCAGCAGCAGTCGCCCACCTGGAGCCGTCAGTTCAATCAGCTCGTGCGCCAGCGAAAGCAGTGGGCCTGCCAAGATATTGGCAACCACAACACTCGCGGCGTTCGACCACGCCGAGAGCAAGTCGTCCTCAGGCATCACCACATCAAATTGATCCGTACTAATCTGATTTCGCGCGGCGTTGTCTCGACTGGCAGCCAGGGCCTGGGGGTCATTATCAACGCCCAAGGCTTTGGATGCGCCCAACTTCAGCGCCGCAATCGCCAGAATACCCGAGCCGCAACCATAGTCGACCACTGACTCGCCCCCACTCACTGCCGCGTCTAACGCGCCGAGGCACATGGCAGTGGTGGCATGCGTGCCGGTGCCGAAGGCAAGCCCTGGGTCCAGCATGACATTAACCAAGGCTTCAGCAGGCGGCTCAGCCCAACTGGGGCATACCCACAGCCGAGGTCCCATTTGAATGGGTGCAAAATCATCCATCCACACTCGCGTCCACTCTCGGTCCTCAAGCCTCGAGACCTCACTCTTGGAGTTTTCCGCCAATAATGTGCGAGGCAGGGCCGCTTTGATCGATGAAAGGTCAGCGTCGCCTGCGAACAATGCTGTCAGCACTACGTTTTGCCAAAGTGGTGTTTCGCCCGGCCCCGGTTCAAGTAACGGCTCGTCCGCATTATCCTCAAGCGAGACCGCTAAAGCGCCGCGATCAAAGAGCCATTCCTCGAGTAGTTCAACCAGCGGCGAGTGTGTTTCTAACGCCCACTCTTGCCAGTCAGATGAACTCAATGCTCATGTTCCAGCTTGCTCTCGAGATAGTGAATACTAACTCCGCCGGCGACAAATGATGGATCTACAACTAACTCACGGTGTAAGGCAGAGTTCGTTCTAATACCCTCAACCACAAACTCATCGAGCGCCTGACGCATCTTTTTGAGTGCAATTTCACGGGTGTCACCGTGCGTGATGAGCTTACCAATTAAGCTGTCATAGTGCGGCGGGACCGCGTAACCACTGTAAATATGAGAATCGACGCGAACGCCGTGACCGCCGGGCGCGTGGAATGTCTTAATAACGCCCGGAGACGGCATAAACGTCCGTGGGTCCTCCGCGTTGATTCGACACTCCACCGAGTGCCCGTTAAAACTGACATCGTTTTGCGTGATCGATAATGGCTGGCCGCCGGCAATAAGGAGTTGCTGCTTGACGATATCAATCCCGGTAATCATCTCCGTGACCGGATGTTCGACCTGAATACGCGTATTCATTTCGATAAAGAAAAACTGCCCATCCTCATAGAGAAATTCGAACGTACCTGCGCCGGTGTAGCCCATATCGATACAAGCCTGTACACAGGCGTTACCCACTTCCTCTCGTAGTGCTTGGGGAATACCAGGCGCCGGCGCCTCTTCGATAATTTTTTGGTGACGCCGTTGCAGCGAGCAATCTCGATCACCTAAGTGCACCGCGTGGCCTTGTCCATCCGCGAGAATCTGTATCTCGACGTGTCGCGGCCGCTGCAAAAATTTTTCCATGTAGACGACGGGCGAGCCAAATGCTGCTGCGGCCTCAGATTGCGTCACCTCAATGGATGACAGCAACACTTCTTCGTTGTGCACCACTCTCATCCCGCGGCCGCCGCCGCCCGCGGCCGCCTTTACAATCACCGGATAGCCAATGTCTCTGGCAATTCGCAGCACTTCCTCGGGATCATCCGGTAACGCACCTTCAGAACCCGGAACGGTGGGGACCCCTGACCTGCGCATCTGGTGCTTTGCGGACACTTTATCGCCCATCAGTCGAATGGTCTCAGACCGAGGGCCGATAAACTTAAAACCGCTGCGCTCTACTTGCTCTGCAAAGTCCGCATTCTCCGACAAAAAACCATAACCAGGGTGTATACCGTCGGCACCCGTCACTTCCGCAGCGCTTAAGATAGCGGGCGCTTGAAGGTAACTTTGGGTCGATTGCGCCGGTCCAATACACACGGCCTCATCGGCAAGTCGCACGTGTTTTAGATGACTGTCTGCAGTGGAGTGCACGGCAACCGTCGGAATATCCAACTCGCGACAGGCGCGCAAAATGCGCAGTGCAATCTCACCGCGGTTTGCAATGAGTACCTTTTTTAACATGAGCGTTTATCCTTAATCGAGACGGGGCGCTTATTCAACGGTTAGCAGCGGCTGGTCAAATTCAACCGGCTCACCGTTCTCGGCATGGATTGCCGTAACCGTTCCTGCGTGGTCTGCCTCGATCTGATTCATCATTTTCATTGCCTCGACAATGCAAAGGACATCGCCGGCGCGCACGCTTTGGCCCACCTCGACAAACGGCGCCGCCTCTGGCCCTGGCGAACGATAGAACGTGCCAACCATGGGTGACTTCACGGCATTGGCACTACTCGATGAGCTCACGTCCGGGGCAGCAGGCGCTGCGACTTGCGCCGCTGGCATAGGGGCCATGGGTGCAGGCATTAAAGGCGCAGCCATCGGCGCTGCCATTGTCATGCCTTTATTGCGACTGATCCGGACCGACTCTTCACCTTCCTTAATCTCAATCTCGTCGACACTGGAGGCCTCCAGCAGCTCAATTAATTTTTTTACTTTACGAATATCCATAAGGTCACCTTTTTCACTACTTTATTGTTACTCGATTCATTGATTTTGGTTCAGTAAAAAGTGCAGCGCGTGATCGTATCCAGCACTGCCAAACCCAGAAATAACGCCCACAGCAAGATCAGAGAAAAAACTATGGTGTCTGAACGGTTCGCGCGAATAAACATTTGATAGGTGCACTTCCACAAAGGGTATAGCGACCCCAGCCAGCGCATCGCGCAAAGAAACGCTGGTGTGCGTGAGTCCCGCAGGATTAATAATAATCCCACGCGTATCCTCAAGCCGTGCTGCATGAACCGCATCAATCAATGCAGCCTCAGAATTACTTTGAAACGCCTTCAATGAAGACGCAGCCTGAAGAGCCAATGCCTCAAGCCGTGTATTAATCGTCTCTAGGCTTTCACGCCCGTAGACCTCGGGCTCGCGAGTACCCAGCAGATTTAGGTTAGGCCCGTGTAACACTAAGATGTCGGCCATAAAGACACCACTTAAAAAAATAATCAGGCCTCGAGTCTCTACGAGCGCCCGTTCGGTGTCTACCGATTTCACCCAAAGACGACCAATCTGTAGTTTTTTACCGAAGTTAGGGGATTTTTGCTGGCTTTAATGACTACTAAGATCCGCAGTCATTCGGCAAGCGGTTAAAACTACCCAAACGCCAGACTTCAACACTGACCCCAGCTTCTTTACACTAGACGCTTTCCGATCGTAAGCGCTACACGCATGCAACTTGGCTCCTTGTCGCGAGAGACTCCAGTTTTTTTAGCACCCATGGCGGGTGTGACCGACTTACCAATGCGCCAGCTTGCCGTTGAGTACGGGGCGGATGTGGCGGTTGGTGAAATGATGAGCGCCGACCTATCACTGGCTTCGTCACGTAAATCATCCTCACGCGCGCAGCACTCGAAAGCCGCAGGACTGCACTCGGTACAGCTGGTGGGAAACAACCCTGAAGTCCTCGCACAAGCAGCCCGCTACAACGTCGATCAAGGTGCACAAGTCATTGATATCAATATGGGCTGTCCGGCCAAAAAGGTCTGCAAAAAAGCAGCAGGGTCTGCTCTTCTTGCCGATCCTGCACTCGTCAGGAGCATCCTTGAAGCGACGATTAACGCAGTGAGCGTGCCGGTAACGCTAAAAATACGCACCGGGATCTCTCAAGAACACCGCAATGGCGTGGAAATTGCCGAGATCGCCCAAGATTGCGGCATTGCAATGCTTACTGTGCACGGCCGTACTCGGGCAGATAAATTTAACGGTGCCGCCGAATACGAAACCCTTCGGCAGATCGTGCAGGCGGTCGATATTCCGGTACTGGCCAATGGCGATATCGATTCGCCCGAGAAAGCCCGCCAGGTCCTTGATCATACGGGTGCGACGGGAGTCATGGTTGGACGTGCCGCACAAGGCCGGCTCTGGCTACCCGGTCTTATTGCACAGTCGTTGTCGCAAGGTGGTGCCGTTCGGCCCTGTACCGACGAGCGATTCGATATTCTCAGACGGCACGTTCGCCGCTTGCACGCGTTTCACGGCGCGATCATGGGGTATAAGATTGCACGCAAACACGTAAACTGGTTTTTAGAGGCTGAAGCGGGCCAGGACTGCCGAGCGCTCAAGGCGTCGTTCAATGCCTTACCCTCGCCCGATGCTCAGGAGGCGTTTCTGCGCGATCACAAGGACTTTATTTTTGAGCTCATTCGCAGTGCTAAGGGCGGCAGTACCATGACGGAGCTTGCCGCATGACCGATGACTCCAACAACGGCGCGCTTAAAGTGGCGGCCGAAGCGGCGATCAAACAGTTTATTGACACGCTCGATGGCGAGGACGCCACCGATTTCTACGCCCTTGTGCTTGCGGAGGTTGAAGAGCCCCTTCTGCGCGTTGTCATGCAGTACACGTCCAACAACCAAAGCAAAGCCGCAGCAATGCTCGGTCTTAACCGTGGCACATTGCGAAAGAAGTTACGCCAATACAAGCTTTTATAAGCGAAAGGGATTTTTATGACTGAGGCGAGAATCGCCCCCATTAAACGCGCGCTCATTAGCGTTTCCGATAAAACAGGTGTCGTGAGCTTCGCGCAAGCGCTGGCCGCACACGGTGTTGAAATTCTCTCAACGGGCGGCACCTGTCGACTCCTATTGTCAGCGGGCGTCCCCGTTACTGAGGTGTCAGATCACACCGAGTTCCCGGAGATGATGGATGGGCGGGTCAAAACGTTACATCCCAAAATCCACGGCGGGATTCTTGGCAGACGCGGCAAAGACGACGAGATCATGGTGAACAATCAGATCGCACCGATCGACCTCGTCGTCGTCAACCTTTATCCCTTTGAGTCCACCGTCGCCAACCCAGACTGCTCGCTGGCTGACGCCATTGAAAATATCGATATAGGCGGCCCCACCATGGTGAGAGCGGCGGCCAAGAATCATCGCGATGTGACCATTCTAGTAAGCAACGAAGACTTTAGCTGCGTGTTGGCGGAAATTACATCTTATGGCGGTACAACCGAGGCGACGCGGTTTGATCTGGCTGTGAAGGCCTTTGAGCACACTGCCGGCTACGACGGAGCCATTGCCAACTACCTGGGAAAGCGGGTCGGTGATGAGGAACTCAACGCCTTTCCAAGAACCGCGAATTTCCAATTTACCCGCAGCTCAGTCATGCGCTACGGCGAAAACCCCCATCAAAACGCGGCTTTCTACGTGGATCGTCACGTCACCGAGGCGGGGATCAGCACGGCGACTCTGCATCAGGGAAAGCCGCTGAGCTATAACAATGTTGCCGATTCGGACGCCGCCATTGAATGTGTTAAGTCATTCGCCGAGCCTGCTTGCGTCATTGTAAAACACGCAAACCCCTGCGGTGTCGCAGTGGCCGACAACTTACTCGACGCCTACCGTCTCGCTTTTGAAACAGACACCGAATCCGCTTTTGGCGGCATTATTGCCTTTAATCGTGAGCTCGATGCGACGACCTTGTCGGTCATTATTGATTCACAGTTTGTCGAGGTCATCACGGCACCATCGATCTCAGAGAGCGCCCTTGAGGCCGCCCGCGCAAAACCAAATGTGCGGGTGATGTCGACCGGAGAATGGGGTGATAGTCGCCCGACCTGGGACCTCAAAAAAGTGAACGGTGGACTGCTGATTCAGGACCGAGATGACCATGTTCTGTTGGCGGATGAACTGACGGTCGTCTCCGAAAGAGTCCCGAGCGAACAAGAAATGCGCGACTTACTGTTTGCGTGGCGAGTGGCCAAATTTGTTAAATCTAACGCCATTATCTATGCCGCTAACGAGCGCACTATCGGCGTAGGCGCCGGTCAGATGTCGCGCGTTAACTCGGCGCGAATCGCTGCTATCAAGGCCGAGCATGCTGGCCTTTCGGTGGCTGATGCCGTGATGGCATCCGATGCCTTTTTCCCATTCAGAGACGGCATTGACAGTGCGGCTGAGCGCGGAATCAAGGCGGTTATCCAACCGGGCGGCTCGATTCGCGATGACGAGGTCATTGCCGCTGCAAATGCCGCAGATATCGCCATGGTCTTTACCGGCGTAAGGCACTTTAGGCACTAATATGAATGTACTGATGGTAGGTGGCGGAGGTCGTGAACACGCCTTAGCCTGGAAATTGGCGCAATCCCAAGACGTAAGTACGGTCTTTGTCGCCCCCGGGAACGCGGGCACTGCGCACGAGGCAGGGTGCCAAAACGTCGACTTGAGCCCCTCCGACTTCACTGGTCTTATCGATTTTGCTAAGGCCAATGACTGCCAGCTCACTGTCATCGGTCCTGAGGCACCGCTGGTAGACGGTATTGTTGACCGCTTTGAAGCCGAGGGACTGCGCTGCTTTGGACCCAGTGCGGCCGCTGCGCAGCTCGAAGGCTCCAAGGCGTTCACCAAGGACTTTCTTGCAAGACACCAGATTCCCACCGGTGCTTATGAAACCTTTACCGACCCCGAGGAGGCCTGCCGTTACATTCAAAGACAGGGCGCTCCAATCGTCGTAAAGGCGGACGGATTAGCCGCCGGCAAAGGTGTCATTGTCGCACTGACAGTTGACGAGGCCGAGACGGCTGTTCACGACATGCTCTCTGGCAACGCTTTTGGCAACGCCGGTGCGCGGGTGGTGGTCGAAGAATTTTTAGACGGTGAGGAAGCGAGTTTTATCGTCATGGTAGACGGTACAGACGTGCTGACCATGGCATCTTCCCAAGACCACAAGCGGGTTGGCGAGGGCGACACCGGGCCCAATACGGGCGGCATGGGCGCTTACTCTCCCGCCCCTGTCGTCACAGACACGGTCCATCAACGCGTCATGGACGACATTATCAACCCCACAGTGCAGGGAATGCTTGCAGACGGTCACCGTTATCGCGGCTTTCTGTACGCGGGGCTCATGATTGATTCGGCCGGTTCTCCTAAGGTGATCGAGTTCAATTGCCGCTTTGGTGACCCTGAAACACAGCCCATCATGATGCGGCTCGAATCCGATCTGACCTCACACTGCATTGCAGCCTGTGACGGACGGCTCTTAGATGAGCAAGCCCAATGGAGTCATCAACCGGCGATGGGGGTGGTACTCGCGTCGGCGTATTACCCAGCCTCAAGTCCTTCTGGGCTCACCATTGAGGGGCTCGGCGAAGAAACGGACTCGGTCAAAATTTTCCATGCGGGTACGCGCAGCGACAGTGGCGCCGTGGTGACGGCAGGCGGTCGTGTCTTGTGTGTCACGGCTAAGGCGCCCTCGCTAGCGGAGGCGGCGACGCGCAGTTATGACGCGGCTGCAAATATCAGCTGGGACGGTATGAAATACCGGCGTGATATTGGCTGGCGCGCCTTAGAGCGTTAACCTATCACCCTCTTACGCACGTATGTAGCCCATGCAACGACAACTCAACAGCCTTGACCGACTGATTACGACCCTCGACACCGCGCTCAGGGAAGTTGCGCGCGGTACCAATACCCTGTCGGGCGATCGACCCTCTCCAGCGAAAGATCACTCAGAAGCCGAACTGACGGATACCGAGCGCCAGCATGCCGGCGGATTGATGCGTATTAACCACACCGGTGAAGTGTGTGCTCAAGCCCTTTATCGAGGCCAAGCATTGGTCGCAAAGTCCGATGAGACACGCGAGGCGCTTCTTCATGCGGCACAAGAGGAGAAAGACCACCTTGACTGGTGCGAAGAGCGTCTTCATGAATTAGGAAGTCACACGAGTCGGCTCAACCCCCTCTTTTTTGTGAGCTCTTATGCCTTGGGCGCAATCACAGGTGCGATTGGCGACAAAGTCAGCCTGGGGTTTGTGCACGCGACTGAAGAGGGTGTGGCAGCTCACTTAAAAGAACATCTACAAAAACTCCCCGAAGACGACAGGAAATCGCAGCTGGTTCTTCAGCAAATGCTGGCCGAGGAAGAGCGCCATGGTGCGCATGCGCTTGAACAAGGCGGAAGCGAATTTTCAGCCCCAGTTAAACAGGTCATGCGCACCGCCAGCCAAGTGATGACGAAAACAACCTACTGGGTTTAGTCACTCAACGGCTGATCGTTTCGTGCGTGTGGGTCACTTTGACCCCGCCCGTTGCCAGCATGATCGACGCTGAACAATACTTTTCAGCGGATAGCTGTACTGCGCGTGCCACCTGGCTTTCTTTTATTCCATCACCTTCAATGACAAAGTGGAGATTAATAGCCGTAAACACTGCGGGTACCGCCTCAGCACGCACCGCTTGAAGCTCTACTCGACCGTTGGTTAGGGCTTGGCGTGATTTTTTAAGCATTGTGACGACGTCAAAAAGCGCGCAACCGCCAGTCCCCAAGAGCAGCATCTCCATCGGCCTCAACCCATGATTCTTACCGCCCAGCTCTTCAGGCCCATCCATAACAACACTGTGGCCAGAGCTTGACTCCCCCAAGAACATGACACCATCCACCCACTTCACAGTACCTTCCATTTTAGCTTCCCCGTTTCACCTTCAGTTGGTCTTTTTCTCGTAAACGATTGGCACCGCACCCACAGGGGGGCTATGCTAATGCAAAGCGTGCTACGAATCACACAACGGCGTGACACTATGAACTACCTTGTGAGCAAGCGTATTCCGAATGCCGAGGCTTTCCTCGAGCACTGTGAGCGCATCACTATGAAGTCAAAGTCGGTCGTATTCCGTCAGGGTGAGCTCAGTCAAGACTTTTACCTCATCTTAGAAGGGTCGGTCTCGGTGATTGTCGACGACGTTGAGGACCCCGAGCAAGAGATGGTGGTTTCGTACCTCAACCCCGGCGAATTCTTTGGTGAAATGGGACTGTTTGGGGAAGAAACCCGTACCGCTAACCTCGTGACACGAACGCCCTGTGTATTCGCCAAAATTAGTTACGATGACTTTCACGCGATCCGACAGCGATACCCTGACGTCCTCTACGCACTGACCTCGCAAATTGGACAACGACTCAAAAATACAACCCGGAAACTTGCCGATCTCACGTTTATTGATGTTTATGGGCGGATCCATCGCTCACTGATTCAGCTGACGACCTTGCCTGAAGCGATGACGCACCCAGACGGTATGCAAGTTCGTGTCACTCGCCAAGAACTCGGAAAACTCGTGGGTTGTTCGCGAGAAATGGCCGGCCGCGTCCTGAAAATGCTGACGGGGGATGGCTATATTACAGTCGCGGGTAAAACCATCGTGGTGCTGCGCGAGCCGCGGAATAGCGCGTCTTAGCGCGTCGCACCCAAGACCATGCCTGCCAGTGCGTCTCCAGGTGAGGGCTGTCGCATAAACGACTCCCCAATGAGAAACGTGGACACCCCCTGATGTAACATAAGCCGCATGTCGTCAGCGGCGTGCAATCCACTTTCCGTTACGACAGTCACCCCGCTGGGCACATGGGCAAGCAAGTTCAGCGTCGTATTTAAATCCGTATCAAAGGTGTGCAAGTCGCGGTTGTTGATCCCAATAAGGTCAAGGTCAAGCGCAAGCGCTCTATCGAGCTCATGGCGATCGTGAACCTCAACTAAAACATCCAGTTGAGCCTCGCACGCCTGTTGGAACAAGTCGTGCAGTTGAGCGTCATCAAGACACGCAACTATCAGTAAAATTGCATCGGCTCCCAGCGCTCTAGCCTCCCAAATTTGGTAAGCATCCAAGGTAAAGTCCTTGCGCAACACTGGCAGATCGCACGCCGCTCGGGCCTTGCGAAGGTATTCGTCAGCACCCTGAAAGAAATCAATGTCTGTTAAGACCGATAGGCATGCGGCGCCACCTTGCGCGTAACTTTTAGCAATCCAGGCTGCGTCAAAATCTTCCCGGATCACGCCCTTACTTGGGCTGGCTTTTTTTACCTCTGCAATGACACCGGGAATACCCGCATCGATGCGCGATTGCAACGCACGACGAAAGCCACGCGGCTGATCTTGAGACGCCGCACGCACCCTCAAGTCACCCAGTGTGACGAGGCGCTTTCTGTCGGCAATTTCCTCAAGCTTCCTGTCGCAAATACGCTTTAAAACCGTGGGAGTACCCTGTGACATCATTTTATTTCCGCGCCCGCACTCTGTGTTTTTGCAACAAATGCGTCCAGCGCCTGAAGCGCTTTTCCTGTCCGCATGGCCTCACTTGCAAGCGCTATGCCGTCAGCCAAGGTGCTGGCTTGCCCGCCCACATAGAGACCCGCACCGGCATTCATCGCGATCATCGATCGCGCTTTCTCTGATCGCGTCGACCCATCGCCCCCCAATGCGGCTCGAACCAGGTTCGCAGACTCTCCCGGATTTTCGACCGACAAATCGTCGATTGAGTGATGTGCATGTCCGTATTCCGCAGGATCAATCTGATAGCTTTTCAGCGTCCCATCGACAAGCTCGCAGACCTGCGTCTTCGCAGCGACTGATATTTCATCTAAACCATCCAATCCGTGAACGACCATCACGTGTTCACCGCCCAAGTCACGCAGCGCCCCCGCGAGCACCTCACACAGTGACGGCAAAAAGACACCCAAAACTTGTCGACGTGCGCCTGCAGGGTTCGTCAGAGGGCCCAGAATATTGAAGATGGTTCGCGCAGCCAGTTGTTGTCGCGCGCCCATGGCGTGTTTCATTGCACTGTGGTGCATGGGGGCGAACATGAAACCAACACCGATTGAATCGATACAGTCGGCGATGACGTCGGGTGAGACACTCAGATCAACGCCGAGCGCCGAGAGAACATCTGACGAACCCGAAGCGCCTGATGAACGGTTACCGTGCTTGGCAACGCGGCCACCCGCAGCCGCCACAACAAAAGTAGCCGCCGTTGAAACATTGAATAAATTCGCGCCACTGCCACCGGTTCCAGCAAGATCGATGAGCCCGTCGGTATCAATCGAAACGGGGGTCGCGAGCGAGCGCATGACGCTGGCTGCACCAACAATCTCGTCGATTGTTTCGCCTTTCATTCGCAATCCAATCAGCAAGCCGCCGATTTGAGCCTCAGTCGCCTCACCTTGCATGACCGTGAGCATCACTGATTCCATGTCAGCGCGCGACAGCGACTGCCCTGAGACCAACTCTGCGATTGCCGCTTGAATATTCATTTTGAAAAACCTCAGCTCGCTTGGTTCAGAAAATTTTGCAGCATGGCGTGACCGTGCTCGGTGAGGATTGATTCGGGATGAAACTGCACACCTTCCACTGCAAGATCTCGGTGACGTAAGCCCATAATGACCTCGCGCTCACCCCGGTCATCGACAGTCCACGCGGTCACCTCTAAACAATCAGGCAGGGTCTTGGGATCCACAACCAGAGAGTGGTAGCGGGTGGCCGTGAACGGAGAGGGCAAATCTTTAAAGACACCCTTTCCAATATGGTGGACCTCACTCGTCTTTCCGTGCATGACCTCGGGTGCTCTAACCACGTCACCACCATAGGCCGCGCCTATACTCTGCATACCCAGGCAAATACCAAACACCGGTAACTCACCAGAAAATCGCTCAATAGCCGAAATAGATACCCCTGCCTCAGTGGGTGAGCAAGGGCCCGGCGAGATACACAGGAGATCGGGCTTAGCGGATGCAATCTCTTCAATAGAAATTTCATCATTTCGGTGCACACCGACTTCGGCACCCAACTCCCAAAGGTACTGAACGATATTCCAGGTGAATGAATCGTAGTTATCGATCATCACAACACTCGGTTTAGTCATCGGATTAGCACCCCTCTACCATTGCCGCAGCCCTGAGCACCGCTCTCGCCTTGTTGAGGGTCTCCTCCCACTCAGAGGCCGGCACTGAATCTGCCACTACCCCAGCACCCGCCTGAACGACAAGCTGCCCGTCTTTAATCACCGCAGTACGAATGGCGATGGCTGTGTCCATGTCGCCCGACCACGTCAAATACCCAATGGCACCACCGTAGACACCGCGCTTAACCGGCTCCAACTCGTCAATAATTTCCATGGCTCGAATCTTTGGCGCGCCACTGAGCGTGCCGGCAGGTAACGTCGCTCGTAAAGCGTCAATGGCTGTCACACCGTCTCTTGCAGAGCCTGTCACATTAGAAACAATATGCATCACATGCGAGTACTTCTCGATGACCATTTTGTCAGTAAGCTCCACGCTTCCAGGCGCCGCAACACGCCCCACGTCATTACGACCCAGGTCAATCAGCATCAGGTGCTCGGCCCGCTCTTTCTCGTCATTAAGTAGCGCCGCGGCTAGCATCGCATCTTCTTCCTCATCCGACCCTCTGCGGATCGTGCCCGCAATCGGCCGCACAGTAATCTGTCCACGCTCAGACCGAACTAAAATTTCAGGTGAACTGCCCACAATATGGAACTCATCAAGATCGAGATAGAACAAATAAGGCGACGGGTTCAAGTGACGTAACGCCCGATAAAGATTGATTGGATCAGACGTAAACGGAAGTGTCATTCGCTGTGAAACCACAACTTGCATCACGTCTCCATCAAGGATGTAGTCCTTAATTCGCGCAACCCAAGACTCAAAGGTCGATTGTTGGGTCTCAAATTCAACTCGTGATTCAATCTCGGCCGTGTCAATCGCGCCTAGCTCAACGTTAGAGAGTGCCGGCATGGGCTCCGCCAGTCGTTGCTCGAGTTCCTCGAGACGCTCAGTTGCGGACTCAAACGCGCCAGCTTGTGACGTATCGGCATTCACAATTAACGTAAGAGTGCCGCGCAGATTGTCAAAAACGACAACCTCCTCAGCCAGCACCAGCAAGATATCCGGAGTTCCCATTGTGTCTTTGTTGGCCGTACCCGATAACTTTGGCTCAACATAACGAACCGTGTCATAACCAAAATAACCGACCCACCCACCGTGAAAGACAGGAAGGGACTCAAGCGGCGCACTGTTTTCAGACTGATGAAGCGCCTCAATGTCCTGAAGGGGGTCAGCCGTCTCATAAGTGCGGGTCAGTTGGTCATTCGTAAACCGTGAAATAGTGGTGCCCTCAACAGCAAATCGATGCCGAGCGGGTAATCCTACGATGGAGTAACGGCTCCACTTTTCGCCGCCCTCAACCGATTCGAACAAAAATGAGTAAGGCTTGTCGCAAAGCTTTGCATAGGTCGACAGGGGCGTTTCAGTGTCCGCCAACAGTGTTCTCGTCACGGGGACACGGGAATATCCCTCGCAAGCGAGCGCGTCAAATTGAGCCTGACTCAGCGACTGGGTCATTTCACCAAAGCCAACTCGTCGCGCATGGTTTTAATCACTTCAGCGTAGTCGGGCTTGCTGAAAATCGCCGAGCCGGCAACGAATGTGTCTGCGCCTGCCTCTGCAGCCTGCCGAATATTTGCAGGACTCACACCACCGTCGACCTCCAGACGAATATCCAAGCCCGACTCATCAATCAACGAACGTGCCTCACGCAACTTATCGAGCGTCATCGGTATAAATGACTGACCACCAAAACCCGGATTCACCGACATGAGAAGAACCATATCAATCTTATCCAGTACGTATTTGAGCGCATCAAGACGGGTTGCAGGATTAAAAACCAGACCTGCTTTACAGCCCGCGTTACGAATGAGTTGAAGCGTTCTATCCACGTGGGTTGAGGCCTCGGGATGGAAGGTAATGTAGGACGCACCGGCATCGGCAAACATACCTACAAGCGCATCGACAGGTTGAACCATCAGGTGCACATCGATCGGCGCAGAAATTCCATAGTCTCTCAGCGCACTGCACACCATGGGGCCCACGGACAAGTTGGGTACATAGTGGTTATCCATCACATCGAAGTGAACAATGTCGGCACCCGCGTCCAAAACAGCACCGACGTCTTCACCCAGTCGGGCAAAGTCTGCCGCGAGGATCGAGGGAGCAATCAAGTAATCACGCATTGTAAAGTCCAATAAGCTAAAGCCGCATAGTGTAAAGCGCGTTGACCCCAGTCACCAGTAATGTGAGCTCGCGCCGCTATTGATCGAGCTTATTCTCAAGCTCTCGGAGTCGCGCTGGCGTACCCACATCTGACCACAGTCCGCTCCAAAGCTGCGCGGACAATCGCGCCTGAGTAATGGCCGTGTCGAGCAACGGGCGTAACGCCGCCTTACCCGGTCTAACACCGTCGAACAATTCAGGCCTCATGACTGACAGCCCCGCATACGTCACTCGAGACTGACCGAGTGCCATCAGGCGCCCCTGTTCCAAGACAAAATCACCTTTGGGGTGATGTGCTGGATTTGGGACCATCACCAAGTGAGCAAGGTCCTTCTGTAAATCAATCGCTTGCAGTCGAGCAAATGGGAAATCGGTATAGACATCGCCGTTTACGACCGCAAATGGACGCTCGCCCAACAAAGGCAGTGCATTGACAATGCCACCCGCTGTCTCAAGCGGCGTCTCCTCCACAACCACAGTGATTCGAGCGTCTCCGAACTTTCGAGCGTGACAAAAATCGACAATCTGCGATGCAAAATACGACGCGTTGACGACGATGTCTGTAAATCCAGCTGCAGAGAGGCCTTCGATATGACGCTCAAGCAGAGATTTTCCCACGATTTTAATGAGCGGCTTGGGCCGTGTGTCTGTGAGTGGCCTCATTCGACGACCTTCGCCCGCGGCAAGAATAATGGCGTGCTTCATGCTGTTTTATACCAGGCAGCCTGAGTCGCTTGCGGCAGCGCATGAGCCTCGAACCAGCGCCAGAATTCCCCTACCTCAGGAAACGCGTCAGCATAGAGGGCGCAGGCCTCCTCGATATACCCCACGACCACAGCGATATCGGCCATGTAACTGGGCTTATGATCTCTTAGCCAAAGGCGCGAAAAAACACCCAGTATTTTGGTGTGCCTTTGAAGTCCAATCAGGTCGTAGCACCTGACAAATTCAGCCCAGCTGTCCGCAGGCAAATGGTCCAGCGAGACAAGGGCCTCCCAATAAAAGGCCAACCACTCCAGCTGTCGCTCACGTGGCCAGACAATGTAGACGTCTTTCAACAGTGACACGGCATCGTAGCTGAGCGGTCCTATGATGGCGTCCTGAAAGTCAATGACCGCGGGCGACATATTACTGCCCAACACCATCAAATTTCGGCTGTGAAAGTCACGATGCACAAGACCCTGTGGCTGTGAGATCGATGCGGCGACCAAACATTCGCTGAAAGCCTTAAACGTGTTTAACGCCGTCTCATCGAGTGTTAGCCCCAATACCTTTGAAAAAAACCACTCCGGGCAGATATCCAGTTCTCGCTGAAGCTCAGTCGCATCGTAAATTGGCAGATCCACACCGGTAAGCGGGAGCCCTCGCAGTGTAGTCAAAGTATCCAGCGCTCCCCGATACAAGGCCTCGCTATGACCGTGCTGCAGTGCAGTCCACAAGGTGACATCACCCAGGTCTTCAAGAAGGAAAAAGCCCAAGCCAAGATCGGCGCGCAGCAGTCTCGGAACTCTCACGCCACCGCGCTCTAGAACGTCTTGAATCAGAACGAAACGTTCGTTGTTCTCAGTCGCTGGCGATACCATGAGAATCCGGGTTTGAACATCAAGAGTCGGTGGCGCGCTGATGCGGTAAAACTTTCTAGGGCTTGCGTCTCCCGCAATAAGCTCTGCCGTGACGGCGCCCGCTTCGCAGTTTAGGATCCGCGCCACCCACGCACACTCTGGCTCGCGTTCACCAAAGACCAAGGTCTTCTCCTTTGTGTCGGTATAAATCCGCAGCATTGCCACAAATACTCGAAAACACCGTAGACTCCTCCGCGTTACACTGTGCCACTGATAATAACCCGAACACACATCGAACCGTTTGTGCAGACACTCTTAAAACGTCCACTGTCAGTCTTGATGACCACCCTTGTCGTAACTTGGGTGCTCGGGCCTGCTGCCGTGTTTTCAGCACCGACTGATGACCACGAACTTAAAGTAGAACGCATACAAAAACGGTTCAACTGGGTTCCGCTGGCGCGTGTCACTGACGCTGACCGTGATTCGCGCTGCCTGCAGTGCAAAGGGCAATATCAAGACCCACTCGCAGAGGTGGATCGTTCAGTTTCGCCCAACGAACTCGACCTTGAGGTTAGCGCCGGAGACAGCGACATTACCGACAGTACGTTTCTTTTTTCAGGTGACGTGAGGGTAACGCAAGGCTACCGAACAGTTAAGGCGCAAGAGGTCTACATCGACCGAGTCGAGCAAACGTTAGTCGCAAAAGGACCCGTGGAACTCAGAGAGCCGGGCATCGCCATGTACGGCGACGAAATCAACTACAACAGCCTCAGCGAACAAGCCGCGCTCAAAAATGCAGAGTTTGTCATGTTTGAACAACAGCTTTACGGCATTGCCGAGAGTGTGGTCAGGGACAGGAACGGCTCGCTTGATATTGAAGACGGCCAGTTTACATTTTGCGCACCGACGGACCCAAGCTGGCAGGTGACCGCAGAGAATTTGCGTATTGATCCCGAGAACAACACCGGTGAGGCCTGGGGCGCGCGCATCGACATTAAAGGGATACCGGTCGCTTACCTGCCTTGGATACAGTTCCCGCTCAGCGACCAGCGCAAAACGGGCTTGCTGTTTCCCGATGTTAGTAGTGACACCCGTGGCGGACTCGACGTCACCGTACCCCTTTACCTGAACCTGGCGCCAAACTACGACGCGACCTACTCACCGCGACTGATCCAAGATCGCGGTTTGCTTCATCAGATTAATGCTCGAGGGCTCTCAAACAGCACCGGATTTTGGGATGTCTCAGGGGGATTTTTAAACGATGACGATCTCAGCTCGACCCGCGAGAAGCAGGATCGATGGCTGCTGAACATTAACCAGTCCAGCGACCCCTCAGCGCGATTACGAACCTCAATCGATTTCTCAAAGGTCAGTGACAACGAATACTTGAGAGACCTTGAAAACAATACGCTCAGCGCTCAACGACAAACCGCCTTGTTGCAGAGAGCGCGTATTGACTGGCTCGCAGAAAATTGGGTACTCGGTATTGAGGCACAGCAGTTTCAGAATATCACCGAGGATATTACCGATAACTACAAGCGCCTGCCCCAAATCACCGCGCTCTGGCGAGGTCAACGTAAATTGGGACAATTCGAACCCCTCTTAAAACTTCAGGCCGCCAACTTTGATACCGATCTTGAAGAGGTCGATGGACAGCGATTTTTCCACGAAGTGGGTCTCAGGCTTCCCATCACTCGAGACTACGGCTTCCTCAACACAACCCTGCTCCACCGCGGTATTAACTATCGCCTCAAGTCCCCAGAAAGCGATCAAACGGTCAATGCCTCTGTCGCATCGTCAGTGTTGAGCGTTGATGGCGGACTTGAATTTGAGCGCAGCACCCAGGTGCTTGGACGATCATTCATACAAACCCTTGAGCCAAGAGCACGTTATCTCTACGCGAGCTACGACGATCACGAAGGCATACCCGACTTCGACAGCGCCGAACTCACGTTTAGTTACCGCCAACTTTTCCGCACGACGCGATTTTCTGGGTATGACCGGCTGGCAGACGCCGACCAGCTCTCACTCGGCGTCACCTCGCGGCTTGTGGATGCGCAAACAGGTATAGAACACGTCACCGCCAGTTTTGGCCAAGTGGTTAACTTTCGAGATCAGCGTGTTCGCTTGAAGCAGAGCGACGCCGCTCTCACAGATAAGGGCTCTGCACTGGCGTTTGCACTTGATCTTCGAGCGAGCGAGCGCTGGGCACTCCACAGCAACCTACTGTTTGACGGTTATGATCAGAAGCTCGATGCCGCCAATGTACGGGTCAGCTACCGACCCCGTGACAACGCCTTGATCAATGTCGGGTATACCCTCCGTGAGCCCCCGCCTTCCTTCGCCACACGCCCGGTGACTGAGCAGGTCAATACCTCTGCTTACATCCCACTCAATGAGAACTGGAGCGCATTCGGCGCAATACGGTACTCGCTCGAGATTGGTAGTAGCGTGGAAGATATGATCGGTGTCGAGTACGATGGCTGCTGCTGGCGAGTGCGTCTCATTTACATGAGCTATCTCGATGCACTCAGAGAGGCAGATGTGTTTATAGCGGAACCGGAACTTACGCGAGACCGCGCGTTCCAATTTCAATTCATTTTAAAAGGCTTGGGCGGCTTTGGTGGCCGAGTCGATAACCTCATGCAAGATATGATCAGAGGGTTTAATGCTAAACATTAGGTTTAAATCAGTTGTCGCTGCGAGCCTCGCAACGCTCGCCACTCTCTCAGCTACAGCACCGTCGATTGCGCTCGCGCAAATGACGCCGCTGGATACCATTGTCGCGATCGTGGACGAAGACATCATTTTGGCCAGTGAGGTACGAGATCGTGTCAAACAAGTTAAATCCTCCGCCGAGCAACGGGATATCGCATTGCCCGATGACGACACCGTGGTCCAGGAGACACTGGACAGGCTAATCCTTGAAAGTATTCAGTTACAGCTCGCTGATCGCTTTGGTGTTCGAATTCCTGACGCGCAGTTAGACCAGTCAATGACCAGAATTGCAGCGCAAAACGGTCTGACGCTGGAACAGTTCAGAGACGCACTGGCTCAAAGTGGCCAGGACTACGTTGAAATGCGAGAGGGCCTCCGAGACGAGCTCGCCATCCAGCGTGTCCAGCAGGGCAGTGTGATGCGTGACATCAATATCACCGAGAAAGAAGTCGATAACTTCATGACCACTGAAGAGGGTGCGGCGCTGACCGAACCTGAATATCGCGTCATACAAGCACTCCTTCCAATTTCAAGATCGGATAACGCAGAGACACGTGCGGTTAAGGAAGATTTTGTCGACGGGGTATTGGCCAGTGTTTTAGCGGGAATGAATTTTTCTGAAGCGGTGAATGTACAAGAGCCCTTTGCCTTTCGCGGCGGCGACCTGGGCTGGCGAAAACTGAGTGATATTCCCAGCATGTTTTCACAGATCATTCCGAGTCTCGCGGCAGGTGATACCGGGAAAGTGCAATCAAACTCAGGGCTTCACCTGGTTCACCTTGCAGAAGCGCGAGGACTGGAGCGCTTGGTTGAGCAAACCGATGTCCGTCACATACTCCTCACACCCAACGAAGTGCTTGGTGACGAAGCCGCTCAAACGCTTATTCTCAGCCTGAAAGAACGCATTGAAGGCGGTGAAGATTTTGCCGAATTAGCAAAAGAGTACTCAGACGACATTGGTTCGGCGCAGGAAGGTGGCGAATTAGGTTGGACCAATCCAGGGCAAATGGTGGCTGAGTTTGAAGCCGCCATGGCGAACGCTGAAATAGGCATCATCACGGAGCCCGTCAGAAGCGAATTTGGTTGGCATATTCTCGAGGTCACCGGTCGACGCACTGAAGACTTCTCGGAACAAGTGAGACGCAATCAAGTAGCGAGCTACTTGCGCGAGGCAAAATATGAGGAGGAGCTCGAAAACTGGCTTCGTGAAATTCGCGAAGAGGCTTTTGTAGACATTAAGTAATGGATACGTTGAGCGAATGACCTCGCCTCGTCTTGTCATCACTGCAGGTGAGCCTGCCGGGATTGGTCCTGACGTCCTACTGACCGCTCTGCAGTGCGCCTTCGATGCACGCATTGCCGTTGTGACCGACATCGACGTGCTCAAATCGCGTGCCCGGTTGTTGGGAATACCTTGCAGTATTCATTTATTAGCAAAGGACCACGTTCCACAACCACACAAACCCGGCGTCGTTCACGTTCTTCACACTCCGACCGCGAACTCTGTTGTACCCGGAGCGCTCGATATCGCTAATGCGCCCCATGTACTTCAAACCCTCAATACTGCGGCTGATCGTATTCGGAACGATCTCGCCGATGCCTTGGTCACCGCACCGGTACAGAAATCAGTCATGAACGACTCAGGCATTTCTTTTTCGGGTCATACCGAGTTCTTCGCCAACTATTTTAAGTGCGAGGAAGTGGTCATGATGTTGGCGAACACTGAGCTTAAAGTCGCCCTCGCAACCACGCACCTCCCGCTGCGCGCTGTGCCTGACGCCATCACTCAAGCGTCGCTAGTGACTCAACTTCATATTATTAATGAGAGCCTTAAGCGCTTGTACGGTATTTCCCAACCCAAGATCGCAATGCTGGGACTGAATCCGCATGCCGGAGAAGGCGGCCATTTGGGTCGAGAGGAAATTGACGTTCTGGTGCCCGCAAGAGACGCTGCACGCACTGACGGGATACAGGTGAGCGGCCCACTGCCCGCAGATACCGCATTTATCACGTCAACCGTCGCCGACGCCGATGTAGTTTTCGCGATGTTTCACGATCAGGGTTTGCCGGTGCTTAAAGCCCGCGGCTTCGGCGCATCGGTCAATATCACGCTGGGACTACCCACCATCCGTACGTCGGTGGACCATGGCACGGCTCTGGATCTTGCAGGCTCGGGAAAGGCCTCAGCCGACAGCATGATTACTGCGATAGCCGAGGCCATCATCTGCACAGGTCACACCGCGTTAAGACAATAACAACAGCAAGCGATCCAACGTCTTCTGATTTTCTGAAATCAATCGATCGGCAATGCGCTTAAGGTTGTCAATGTTAGTGCTCGAGGCGTCATCCATATCGTCGTTTGCCTCGTCGAGCGAGACCTGAAGCCTGAAGTACATGTCCCCTAAAAACATCTGCATTTGATGATTTGCCGCCTTCGTCGCACCGTCAAACATACAGTCCAGTAATGGCATCACCCAACCCGCCTGCCCCCAATCCTTCGCCGACGCGTAAGGGATAGGTCGTACCAATTCACCGGTCCCTAAGGACACCACTAAAAGCGGCTCGCCTGGGTAGAGTTTTAGCGCCTCAGCATAGGCTGAAACGACAGGGGAGTTCACAAAAACACCGCCATCGACCAAGGCCCGAGCCTGTCCTTGCACGCTGATCAATGCTGGTTCGAAATAGGTGGGTGCGGCACTGGTTGCTCGTGCCGCATCACGGCACAAAACGGCCTCATGATCCGGGTGCCAACTCTTCAAAAACAAGGTTCGCCGAGCTTCAATATCGTACGTGGTCACCATGGTCGAACCCAGAGTATCTCCTAAGCGCGTCCGACCATAATATTTCCTGAGTGCTCCTTCGAGCGGCTTTGCGGAATACAACTCATCGAGCACACCGCCCGCAGAACGGATATTTCGCCACACCGTTTTTTTGAAAATTTTAGCGCCACTGTTTTCGAAAAACGCGGCCAAATCATGTGCTGAATATTTTGGGCGCCCCTCTTCATCTTGCTGCGCCAGCCCAAGGGTCGTGATACCGCCTGACGATGTACCCACACACAGGTCAAAAAGATCAGCAATGGGCTTGCCCGATTGAACCTCTAAATAATCAAGTACGAGTGAGGGAATAATGCCTCGTATACCACCGCCGTCAATCGAGAGGATTTTACGCATAAATAATTATTCCCACACCTTATTGTTCCTAGCAACTTAATATATTATTAATATTATCTTGAAGTTTATTTTTATTAATCGTAATAATACACCACGACAAAAACGACAAAGAGAATTTAATAAATGTCAGCAGAGTTCAGTCTTGAATCAATCTCCCGATCAAAAGCCGCCGCAAATAATGCTGTGAAGTCATTAACCGTCGAGCAAATCGAACGTGCAATCGCGAATTTATCAGCCGCGGCTAAAATAGTGCAGCAACGTGATGCGCTCAAAGCGCAGCGGAAAAAAGAAGTCGCTGTCAAAAAACTCAAGTCCATGATGAACGAACTCGGAATTTCTGCGGACGATATTGCCGATACTTCGAAGGCTAAGCCGATAAAGCGGAAGTCGACGGGTCCAAAGAAGGGCAACAAGGTCGCCCCTAAGTACCAGATCACGGTTAATGGTGTGGCGCATCAATGGACCGGCCGTGGTCGTACACCGGTTGTCTTTAAAGACCACGTGGCGCAAGGTGGCGCGCTCGACGACTGCCTCATTTAGCGCGAGGAAATCGCGTGCGCAAAGACGCTCGTAGAGCCGATACAGTGCGTCCAAAGACGCACGTACCGCGCAAACGTTTCGGGCAGAACTTCCTCACAGATCAATCCGTAATCACCGCGATTGCGCGTGCCATTGCACCCTCGGCATCAGACAACATGATCGAGATTGGGCCTGGCCAAGGGGCGCTGACAGACGCCCTTTTTGAAAGTGGCTGTGCGATTAATGCAATCGAAATCGATCGCGATTTACAGTCGCAACTGCGAGTCATGTTTTTTAATCGCGATTTTACACTGCATAACGCCGATGCACTCCAGTTCGATTTTAACGCGCTGTCCAAGTCACCGGGAGATTTGAGAATCGTGGGGAATCTCCCCTACAATATTTCGACGCCCTTAATATTTAAATTACTGTCGCACTTATCCGTCATAAAAGACATGCACTTTATGTTGCAAAAAGAGGTTGTGGATCGGCTCACTGCAGAGCCAGGCAATAAAACCTGGAGTCGAATGAGTGTCATGACGCAAATAGACTGCACCGTTGAACATTTATTTGACGTACCACCCGAGGCGTTTTACCCACCACCCAAAGTCCAGTCGGCGATTGTCAGACTCGCGCCACGCGTCGAACGTTATCGCCCTGAGTGCCCGCGCGTACAGCTTTCAAGCCTGGTTCAGCAAGCCTTTTCGCAACGCAGAAAGACATTACGAAATAACCTTAAAGGCGTTATCGACGAGTCTGAGATCGAAGCCTTAGGCATTGACCCTTCGTGCCGCGCCGAGACGCTGTCGCTAGACCAGCTTGTGGACCTCGCGCTGCACCACTAGCGACACGACTAGCTGCCCCACTCAACAGCGGCTATCTGAATTCGCCAAGGCCCGCTACACTCAGGTCTCATCACGCCAAGCAACATACGAGAGATCCATGGCGACCTACGTAGTGGGAGACATACAGGGCTGTTTCAAGCCGTTTCAACAACTGTTGAAGCGAGTCAATTTCAATCCCGACAAGGACGTTATCTGGAGTGTCGGTGACCTGATTAACAGAGGCCCGAATAACCTCGACACCCTGCGCTGGTTTTATGAACGACGCGATAACGTGGTCACCGTACTGGGCAATCATGAACTGCACTTAATGGCCGTGTCATCCGGCGTCCGCAAGATCAATAAGTCTGATAATTTTGACGATATTCTCGATGCTCAGGATCGAGACAAACTGATCGAGTGGCTACACCATCAGCCACTGATTCACTGTGAGCACAACGTGACCATGGTTCACGCTGGCATTCCGCCGATGTGGACGGTGGGTGACGCGGTCGACAGAGCCGCGGAAGTTGAGCGAGTACTGCGCAGCTCTGCCTGCACAAAATTTTTCAGCGCCATGTACGGCAACGAGCCCATCGTCTGGCGCGATGATCTCTCGGGGATGACCCGCCTCAGAGTAATTACTAATTATTTAACACGAATGCGCTACTGCACCAAAAAGGGCAAGCTCGATCTCGTTAATAAGGGTCCAACACCCATCACAAATGCGCTCAAAGGAAAGAAGGTGGCACCTTGGTTCACCCACAGCGAACGACTGACCAAAGACGACACTATTATTTTCGGTCACTGGGCCTCGATTGACGGTATCACTGACTCAACCAATACCATTGGACTCGATACCGGCTGTGTTTGGGGCAATGAAATGACATTTTTGGAATTAGAAACGCGCCGCTTTTACCGATGTCGCTGCTCATGAGTGATTTATCGCTCGGCCCGGGCGCCCAAATTTACCGAGTAGGTGGCGCGGTCAGAGATACACTACTGAGCCATCCTTTCCACGAGACAGATTGGGTTGTTGTGGGCTCCACACCCGACGCCCTCAAAGTCGCCGGATTTAAACAGGTGGGTAGCGACTTCCCGGTATTTCTGCACCCCGTAACACATGAGGAGTACGCGCTTGCGCGAACAGAGCGCAAGTCTGGCCCGGGGTACCACGGATTCACAGTCTTTGCAGACCCCAATGTCACCCTTGAAGAGGACCTGCAGCGACGAGACCTGACCATCAATGCCATGGCAATGGACGCGAGCGGCAGGCTCATAGACCCCTATGGAGGCCAGCGTGATCTCGATGAAAAAGTGCTGCGCCATGTCTCTGATAGTTTTTCAGAAGATCCCTTACGAGTGCTTCGCGTCTGTCGATTTGCCGCGCGCTACGAGCACTTAGGCTTCTCGGTCGCCACCGAAACCCTCGAATTGATGCGTGAGATTGTTGCCGAAGGTGGATTGCAGGAACTGGCACCAAACCGCATTTGGCGTGAAACAGAGCGCGCGCTTGAAGAGCAAATACCTGCACGGTATTTTGCATTGCTGTCAGCGCTGGGTGGAGACCAGCCCCTCTTCGGCTGTCAGTTTTTCGAGACGGCACTGACAGCACTTCATAGCGTCGCCGCAAAACATGGGGACGCACTGTATCGATGGGCTGGACTGATCGCCATTGCCACAGCACCCAACAAACCACTGGCACTACCGGTTGCGACAATTCCAAAACGCTTTCAGAAAGTGGCGCAACAAGTGCACTGTTACCTCGCACAACCCCCACAAGACGCACACCAAGCGCTGCAAATGCTCGAGGGGCTGGATGCGTTTCGACAGGGGTCTTACTTTCAAACGGTTTTGGACGTCCTTCACTGTATTGATCCGCTTTTCAGCGCACGAACTGTGGCACGCATGACACAAGCGCAAGCGCAGGCAATAGCGGTTAGGGGTTCGACCTTTGCATCGCGTGGCGTAAAAGGCCCAGAGATTAAAGACGCTGTCTCAAAAGCCCGAATCGCGGCGATCGAACCCCTCTTTAGCACCCATTAACACCTAACGGTCGCGGCAAACGACCAGCGAGACACCCACCACTTTTGCGAGCGACACGGCACCTGGCTTGTCAATTTGAATGCGCACCTGACTCACTGGCCACGACTCAAAAATATGATCAGCAATGGCTACCGCCAGCGCCTCAAGGAGCTGAAAATCAGACTGCTCAACAAAGGTCATCACCTGCCCTGCCAGCGCCGCATAATCCAGTGCATGCGTCAGATCGTCTGTCACTGCGGCCTTTGCAAAGTCTGCCGTAAGATCAAGATTAATCTCCAAACGCTGCTTTATGGTCCGCTCCCAGTCGTAGCACCCGATGACCGCCTCAGGTTGTAGACCGTGAATCCGAACTACGCCATTCATACGCCGACCTCGCAATCTGGGGGTGTCAATTCAGTGATTGGCCATCGCGCACGAACGCTTGGCAGATCAGGATCACGCTGCCCCTGCGATAAGCGCAGCGCGCCAGCGAAGGCGATCATGGCGCCATTATCTGTGCACAAGTGAGGTGCTGGATAAAGAACACGTGCACCCTCCTTGGCAAGCGCCTCCTCGAGACGAGCACGCAGTCGTCGATTGGCACTGACGCCACCGGCCATCACGAGCGTGTTGACTGACTCTTGCTTTAGGGCTCTTTTACACTTAATCACGAGCGTATCAACAACAGCTTCTTCAAAACATCGCGCCACATCTGCTCGACTTTGATCGCTCAGATCATCCGCGGCGCGTAATTTTTTGATGCAAGTCCCGACGTGTGTTTTTAATCCCGAAAAACTAAAATCGAGTCCTGGATGCTTCACCATAGGTCGTGGAAAGGCAAATCGCTCTGGGTTGCCCAACTCTGCAAGTTGCGCAACCTGCGGCCCACCCGGGTAAGACAACCCCAAAAGTTTGGCTGTTTTATCAAACGCCTCTCCCGCCGCATCATCGAGCGACTCACCCAACAACTGATAATCGCCAAACGCATTGGCACGAATCAGCTGTGTGTGCCCGCCGGAGACAAGCAATGCGACAAACGGATATTCAGGCGGATCATCTGACATCAGTGGCGCCATCAGATGTCCTTCCATGTGATGAATACCGAGCGCTGGAACGCCCAACCCTGCGGCTATTGAGCGCGCAATCGTTGCCCCGACAATCAGCGCTCCCAGCAAGCCGGGGCCCGAGGTGTAGGCAATAGCGTCAATATCTGACTTTTGAAGCTGCGCGTCCGACAACACACGATCAATGAGCGGAAGCGTTTTGCGAATGTGGTCACGTGAGGCCAGTTCAGGGACTACACCGCCGTATTCGGCATGGACGGCCACCTGCGAATACAACGCATCAGACACCAGACCCACTTCGGTATCGTAAAGCGCGACCCCTGTCTCATCGCAACTCGTTTCCAGACCTAATACACGCAAAATACATCGACCCTCGAAAAATGCGGAACTTACCACGATGTTAGCCTTTGCAAAACGCTGTCCGGCTACCTATACTGCGCGCCGTGAAAATAATTGCGGCAAAAATGTGTCGCGAAGCAACAATAGGATAAGTTGAATGCCCGCAGTAAAGATCAAAGAAAACGAGCCCTTTGACGTCGCACTTCGTCGTTTCAAGCGTTCATGCGAGAAAGCAGGCTTGTTAGCCGAAGTCCGAAAGCGTGAGCACTATGAAAAGCCCACAACAGTGCGCAAACGTGCGGCGGCGGCAGCTGTTAAGCGTCACCTCAAAAAAATGTCTCGAGAAAACCGTAAGCGTCAGCGTTTGTACTAACCCCTCCTTGGTGGCGAGATGTCCGAATCTGAGCGCTTAGTCGCACGCATTAAAGCCTCAATGAAAGAGGCCATGAAAGCACGAGCGAAAGAACGCCTCGCCACAATCCGGCTGATCCTGGCCGACTTTAAACGAGTTGAAGTCGACGAGCGCATCGAGATTGATGACGCCCGAGCACTGTTGATTCTTGACAAAATGGTCAAGCAGCGTCGCGACTCGGCAACACAATTTCAAGATGCGGGGCGTGATGAACTCGCGGCGATTGAAATCGCTGAAATCGCAATCATTCAAGAATTTTTACCGAAACAGTTGAGTGAAGATGAGATCATCGCCATGATCGATGACGCGCTCAGTGTCATTGAGGTCAAAGGCATGGCTGCCATGGGCGCCCTGATGGGAGCCATAAAGCCAAAATTACAGGGCCGTGCCGATATGGGTGCCGTATCGAAGATCGTAAAGGCTAAACTCACGGCTTGAGCACCGCCTTAGGTCGTCGAATATGGCCCGACTCCAACAAGCGTTTATTGACCAAGTTCTTGATCGGACCGACATCGTCGATGTGGTCGATCGTCGCGTAAAGCTCAAAAAAGCCGGCAAAAATTATTCCGCTTGCTGCCCCTTTCACGAAGAAAAGACACCGTCTTTTTCGGTAAACCCACAAAAGCAATTTTATTACTGCTTTGGCTGTGGCGCGGGTGGTAATGCACTCGGGTTCATCATGGACTATGAGCGCATGGACTTTCGCGAAGCGATTGAAGGGCTGGCGCAAGCCGCAGGCCTTGAAATGCCGCCAGACGAAGCCGACAACGCCCCACAAGTCGATCATCAAAAACCGTTATACGAGTCAATGGAGAAAGCCTCTCGTCTCTATGAGGCGATGTTGCGCCAACACGCGGATCGATCCACGGCAATTAACTACTTAAAACAGCGCGGCTTGTCGGGTGAGATTGCTCGCGACTTTCGTATCGGTTTCGCCCCAGAGGGCTGGGACAATCTTAAGAGCACGTTGCAATCAGAGGACGAAATCCAGCACGCGATTTCGGCAGGCCTGCTCATTCAGAACGACAAGGGTCGTCAGTATGACCGTTTTAGAGACCGGATTATTTTCCCTATCGTGAACCAGCGAGGCAAGGTTATCGCCATGGGCGGTCGCGTCTTGGGTGACGGCAAACCCAAATACCTAAACTCGCCGGAAACCCCCTTGTTCTCCAAATCGCACGAGCTGTACGGCCTGCACCACATTCGTAAATTCGCTAAAAACTTATCGCGCATCGTTGTTGTTGAGGGGTATATGGACGTCATCGCCCTCGCACAGTTCGGCATCCATTATTCGGTCGCAACACTCGGGACGTCAGTGGGGAAACCGCATCTTGAAACGCTGTTTCGCCGAGTCGATCAGGTGGTTTTTTGCTTTGACGGAGATGATGCAGGACGAAAAGCGGCATTTCGAGGTATGGAAGCTGCACTTCCTATGATGGAAGACGGTCGAGGGGTTAAATTTTTATTTTTGCCGGAAGGCGAAGACCCCGACAGCGTGGTCAGAAGCAAAGGTGCGCAACACCTAGAACACCTCTTCAGTAACGCCGATCCACTCGAGACTTTTCTCTTCACTCAGATGTCCGAGGGAATCGATCTTGCGACCATGGACGGCAAAGCGCGCTTATCCAAACTAGTGGCACCCTACATCAATCTTATTCCGGATGGCGTTTTCAAAACATTACTCTTTAAGTCGCTGGCCGACCGGACTGACATGGACGTTGACAGCCTGCGTCGTCTCAGAGAAATACAGCGGGTGGAAGATCCCTCAGAGATCGTATCTGATCGCGACGGGTTTGATGACCTCGCGCGCGATGCGCAAACGTTCGACGATCAAACTCAAGCGCAGCCGGGCAGGGAAAAATATCGAGAAGGGGACAACGCCAACATCGCGCTCGCCTCAAAGGACGCCGCATTATTAAAAGCGCTTGGCCTTATTGTGCTCAAGCCATCGGCCGCCACGGTAATTACCGACGAAATGCTTCCTGAGGCGCAAAATCAAATATCCACTCTGTTAAATGATGTTGTGAAACAAGTGCGCGAGACTCCTGACTTAAGTACAGCCGCGTTACTCGGTTATTGGATGGGCACTGATGAGGGAGAAGCGCTCAGCGCCGCCGCTGCAAAAGAGGTCATGGACGATGAGGAGCATATCAACGAGCACGTGATCGCAATTTTAAATAAGGTGTCGAGAGATCGGCGCATCACTATTTTGCGTAAACGCGCTGAAAATCTTAACGCTGTGGCCTACACTGATTTGAGTCACGAGCAGAAGCGTGAGCTCATGACGCTAACGACTGAAATACGACAACTCTCAGGACGAAGTTAACGCGCGCATCGTACAGAGTTTAGGAATACTGATAAAAATTAAATAAAACGCCTAAAGTCCAAGTTTTGACATGGCTAAATACACCCACGGTCGCTATTATTGCACGCTCATTTTTTTTCGACCGCTTTCTCACCGGACCGATGCATGTCTGATTCTCTGCAAAACCAATCGCGCCTTAAGCAACTTATTGCAAAAGGCAAAGAACAGGGCTACCTGACCTACGCGGAAGTGAACGATCACCTCCCGCAAGATATTTCTGAGCCCGATCAGGTCGAAGACATCATTCAGATGATCAACGACATGGGTATTCAGGTGTTTGAACAAGCACCTGACGCAGACGAACTCCTCATGACTGAAGGAGATCGGTCTGCCGATGAGATCGCCGCCGCAGAGGCCGCCGCAGCGCTCGCCGCGGTCGAAAATGAAGCCGGCCGGACAACCGATCCAGTGCGCATGTACATGCGTGAGATGGGCACGGTTGAACTGCTGACCCGCGAAGGCGAAATTGTCATTGCCAAGCGAATTGAAGAGGGCATCAGAGAACTGCTCTCTGCTCTTGCGTTTTATCCAGGCGTCGCTCGAAAACTCAGTAACGAATACGAACTGGTCGCAAAAGAAGAGAAAAAGCTTTCCGACATGCTCGTGGGCTACCTTGATCCATCCGATCACGTACCCTCAGCGCAGGAAATTGCGGAGCAGAACGCGAACAAAGAGAACGACGACGCCGAGGAGACCGATACCGGTCCCGATCCTATTGAAGCCAAAAAGCGATTCACTGCGCTGAAGCGTCAATGCACTAAAACTGAGAAGACGATCGCCGAAAAGGGCTACAACAGCAAAGAAGCGCAAAAAGAGATGTCGAAGCTTGGAGAGCTGTTCAAGTTTTTCAAGCTGACACCGCGCGTATTCGATCCCTTGGTCGAGACGCCACGCGCTGTATTAGCGGTTTTACGTGAGTCGGAGCGTGAAATTACGCGGCTTGTGGTGCGAGAGTGCCGCATGGACCGCAAAGACTTTATTAAGAGTTTTCAGGGTTCAGAGAGCAAGCTCGACTGGGTCGATAGTGCGTCGAAGAAAGCGGACGTCGCGGAACGCCTTGCTAACTACCGCGAAGACATTGTCAGACTGCAGAAGCGCATTGCGGTCATTGAGGACGAAGTCGGCCTCAGAACCATGGAAATTAAAGAGATCAATCGTCGCATGAGCATGGGCGAAGCTCAAGCGCGACGGGCGAAGAAAGAGATGGTGGAAGCCAACCTACGGCTCGTTATCTCGATTGCCAAAAAGTACACCAATCGAGGCCTGCAATTCTTAGACCTGATTCAAGAAGGCAATATTGGTCTAATGAAGGCCGTAGATAAGTTTGAATACCGTCGCGGCTACAAGTTCTCAACCTACGCCACGTGGTGGATTCGTCAGGCAATCACTCGATCTATTGCTGACCAGGCAAGAACGATTCGTATCCCAGTTCACATGATCGAAACGATCAATAAACTCAACCGAATCTCACGGCAAATGCTTCAGGAAATGGGTCGCGAACCCACACCAGAAGAACTGGGCGAGCGCATGGATATGCCTGAAGACAAGGTCCGCAAAGTACTAAAAATAGCCAAAGAGCCCATCTCTATGGAGACGCCCATTGGCGACGACGAAGATTCACACCTCGGCGATTTTATTGAGGACGTGACCATTTCCAGTCCAGTCGATGCCGCAACGGATGAGGGTCTAACCGAGGCGACCCGCGACGTGCTGGGCGGGCTGACGGCTCGAGAAGCAAAGGTCTTGCGTATGCGATTCGGCATCGACATGAACACAGACCACACGCTTGAAGAAGTGGGTAAGCAGTTTGACGTCACGCGTGAGCGCATTCGTCAAATAGAGGCTAAGGCGCTTCGTAAACTCCGCCATCCCACTCGCTCGGACTATCTTCGCAGCTTCCTCGACGACTGATACCGCCGATCAACTTGTTTTTGGCCTAGGCAACCCCTAGGCTCTTTCCCATAATAACGAACGTGCGGGGACTGCCGCGCGTCTTGCTGTATGGGGAAAAAGCGAATGCTCAATTACACCGCCAAACTGCTGGGCGGCTTGTCGGTACTGGTCGCCTGCTTTGCGGTCCACGCAAGCGAGCACTACGGGGCGCATTGCGCGGCGTGCCATGGGTCTGACGGTAGCGGCAACGCAGCACTGAACGCACCCAATCTGACTCACCTTTCAGAGCCCTACATGAAACGCCAAGTGGCAGCGTTCAAACAGGGTTGGCGCCAGTCGTCCGATGCCGCCTCTCCCAGCGCAATTATGGCCGCCGCCATTGAGAGCCTGAATTCAACGCTACTGGATCTAGCGGTGTCCGAGGCGGCCCAGCTAGTCCCGGTCACCCCAAAGCGAACCTCCCTGGAAGAATTTGATCTGCGAAAAGGGCGGAGTCAGTACACCGCATTTTGTGGTTCATGCCACGGGACGACGGCAACAGGAAACGATCGGCTCGGAGCGCCGGCACTGGTCGGCTTAGAGGTGGCGTACCTGGTTCGTCAATATCGTGCATTTGCCAGCGGCGCGCGTGGCTCGCACAAGTCAGACCGCTATGGACAGCAAATGGCCCGGCTTGCCAAGGCACTGCCAAACGCAGATCAGATCGAGAACGTGATGGCCTATGTCGAAAGCCTTACACAGTAGCGGACAGACCCCGATGCTAGTGAGTGGGGGGACTATTTTGACAATGAATATGCGTCGACATACTGGCTTTCGCCTGCTGCTTTTAGGACTCATGCTGTTGGCGAACGTGTTCATAAGCCCGCACTCCCAAGGACGCGACGACGACGCGGCGAAGGCCTTAGTGTTGCGCTCAATCTGCCCTGCCGGATTTACCCTCGAACCCGCAGACGGCTGTCAATTGAACAGCCGCTACAACCAGTATACGTCCCCACACAATAGCGGTGTGGGTGGGCTTAGGGCCGGCCTACCAGCGCTTCGCGATGGGTTTCAACCCAAAGTCATTGATTTGGGCCGATACCTGTTTTTCGACCCCATACTCTCAGCAGACAAAACGATTGCTTGCTCGAGCTGCCATGATCCTCAGCTTGGCTTTGCGGACGGCTTGGGTCGAGCACAAGGCATTAACGGCGCTGTGTTGGATCGGTCGGCGCCCAGCCTGTGGAATATCGGCTTCTTCAGAACCTTACTCTGGGATGGCAGCAAAGAAAGACTTGAGACGCAGTTACTTGGACCTCTCTACTCCGATAAAGAAATGGGTAATCGTCCGGATCGTGTGCTCAGTGACCTCAACGCCAACGAAAACTATCGACGGCTGTTTGCCGACGCCTTTGAGACGCCCACCATTGAGCTCGAGCAGGTGTACACCGCATTAACCGCCTTTGAGGCGTCGCTCGTCTCGCTAAACAGCCGATACGACTTTTATGCTCACGGTGTCCACAGCGCCCTCGCGCCCAGTGAGCTTGAGGGGCTTAATATTTTTAGGTCGTTCGTATCGCGTTGCGGCGAGTGCCACACCCCACCCCTCTTCAGTAACCAGCAAATTGCCATTATTGGTGTGCCTGAGCCTGAGGGAAGACCGTTTGATCCCGGAGCCAGTGCAACATCAGGCATTCCAAGCCAGCGCGGTGGTTTTCGGGTGCCGAGCCTGCGAAACATCGCCAAAACAGCGCCATACATGCACCAAGGAACGTTTGAAACACTCAGGGAAACGGTCGCGTTTTATAATGGTGGGCGCGGACATGCGGTCCCCGAGGACGAAAACCTACTCATTCATTGGCATATTTGGGAGCCGGACCTCCGCGAGGAAGAACTCGACAGATTGGTTGATTTCCTCCACGCTCTGACCGATGAGGGTTTTATGCCTGAAATACCGACAGTAGTTCCGTCGGGCTTACGTCCGGGAGAGGCGAAGCACCATTCAACACTGACGTCGAGACAACAATAATGATTAAAAGTAGCTACACACGACTGCTCTGTATTCTGGGCCTTATTTTTCTAAGCCATGCGGCATCGAGTGCTGTTCACGAGGTAAAAGAAGGCGGGTCGATTCAAGCGGCGGTCACCAAAGCACAAACCGGTGACGTTATCCGTGTCTTCCCCGGCACCTATCACGAAACCGTCTACGTCGACAAAGACGATATCTCGCTGATTGGTGTGGTCGAAGACGGTCAGTGGCCTCACCTTGATGGCCAAAAAATTCTTAATGACGCCATTTTATATTCAGGCAATGGATTCAGTGTCGAGTGGTTCAAGATCACGCATTACAAAGGCAATGCGATCATGGGGCAGTCAGGCAATAACTTTTCGATTCGCAACAACTGGGTCATCGATACTGGGCTATACGGCATCTTCCCCGAGTTTGGCCATAACGGCCTCATCGAAAACAACATTCTTAGTGGCATAGAAGATGCAGCTATTTACGTCGGCATGTCGGACTACGTCGATGTTCGCAATAATCAAGTCTTCGACAACGTTGCCGGCATCGAGATCGAGAACAGTCGCCATGTGTTAGTCGAGGGTAACGTCGCCAGGAACAACACCGGCGGTATTTTAGTCTTTATTACGCCGGGCCTCCCGATCAAGTCGTCGTATGACGCCATTGTTCGACGCAACTTCATCACCAACAACAACACGCCCAACTTTGCCATTCCTGGATCGCTTGTCGCCGGAATCCCTTCAGGCACCGGTATTTTGGTGATGTCAGGCGACAAGGTGGTTATCGAGGACAACATCATTACCGGCAACAATACGGGCGGCATCATCGTCACCAGCGGTGATTTCGTCACCGAAGTTGCCAGCGACAAAGACTCAGACCCCCACTCCGATGAAGTGATGATTCGCAACAATATCATGTTCGATAACGGTAACGATCCGGACGGAGAGATGAAGCTCCTTATGCTGAGTAAGTTCAGCACCAAAGGTCCCGACATACTCGCGTATCAGAGTGCAACAGCAAAGGAGCGCGGCAGTTGTATCTCACGCCGAGAAGCCTACCGTTCATATGGGCTCGATGACTGGGCAGATTGCGATGCGCCGACGGTGCGTGCCGCAGATGCCGTGACGTCGGCACAAGAAATAAGTACGACTCGACAGCTCATTACTAAGATGTTGCCGGTCCCCGCCGAACCGCGCGTCATTACGGTCGACGCCGATGGGGCTGAAGTGGTTTACAACGGAATCTGCGCCGGCTGTCACGCCTATAATGTCCGATTGATTGGCCCTCCTGCATTTGTCATCCAGGCGCAATATGGCGACGACGCAAAAGCAATTGCGGACTACGTCGCCAATCCGGAAAAGCGGCGTCCTGACTTCCCAAGTATGCCGCCACAGAGCCATGTCTCTGAAGAAATGCGTCTGCTGGTTGCCCAATACATGCTGAGTCTCACTGAGTGAACCTGATTGCGGTACAACAGGATGTGCCGCATCGAAAGCTATGCACCGACTGTGGGGTCAGTCGAACCGATGACCCCAGTCGCTGTGGGTCAGCGTGCCAGTTTATAAACCCTGACTACACCACCTTAGAACGTCGGGTCCACGGTCGCACCCGAATGACGCAGGGTGACATTGAGCCGTTCTTTGGCGTTGTTGAAGACATGCACCAGGCCTCTCTCAGACCTCGTCGAGAAGGGGCACAGTGGTCCGGGATTACCACCCGTCTGGGCGAGTCGCTACTGGAGCGCGGTGAGGTCACTGCTGTGCTGTGTATCGGAGGGGATCCCGACGACCGCTGGCGACCCATTCCTAAGCTCATTACATCGGCAGAAGAGATGGCCTCCTGCCGAGGCATGCGCATGGGGTATGCACCCCTTTTGGAGCTCCTTGAACCGGCTATTGAAGCCGGTCACCGCCGCCTAGCGGTGATCGGCATTCCCTGTCAGATCTATGCACTAAGGGCCCTCGAAAAAGAACTCGATCTCGAGCACCTCGTTGTCATCGGGACTCCCTGCTCTGACAATACGACCACCGAAAACTTCCACGAATTTCTGAGCTTGCTTGACGCGGCGCCCGAGACAATTAATTACCTCGAATTCATGCCCGACTTTCACGTTGAGCTGCGCTTTGAAAATGGCGCACAACGGCGCATTCCCTTTTTGCAGCTCCCCATTGCTGATCTGCGCGACGACTTCTTCCCGCTCACGTGCAGGACCTGTGTCGACTATGTCAACACACTGGCCGACATCACGGTGGGCTACATGGGCGGTCGCGGAGAACAATGGCTCATCGTACGAAATGCGCGTGGGCAGCAAACGCTGGATCACATTCAGGCGGAGTTGTCACTCAAGCCACCCACAACCGGAGGCAAACGAAAAGCTGCAGTGCAGGGCTTTATTGAAAATACCCGGCGCGCAACGGGCGGTTTACCGCTTCGAAGAATGCCGCAATGGCTCCGCCCGATTGTTGGAAAGATTATGCCTTTAATAGGTCCTAAGGGCCTTGAATTTGCCCGAACACGACTCGAGATGAAAGCCGCCGAATCAATATTACATTTGCGCCGAGCGGCGCCCAAGCGCCTTAAGACGATGATTCCCAAGCACGTCTGGAAGCTCGCCGAACCCTACGGTATTTCACCTGAAAAAGACGAAGTCTGATCCAGCCTAGTCAGCACGGTGTACATACAAGTCTTACCTCGTAGGGATTGAGTTGTGGAAGGACATACGGTCGCATACTCTCAGAGCACCATTATCGAATTGATGGTTCCGAGCTACGCTAACTTTGGCGGTAAAGTCCACGGCGGCACGCTGATGTCTTTGATGGACAAGGTCGCTTACGTTTGCGCGAGCAAACACGCCGGCAACTACTGCGTCACTGTGTCGGTCGACAACGTCGAGTTCCTCCAGCCCGTGGAGGTGGGTGAAGTCATCAAACTCATGGGCTCGGTAAACTATGTCGGTCGAACGTCTCTGGTTGTCGGTATCAAAGTCGTCGCGGAAAACCTGCAAGAGGGTGTGAGCAAACACACGAACACCTGCTACTTCAACATGGTGGCAAAAAGTCCGGATGGGAAAACCGCTGAGGTACCGGCACTGATTCTGAAAACTCAAGACGACATTCGCCGCTTTTTAAGCGCCCTTCAGCGCAAGCGCCTGCGTACCCAAGATAACGAGTTCATGGATAAATATCGTCAAGACTTTATCTACGACGAAGCGTCGGCAGAGTTACTGCACGACCAGCGCTGTCGTGTTTTACTTGAGGCGCAGAGATGAGCGCAAGTGGTTAGCACATCGTTGTCTGCCGAGGCCTTAACTTTT
>Ga0209251_1000153_pt1 | contig 63800 bp, 47 predicted proteins | sample SaaInlV_100m_DNA_6_FD_184665 | JGI IMG/M metagenome (GOLD analysis project Ga0209251, IMG submission 184665) | Marine microbial communities from expanding oxygen minimum zones in the Saanich Inlet - Saanich Inlet SI073_LV_10m_DNA (SPAdes) (version 2) | ecosystem: Environmental > Aquatic > Marine...
CGACAATACCTTGTATTTCTTTTGACATATTCAACCCAATCCTGCTTTCCAATTTGACCCTTTAGAGGTGACTTCACGTTTCCACAGAGGGGCCTGCTTCTTGAGTTCATCGATGAGCCATTCGCATGCTTGGAAGGCTTCTTTCCGGTGAGGACTTGCCACATGAATACTCACGATGGGCTCTCCTGGCCCTACGCTACCGGTTCGATGCGCCATTGCTACAGAGGTTGTGCCAAAGAGATCACATGCTTTGACCGCTAAATCGTGGAGGACGCTGCCGAGATGCTCTTGCCAAGCATCGAATTCCAAAGCATAGACTTCGGCGTCCCCTTCACTCCCTCTTGTGATTCCTAAAAACGATACAATAGCACCACAGCCTTCTGTTTCCAGTTGAGCTCTCAACTGATCTGGGTTGAGTGCATCAAGCGCTTCCTCGATGTGAATCGTGCGCCCCATGACGGTGCGAGTAAAGCGCATGATTCAAGGCTAACGGCTCGTTGTCGTACCATGGCCGCAGTCGCAGGAGGTTCCGAACCTGTTCACATCATGGGGGCTGGTCTCTCGGGTCTTGCTGCTGCAACCATTCTTGCAAAAGCTGGAAAAGAGGTTCACGTACACGATATTAGAGCAGACTCTGGTGCTCGATTCGATGGTGATTTTCAAGCATTAGAAAACTGGTCAATGGACGTAGATTTCTTCGAACAGCTCGAAGAATGGGGTTTTGACGCTTCAACATTCCGAGCGACCGAATTTCACGTTGTGGACTTGATTCATCCTGATGATGAAATAACCCAGCCCAAGAGTGACAAGGTCGCTTATCGCATTGTTGAGCGAGGCACATCTGACCACGCAATCGATCAAGGGATGAAAAAACAGGCTCTTGAAGCAGGTGCACAAATTCACTACAAGTCACGAGTCAAGGAAGAGGATTGTACAATCATCGCCTGCGGTCCCAAAGGAACTTCAGCTGTTGCTTATGGAGAAATTTTTGAAACAACGCATCCCAATCATATTGCCTTTCAATTAAACGATAAATTGGCGCCAGGAGCCTATTCATACCTCATCATTGTCGACGGTGTTGGATTGATCTGTACCTGTCTATGGAGAAAGCAATCGAAAAGCGAACGATTCCTCAATGAAACAATCGCTTGGTACGATAAGCACTATCCAGATTTAAACCGCAAGCCAATCAAGAGAGTTGGTGGAAAAGGTGACTTTACCATAAATCAACGCTACAAGCAAGACGGACGTTACTACATTGGTGAATCCGGCGGGCTTCAAGACTTCATGTGGGGCTTTGGAATGCGAATGGCTGTTTGGTCAGGCGTTCTTGCAGCTCGCGACATTCTTGGTGAATGCGATTATGAGACTGAAGTAAGAAAACAACTCCTCCCTTATGTTCGGACCAGTGTTGCGAATCGTTGGCTCATGAATCGAGTGGGCGATCGTACATTCAAACGCATGTGTAAGAATTGGATGAAAAGTCAATCAAAGCGTGGCGATGGTCTTGTTTGGGTTGGAGGTTTATTCCGCCCACGGTGGTACAAGTCACTGCTGTACCATCTTGTAACACCATTCATGCTGCGAAAGGATCCCAAATCAATGGGCAGGGGTGTTCGAAGGATGCCATTTAGGAAAGCAAAGGCTCGAGACCACTGGGAACCTTCAGAAGAAGCCTCTGCTGTTGGTACGCAGTGGACTGAAATTCGACGTTCAGGTGGTAAAACATCTTTCGCTAACGATTCGGATGATGTGAGTATTTCCAGCGAATGACTGGGGCGATTCGTTCATAATGCGGTTCGATTTGGAACGGACATGAGCGAACTCAACTTCGAAGCCATGCCGAACAAACTTGTGAACTACGCCGCCGTCGATGGTATTGCTATCATCGAACTGGCTAGTGATGCATCTGGTGCACCTCTGACTGAAACAAACGACCGTTCCCCGAACACGTATACACACGGTATGATGTGCGATATTGATACAGCGGTCATCAAGGCACGTTTCGATGATGATGTCTCTGTCATCGTTTTGACAGGAAATGGTAGTTCATTCTTCTCCGCTGGAGCATCCATTCAGATGCTCAACAGTGTTACGCCTGGATTCAAGTACAATTTCTGTCTCCACGCAAACGAAACACTTTCACGATTTGAGCAAACCTCCAAACTCGTTGTTTGTGCAATCAACGGACACGCTGTTGGTGGTGGACTTGAAATCGCTATGGCTGCAGACATTCGCATCGCTCGAAAGAACTCTGGTAAAGTAGGACTTCCTGAAATCAACCTCGGTGTTCTTGCGGGTACTGGTGGTACTGCTCGACTGACTCGATTGATTGGTAAGGCAAAGGCTCTCGAAATGATGGTTACAGGCGAACTCATGTCCTTTGAGGATGCACATTCTCACAACCTCATCAATCACATCTGGGAAGGCGATGCCGCTGATTTCCGTCAAAATGTCCTTGACTGGTGCAGCCAATTCACTCTACCAAATAAGGCAACAAAGGCTGTTGGAAACATCAAGCGTTCGTGCCAAACTGGTCCAGAAATCCCATTCGAATACCATCTCGCTCTTGAGAGAGAACTTCAAGCATCTCTATTCAACTCAACTGATGCTAAGGAAGGCATTGCAGCATACGTTGAAAAGCGTGTTGCGAACTTCACTGGCCAATGAAACCGGGTGATTCAAAATGGCAGATCATAACGTTCCGGGGGATGTCCCTGACGATTTAGTTGAAACCTATCTTGATAACTTGATGGCAGCGACCTGTGGTACTGGTTCAATGAATCTCTTTGCATGTGATCAGAAAATCGAACATTTGAATGACGATTTCTATGATGGTGGCGTAAAGATTCCTCTCTCATCGAATGACCCAGGCCATCTCTTCGAAATAGGGGCTCGTGCTCATGAAGAAGGAACTGTAGGGGTTCTTGCAGCACAAGGTGGATTAATTTCACATTACGCTCAAGATCATCCAGATGTTCCATATCTTGTGAAACTCAACTCCAAATCTCACCTCGTCAATACCGATCAACGTGATCCAATTAGTCTCGCAATGTGGGATATGGATGACGTCATGTCCCTTGTGTCCAACGGAATTAATGTCGTTGGAATTGGTTACACGATTTACATCGGAAGTGAATATGAACATGAAATGATGACCGAAGCGGCTCAATTCATCCGACAAGCACACGAAGAAGGAATGATTTCAGTTGTCTGGATGTATCCTCGTGGAAAAGCAGTAACTGATGAGAAAGATCCTCAACTGATTTCAGGAGCAGCCGGTGTTGCAGCTTGTATAGGCGCTGACTTTGCAAAGGTCAACTATCCTCGTGCATGGGAAGGCATGACACAGCCAGAATCTCTCAAAATTGCAGTGGAAGCAGCAGGTCGATGCGGTATCATTTGCTCTGGAGGCGGCACCTTGCCTCCTCAGGAATTCTTGCAGCGCCTATGGGATCAAATCAACGTGAGCGGATGCCGAGGCGCAGCAACTGGTCGAAACATTCACCAGAAGTCAACTGAAGAAGCTGTCAGAATGACTGCAGCATGCCACGCTATCATCAGTCAAGGCGCTTCAGTCGATGATGCACTTGATATCTTCAACAACGCTTGAAGAATACCGATTCTAAGGGGGTCTATTTTTCCTCTGTCGTAGATTCGTCTTTAGCTATTTTCCACTTCACTCCAAATCCAACAAGTAGTGCTACACAAACATATTTTTCCAATTCTAATCGCTGCTTGGAATGAACGTTCGATCAACTAGGAATGCATATTGCGTTTTGAGAAGTAACTTTGCGCTCATGCAAAGTGAAGGCATGAAGCGTAGCTTATGCACGTCAGTTTAGGAGCCACTCGTTTCAGAGTTGGCTATTGGAAGTAAAAAGCGAATCACTTCTTGGTCAGACTATCGCCCATGGTAATGTTACCTTGTTGGTCGATAATGATTGGAGTTCCTTCAGACCATTCTGGGCAGTGGTCTTGGACCCAAATTCTTGTGGCCCATTCACAGATGTCGTATCCGCCAGAAAGTATGCCTGATCGCTTGATGTATCCGACCTTTACGATGTCTTTGTCCTTTGAGAGAACGTTGCCAAGTTGTTGGCTTGTTGTGCCATGACGCATGGTGCTGTTGATGTGTTCCAGGATCTCTGCGGTGTTTCGCGGGCGGTCTCCCAAAAATTTCTTGATTTTTTCTCGTATGCGTACAGTTTTCATTGTTTTGTCCTCCTATGATTTCGCTATTCGCTATTAGGCGATGTCGCTGTAACGAAGGAGCGAGGCCACTCATATAACCGTTCCTCCAACAATGCAAGAGTTTGTTACCGTTCATGACTGGATGGGGTGTATTTTTTACACGGAATGTCAACTTCAGTAAGTGATTTCTCACGTTTGCAGTGGAAATCGGTAACTAAATGTAAGTAAATAACTCGCTTCATAGTAATCCCTATGAAGTATTGCTGTTTAGCAAGGGCAAAGGTGACCTCTTGTGCCATCATCCACCATCAGAAGCCGCTACCAGAGGCGTATTCTGGATTGGCTCCTCGATGGAGGTGGAACGGTAAGTCAAGCATCGACATCTTTGGGGATTGCAATGCCCCACGCTTCTTTGGCTATGCGTAATCTAAGGGAAGCTGGAGAGGTGCAGCGAGACGATGGTGCCTCGATTCGGGGTGCAGTGCATCGTCTGACAGAGGATGGTGCTCAACGACTCCTCATGGATCTTGTTGGTAGATTAAAGAAGCACACGCGACAAATACCTCCGCACAAGAACGCTGTTGTCTTGTCAAGTGACGGCACGAGTATCGTTCTTGGTATACTTGAATCTCCCGAATCACGATTGTTCCAATTGCCTAAGCGAACGGAATTATTGAAATCAAATTCTGGAGAAGTTTCCATCGGAAAAGAAGGGGGCCTTTGGGCAGTCCAACGGGGCGAAAAGATACATTGGTTTGATTTGGACCATTTTGAATCAACTCCTCCACCTCCCGAAGCACAAGAAGGGACGCTTTCAGCATGGGTGAATCGTGATGAACGTGTTGGTGTTCTTCGATTGAGATTGCTTGAACAATTCGAAGCTTGGAACGTACCGGATGGTGCTTGGATCGAACTCAAAATACGCTCAGAAACTGGTCCTTCTCAACTTCGCCTCGGAGAACACAGTATAGGATCCATCCAAGGTACCTCCTATCCGGTCTCTCCAGAACGAGGCCTCTATGCGCATTTACCGTCTGCAGTCGATCGGAATTTACTGGTCTCTTCACTGGGGGACCGAGCCCAATTAATGACAGAATCAATTGCTTATGCTCAAGAACGCTCTTTACCAGTTGATTTAGTCAGCACTTGGATGAGGAGGAGGCATCCTCGTCTATCAAACGTAAAACGGAATGCTCGAGTCCGATCATTGAAACGATGGTTACTTTCTGGAAGAGGTCAACAACCAAACCTCAACCTCCGTCGTTCTCTTCTTGCGGATTTCGGAGATCGGAGTTGGTCTGAACAATCGAATGCAGTGGATGTAATTCTTCTCGAGGGCGTATCTCAGAATGGAGCGGCCTGCATCATTGAATGGCTTCTTGAATCGACAACACTCGATTGTATTGTTGAATGGCCATGGGCGGGTGCAAACGAACAGCACCTTCTCGATCGTTTACTTGCTTCTGGGCGATGCAGGGCATTGATTACTTCCAGAGGCGAACCTCTCAATCTTTCGAGTAAAACTTCAACCTTGCATGGAACTCCACAACTTGCTGTTGTATCTTATCGCTTGCACAACCTCTTGGAACTGGACGTACAATTAGATCGTTCAAACGTACGTACAGAACCTGAGACGAGCCGGCAATTGCTCCCTAGCACTGCTTCAGAACTCCTTGACTGGCATCGTTCTGGGGGTATGAATGAACAAACCCTTAGTGATGTTTCTCAGGAAGAATCGCAGTTTATTGCATTGGTTCGAAAAGCAATGAGGATGTATCCGAACGGTGATTCAACGTTTTCGAATTCAATAGAGCGAACAAATCCATTGGCTTCTTGGATTGCAAGCCCAATGTCGGAACGTAACTCCAGGTGGCAACGTATCCACACAATCTTGCCTCATGGATGGGTTGACCTTCTCGATCCTCAAACGATGGACATTAAGTCGCTGCTAAATGGAATGGCGAGGACGTCCTCAGAGTGGAAGCAACAAGCTTTTTCAATACTGACAATGCGTCTTTCAAATGAAAATTCATTGCTTCTTGATGTAGCGAATATGCTCGATGATCCTTTATCTGGTTCCATTGCAGCACATTCAATCATTACCACGAGTCCATATTTCGGTCAAGAATTGGATGCGCTTCTTAGCGATGCTTCTTCGATTTGGTTGGACGCTCCGTATCGTCAAGAAGATGTCTTAATGGTGCTATTTCCGCCATCGCTTGAATTCTCAAATCAGCGAGAATTATTGTTTGAACAGTATCTCAAAGCGGGTCAAGTACATCCCCGAGGCTCTGTCTTGTGGGCTTGGTCAAACGCAGTCTCTAAGATGAGAGAAGATGCTCCTCTGTCGTTAGACCTCATCCGTTCATGCATGAATGTTCTTCCACCTCAATGGTGGTCTGCATGGGCTTTTGATTGGTTAGGACTTCAGTTATCGACATCAAGTGGGCGAGAATGGTTAGCAACTCATCCTTTGAGTTGGCCAAGTCTCCTCGCTCGACCAAGTGGAGAACGAGTCGGTTTACCAGGAATTCCAAAGTCTCATTTTGGTTTCGAACCCAATCAAGAATTAATGATCAATCTGTTGATGGTGCCCGAAGGAGAAGGAAAAGCAGCACTCATGGACGTTTATGATATGATTCAATCCCTTGAATCAGAACGACCTGTTCACCATGGAAGAATCCATCCACTGGTGGGTTGGCTTGCCCGAGATGTCAATACGTGGCCCCTTTTCTCAACAGGTGAACTCTTCGTAGGAGATCCAGATGTCAGCGCGTTACTCATTGGTCGAGCCATGCTTCAAAGAATTGATATCTAAACCGATGACTTCATATCGGTTCGGTTTGAGGAGAGTTTGCCGTACGTGCAACATCAGACTGAGCTACTGTGAAAATTGCAATGATTTCTGATACCAATGATACGGTCCGCTATCGAAGACTGGAACGACCCTTCGGGGGATGACTTCCGGTGCAAAAGCGGAAACCCGGGCCGACTATGGGTCCTCGATGGACTTCGGGATGATATCGAGACAACCAACCGGCCCTACAGTACGCCCTGATGCCGAGGGTCAGGCCTTCGAGGAAACTATGAACAAGGCCGTTAGGCGTCGGGGCACAGCTGATTTCTCACTTTTTACTCTTGAACAAGCGATGTCATCAAATGCCGTGTGGCTCCACCAACATACATGGAAGAGGAACGTCACTATCGACGATGCCTCATTGGTGGCACGTTCGATCGTTTTCATTCAGGACATCAATTGTTGATTCAAACCGCTCTTCGTCAAGCAGACTTCATTGAAGTACACGTCACGAATGATGCTATGGCTCAAGCTAAAGGGGGGTGGATTGAATCACTCGAAGATCGAATGGAAGGTGTTCTTTCTTGGCTTTCTACAAACGCTCCAAAACGACATGAAGTGTTTGTATTGGAAAATCCACACGGCCCAGCACCTCATCATCAGCATGCAGACAGCATCGTTGCGACAGCAGAAACAATTCCTCGATGTCATCACATCAACAATGAACGTATGGAGAATGGCTTACCTTCGCTTCATATCATCGAAGCACCTCACATGATGGATGAACTTGGAGGTATTCTTTCTTCAAGTCGTATTAGAAACGGCCTTGTGGATATAGAAGGCCACCCTTGGATTCCTCCCTCACTGAATGGAAAGACATTGAGAATGCCTGTGGTTTTGGATGATGAATTCAAAACACCTATGGGAGAATTATTCGAAGGGCCAGAGGATGCTCCAGAAGTTGCTCTTTCGGCAATGCTTGAATCACTTCCAGAAAATCATGGGGCCTTAGTTGCAGTCGGTGATGTAACCGTGAAAGGACTCATGGACATGGGTATCCAACCAGATATTGCCTTCATCGACGGACAAACCAAACGAACAGAACTTGATGAAGAACTCAAAGTAAATTCAGAACAGTATTCACTCAGACGAACGGTCAAGAATCCACCGAGTGTTCTCACACCAGATCTTCTTGATGTTATTCAGTGGTCTCTTATTCAGGATGAACCCGTCTTGGTGGAAGTTGATGGCGAAGAAGATTTAGCACCGATGTACATTCTTGCAACAGCTCCTCTTGGAACGATCATTGTCTATGGGCAACCGCGAAAAGGTGTTGTGATGCGAGTTCTTGACATGGAAGCCAAACATCGAAGTCGAAATTTATTGGTTATGTTTGAGGTTGAGTAATGTCTGAATCACCATTGGTAAGCGTGACCGTCTGTGTCAGAGACGGTGGGCATTGGGTCGAAGATTGTCTTGATTCCCTCCTTCAACAAACCCATCGTCCTCTCGAAATAATTGCAGTGAACGATGGTTCGTCCGACGATACCAAATTAAAACTCGACACATGGTATGAAAAGCATGGAAATAGTGATGTTCCAATTCAAATCATCCATCAAGATTCACTCGGATTATCTGCAGGGCGAATGGCTGCAGTTGAGAAATCATCTGGAACATGGATCGCAATCACTGATATCGATGTTCGACCAGAACCAGACTGGATTGAGCAGATGCTGATCGCTTGTAAGCCGATTGAGAACGAATCTATCGCTGCAGTGACTGGAAGGACAGTTTTCCAAGCGCATAATGATGTAGTAAGCAGATTCAGAGCAGTAGAAATCGCTTCAAAATATCGTAACAGGCCGAGAAGAACATCGCTTGCAAACGGCCCTTGCTCAATGTTCCTTCGAGAAGCCTTGATTGAAGTAGGTGGTTTCGACCCGTCTTGGTATCATGCAGAAGACATGGAGCTGAGTCTTCGTCTTCTTTCGAATGGAGGTACAATTATTCACGCACCAGATGCTCTAGTTTCGCACGTTCCTGAAATTGGTATTCGTAGATTTCTTCACAAACGGAGAAGAGATGCTCGGGCTCACGTTCGAATCGTCCGTCATTTCCCAGCAAGACAGAGAAATGGGCCTGGCTTCGATTTCATTGGAAGTGCAAGTATTGCATTCTCAATTCTTCCTATTGTGTTACTGATGTTGTTATCGTTCATACCAATCATCCTCGCATTGCCTTTCGAAGGTGACGTTCTCTCGATGTGGCAGACAAATCTTGCCTTTGGGGGTCTGATGCTTGGTGTGCTGATCGAACTTCTCTTTTGGAGAGGTCCACTTGGTGTCATCACAAGAAGTCTCAAGAAAGATGGGAAAAGAAATCATCTGTTCCTATCGCTCTCAGTAAGAATTTTGATTCTACGTTGGTCCATTGCACTTTGGCAAGGTCTTGCCTTAGGAGCATTGGATGCTTTGTTATCTAAAAACGGTCACAAGCGCTTGTTCAGTTGAACAATCACATGACTGTTTCGTCACCAGGTGGCGCACGACTTGCTGCATTGAGAGCAAATCCGAATGCTACTAGGGTAATTGAAACCGAATACACACCAGGGTCAATCCATGCTGTGTACATTGCACTGTAGAATATGTAGAATCCAAATCCGAGAAGAAGGCACCATGCTCCAATAGATCGCATCATGCCACCTTCACCTCCCATGAGAGCAGGCCATGTGTCATTGATGACCATGGATTGGAAGAAACTTGCTACTCCGCCTTCATTTGACTCATTTATTGACCTAAGGCCAAGTCCCGTAAGTAGGGCACAAGCGATCATGAATACGGCATCCCCAGCAACAAATGCTGCAGCGGTATCCTTCTCACCAAATGCATCTGCAAGTAACTCGAACGTGAGAAGCCCTCCCCATGAAACTCTGTATGATGGATGAATATGTCCAAGAAGATTGAGCACTGCTAGGACAAGTCCCCAAGTTCCAATGGCGATGTACCACTTGGAAAGACCCATTGAAGGATTTGAAATGAGGTCCAAAAAACCTTCTGATTCTGTCTTGTCTTCACTGCTCATGAATTCGCCACCTGCCTCATCCATATAAGCACAACGAATCAAAGCGGACGTTGTTGTCGATAGCGATTGTTGAATACTGTGCTCATATTCTCATCAGCATTCATCAGAATTTGTTGTGTTTCAACATTTTGTGGAATGCATGAATTAATTTCCTTAGAACGGCCGTATCGCCCACGACTGATTGTTCTTGCAGTGATTAATCCAAGCATGTCTAAATTCGAAATGATTCCCGAAATTCTTCTTTGAGTAAGCGATGGAATGTTGAGGTATGAGCAAGCTTGGTCATAGACATCGTACAGTTGACCTGTTTGTATGTTCTTGAGTCCATTTCTCTCATTGATGAGTACGGAAGCGAGAACCAACTTTTGTTGAGTTGGCAATGCAGCGATGACGGGTTCAATTTGATCGGCTTCAATCTGATGCTGAGCCATGCGAACGTGATGTTGTTCGACTTCCTTGTCTCCAAGTTGTTCTGCCTTTTCCGTTGAGACTCTTAACAAATCTAATGCACATCTTGCATCTCCATGTTCTTGTGCTGCAAAGGCGGAACAGAGAGCAATAACACCTTCTGACACAACATCAGGGGCGATAGCAACACTTGCCCTCTTCCTGAGGATGTCTTTGAGTTGCTCAGCATCGTAAGGAGCAAAGAGTAGATCTTGTTGACCGAGACGAGAACGTACACGAGGGTCGAGGAATTCTGTAAACTTCAAATCGTTCGAAATTCCGATAACACATGCTCTTGAATCTTTTAGGAATGAGTTGAGATTTGTAAGGTTGTATAGGAGATCGTCTCCAGCCTTTCTTACGAGGTGGTCTATTTCGTCCAAAACAATAACAAAGACACCCTTTCGAGCATCCATTCTCTTGATGAGTTCCTTGAATACTCGGTCGGTTGGCCATCCAGTAAATGGAATCTCATCAATTTCATGGTCTTCAAGCAACGAATTTCCTATGTTTGATAGAACTCTGTATTGAGTGTCAATTTGTCGGCAATTGACCATTACTGGAGTAATGTCTCTTTTCATCTGTTCTCCTTTTTCTTTTAGGAGATTTGTTACGTGTAAAGTGACGGCAGTTTTTCCAGCCCCTGTTACTCCGTAGAGAATCATATTCGAAGGAATTTGACCGTTAAGGGCTTCAACAAGGTTGAATGCAATACGCTCAATTTCTTTTTCTCTATGAGGCATAAAAGTCGGTCGATGGCTGTGATGTAGAATCTCTTTATTGAGAAATAAACTCGGCCTGGAGAGCAAAGTGTCGAAGATGTTTTCCTTCACAATTTTTCCTCCGTTATATACCCCTATGCGACGGCTCGTTGAACATGCGCCGGGATAGTTTCTCCGAGTCCGAGCCCCCCACATAAGCATGTCCGTAGAAAATGTTTGGAGGAATCAAATGTGATTGTAAAAAAAAAATTATTTGGAAATGATATACGGCTCTGTAGGGGTACTTAAACGAAGAAAAAATATCAAATCAATTCTCGGGTTTCCAATCCGAATTTTCATGAATCCATGCATCCCCATCCTCGAGGTGATGAACATTCCCGGGATGGATTGGAAATTCGTTTGTTAAAATCGGTTCTCCACTTGATTGTTCAGAATCAATGAACGTGTGGGTAATGAGTAGCTGAGTATCTGGATTTCTCTCGGCAAGAGATTGAATGTCGTTTGGTTTATGATGATGGTCAGATGGAACCCATTGTGGGAATCCCATTTCAACCACTGCGATTTGAGAACGAGAAATCGCGTTTTCTAGGTTTTCACAAGGACCAGAGTCTCCAGAGTGAACAAGTGAGGCTCCATCCGAATGTTCAAAACGATATCCGTGAGGATCGACGGCGTCATCATGATGGACTTCGAAACGCTCCCAACTCCAGTTGTCGTTTGTTGTTCCATGATCGCTTTCGATGAATTCGATTGAATCAAGGGCGTCATCTAAACTACCAGGGAATGCCAGTTGACAAAGTGTCTGAAAACGCTCTCTGACACCTTTAGCTCCTACAACTGTGAGGGGTTTCAACCGTTCTCTATCTGAGATATATTTTCTCTCGAGGAGTAGAAATGGCAATCCAAACACGTGATCACCGTGAAGATGTGTGACGAAAATAGTTTCAATTTCAGCAGGAGATATACCGGCAATTCTCAGGCTTGCAAGAGCGGTGGGGGGGGCATCGACGATATGGATGCCATCAAGAATCATGAAGGAATGAAGTCGTTGTTTTGGTAGGAAGGCATTGCCCGTTCCTAACAACCTTACTTCGTGGCTCATGGTTTATCCTCTGAGAATCAACTCTTTGAATCCTATGCATGAGGGCTATGGCCGTAAGAGAATGATGATAAGTGTGCCACAATTGGGAAAAACGTCGCGAAGCGATTGGTGAGTTCATGAGTAACTGGTCTGCAAAAAACCCATATGGTTCAAAAATCACTGAATGCTATGTCCTCAATGGAAAGGGCTCCAAAAAAGAGACACGGCACATCGTATTCGATCTTGGCGACTCTGGGCTTGACTACAAGGTGGGGGACGCACTAGGGGTCCTTCCTGAAAATCCACCACATATCGTTGAGGATATCATTGAACTACAAGGATGGGACAGAGAGTATACTGTCACGACTCACAAAGGTGAAAAGGACCTTTACTCAGCTTTGAAGAAAGATTTCGAGGTCCACATGGCAAACAAGAAATTCGTTCAATCTCTTGCAAACAAAGTCGTTTCTTCCGGAATGAATATCTCCATGAGTATTGTTAAGCGTTCACGCAATGGTGTTAATTGGAACTCCGAAGATGAGGGTGATTTACCTCCTGGCCTCTCATCGAGTCTACCATCTGACGATCCAGCGTCTCAAGTCAAAACAATCCTTTCGGATGCTAAAGAGATTGAGAACTATCTTTGGACCCGAGATTACGTTGACATCATGCGTGAGTTCAGCGTGAAATACTCTCCAGAAGAATTCCTTGAACTCATCGATCGACTCAAGCCTCGACTGTATTCGATTGCATCCTCTCACGACGCTCATCCGGGATTGGTAGAATTGACCGTTGGTATTGTTCGATTCAATTACCACGATCGTCAACGTGGTGGTCTTACAACGCAATACATGGCTGACGAAGTAGTTGTCAATGAAACACCAGTTGGTGTATTTATGTCTCCTACAAAATCCTTCATTCTGCCTGAAGACAAAGACATTGATATTATCATGGTCGGTCCAGGAACTGGAATCGCTCCGTTCCGTGCATTTATGGAACAACGTGTTCATGACAAAGCATCCGGTCGTAACTGGCTCTTCTTTGGTGATCAATCTGAAAAGACGGAGTACTATTACAAAGACGAGATCGAAGGTTGGATAGACAGCGGGGACTTGTATCGCTTTACTACCGCTTGGTCACGTGACCAAGAAGAGAAGATCTACGTTCAACATCGCTTGAAAGAACATGGTGCTGAAGTATGGGAATGGTTTGAAAAAGGTGCTTATTTCTACATTTGTGGAGATAAGACCTACATGGCAAAAGACGTTCACAGAGCACTTATTGACATTGCAATTGAACACGGTGGTATGTCGGAAGCAGACGCTACTCATTTCATTGAACAAACAATGATGCGTGAACAAAAGCGTTACCTGCGTGACGTTTACTGATTCACTTAGGAATTAAGTAACCAATTCCAAGCAATCCTACGACATACACGCCTACACCAGCGAAGTTGGCATGTGCAGATAATTGGAAATCATCAGTGATATCCACTGTCCCTAACATGGATGCAATCAAAAAGAGGCCTAAGTAAATTAATTGGATAAACCCAATTAAGATTGGGTACTTTTGGAAAAGGCCAACTGAGAGAAGGGATAAAATTACAAAAACGATGTACGCAAGAGGTGAAAATAAAAGCAGTACAAAAGCGATAGCAAACCATTCAAGTTCATCCTGATTCTCATTGCTATCATTTGGTTCCTCCTCATCATCCTCGAGATCTTCAGTATCAAAATTGGATATTGTTTCAAGTGAATATATTGTACTGCTGTACCCATTCATTGGACATTCAATATCATCGGATTCAACATTTTCATCTGAATTTGTGGCTGATTGGAACTCGACATAGAGCCCTTCACAAACCTCCCTTTCTTCCGAATTTGTGAGCTCTTCATGATCAAAAGTAAGAAACGGAGTAAACATCATCATCGCAGTAAGTATAATTGTTATTATCGGGGCATAGTATGTTTTTTGTGTTCCCCTTTTTCTGTATGTCTTGGTTCTTGATTCAATGTAGGTTACTGGTTGAGAACGTATTTCAACTGGTTGTGTGTTTTGGTATGTTCCATAGGATTGGGCAGGTGCTGATACCGCCTGGTATGGGCTCTGAACGGGGGGTGGGCGTGGAGTCCAGTGGGGGTAGTAAATCTTGGTTGTATCTATTGCTTCTTGATGTGGAGTGCCTGCATTCACGAGTTGCACGAAATACTCTTGAGGATTAGCGTTGATTGTTGATTCAGTATTGCTTGGAGTCCAGTGCGGATAGTAGATTTTGGTAATCTCTATTGCCTCCTGATGTGATGTGCCAGCGTTCACGAGTTGTACGAAATACTCCTGAGGGTCCATGTGACATTGTGATTCTTTTTTATTTGAATAGTTATCGACTACGTTTCGAATCTCCACATGAAGAAATCTTCTCCATCAATGGATTCTAATTGGGATGTGATGAATGGAGATTTTCGAAGGGCTCGGTTTAAGATATGTGCCTCCACTGTTTTTCCTTCTGATTTCATTGCTTCAATTAATTCACGAGTGGTCAATGGGCCATTACGGCGGATGTATCCTACAATCCAATCGGCTTGTTGGCGTTGAAGGCGCTTTTCTTCGGTCCAAAGCCTCCGCATGATTGAAGAAAATGAAACATCTGTTTAAACACATGTTTGAGAAATCTAGTATATGCCAGAAGGGCCTGAGATACACAGAGCTGCACAACGCTTGAGAAATGCTCTGGAAGGTTCTGTAATTACTCATGTAGAATGCCCTTACACAACCATCCAAGGTCAAGAGCATCGTTTTCTTGGAAATCAAGTCATCTCCATAGAAGCCAGATCTAAAGCGATGCTTATCCACATTGGTGAAGATGTTCTGTACAGTCATAACCAACTTTATGGCCGCTGGACAGTGCAGAAAAACTCCACAAAACCAAAGAAAACAAACCGTTCATTACGAATCAAGCTGCAAAATGAAACACATACCGCTTGTCTTTACTCGGCCACAGATATTCAGATCATTGAACCATGGGAAATCGAAGGACATCCCTACATTGCTAAACTTGGGCCTGATGTTGCAAATCAAAACGTTGATTTTGAAGATGTTTTGGAACAAGTGAAGAATCCGAAATTTGGCAGGAGGCAACTTTCGCATATTCTCCTCGATCAAGCCTTCTTAGCAGGCGTGGGTAATTATCTTCGCAGTGAAATCCTCCATTCAGCTCGAATTGATCCTTCTCGTAAACTCAACACTCTCTCAGAAATAGAGCAGAATAATCTTGCACACTCTGCAATTCAAGTTACACAATTGGCCTTCGAGCAACGAGGGGTGACGGTCGAAAAGGGGCTCTATGACCTGCTAAAACAAAATGGGATGTCTCGTCGTCAAGCCAGACATCATGTGTTTACTCGTGATGGCCTGGAATGCCATGAATGTAAAACTAAAATCGTGCACACTCGGTTGAGTGGGAGGCGTCTTGATTTCTGCCCTTCTTGTCAATGTTAAATTCGTTTTATTCTGAGTGGCTTCTGGTTATGGCCGTAGACGAGGTATCCTGCAGGTTCGATAAGGAATCTTTTGGTCATAAACTCCTTTCCAAACATTGGATGTGGTTGGTCAAAGAGAATGACAATTCGTGTCGACCAGCCAACTGAGTCGGTAATCAAACCTTTTGCAGAGTGGCCATCAACCGTTAGTAGCAATGGTTCAAAGTTCTCTTGTCCTGAATCGATCGGGAAATCTGATTCAATAATTTCGGGCTCCGTATTCATATCTCGTATTTGTGACATGAATTGGAAATGAGGCACCGCGTATAATAAGTTTATTACTTATTAAGTATTTATTGACGAGTGCTTATTGAACCGCTTTGCTCATAGGGTGTCTTGGATAACATCGGTACATGGGGTTCTCAAAAGTCTTGATTGCCAACCGCGGAGAAATTGCACTCCGTATTTTGAGAACGCTTCGTGATATGAACATCGAAGCGGCGATAATTTATGGCAAAGAAGATCGTCTTTCCTTACCAGTACGCCTTTCAGATGACGCACATTTTCGAGATGTGATCAATCCACTGGACGCCTATCTCGACATAGAAGCTGTTGTGCAAGCAGCGAAAGATATGGGATGTGATGCAGTTCATCCAGGCTATGGATTCCTTGCTGAAAATGCAACCTTTGTGAAACGCCTCCAAGAAGAAGGAATTACTTTCATTGGACCTAGTTCTGATGTTATTACTTTACTTGGCGATAAAATCGAAGCCCGGGCAGCAATGGAAGCAGCAGGCCTACCTACTGCAAGAGGTTCGTCTGAACCTATATCAGAAGCATCAGTTGCATCTGAACTTGCCGATGAAATCGGCTATCCAGTCATCATCAAGGCTGCCGCTGGTGGGGGTGGAATCGGTATGCAAATCGTTGAGGCCGCAGATGAATTTGAAAGCGCCTTGAAACTCTGTCAATCAAGAGCAAAATCTGCATTCGGGGATTCTCGTGTATTTGTTGAAAAATATATTCAAGGAGCACAACACGTTGAATTTCAAGTTCTTGCAGATGGAAATAAAGCAATTCATTTCGGCGAACGCTTTTGCTCTATTCAACGACGTCATCAAAAGTTGGTTGAAGAAGGGCCTTGGCTTACTCCAGAAAAGCGTGAAGAAATTGGGGCTCTCGTCTGCAGGGGTGCAGAGTCTGTTGGCTACAAAGGTCTTGCAACCTTTGAGTTCCTCCGTGATGCGAACGGGGATTTCTACTTCCTAGAAGTAAATCCACGAGTTCAAGTTGAGCATACTGTTACTGAACTCATTACCGGGCACAATCTTGTCGAACTCGGTATACGAGTCGCACAAGGGGAATCCCTTCCATTCGCTCAAGAAGACATTACATGGAACGGGCACTCCATCCAATGTCGCTTGAATGCAGAAGATCCACGCGAATTTATTCCAAGTCCTGGACGATTATGGGAATGTCACTTTCCCTCTGGATTTGGAGTGCGTGTAGACACACATGCCCACCCAGGTTACGAAATGCCGGGCAGTTTCGATTCATTGCTTGCGAAGTTACTTGTTTGGGGGAGAGACCGAGAAGATGCGATTCGCAGAATGAGAACTGCCCTTGATGAAACAGTGATTACGGGGGTTGAACACCTTATTCCACTCCACAGAAGAATTATGGATGAAACTGATTTTATCAATGGCGATATCACAATTCAATACATAGACATGCATCAGGAGCTCTTAGGCTGAGGTTGATTTAATGGATGTTCTTATTGTTGGTAGTCTGGCTTACGATAGCATAGCATCTCCTCTCGGCGCTGTAGAAAATGCTCTAGGGGGTTCTGCAACATATGCTGGATTGTCTTGTGCCTTCCATCGCGATCGTTTAGGCCTCGAGTCGATTGGACTTGTGGGAGTTGTTGGTTCAGATTTCCGACAACAAGATCGGGAAATTTTTGAAAATGCTCACTTGGATACTCAAGGCATCGAAACAGTAGATGGAGAAACATTCCGTTGGGTTGGGTCATATGAAGGAACAATGGCTCAAGCAATAACGCACGAAACTCATCTGAACGTGTTTGAGCACTTTGAACCAAAGGTTCCGGAACATGGGAAAACCCCAACCGTAACATTTTGCGCAAACTTACATCCAGGCATTCAACTCTCTGTTCTAGATCAATCCAAGCCAGTTCGATTTTCTATTCTTGATTCAATGAATTTGTGGATTAACATAGCTCATGACACGCTGCTTGAAGCGATGAAGCGCGTCGATATTGTTGTCATCAATGATGGAGAGGCTTCCATGCTTGCTGGCGAAGATAACGTTGTTGCGGCAGCGAAAGCAGTCCAACAAATGGCTTCAATCCCAACACTTGTAGTCAAGAGAGGCGAACACGGAGTGATTGCTCTCCATGGAGATGATACAATTGTCATGCCTTCTTATCCATGCTCAGAGGTTGTCGATCCAACGGGCTGTGGAGATACATTCGCAGGCGCCCTTGCCGCTTGCCTCGCATCAGGTGAAGGTGACATGACCGTTGAAGAGCTACGAAATGCCTTGACCCATGCTACGGTAACTGCAAGTTTTACTCTCGAAGCATTTGGTACTGAGATTCTTGAGAAGATTTCACAAGAGAATTATCGGCAACGATACGATTCTTATTGCAAGATTTCAGGAATCTCAGTCAAATCGTCGTAATCCATGACGCCCCGATTGATGGATTGGTGCAATTTCCTGTGATTCGGTTAAGGAACTAAACGAACGAGGGACTTCTTGTTCTTCCTCGTCTTGTATATGTCCATGCATGTGTTCAACAAGTTCTTCATCAACTCCGTTATCACTTAATTTTGTTATCGAATCTCGAACCTTTCTGATGGATGACATGCCACGGGATACGATTGATTCTTTCGGTTTTTTTGATTTTACAATTTTGTTCTGAGTTTTGTTTGAGCGTACTTGGATACGCTGTAAGGAATTGGCGCCAGTATTTCGACGGAGGATTCCGGACTTCAGGGCAGGTTGAGGTGGTGCCTTTGGTAACTCATGACGTGGCATCGCTTGTTCAGCGAGTGATGGGCGCTCTTCTTTTTCCTCTGAATCAAACAGGTCAAGTGGTATATCTGGCGAGGTAAACATCTCAGTTGTATTTGGGATGTGTGCTCCTTCTGGACCGACATAGCTTGACAGGTGGTTTTGCGGAAGGGGCGTTGTTGCTAACGGTTGTCGATCAAGTGGTAATCCTCTTGCTTGATGCATTCGATGGGATGAACTTCCTTCATGAACTCTGACTTCAGGCGGTAATGGAGCGTCTCCTGTGAAGATTGCATCGCTACGATCTACTGGGCGATGATATTGATGAGCATCATGCTCGCCGTATCCTCTTCGCGTGGAAATATGTTCTCGTCCTCGTGCAATGATTCCATGTTCATTTGTTGGAGGCTGATTCATGATGTCATTGGCCCATCGAGGGATTGTTTCTTCATCGATTTCAAATGCTTCACTTGATGTTGTTTCATTTCCCAAAAAAGACGTAATACTTGCTGAAGGAACCAAATCTACCGGAGGGGCTGGTAATTCTCTGTACGCTTCTTGAGCAGCTTCTCGTGGATAATCGGTGTCCTGATTCATCATTTCAGTACCAATTTTAGCTTGTTCAAGCGTCATCCCCTCATTCATGCGTCCAATCAGCATGGAGAGCTCAAGTAACTTCGAATCGTTTCCATAAATGACATGGCAGTCACCGAGATCCATGTCCAGTGTTAACGTCGGCCGCTTAGTTAGTCCCCAACCTGAAATGAGAATAATGCCTGCCAAGAATGAAAATACACGGAGGTCAGCGGGGGTGATGATTCGCCAGGAAGCATACAATGCACAGACGCCAATAAACGCAATCCATGCTGGGACAAGCGTTGTGTTGTGATGATGCATTCGAGCCACAGAGTCGTATCGGAATTCGAGACAATTTCCATTTTTGAATTCAAACGAGACACGGGAATTGGTAAGACTTGCTCTCGCCTTACCTCCTTCTCCTACCAAGCGTAGCCCGTGAAGAGAAACTCTCTCCCCATTCTCCGCAAGGCGTTCGTTGCGCCTGTTGGTCTGCATCCCATCCCGCAGTAGAACCAGCCCATTATCAATGCATCCCCAAACTATCAGATTGAGAAGGGCGTTCGAGGACGTGAAATGTTAGGCCGAATTATTCCAGTTTACTCAGATTTGCATCGCCCATAATTCGTGGCTTTGAATCGAGTTGAGCGATCAAAACAGAAGGAGGATTTTCAATGCGCTGCAGGAGAGGTGTTTCCCAACGAACGGTTCCAACGCCACCGTCTATTGTTTCAACTCGTCCTACAACAAATTGCAAATCAATTGATGCGTGGAGTACATCTCCAACAGTCAACTTGCGCTTTTGGAAGGGGGATACATTAAGGCTCATTTGAGATAATGAATGAGATTCGAGTGCTAATGGTCTATGGATATCCTTTCGCTTGTCTTCAAATTCTGGCAGAACGATGAGGCATGTTCCGCTCAGAGAATCTTCTTTTGCGTTACGAAGTGCGATTCCTACGCGATCTCCTGCTCCAGCCTTTGGAACATCATCATCCATGACTTGTAAGGATTTGACCGAACCAGTTCCTCCTGAGGGAAGCATCGTGATTTCATCGTGAACAGATACACTTCCAGATTGGACATACCCAATAGCCACGAGACCGATTCCTTTCACGTTGAAGTGTTGGTCGATTGGAACGACAAGTGGCTGTTGTTCCACCTCTTGCAATTCTTCAGCCATCGAATCCATGATGGTATACAGTGCTGTCCTCAAACCTATGCCATCGTCTTTTTCGAACGTCCAGTCTGTGAGCCCTGCTTGCTTGAACAGTGTTTTGACCATATCTTCGTCAACCCATTCGCCTTGAGGCGGGCGAATAACGGCTATTCCTTTGTTGATGTTTGCGCTTGCAAAAGCTACGAGTGCTTCGCCAAGGGTTGCATCGATGGCTGTTATCTCCACGAGACCTGCACGTGCAGCAGATAGTGCATTGAGCAAAGGTCGCAAACGCTCTGGATACTTTGCAGGTCGAATCAAAGAGAGAATCTGCGCTTCTCCGTTGACCATGTCCTTGTTCACGTAGGTGTGGACATCTCTTTGGTCAGTTGGTTTTGCGATACTTCGTGCAAGGTCATCACTTCCAACCATGGCGATGTTGAGGACTGGCATGTGTCAATCCACTGGCCGTTCTTTCATCAATGCTCTCATTCAGAATTACGCTTTGAGAGCATGTTTTCTCGAATTTCTTCGGCCTTCTTCCACTCCTGAATGCCTTCCTCAGATTCGGGAACCAACTGTGGTATTGGAATCGGGCGCATCATCGAATCAATAGCAACCATAAAGAAATATCCTTCGCAAATCACTCGGGTTTCCCAATCCGACTTTGTCATTGCACATGCAGTGACTTTTACTCCCGCAGTATGCGTACTGGTAAACACAACGCGTCCAGTTACTTCGATCAAGTCCCCCTGCCTTGCTGGAGCTTTGAAGGTCAATGTGTCAATAGAAATTGTAACGAATTCTCTGTGTGCAAATTTCGAACATGCGATGCCAGCAGCTTTGTCCATGACTGAGAGTAAACGTCCGCCAAAGAGCGTGTTGTATGAGTTCGTATCTTGAGGAAATACTTCTTCAATCAGCATCACGGGCTCGGTTGAAAATGGCTTCATGTCCAATCCCAACCATCCATCCAATATGAATACATGGAGTGGGAACGGAGATAATTTACTATTTGTTAAGAGAATCTTATGTTTCAAAGCATTGTAGTCATTTAAGCGACGAGGTTTTAGAGCAGAGTCGATACGCATTACATGGGTGAAACCATGGCTTCTACTGATGGACGAACGAAAATTGCATTTTTCCTAGTGACTTTGATGATATTGACACCGCTAGCAACCGCTGCTAGCGTCTCTGATTTTAGCACAGGTACGAGCGAAGTTGAGATTGTTCTCGACGATGCTTCGACGTTTATGAACGAGGTGGATGGTTCGGTTGACTTACCAGTTGGTGAATCGATAACATCGGCGAGCGTTGCTGTCTCGACCTCACCAGCAGTCCACGGTGCACATACGCGAATCGACATTGAAACAATGCCGCGTGTTTGGAATCCGAACTATAACGGCCAAAAGACTGCATTTTCTCAGCCTGCCGATTTCCAATTTGAAGATGGTGCAACTTCCACACCTGTTTCACTCAAGGCTGAAGGTCTGTTGACAGACTTTGAGAGCGAGCAAGCTGGATTCATGGATACGACAACACCTCCGCCGAGTTCAGGCGCACCGTGGTCACATGGTTCGCTCTTTGGCGGAACAATCATTCCTTCAAATTGTGCTTCTGGTAGCGACTGTTGGGGAACTGGATTATTCGACGTTGATTACACGGATGATAACGGCGGTTCAGCATATGAGCAAACACTTCTTTCGCCTACGCTTGACATGACATCTGCTGCTATCAAAGACCCATCAGTCTACTTTGACTCATGGCATCAACTTGCTACACATTCAACTTCGAGTACGAATCCGAATTACAGATACGCTGACTGTGCATATGTAGAAATCCGTTATGCAGATACGCCTGCTTTCGATCCAATTGCAGACCAATTTAACCACATCGATTTCGATATTCAAAATTCAAGCGGTGTATCCTTTGGTTCTGGCTACTACCAGCGAGGAAATGGAGCAGCCAGTCAGAAAATTAACGGAGCATGTAATGGCGTTCAATACGATGACTACGCTCTTGGTGGAACGTCAACTTCAGCGTTTAACACAGATGGTTGGGGCAACATGAAACTCGATCTTTCCGATTACCTCGGAAAATACGTTCAAATCAGATTCGTTCTTGAACACAATAATATCGCCCTATCAAATGGATATTCCTTGGAAAACAATACAATGCCAGGATGGTACATCGATAACTTCCGATTTGGAAGTTTGCTCCCACAATCTGGCTGGATGAGTATACGAAACATCTTGCCAAACGTTGGTGGAGGAGACAATCATCCAAACGGCTTTGGATTGCTTACAATCGAAGCTGAAACCACATCAACTGCAGTTCTCTCTGTCGATGTATTGGATCCTGTTGACGGCCAAATTGTTATGGATGAACACAACAACGCCATGTCTGGTCTAATTGGCTCTGTCCTCGAACTTTGGGACATCAATTCATCGAAATACCCATCAGTCAATCTAAAGTTCAATTTCGATTCTGGCCCTGATCAACTTTCCACACCAATCCTCCACGGTTTCTCGATAGGTACTCGCGTTGGAACTGGTTTCAATCAAACAATCATTTCACCTAACCCTCCTCAAAATGGGATATGGGCGTCTCAAGGACTTGGTGACTTGATGATGTACAACCCTCAAATGACTGATTCTTCCTTCAGTTCTGAAAAGTTGAGATCACACTTTGCTCACCCTATTGCATCGATTACACCGTACATACAGGATGATTGTGCAGAGAGTCCTGAAATATCAGTCTCGATGAATGGCTACGACGTACTTATGCAAAACAATGTCAAGTATACGCTGGGGGAGACTGCAGGAATGCCTTCGTCAGCATTTGGTTTCTCTGCAGTTCTAAGTTACCAAAACCCATGTGATGTGGCAGGAATGTGGTTCGATCTTGAGTTTGCTCATTATGCTGAAAACGTTCGAATCGACGTTGCTGGTGACGGCGATATCGAGTACGCTTTTGATGAACCAGCCTTCGATATGTTTGGCCGCCAAACATTGTTCATTAGCTCCAAAGATGCAAATGACATTCACTATGGTTCCGATAGCCGCACGCTCAGTCTTGGTCTAAGTGGTTCAGTTGATGGCGGAGAATTCATGCTCCCAGTTGGCGCAACAATTCTTGCAGCAGAAATATCGTTTGAAAACAATCAGATCCTTTCTACAACTGACGTTAATGAAGGATTTGAATGGTCACTTTTGTCTGGTCTTGAAGAAGTAGCATTGGGGAGCATAGGAAATCAAACAGAGGGCTCAGTTGAGATGTATCCTGTGGAAATGAATCTCTCAAGTGCCCTCAATACACTCATGCAAAGCAGTCTTACTCCAACTGCACACATCGATGCGAACGGAAATGGCTGGAAGAAATTCAGATTCAATATTGAAAGCCTCAACGCAACAAGTGGTTCAACGATGGATCTCATCGGGCTTGATGTTGTGTACGATTTAACACACTATCTCTCTACTGGTAACGACTTCGCTTCAGAACTCGCCCAAGGTGTCGCTCTTTCTCCTTCGACATCTGGAAGTGCAACAGTACCAATTGTTGTCCACTCAACCAGCGGAGGTGGGCTATCTCTCTCAAGTCTCTCCGTCATCACCTCTCCAGGGTACGTTACAACAGCGAGTCTCGTTGGGAATCCAATCGGCCTCTATCCAAACGGAGAGATTTACGAAGTCATCACGACACATACTGTCTCTGCGCTCACTGGAGCACAATTCCAAGAAGCAAACCTCATGTTTGAATCGATAACTGGAAGCATTGAACTCTCATACTCTGATCTCAACGGATTTGGCGAAGTAGAAAACTCCAACGGATACATCACTCTCCAATCCTCGAGTGCCACCGATATTACAGAAGGTAAGGAAATCACATGGAGATTCACAGTCAATAACGTCTGGGAAGATACTGAGGAAGTGAAGATTTACGCTGGACAAAAAGCAACAAATGGTGTCAATGGGCTGCCATCTGCAATCGTTCTTGCTCCACCTGGCGGTAATGCTGTCGAAAACGATGTTGGCATTACTGCTTTCTCCGTTCTCAACGATGAGGGGCTTGCTCAAAATCTGGATGCAGGGAACACGAACAGAAATCTGAGACTCACTGGAAGCGTTCGACTGGAAGCACTTTCAGTGTCACCAGATCCTCTTTCTTACTTCACCGTAGTCGAGGAAAGAAGCATCAACAGTTCAGGAGAGACTCCTGTCTTTGAATGGAGTGAGATTGCAAATCAATCAGGAACCATCAGCGGGGACTTTGATTGGACAGTTGACCTTGGACAAACAACAGCTGGCGAACACGTATACCGCTTCAGAATCACTGGCTATGAAGGTGGAGACACTGTTTGCCCGGCTTCAGAATTCAGACCCGATTTGGATTGTGCAATTCCGTTTAATCTAACAATCGATCAATTCGCTCCAGAGTTAGTTTCTGTTAAGGTACTCAATGGACAAGTGGACCCTAATTTCGAAGCGAATTGGAGATCACTTGTTGACGACACATGGGTTATACCATCGAACAATCAATACATCAAGGTTGGAGTAACTGACCTACAAGACTTGCCAGCAACAATCGATCTGCATTACTGGGTTGAATACCAACATGATGCGAACAGCGATGGTGTTGCTGACCAATCTGAATATGCTACAGTCGCCTTAACCGGAGACGGTGCTTATCCAACAGCAAACTACACTGGAAACTACAATGACCTTGCGAACCAAGAGAAAGACCCTGTTGGTAGAGTCAGTATGTTCCTCGAGGGATATGACCTTGCAGGTAACGCAATTGATGCAGGTGAAGCAGGTATCTTCAATGACGAAGTAACCTATGCTTCCATGCCTTCGAAGTCTCCTGAAATTCTTTCTTTCGCTATCGAGAATTCAGCAGGCCGCCCTCTCCTTAATTCCAACCATCCTTCCTATGAAGGCGATTGGAATCAGACAATGTACGCTGGTAATGAGTACCATCTTATTGTCAACGCTGAGGACAGAAATGGTTGGAGAGATATCGGTTACATACGTGTTGATTTGACTAACGACAGAGATGATCTAACTCTCTATTACTTCCCAAGAAACGAGACTGCTTGGACCGATAGCCCTCACATAACAATCGTCGAGGAAAGTGCTGATTCTGATGGGCCTCAACTCTTGAGAATGGATGGAGAGGCACTGGTCAATCCATTTACTGACGAGTTCTATCTCGACCTTCCAATTAAGATCAATTGGGGAATTGTTGGTTTATCAGCACTTGCTTCTCCAGAGATTCACATCGAGGATTTAGATGGGGCATACAAGCGAAAGATTGTTGGTTCAACAACACAGATTACTCAGTGGTATTATTCGGATGGAATTCGACTTGACATTCGAACTGATGAAGCAAACAATCTCATGATTACACCGTTCTTCTCTGACATCACAGGTTCAATTACAGAAGATGTCCGCCAAGGATATGTTTTCCCAGGGGATACTGTTTCATTCGCAGGACAATATGCTTACATTGATGGAATCTTTGATAGCGTATTCATTCTACCTGAAATGGAACTGACACTTGAAGTCACTCGAATGGCAGCTCAACCGAGTACCGCAAATGGCGTTCAATACTTTGCCTATGGCGCTGGTGGAGCGGACGGCTCGAAGCAGGACGGTCAATCAACATTCCACGCCTTCACAGGCGGGTCTTTTGACATCAACATCACTGCTCCGACTTCAACAAACGAATACACCTACACGTTCAGGCTGGTCAATCTCCCAGAGGGAGCAGTTGACAGCACGGATGTCATGTGTTCAACATCGACCTCATTTGGATGTGGTGAGTTTGTTCTCAAAGTTGATGCGAATGCTCCTTCAGTGACCTCGAACACTTGGACTGTTCGCGATGAAGCGAATTCAGTTCTTGATGAAACCATTTCAACTTCGAACTTCAGATGTGTTGATATTGAACTCCAGATTTCTGAGAAGGAGGCTTTGTTTGAAGGCGATGTTTCAGTTGCATGGAAGTTCTATGTTGATCCTACAAACGACATTACATGGCCATACTTTGGTACAATTCATGGAACAGACCCTTTGACTACAGAATTGGCACTCTCGCCTGTTGCAGGCGGATATGCTGCTAGCGCAGACTGTGTTGACCTGTGGCCTGCAGTCGATGACAACGAGTTACCAACTCAAGAACAGATTGGAAATATCGAAGTTGTTTTCTGGATTGAAGGAGCAGATTCAGCTGGTTCTGCGGTTCTCGGTGGAGGGCCAACTCCAGATGGATCCGTTGCACCAATTTACTCCTCTGAAGCACGATACAATTCCCTGTACTCGTTTATCTACGAAGAAGCAAGTTTCGCTGTGAAAGAAGTCGATTTGACTCCACGTTCTCCTGAAGTAGATGAGTCGATGACCTTGACTATCGAAGTTGTCAATACTGGTTCAAAAGCAGGACAGGTGACTCTGCGAGTTCAATCCGTAATTGACGGAGGCATCCCGATTACAGAATCAACCATCACTTCTGAAGCGATTCTTATTGATGGAGAATTGGATGTTGAAGTAACCCTTGAAGCATTCGCAAACCCAACTACAGGAATGTACTATCTCATCTTTGATGATGTAACTGGAGATCTTCTCTACAATGGTTCATCAAGCGGAGATAGTTTCAACGTGAAGGTCGCAAGTGAAAGCGATGATTCAGGTGGATTAATGCTCATCATCGTCATTCTTATCGGACTTATTCTTGTTATGGGAATCGTAGGCCTCGTCCTCATGCGTCGTAATGGTGCTGGTGGGTCTGATGCATACATGTACGAAGATGAAGACGATGGGAAGGCCTATGCCGAACTTCCGGGCCAATACTCTGGTTCACAAAATCCTCCTGCAGATGTAACTCCGCAAATGGCTGAAGCAATGCGTGAATTCCCACAATGGTCACAAGAAGAAATCCAAGGTTACTTTGACCAAGGATGGGATATTGCTACACTCAAGGACTGGGTTAACAACCAGTAAGGACGTGACCTCTTGTCCGTGGAATTGGAATGGGAGGACGTTGTTTGGGAAGACCCTGACGGCGGGAAAATCGTTTTGCATGGTGTTCTTCCAACAACCGTCCATCCACGTCAACTTCGTCCTAGAATCGAATGGCATGCAATCGCTTTACTGGAAGGGCCTGAAATTGAAGATGTCTGGGAACTTGAAGAATCTTCGGAAGTAGAATCGCAAGGAATTAATCTTGCTTCTGCAATTCTTGGAGGCGGAATCGATTCTGTTCTTATTCAGGATTTGATTCAACTTGATGATCTTCAAACAGGCCGATTTCCCGATCCTGAACCCCGTCGATTACATCGACTAGCACTCCGTCATGACCGTCCAGTGTACTGCATTGAACCAACTCTAGATGATGAGGATTGGGAGTTACAACGTACAAACGAGGCGAAAGTTTCCACACATTGGCGTAAACTTTTGGCAATGGTTCGAATTGGAAAGAAGTGGAAAAAAGCAGTGAAACGCCGAATTTTTGATGCTGAGCAACCGCCAAAGAATGTATCACGCAATATGGCTACAGCGAGTGTTCTTACTGCAGCTTGGTGGGACATGACTGAATCGAGAATCAATACTGAACTTTCAAAATCAAGAGACATTAGGTTTGCAAAGAGATTACGTGGAGCACTTTCAAAAGAACGAGAGACCCATGGCAGCAATGCTACAATTCTTGTGCCGATGATTCAAACTTGGAGAATGAGCATACTGGGCTCGTTGCAATCACTACCTGAGGCGGAGGAGATTATTTCATCATCTGGCCCATCGGAGATATCAGAGGGAGAGGAATGAACTCAAATATCGATGTGACAGTTGAGAATCAATTGGTTCGATTCATCTGCCCAAAACCTGTGGATGGCGAGGCTGTTGTGGAGCAATTGGAAGGGCAAAGAGTTGGTGGCATGGTCATCAAGTCACTGCGTCGGCCACGAGCAACACTTGTCATCGATCCACAAGGCCGAATTACAGTCCACGGCACTCATCGTGTTGAAGCCGCTCGCTCGGCAGCAAAGGAACTCCTCCTCAGGCTTGGTCTTGATGATACAGGATTGAAGACAGAACTCGGACCAATCATCGCCTCGTTTACATTCAATACTGCTGTGAATGTTCAATCTATTATGGGTAATCTCGGGGCAGGTGAAGGGCATTATGACGAACGCCTTGATTGCGGTATTATCCATGATGAGAGACACGATCTTATCCTCTACGTTTGGGCAAATGGGAAGTGTATCGTTACGGATGGACGCCATCCAAAGATGGTGGCTATGGCTGCAGTTTACTGGCGCACAAAGTTTTCTGAACTCGGATATTCAACTGCTTGAGGGTTAATGATGACAATCCCTGTTTCCAAATGGAATGGGCCGATTTTAGACAATCATTTCCATCTCAATAGGAAGGGGAGATATCTTGATGCTGCAAAGGATTTCAAGAATCAAGGTGGTACTCATCTGGTTCTGGTTCATTGTCCTGATTTTTCTTCTCCACCGACACATATCGATGAGCATAGAACAACTTACGCAGATACAATCGCAATGGCCGATGAAGTACGCTCTCATCATGAACTAAATGTACGAGTTGTGCTCGGGCCTCATCCTGCTGCTTTTGCTCATCAATTCATCAAATGGATGGATGAAGATAAAGAGGGTGGAGCGGAGCGTGCATGTGAAAATTATCGAGATAGCATCGATGCAGCTCTCGAGTTTGTCAATGAAGGAAAGGCCCATGCTATCGGGGAAGTAGGGCGCCCACATTGGCCCGTTTCGGATGAAATCTGGAGTCTGTCAAACATGTTGCTCGAAGAAACAATGTCTATGGCTGCGAAAGAGAACATCGCACTTCAACTTCATGTCGAAGGTGAACTGGATTCAACATATCGTGACTTATCGGACATGGCTGAAAAAGTGAATCTTCCGAAGCACAAACTCGTGCGCCATTATTCACCGCCTCAAATCAATGAAGAAATGACTCGTGGCCTGACTTCCAGTGTTCTTATTGGAAAAGGAGCTCTTGAACCTTTGATGGAAACATATGAACGAAACAAAACCGGTTTTATGCTTGAGACCGACTATATGGATGATCCAAGAAGACCTGGTGCTGTTTTGGGCCCCAAAACTGTACCGAAGAGAACGCAACAACTTTTGGAAGCAGGAATGGATGAAGATGCATTATGGCGCTGTCATGTCGATGTTCCTAACGCAATATACGGTATCAATGAAGATTGAATCATTTCCCTTCCATATCGCCATCACCTTCATCATAGGGTTATGATTCGAAGATGTATGGCAGAAGGGCACGGTCACCTCCGATCAGCAGTTGTTCTGGTACTCCTCATACCCCTGCTGATGCCGTTTGCATCAGCTCAAGGAGGTATTGCATCCGTCTCATTGGATTGTGGGGACGACCCGGTCATGAATGTCAATCCTGCTGAATATCAAGATGTTGATTTGATTTGCACCATTACCAACGATGGTCAATTTCTCGCTGAAGAGATTAAAATTGTAGAGGAATGGGACGGAAATCCAACAGTTGCCATGGTGCTTTCTGAGGATACCTTCACTCTCGATACAGGTGAGGAAGAAGACTTCACTGTAACTTTTATCGGAAACTCGAAAATTGAGGCTTCTTTTGAATCTGAATTTGTGCTTGAAGCTTCAGTGACTTCATGGGGTGGCATACCTATCGAGGGGGCGTTTTTCGCAGGGAATTCAACTCATACAGGTGATTTCACAATCGCAAAGTACGGCCTGGTTACACTTGACCTTCCTGATACATCCTCGCGTAATATGGTGACAAGCGAAGAGGTTTCTGTAACATTCCAAGTCGAAAATGATGGCAATGCTGAAGATAAGATTGAAATCCAGGTTTCAAATTCAAACGAACTCGAAATGCTTGGATTCATCTTTACCGCAGGCACCTACTTCTCAGAAAGAGTACAAGCTGATGGAATTTCATCTCAATTTGAATTAATCATTCGTGCACCTAGCGATGCTGCTGAAGAAATACGTTCAGCAATTACTATTGTCGCTACGAGCGACAATGATGATTCTGAATCTGATTCTGTAACTTTCGACCTTATCGTAGCGGCAGAGGATGAATCCTCTGCTTTAGGTGGCCTCTCTCTTGAGAACACAGATGATTTGGCCATGTATGGAGCAATTGGCGGAGGTGTGCTTTTCGTTATCTTCTTACTCGTTATCATTTCTCGTATCTCTAAGCGAAATTCATCCAGAAATGTTGCAGTAGAGGAAGAACCAGCAGAAAAAGCAATAGAAATTGATGATGAATTTGATCTCGATTTCGATTTTGAAGAGAATGACGATTTTGAATCGGACGACCTCGATGCTATGTTTGACGATTTGTAACGCCGTCGCCTTTTTCTTCAAGGTCGAGTAAGGCCAATATTTGAGTCAAAAGAAGGGGAATACTCAAAGACGTGGTGTGCTGGGTAACACCTGCGATTGGTGAGATGCGGATGCTAGGTCTAAAGGGAAAAACAGCCGTTGTGTTTGGAGTTGCGAGTGAAGATTCGATTGCTTGGGCAATCTGTCAACAACTTGCAGAGGCAGGAGTTGACTTGTTTTTAGGCTTCCAAAAGCGCTTCATGTCGCGTGTTTTTCAACTAAAAGACAAACTTCCAGCAATCAAGGGGTTTTACCCACTTGACGTCGCAAAGGACGAAACGACAGGTGAATTCTTTGAGGCCTTCTCTAAAGAGCATCCAGGTAGGAAGATCGATATTCTCGTTCATGCAATTGGATTCGCTCCAAGAAGTTGCTTTGACAGGCCAATTCTTTTTGTTGAAGATGCGGATATCAATACTGCAATGACGATTTCAGCCAATTCATTGCAACGATGTTTGAAATTCGCTATGCCTCATCTCAGCGAAGGTTCATCCACCATCACTCTAACCTATGCAGCTTCAACCCGTTTCGTCCCATCATATGGGATTATGTCGATGGCTAAGGCTGCTTTAGAATGCTGGACGAGAGAACTGGCTTGCCATCTCGGGCCTCACGGTCATCGTGTCAACAGTATCTCTTCAGGACCGATACGAACTATTGCAGCATCAGGTATTCCCGGATTCGATAAAATTCTTGATCACGTTCAAGCAAATGCTCCTTTGAGGCGAAATGTCAGTCAATCAGATGTCGCTGGAACAACCCTTTGGCTCGCAAGCCCTCTCTCAGCCGGTGTAACCGGACAATGCATCCACGTCGATGCTGGATATTCAATCACTATGGTGCCTCAGAGCATCATGGACGTATGAGGTGAACAAGATGACCATCACAACCGATGACGGAAAACCCTGTGAAGGACTTGAACAAGGTCCCTTTGAACCGATTGCAGTAATTGGTGTTGCGGCAATGATGCCAGATGCTCCAGACCTCGAGGCGTTTTGGCAGAACATAATAGACTCACACGTAAGTATTCGTGAAGTACAAGAAGGTCGTTGGCCAGGTCCAGTCGATCATTTCTGGACTGAAGGGAAACCAGGCAATATCAAACACGGCTTCACCTATTCAAAGATCGGAGCCTTCGTAGAAGGATATGAGTTTGATTGGAGGAGATGGAGGCAACCACCAGGTACGCTTCCTCAAATTGACCCGTGCCAACTCTGGGCGGTTTCAGTATCAGCAAAAGCAATCGAACAAGCAGGATATGGGGACGATGGAAAGGTATTCCCTCGTGAACGAGCAGGTGTTGTTTTTGCTAACGCTCTAGGCGGTGAAAACAGAAATCTCTCCAACATCCGTGTATGGTCAAATCACACGGCTGAACTTGCTAAGCAGCATGGTATGCCAGCATCTGCAAAGGAATCCTTCATGGAAGATGTGAACGAACAATCTCCTAAAGTCGATGAAGACACAATGCCGGGGGAACTTGCAAATGTTGTTTCTGGAAGAGTTGCAAATCTCCTTGACCTTCAAGGGCCAAATCACGCAATGGATGCAGCATGTGCATCTTCGATGGCTGCCGTCATGGATGCATGCCGCCTCTTGCAAACACGACAAGCAGATGTCATGCTTGCTGGTGCAACAGATCGAACAATGGATCCTGCAACCTATGCAAAATTTAGCGCGATTGGTGCCCTTTCACCAACTCATTCAACGCCGTTTGATGCTCGTGCCAATGGATTCGTAATGGGAGAGGGAGCAGGAGTCATGGTGCTTAAGCGCCTATCGGACGCTATCTCTGACGATGACATCATCCATGCGGTAATTCGGGGTGTTGGCGGTTCATCAGATGGACGAGGTAAAGGAATCACGGCGCCAAGTCAACGCGGACAAATCCAAGCGATTGCTCGTGCCTACAACCAAGCAGGATATCCTGCCTCATCTGTTGAATTAGTCGAAGCCCATGGGACATCGACAAAGGTGGGAGATGCCACCGAACTTTCGACACTCACACGATTGTGGACCGATGCAGAATCCGGAGATAACGTGGCAGTAGGCTCCATCAAATCACAAATCGGCCACTTGAAGGCAGCTGCAGGAATTGCAGGTATTATCAAATCGGTTATGGCACTTCATCACCGAACAATACCGCCTTCTGCAGGCTTCGAAACACCCAATCCAACAGTCGATTGGCCAAACATTCCTTTCTTTGTTCCAACGCAAGCAAGAGAATGGCCCGTGCCAAGTAATCATCCACGTAGAGCCGGTGTTTCCGCATTCGGTTTCGGAGGAACAAATTTCCATATCGCACTCGAAGGATATGACCCGTCATACCATCAAGAGATGGCTCAGGATTGGGATGCTCGTTGGCAATCCTATGCTCGCTCATCCTCAGGTTCAGCACCGTCCATTCTCGATGCTACAGCTAAACCATCCTTGACACATGAGGCTATGAAATCCATTGAAGGAGGCGTACTTCTCCTCTCAGGTGGTTCAATCGAGGAACTCACTGCAAGGCTTTCTACAACTGAATTTGAAGGAGCACTCTTTGATTCTGATCCACGTGGTCTCCGTCTTTCAATGGCCTTACAAGATGAGAGTACGGACTTCAAAGCAGATGCCGAATGCCGGATGGCACTTGTTGCTACATCTTGGGCTGAGTTTGAAAAGAGAAAGACTCTCGCTCTAAGTTCACTTTCTGACAAAGCAAAATGGGGCTTCTTGCAAGCACAAGGCATCCTCGTAAGCGATGAAGCAAGTCTTCCATCTGGGGCAAAGATTGCTCACATGTATCCTGGTCAAGGTTCTCAATATGTGGGGATGACTACAGATCTCTTCAATCGATACGGGCCTGTACAACACGTTTGGGAAGCATCTGATTCCACAATGGTTGAGGTACTCGATGGTGAAACACTCTCTTCGTTCGTCCTAAGAGAAGGGCTCGATAAGGAAGAACGAATTGCTGCTGAGCATAAACTCAAGCAAACCGAATACACTCAACCTGCAATGTTAACTGCAGATCTGGCAATTGAGCATGCACTAAATGCCTATGGGCATCATCCAGATATGGTCGCAGGTCACTCTTTAGGCGAGTATGCTGCACTTATGGCATCTGGAATTCTCAACATGGACGGAGCTCTACGCGCCGCAGCAGCACGTGGTACTGAGATGGGATCTGTTGAGATTGATGACAAAGGACTCATGGCGAGTGTTACTGCTCCATACGAAGATGTTGATCGTATACTCTCCTCCTCGGATGGCTATGTCATCGCAGCAAACAAGAATTCTCCTAAGATGACAGTTATCGCAGGTGCTACTGATGCAGTTCAAAACGTTATGAAAATCTTCGAAGAAGAAGGATTCAATTGTGTCCCATTAGCTACCAGTCACGCATTCCACTCGAGCATTGTCGCTCCAGCGAATGAGCCTCTACGCCGTTTCTTGTCATCACTTGAAATCAATTGGCCTCAAATTCCCATCACAGCAAATGTGGATGGTAAATTCTATCCAAGTGAAGGACCAGATGCTAAAGAAGGAATTCTTGGAAAGCTTGCTCCGCAAATGGCTTCATCCGTAGAATGGACAAGCCAAATCCAAACAATGTATGCTGCTGGGGCCCGGGTCTTTGTTGAAGTTGGTCCAAAAAGAGCATTGACAATGTTTGCATCTCAAATTCTTGAGAATCAACCACATCTTGCAGTTATGACAAATCATCCAAAGCAAGGAGGCATTGCTTCCTTCCTTACCGCATTGGGGGCTTTGGCAGTGGCTGGTCGCCCTCCTAAATCGATTCAGGCTGATTCGGACGTGTTCTCAGAGGCTTTCAGAGCTGGGCCAATTGAGGCACATTCAGCAATGGAACTCCCAGTTCGCTCATCTCAAGAAGACCTTCGAGTTAGAGCACGCCCACTTCCTTCCAAAGGCGGTGCCGCACCAGCAGTTACTGCACCTGCTTCAACCACAGTACAAGTTGTAAAAGAGACAACCGTTGCAGATTACATTGGAGATCGAATTGCAGCACATTGCGGCTATCCTGCCATGTTTTGTCAAGGAATGGTCAATCTAAGAACAGGTCTTGGGTTGTCAGAATCTTCTATTCAAACAATTATCACAGGAATACGAAACGAAGCGCAAACAGATTCTGAGGTTGATGCTTCAAGTGCTGAAACAGTTGCTGATTTGGAACGCTGGGTACGTGAAACACCACAAGGCTGGGCTCCTCGAGTTCATCTTGTTTCAGCACAAACCAGTGATCAGGTACAATCCGTAGCCGTTCATGATCCATTGATGCAACGACGTTCAGATCCATACGTTGTCTCAGGTATCTCACTTGGACTTCCAGGTGGTGAAAAGGTCTTCGACGAAGATGTGTTTGAGCGTCTTGTTCGTGGAGAAACCTGCATTCAAGAAGTATCTGATGAATACAAGCAGCGTCTTCTCGATAAGAACATTACACGTTTGATCAAAGGTCGTGATGGTTCTGTCAACATGGAACAAGCCAAGGTCTTTGGAGACATCCCTCAACTCGCAGGAGTCAAAGCAGCGTTCGACTTAGCAGAAGAATTTGGCGTCGATCCCAAACTTGTAATGGCTTGGGACATTACGACACAACTGGCCATGGGAGCTGGACTTCTTGCGCTACGTGATGCAGGAATTCCATTGACTCCAGAAGAGCAGATTGGCAAAGGCGGTCTGCGATTAATACGAAATTGGCAAGTTCCTTCAATCCATAGAGATCGAACTGGAATCGTCTTTGCTTCTTGCTTCTCAGGAATGCAGATGGCAATGAAACATGCGAAGTCTGATGGTGATGATGGCGAAGGAAAGTTCGATCGCAGATACCTCTTCCAAATTTTGACCATGGGTCATTCACAGTTTGCACAATACACAGGTATCCGTGGTCCTACGACGACGATTAATCTGGCCTGTGCGTCAGCTACAGGTGCGTTCCAAATAGCAGAGGATTGGCTTGCAAACGATCGTGTAGATCGAGTCGTAATCTTATCTGCTGATGATGTGACTGGAGACGATCTCTGGGAATGGATTGGTAGTGGATTTGCAGCATCTGGAGCAGCATCAACAAGTAATGTCGTTGAAGATGCAGCATTACCATTTGACAAGCGTCGTAACGGCCTTGTTCTTGGAATGGGTGCTGCGGCATTCGTCGTTGAAAGAAAGAGCGAAGCAGAACAACGTGGTGTTCAACCAATTGCTGAATTACTCGGTGCTAAGACGGCTAACTCCGCATACCATGGTACTCGTCTTGACGTTGAACACGTTGCAGAAACAGTCGATTCCTTCGTTGCAGAAATGGAGGCGAAATGGGGGTTAAACCGTCATCAAATGGCGAAAGAACTGGTCTTCTATTCACATGAAACATACACTCCAGCCCGTGGTGGAAGTGCTCAAAGTGAAGTACGTGCACTACGAAAAACGTTTGGCGATAGCACTGACAAAATGGTCATTGCCAATACCAAAGGATTCACAGGACACCCGATGGGTGTTGGTATTGAAGATGCGAGCATGTTCTATGGTCTTATGAACAAGAGAATTCCGCCGATTGCAAACCACAAAGTTCTGGATGAAGAACTCGGCAATCTCAATCTGTCTAAGGGAGGAGATTATTCACATCTAAAATATGGAATGCGATTTGCTGCCGGATTTGGTTCACAAATAGGCCTTTCAATGGTCCGTTCATGGCCTGTTGTTGGGGATAGAATCGATGGAAAGCGCTTGCTCGCATGGTGCCGAAACCTTGCCGAGAATGATGATATTCAACTTCGTGTTCTCGACAATAAGTTGGTCGCATATGTTGATGGAGATAACAATCTTCATGGTGGAATTCAAGGTGATGTCTACGAAGTGACAGCTCCATTCGAAGGACTTCCATCTGAAGCAGAAACACCTCCTGAACAACCGATGCCAAAGGTCGAAGCAGCCCCTGTTGTAGAACCAACACCTGCTCCAATAATGCCTAGCACGCCTACTGAAGCAGCAAGTGGAGACACGGTTCAAACAGTCATCGATGTCGTTGTAAAGCACACAGGATATCCTGCGGACTTCGTTGAACTCGATCAAGACCTAGAAGGTGAACTCGGTATTGACACAGTTAAGCAAGCCGAGATAATGGTCGACATTCGACAACATTTCTCACTCCCAGTCGATGAAACATTCATTCTTTCCGATCATCCTACGTTGAACCATATGATTGGCTACATCCAGAAGATGCAAGGCGGTGAAGGGCCAGATGGTGTTGTTGAACAAAAGGTTGCAACACCCGCTCCAACAGTTGAGCCAATACCTGAGTCAGTTGCAGAACCAGTTGTTCAAGCAGCAGTTCCTGCGAGTTCAGATGCAGAAATGACTCAACAAGTGATTGATGTAGTCGTTAAGCATACAGGATATCCAGCAGATTTCATTGAATTGGACCAAGATTTGGAAGGTGAACTCGGCATTGACACGGTCAAACAGGCTGAGATAATGGTCGATATCCGTACCTTGTTCTCATTACCAGTGGACGAAGATTTCCTTCTTTCCGACCATCCAACATTGAACCACATGATTGGCTATATTGTGAAAATGAAGGGAGGCGCTCCAGTCTCATCCCAGTCTCCACAAGCAGTTTCAGAAGAAACACCAATTGTTTCTGAATTATCTGCTCCAATCTCACAACCAGCACCGGTTGTTCAAGATGCAACCATTGAATCTTCTCTCATCGAGGTCGTTGTGAAACATACAGGCTATCCAGCAGATTTCATTGAAATGGATCAGGACTTAGAAGGTGAACTTGGTATTGATACAGTTAAGCAAGCCGAGATTATGGTGGATGTTCGAGAGATTTTCTCTCTTCCAGTTGATGAAGACTTCTTGCTTTCCGATCATCCAACACTGAATCACTTTGTTGGTTACATTGTGAGGATGAAGGGTGGACAATCAGTGGCACAAGCACCTGAGCCTGTTGCAAGCACACCGGTCCAAGCACCTGCTCCAACACAATCAACACCTCAACCTGAAGGTTGCCGACGCTGGCAAGTAGAGGTTGAAGAAGCGGAAACAATTGCTGACAGCCTTTCTCTTGAAGGAACAATCGTCGTCACTGACGACGGATGGGGAATTGCAGAAGCACTTTGTTCTCGATTGGAAACTCGAGGCTTATCTACCATTCGTGTTGGATTTGAAGCAGGTATCCGTGATGTATCAATTCAAACCGAACAAGGTCGTACAGTACATCGAGGAGATCCTGGGAACAATGAACATCTTGAAGCGATTACTTCAGCTCTCTCCGATGTTCAATTAGCAGGAATCATTCATCTTGCACCAATGAAACTGGCATCTGCTGAATGGTCTGAGGATGTTACTCCATCTTCTCAAGTTACCCTTTCTGCACACGGCTGGTTTGGATTACTCAAAGGACTGGATGCTAAATTTGCAAGTCTTTCCAGCGGTTTAATCGCCAGCGTTACGGCAATGGACGGCCGTCATGGTACACTCGGTGAGCGTTTCAATTCGATTCAATGTGCTGCTTCAGGCGTAACGAAATCGTATTCGTTTGAACAACCACAACTTCGGAGTCGTGCTTTAGACGTACATCCTGAATTGATTTTCGATGCTGGACAAGCGGCTGAGCTGATTGAGCATGAACTCTTCAATTGTGGTGGCGATGTTGAAATCGGACTTGACCGAGATCACCGCCGTTGGATTCTTGCGGCATTTGCAGAAGATGTTGTAGGCGATGTTGAACCATTGCAATCTGATGACGTATGGCTCGTTTCTGGTGGTGGTTCTGGCGTGACTGCTGCATGTATGATCGGTGTTGCAAAAGCAAGTGAACAAGCTGGGGCAACATTCCATCTTCTTGGTCGCTCTGTTTTAATCGAGCAAACCTCTGAATGGTTGGGTTGGTCTGAGGAGCAACTTGGAAATGAGAAAATGTCTCTTCGTCAACGATTGATTGATGCATCAGAATCTGGAAAGGTTACGATGGTTGAATGGAATCGTGCTTGGCAGAAATTCACTCGTAGCAGAGATGTCTACCAAACGCTTTCAGAAATTGAAGCGACTGGAAACAGAGCATTCTATCATTCCATTAACGTGACTGATTTGAATGGATTAAGGGCTCTTGGCGCCTCTCTCTCTCAGCCAGTCACCGGCCTTGTGCATGGTGCTGGTCTCGAAGATTCCAAACTTGTTGGCGATAAATCATGGGAAACCTTCGACAATGTTGTCCGAGTTAAAATTGATGGATGGGCTGCTCTAATGGGTGCTGTAACAGCATCTGGCGGTTCCCTACGATTTGCAACCAGTTTCACTTCGGTTGCGGGACGATTCGGTAACGGAGGTCAAACAGACTATGCTGCAGCGAACTCAATACTTGATGCTGAGATGGCACGTCTTACCGCAAAGGGCGATTGTCGTGCAGTTGCAATCGGTTGGACTGGTTGGAGAGATGTTGGAATGGCAACTCGCGGTTCGATTGAAGCAGTCTTCGAAGAAGCTGGAATTGAAACTCTTCCAGTTGAAATAGGTGTTCAGATATTTGTTGATGAAGCATTACGTGGCGGAAAGCGACGAGTCATCGCTTGTGGTTCATTGGGTCTTATGGATCGTTTTGATTCCTTTAGAGAAGCGCCTCTGATGTTATCAGGAGATATGGCCTCTCTGATTGCAGATCCTTCTCGTTTCCCTTTCATCGACAAGGTACTTTCCGTTAATGAAGAGGAATCAATGATGACGCAAAGTACGCTCTCTGTCGCAGATCATCCTTTCTTATCTGATCACTCCATTGATGGAGTTCCTTACCATCCTGGTGTTATGGCATTGGAGATGTTTGCTGAGAATGCATTGCTGCTTTGCCCACACACCTGCCTCGCAGGTTTTGAGGATGTGAAGTTCGGATTACCTGTAAAGGTAATGAAAAGTTCAATGATAGTTCGAGTTCTTACTTCAGTCGAGCGTACAGAAGATGATGTCACTTGGGTCTCGTGTAAACTTGTATCTGATTTGACCAACTCTGATGGTGTTGTTTTTGGTGAACGTGAACATCATCAAGCAACTGTTCGACTCGTCTCTAAGTCAGAAGACCTTAGTGAATTCCTGGAATCAGAAATATCAGCACTCCCGTCGATTGGAATTCCTCCTGAAGGACGACTTGAACACCATGCCTCATTCATCTATCTGAGATATTTCCATGGACCTCGATTCCAATCCCATGGTGGCGTGTTGCGAGGTATTGGTGACTCAAGCCAACCTGGTGTGGATGGCATTGCATTAATGCGGCACCAACTCCCTGCGACGGATCAATTCGCTCTTGAGCGAGAAGGAGAGGATGTCCTTCTCGAAGCATTGCCTATGCTGATTGAAGCAGGTTTCCAGAATGCAGGGCTCGTTGCAATGGAATCTGAAGGGTTCAGTAGTTTACCTGTTGGAATCGATTGGTCAACAATGCTACGTGTTCCTGAGAAAGATGAGAAGTTGCGCTTACGTTCTGTACGTACTCACGTTGAAGATGCCGGAGTGACGGTTCATGATGTGTTGATTATCGGTGATGATGATGCTCCTGTTGTAGCTTTGAAGGGGCTTCGATTGAAGGCGATGGCGCCTGTCCCAGAGGATCAAAAATTCACACTCGAACGATGAGGGTGATGTGTTGAACGCCGAATTCGATTTTATCGAAACGGAACACAACATCCGTTTACTGGTTGCCACTTGTCAAATAAGGGAAATGGATCCCTCTTCATTGACACTAATTGATTGGGATGAGATTCGTACATTCAAGACCGATAAGCGAAGAGATGAGCACCTCAGTGCCCGATGGTTGCTTGAACAAGCATTGCATGAATGGGGGCTTAGTGACCTTTCAGCTTTGATGATATCAAGAACTGAAGAAAGAGCTCCATACCTCAAGATCATTCATGGGATGTGGGTTCAGTATCCTTTACCCAGTATATCGATATCTCATAGTGACGGTCTTGCTTGTGTTGCTCTTATCCAAGAAGGTTGGACAATAGGGCTCGATGCTGAACCATTGAACCGTCCTCCCAAGCCTGCAGTGTTTGATATGATGGCGAAAGGAAAAGAATTGGAGCGATTGAATGAAGGAGAACTTGATCCATTATTGGCTTGGACTGGGAAGGAAGCCATTCAGAAAGCTCTCCGAATGGGGATGCATTTTAACCCTCGTCAAATCGAAATTCCAATTGGAGGTTTGAATAAAGAAATTTTAATTGGAAATTCAAAAATTCAATTGAATAATTATCCAAATGGAACGCATAAAATCATGCTTGCGTACGGGAAGGATTCAGCCCCCATACGATCTCCTGAAGAGACTCTTCTAGAAGCAACAAGAGATGCAATGAATTCTGGAGAATCATGGGGCGTGGGGTGTTCCACTACTCGAAACAATATTTGATTCACTTATTCCAAAATCTGCTCGATTCCCATTCTAATCCTAACAGAATACCAATTTCAGTGAGAATCACATAATTGAACAACAAGTAGGTTAGGTATGCAATCACGATTACCAAAAGAGACGTGTTCACGACCTTCCTTCTCTGTCGCTTTACGTCATCGAATGTACAGATTCCACGGTTTCTAAAATACATAACAAGACCTATGATTACGAAGAGACCTGACAATCCCAACATTGTCGGTCTGAACCACCAGTAACTCCCTGTTCCCCAGTACAATGTGTCGGAGAGTGCAGCAGCGCTACTTACGCTTGCTAAACCAAACATGACCAGTATTACGCTCGGTAAACAACACATGGAGGCGATTATTGTTGATGTAGAAATCAACTTGATGAGGGATTTAGAGTCTCCCTCTCGTTCTTCCATAGAGTTTACATTCTCTTCTCACGAATAAACAATTGTTCAAAAACAAGATGCAAAAAGACCACTTTCAGATGGATTAGAATAGACTTGAAGAGGCAATACTGGAGTTCCATCAGACCATTTACCCATATCCGAAAGCAATGAAGTGTCAATGAGGTTTGCATAGGCAAAGTCAGCAGTATTCAAGTCACCTCTGCTATGTGCTACGACCCAATCTGCTTGAGCGTCGACTCTACGATAAAACGCCCAATCAGCAAGTGTATCGTGGGCTTCATTAGCTGGGAGATAATGTGTTGCAACAAGCCGAGGGAATCCATAACGATCGCTCGGTATGTAGATCAGCAGTGTATGATTATCATCGACATCATCAAACAGTTCCATATGGTGCACACTATCGCATTGCCCAACTGTCATATCATCCTCAGTCACAACAAGATGGACTAGGGTATTCTCTGGGAGATTTGTGTAATTTGGTAACCATTCTTCCTGCACAGGCCTTGCCGCAGCCATCTCAGTATCGACAACTAGGGTTTCATTTCCCCATTGCTTATTTTGAGCCATTTGTAAGACTTGAAGCGAATATGCTCCGCCAAGGCTATGCCCTCCTATCCACAAATGCTGAGGGAGGATTTTGAGATCACCTAATGTTTCATCGACAACACTGTCCCTTGTTGTATCATCGATACGTTCCTGCAACAGATCCATTGCTGATTGAAGAGCGTGCATTCTCGGGACATGGTGTGGCCAATTTGACATGCCATCTTCTTCAACCAGGGTGAAGGTATCTGCTTCTTCGGGACGGACATCTGTTGGATATTGGATGTATGCAACAACCATACCTTTTCCAACCAAATGGTCAATCCAATCTGTGTAAGAATCGATAGATGGGTTCTTGAATGCGTGGAGCAGGATTGCTAGCGGTACACCTTCAATGCCGGGGTCTTCAGGAAGTTGAGGGAGATGGAGATAAACCGAGAAATCAATATCCTCTTCAGTCGGTCCTTGGATATCCGATACGAGTTCAGGAATAGGATAGAGATATTGAACACGCGTAGAGTCAAATGGTCCTGGTTGTGCTCCATAGCCCATAGCAGGTGCGTCTGGAGGAGATGGAGCGATTCCAATCAGAGCAGGTATGCCTGGCATAACTAGCCAAGCAGCAAAGAAAATTGTGCAGAGGTGAAGAATTGTATAGGTTTTGTCAGTTTTGCTTTGTTCACGTTTAGGAAGATGAGGGGATCCTCGTACTGCGATTGCCGCAGCGAGAAGAAGAACACCGTAAATGGTCGGAAGGAGTAAAAAGGCTCCACGAATGTAACGAATATCCATGAGTAGGAAGATAATCCATGAGGCAAAAACAGCTCCAATCAGCATCATGAGGCCAAATATTGCCAACGGATGCAAATCTGTACCTTTCTGCTTTCGAAGAGCAATCCATATGCTCGAGGCCAAAATGAGTGCTGACACAATCGCAATCGCAGCGATATGCTGACGTAAGAAGAATGTCCAAGCAAGCGTACGTATCGCCTGTGGCCATATTGCATTTTGAACAGGTTCCCCGAGAAGCAGCAGATAAATCGATTCAGCTAAGGCAATCATCGCACCAAGTACGAGTGCAGCAGGATGGAGGAAGGGTGATTGAACGACTCTCTGATAGAGACCTAACGTTTCCTTAGTCTCATCCTCCATATGCTTAGGAACGACCTCGAGTTCAAAAAACGTCGTTCTCAGAATCAAGCATTGACATTGCGAACTTCAGGTGTTTGATCTGCAATCATAAATTCTAGCATTGCAGCCCACATCACGAATTCCATACTTTTCTTGAGTTCATCTTCTCCACCAACGACCTCAATCATATTGTCAAGTGTGTCATCCGGTGAGTGGTAGGCACTGTAATCTGAATCATATGCCCCGAGATGGAAAATTGTTTGAGCCCCAAGGTCACGGAAGGTGACGTGGTCAGAGCGACCGAATGTATCCTCGTGAACATCCATGACGAGGTCCTCATGTTCTGGCCAATGTTGGTCGCAACCTGCACCGTAGGTGCCTTCGATGCGCATGTCCATTGGTGCGCCAAGAATGTCTCTGTGGACGTGGTCGAGAACGCTTGTAATCTCAACATCTTGTACTTCAGGGTCAATATCTGGTCCAGACCAAGCATGGTAAGGATAAGGCTCTCCAGTTGGTTTTATTGCAGGATAAGAGATTCCCATCATATCCATATTAATGTAGAAACGAAGTTCCTTGTCTGTTGGTAGGCAATAGTCACAATCGTTGTTTGCAAAGGCACTTGATCCACGTAGTCCTTCTTCTTCTGAAGACCAAAGGGCAAGGAAAGTGTCACATTCGACTTCGATTTCTACGAATGCTTTAGCGAAGAGCATCATACTAACAGTCCCTCCCGTGTTATCGTATGCTCCTTCGTATGTACCGCCTCCTGGCGGTCCACCGGGAGGTGCAATGTCCATGTGTGCGCCCATCCCTTGCACACAAGAATCGTCGCGTCCTTCCTTCCAAGCAATGACGTTCAAACTCTCAGGTTCTGTTGGATTTCCGTGATCGGTAACTCTCAGGATATGGGTTTCGTAGCCCAGTCCTTCAAAATGGCCTTGGAAAAAGGAAGCAGCACGCTCGAACGCAGGATTTGGAGTTCCCATCCAGCGGTTGATGTACCCGCCGCATTCCGTTGAATCAGTGCAAACACTCGTAATGAATTCCATTTTGTCGAGCCATTCTTCACCGTTTACAATCGGGGTTCCGTTTGTGATAGGCATTTCCAATGCTTCACCACTACCGTCTGGATGAACGATTGTGAGTTTTGCTTCCTCGACGTACGGGGTAAGGAGGAACTTGCCGTTGATTTGATTACCAGTTACGGTCACATAGCCGTTTGGAAGGACTGAACCGTTCACGAACAGCATAACTCCAGTTGGCACAGATAACGAGCGGCCGTTTCCTTGTAGAATGAACTCGTGCCATTCGCCAGTTCGAAGTGTCACGTCTTCTGGAGGTGAGAAATCAATTTGGAAAACCGATGATGCTGTTAGTTGATCATCTGAGTCTTCTTCACCAAAACATCCTGACAAAGAAGCAAGCAGCATAAGTAGAACAAGAAAGAGGCCTTTGGAGGCTTTCAGCGTCTGCATGTTAATCGCTGTTCGCAATTCACTCATAGCCTTTGTCAATGGAGGTGCGGATAGCGGGAGTCGAACCCACGACATAAGGTTGGAAACCTCAGATGATAACCACTTCACCATATCCGCACTGTGGTAGTCCTTGCGAACAATCTCTCCTCTTTGAGCGCATCGGTCAAATTAGTTCACTTCATTTCAGGTGGGAGCGGTGTTGCATCGTAACCTAACTCAACTCTTCTTCGCTGAACAACATCTTGGTCAGACATCATACGGTTGTACAAAACCTGAGCTGCTTGTGCTTTACGTTGATCCTCGTCCTTGACTCTTCGAACTTTGCCGCGAATGATTAACATTCCAAACAAGAACACAAAGACAATCATGGCTGCAGAAACTTGGAAGATAGTAGAGTCTAGAATTGTATCCCATGTGAATTCGTCCTCAGCCTCGGATGAAGCCGAACTGTTGTATACATTCAATCGTATTGATACAGTATCCATTGCTATCTCTGCACCGGGTTCTGTCACTGTTAAGATGAGGTCATGTGTTCCTTCAGAAAGTGCTTGGCCAGTGAAAATCTTCTGTTGAGATGTCTCTGATCCAGTATTGAAAATCATTAGTTGTGAACTCGTTTCAGCATTTACGCTAGTGGATGATTGCCAGTCAATACGAGCAGTAAATCCATCACCCATCGTCGTGGTGACTGTACACGTAAACACGAAACTAGATCCTGTGACTGAATCAATTGTGACTCTGTCCGGGGTACATTCGAGTGTTGCTTCTCCAGCGTTTCGCGAAGGATCATTCGGCCAATGGTCAGGTTTGTGGGCGCCCGATGTTTCGTTATCTCCCCATCCATCTCCATCAGAGTCTAAATATTGAGACTCATGTAGAGGGAATGCATCTTCTGAATCTGCATAACCATCACCATCTGTATCAGGACATCCTTGCAATGTTCCAAGATAAGCAGTACCATATTCATCAGGACATTGGTCTGGAGCTGTACCGGAATTCTCATCACCAAATCCATCCATGTCATCATCATACCATTGAGTAGCGTCATTTGGCCAAACGTCATTGAGATCGGAATAACCATCAGAATCTGTGTCAATGCAACCATAGACATCATTGGTTGAAGTACCTGGCGTCGAAGGACAGAAGTCTCCTTCAGTTCCATTAATTTCATCGCCAAATCCATCAGAATCCGAATCAGTCCACTGTGTTGGCTCGCCGAGGAAATCATCGTTTACATCAGACATGCCATCGTTATCTTCGTCAACACAACCAAATGTATCTCTGAATGAACTGCCCTGCGTAGTAGGGCAATCATCTGCTTCGAATCCAGTAGGGTTATCTCCAAATCCATCGTTGTCTTGATCTGCATTTTGGGTTGCTTCAAATGGGAATGCATCAGAACCGTCTGATGTGTTCCATTGGGTATCTTCATCAGAGTAACCGTCGCCATCAGAATCAATACAACCAAATCGGTCAAAAGTGGAATTTCCAGCAATCAACATGCAACCATCTTCAAGATCGTCATAACCATCGCCATCAACATCTGATGATCGACCAGGGTCGGCTGGGAAAGCATCATTGTCATCTGAGATGCCGTCGCCATCTGTGTCGATACAACCGTGTCTATCGATGGTTGAAGTTCCTGGTACTCCTGGGCAAGCATCGGGTTGTGGTCCAGTAGCATTGTCGCCAAAGCCGTCGCCATCTTGGTCAAGCCATTGATATTTGAGGGCGGGTAACTCGTCGATTGTATCATCCCATCCATCGCCATCCGAATCAACACAGCCGTATCGATTTCCTTGCGTTGAATTTCCGACAGTTCCTGGACATGCATCGGGGGTGGTTCCTCCAAGATTATCTCCATACCCATCACCGTCGTCATCAGCCCATTGAGTGGGGTCATCAGGCTGTTTGTCTTGGCTATCAGCCCATCCGTCTTGATCTGTGTCTAGGCATCCAAAGGTATTGTTTTGCCAAGAATCTCCGAACTCTGTGGGGCAAGCATCGGGAAGATTTCCAGAGGCATTGTCTCCGAATCCATCACCATCTTGGTCTGTCGATTGAGTCTTATCATAGCGGAATGCATCTGCTCCTTGTGATACATTCCAAAGTCCGTCAGCATCAGAGATGCCATCACCATCTTGGTCAGGACAGCCGATTCTATCAACGGTTGAATTACCGCTCTGCATAGGGCAGTCATCTGGATTTGAACCTGTTAGGTTATCTCCAAATCCATCGTTATCAGAATCAGCCCATTGAGTTGAATCACTTGGGAATGCATCGGCTCCTTGAGCGATACTCCATGTGCCATCAGCATCAGAATAGCCGTCACTATCTGTGTCAAGACAACCATTTCTATCTGTTGTGGATGTTCCTGCCACAGCTGGACAAGCATCCCCATTTGTACCAGCAGGATTATCTCCAAATCCATCAAGGTCAGAATCTGCTTGTTGTGACGCATCATTTGGAAGAATATCTGCACCATCGGCAATGGTCCATATCGGGCCGTTTGTTCCGGTCAAATCCTCATCAGAAGTCCCGTCGTTATCCGAATCTGGGCATCCAAATCTGTCAGATACTGATGTTCCTGAAACAGTCGGACAATGATCTGGATTGGTTCCTGCTGGTTCATCTCCAAATCCATCGTTATCAGAATCAGCCCACTGGGTTGAATCGTTAGGGAATGCATCATCACCATCAGCAAACCCATCATTATCGAGGTCGGAACATCCAAGGTTTCCTAATTCAGTAGATGTTCCGAAGGTGGTTGGGCAATCGTCGGCGTTTGCTCCACTTGAATTATCACCATATCCATCCCCATCTTGGTCAGCCCATTGGCTTGGTTCGGATGGGAAAGCGTCTGCTCCCTCTGCACTTGTCCAAGTCAAATCTCCATCTGAATACCCATCACTGTCTGAGTCAAGGCATCCGAACCTATCTTCAAATGAGGTTCCAGCAGCAGATGCACAAGCATCTCCTTGAGTTGCAGGCATTGGTTCATCACCATATCCGTCGCCATCTGTATCAGCCCATTGGGTTGAATCACCCAAGAATGCGTCAGCTCCGTTGGCAACAGTCCAAACTGATCCGTTGATGCCAGTTGGGTCTGGGTCAGAAGAACCATCGCCGTCTTCGTCTGGACAACCATTTCTATCCCGTGAAGAGAAAGCCTTCACTGAATTACATGCGTCAGCTCCGTTGGATACAAGCCACACGCCATCATTGTTGGAATATCCATCACCATCGTCATCTAGACAACCAAATCGATCTAGACTTGAATTACCGAGAATAGAGACGCATGCATCTGGTTGAAAACCTACGCCATTGTCACCGTAACCGTCGAAATCTTGGTCAGCCCATTGTGTGGATTCTGATGGGAACGCATCGGCACCATTCGAAACCAACCAAACGCCATCTGGGTTTGAATAGCCATCTCCGTCACTATCAGGACATCCTGCTCTGTCCACAGTTGAGGTGCCGTATGTGCTAACACAATCATCATCATCGTCAACGACACCATCGAAGTCTTCATCTTCTGTGAGATTTACCAACGTGGTTTCCTGATTCAAAGCAAGTGAGAAAAACTGAGGGCCACGTGGGACATTTGTTCCGTTAACATGGACTTCCCAAGTGCCTTGGGCAGGGTTTGCAACTTTCAATCCTCGGAGAGTATCAACATTGTTAGAAAGTTCTGTCCAGGTTCCCGATGGATCCTTAATGGCCAAATCGAGATCGTTCACGAGGTTTACACCTGCTATAGGGGTGCTTTCAGGATCAATCCATGAAAGTGCTATGTTTAGGTCTGGTGCAGAAGCGGGGACGTTGAAACTCCATCCGCGGTTATCTCCAGTTGTAACACTTTCATTTTCGATAAACGTCGTATTCAATGCGTTTCTCAGGTCGACTCTTCCCCATCCTTCGTGGTCGTTAGGGGTTGATTCTCCAGCGCCGTTTGTTGCAGAATTATACTGACCGACCATATCGGTTGCACTGACTGCAAAGATGGCTTTGATTAACGAGGAACTAGGGTCTTGATGCCCAAGGTTGTAGATCAAATGTTCAAGCAGTAAGGCGGTCGCCCCTGCAGTCAATGGAGTTGACATGCTTGTCCCTCCCATATACACATATGACGAGTTATAGGGCATCCATCCGACTGACTGAGTGTTGTATCTCGTTAACGCTGAGAGGATGAAGGTGCCTGGAGCTACAATATCTGGTTTCAAACGGTTGTCATCAGTTGGTCCTCTACTTGAGAATGCTGCCAATCCACTGATATTGTCTGCGAGCCTATCTGTGCTTACAGGAGGGGAATATTTGGTTGTCCCCCAGGTACTCGTTAGGGTGGGTCGATTGTTTTCACTTGCACCGACAGTAAGTACATTCTTTGCACTCGCAGGTGCACCGAGGGAATCAAGGTCGACTTCTCCATCTGAATTTGAATCAATCCCATTGTTTCCTGCAGAGAAAAGAATTGTCATGTTTGAGTACTGGCGGGCTGAGATGTCGGCTTGCATTGATGAAGCGGTATAGGCTCCGTTTACTGCGCCTCCCCATGAATTTGTGTGGACTCTTGACCCATTGTCTGCACCTTGCTTGAAAAGTTCTGTAAGGTTTGAAGGAAGCCCGTTTAACGAATATCTGTAATCTCTTGGAGAGGTTGGATTGTTAGCACACCATGCCCCTATTGCTTGGAAATACAATTGCGCTTCAGGTGCTAAGCCTTTGATGGTGCCAGATGAGTTTGTTCCATCGCCGAGAACAGAACCAGCAACGTGGGTTCCGTGGCCATCAATGTCCGATGGGCCATCATCTGCAACACTTCCACAACTGCTTGCTTGAGAGCTTGACATACCCCACGAAACGATGTCAAGAATATGATCAGAAAAGTCAGCATGCATGGTTGAATCATTAACTCCACTATCAAGTCCTGAATCGGCAACAGTCACGATAATTCCTGTTCCGTCTAGATTGTTCCAAGAGGAATCGATACCAGACATGATGCTTTGATCCCATAAATGGTCTGCTTTCATCACTTCATCAGCGACATCATTTTGAAATTCAAACCAAGGTTTTTCCTCAATCCATTCGATTTTGTTTTGATTCGCAAGCCACGATAATGCCGAAGATGACTGTTTGATATCCATAGTAGCAAAACGGCCAACGTGATATGTTACTTCAATGTCATTTCTCTCAGAAATACCTTCTGGTAATTCATTTCCACTCAGTACAAGATGAATTGGAACGTATTCTCCGTGATAGTAGTAGGATGAGGGGCCTATATCATGCCCTAGGAATGCCTCAGCCAGTCTTGTTCGTATTTTGTCGGTAGGGTCGATTTTAACCAAGCCTTCAACACCTAAAGCATCGAGTTGTTTGGTTGAATGGCTGTTTAATTGGCAATGGAATCCGTTTTGTGGTACGTATGAGAAACAATCAATTCCAGCCTCTTTTAGTTCACCTTCCCACTCTGTCGGGACAGGATAGGTGTGGGTAAGGACGTAAAATCCACTGAGTATTTTTTCTTGGGTTCGAATAGGCCAATCTTCTACGGATGTAACTGTTGCATCCCGATACAACAAGTCTATTGTCCCTATCCCCTCTTCAGAATTGTACCATCCTTCCGCGTGACCTTTTGTTGGAAGAATTCCCAACTCGTTAAGCAAATCGAGTTCAGCATCTGTATCAACAATAATGCCTGGTTGACTGCTGTTTGAAGATGCAAGCGGAGCGATTAATTGTGCCAGCATAATCGATACGAGAAAGAAAGAAACGCGCATGCGTTGACCCGCCATGTTGTTCTCTTGGCATCGGTCACTCATGAATGATTTGCATAGAATTTTATTTTTTAATTTACGAGGATTCAAAGGAAATGGGCTGTAGCCCCGGACATGAGAGGAAGAAGCGGGGCACCTCAGGATTCGATGGCACCATCGGAAATCAACGAGAAATCGCAGGTTCTTGGCCGTCAAATTTGGCGTGTTGTACCTTATGCAAAACGGTATCCTGGAAGAGTATTGGCAGGTGTGCTTGGCAACGCAACAGCCCGATTCTTCGATTTGATGCCATTCGTCGCTATCGGCCTAGCGGTTGATTATTTCACCGGTGGGTCTCTTTCTGGACCACAAATCATACAGGATTTCGTTACCTCGTTTGGTGGAGATCCAGCAATTGGTTACGGTGTTCTGATTTTCCTCGGATTCTTCTGCCTTGCAATTTTCCAAGGTATCTCTGAATATTCATGGCAAACCCTGGGGTACAAGATTCAACACGATTTGCGAATGGATGCCACTCGTTCACTCATTGCAATGGAAGCGTCGTATTACGATATGAGGCAAACGGGGCAGATTATGTCTGTTCTCTCGAGTGACGTAAATCAACTTGAAGACGTTGTCTCGGATTCTTCAACATCAATTATACGGATAGTCGTTACTTTCCTTACCGCTTTTCTTATTCTTGTTTTCATGTCGTGGAAACTCGCTATTGTCCTCTTCGGACCTATCATTTTGATTGTTCCAATCGTCTACTGGTTCTCAACAAGCGTGCAGCGTAAGTACAGAAAACAACGTGAGTCAACAGGCGACATTACAGCAGTTCTTGAGAACCTTATCTCAGGTATTGCAGTCGTTCAAGCGTACAATGCTGAAGCATGGGAAGCAAAGCGTGTCGAACGGGAATCCGGTTCATACAAAGAACAAGCAATGGAGGCAAGCAAGGATCGTAACAGGTTCGTTCCGATGATATACGTTGTTGCTGGTATTGCGTTTGGTCTTCTGGTTACAGCAGGTGGATGGCTTGCTAAAGAAGGTGAAATTACAACAGGGCAACTTGTGACATTCCTTCTCATCAGTACTCGTATGACGATGCCAATGTTCATCTTTGGAATTCTCGTAAACCAACTACAGCGTGGTGAAGCTGCTGCAAGGCGAGTCTTTGCAGCCATTGACTTGGAGCCAACAATTGTCGATGCTGATGACGCCACTGCCCTTCTAGGCCCAATTGAATCGATTGAGTTCAAAGATGTTCATTTCACATATCCAAACACGTCAACAAAGGTTCTCAGCGGGATATCATTCTCAGTAGCAGGAGGCCAATTCCTAGGAGTCATGGGTCACACCGGAGCGGGTAAAACGACCATATTGAAACTGCTCATGCGCTACTATGTGCCTGATAGTGGAGAGGTTTTAATCAATGGAAACGACATCAACAATTACACGCTTGAAAGTGTACGTGATGCGATTGGTTTCGTTAGCCAAGATCCATTCCTTTTCTACGGAACAATTCGTGACAACGTAAGATACAATCAAGAAGCGAGTGATGAAGATTTGAGTGTAGCACTTGAACTTGCAGGTGCTCTTGAATTTGTTAAGGAATTAGAAGACGGAATGGAGACAATGGTCGGCGACAGAGGTGCAAAACTGAGTGGAGGACAGCGAGCAAGGGTATCTCTTGCCCGTGCATTGTTGAAGAAACCATCTTTGTTGATTCTCGATGAAGCATCAAGTGCATTAGATGCTGAAACTGAGCGACGTATTCAGGAGAATCTCCTCAGCACAGGTTCTGGAAGAGCGACCATTGCAATTGCTCATCGATTGAGTACGATTCGTAACGCTAACGAGATTCTTGCAATGGTTGACGGTGCTGTTGTTGAACGTGGAAAGCACGATGAATTACTCGAGCACAAGGGTGTTTACTCTAGTCAATGGATTATTCAAACCGGCGATATGGCTGGCCTGTGATCACTTTCGTTCAAGAATTGGTCGTAGGACTGTTTCAATCTGTTCTTTTGCAGATATTGGTATGAATGTCCTATTACCCCATAAGATCAGCAATGAAATGAGGAAAAATAAGGGGATTCCTATGATGAGAGACCATATTGCGACTGTCAAATTTAGAATGTAGTGATCTTCAAAGAATTCAGAAACAACAATCGTTGATACAAGGACAAGTACTCTCAAAATAGAGAGCATGGCCCGAATTGACATCCATATCTCTTCCTGGTCAGAAACATCATTATGCTTCTGTTCAGGCATGCTTGGCCTTCTGAATGAGATTACAAAGCCCTTGTGCTAAGTTATGATGTCAAGCGGTTGATTCCAATCAAAGTGTACGTTCACGGTCATCAATCTGACGACCCACGCCAGCAGCTCCGCCTGTTTTACGGACTTCTCTCCATGCTTTGTTGACGCCCTGTCCATATGCCCAGTGTGCGAGGAAGACAAAGAGTGGAGCAAGTGCAACAGTTCCAATCGATCGGTGAGGGCTTGTTCCAATTGCAGCACCAAGCCAAGAAAGCCCAATGTAAAAGCCCATCAGGCCGAGAGTTCCGTGTACCGCTAATCGAGACCAAGTCCAATCCCCATCAAGTGAAAACCAAGGATAGTCCGTGGCTCCACCAGTTGCGATTCCAGCAACAAGAGTCAAAATAGCCACTGCGGTGAGCCAAGGGAAGAATCCAATGGCTGTATGCGACCATGTAGCAATCTCTGGCCATCGCTTGTTGGCAACCATTCGGGTGTATCCATAATTCCTCATTTGTTTCATGTATGGTTTGAATGGTCGTCGCCGTCGATGAGGCATAACATTTGATGGATCGATGAAGAGTTTGTGGCCTTCTCTCTGTATTTTTGCATCCAGAACCACATCCTCGGCTCCGATACACCCCGGTTCAAAGAAATTGACTTGCCGAAGATTTTCCATTCGATGAGCACAGTTTACTCCAGGATTATGGGTGATAGGAACCAACTCTCCTCTTGGCTGAGCCCCATACCGTGTCCCAGCGGTCATGAATTTTGTACAGAATGCAACATCAGCACATTTTGCCCCAAATGGGTCATCATCGGGAGCAAAGTTTGGACCTCCAACGGCGCCAACTTCTGGATCTTTGAACCAGCGGATAAGTTTCTCAGCCCAGTCGAGTGGTGGTACTGTATCATCATCCGTGAATAGTACGAGGTCATGGTCCATCTGTCGAAGTGCGAAGTTACACGCATCGGCTCGGTTTGTTGATGGATCTTCAATCCATGTCGCTCCATATTTCTCACATACATCCTTTGTATGGTCTCTCGATTTTGAATCTGAGATGACAATTTCGATACCTGGGTATGTTTGTTGAGTCAATCGATTGAGAACAATGTCAAGTTCGTCAGCGTTGTTGATGGTTGGGATTAGAATAGCAACCTTGTAAGGAGTTCCATCTTCTTTGAGAACCTGTTCCACCATGTCAGTGCCACAATGAACTCACATATCAAAAAGATGCTTCACTCTTCGGAGGTTGATTTTGCGATATTTTTCACATCACGGATGGCACTTGATACCTCAGGTAATTCTGCTAATTTCTTTTGAGAACCTTCCGTTACTTTGAGAGAGTCTAATTTTTTTCCAGCCGGAATAAGTCTGGCATCATATGACGCCACTGCGTCGTTGTAGGCTCCCACTACTGTGTTGAGGTTCTTCCCCATCTTCGCTAAATCATGACTAAACTTGGCTGCCCGGCCGTAGAATTCTCGTGCTTGGGCATGAATCTCTTTTGCATTTTCTGCCATGGATTGCTGTTGCCAATACAAACCGACTGTGCGCAACAATGCCAGGAGTGTCACAGGTGTCACAATCAACACGTGCTTGTTGAATGCGTATTCTTGAAGACTTGGTTCATACTCAAATGCAGTTGACAGGATTGGTTCGGCAGGAATGAACATGACTGTAAAATCAGTTCCATCTAGTAGTCGGGGATAGTCGCGACTTGCAAGATCATTGACATGCTTTTTCACATCGTTGGCGTGTTGTTTCATCTTAAGCGCTCTTGCCTCACCGTCTTCAAGATCAAGTCCATCCCAATATGCCGCTAACGGTACTTTGGAGTCAACAGGAACATGTCCACCATTAGGTATCTTCGCCAAGAGATCTACTCTTGCTCCTCCAGCTCCAGATTTTAAAGTGACTTCCACATCAAAGTCACAGTGCTCGAGCATACCCGCAGCCTCTGCGATATTCTTCAAGGCCACTTGGCCCCAATTCCCCCTAGCTTTTACGGAACCTCTTAGTGCAGTTGATAATTTGACATTTGTATCTCGTAAACTGGTTGTTTGTTCTTGTAATCCTTCCACCATTCGCTTGATTCCATGATAGGCACCTTCCCTGTTTTTCTCCATTTCAGTAGTGGCCTTTTCTAACTTTTCGAGATGTTCTTTGATAGGAGATACAAGAAGTTCCACCTCCTTTTTGCGTGCATCATAGTCCTTACCTGCTTCGGATTGGACTTTACCTAGCCTCTCTTCTGCAAGTCTAAGAAAATCTTCTGAATTCTGTCGAGCGACTGTTGCTGCAACGCTTTCCATTTCTGCCACAAGTGTTTGCTTGTTCCCAAGCGCAGCCTGTGTTTCAGCCTCTGCAAGTACAAGCTGGGTTGAGAATTTTATCTTCGCAAGAAGCCAGCCTAATCCAAGGCCAAGAATGCTTCCAATGAGTACCAAAGCGATGGTTAGTAGTTCTGACATGAGAACTACTTTCGCCTAGGGTTCTTGAAGACGTCGATTCTCTTGGGCCATAATTTCCCCCCTATTCGGTACTCTCTTCTCTGCTAAGTTCATAAGCCGTCGAAGGCCGAGGATATTGTAGGGATGCCTCATATGTTGAACATCACAGCCCGTCAAGAACTGATAACCAAGATACTCGATACACTCATGATTGTGATTGAGGATGCTCGCTTCGATTTTGCAGAAGATGGCCTTACAGTACGAGTTGTCGACTCATCGCACGTTGCGATGATCAAATTGACCGTGGATGCAGCAGCTTTCGACGGATGGGAACTCGATTCTAAGCAAATCGGATTGGAGATGAAGAAAATCCGAGAAGTAACGTCTCTTGGTTCAGTTGGCGAACTCATTGAAATGACCCACCAAGAAGGTGGAGATTTCACAATGAGTCTTGGAAAGATTGTACGCAACCTGCGCCCTCTTGATAATTCGACAATGGCTTCACCGCCATCGCTACCTAAACTCGATCTTCCTTGCAAGGTTGTCATGAACGGTTCCGAACTTGGACAAGCCCTCAAAGCGGCAAAACAAGTCGGTGACCTAGTCAACTTCAGCATCGATGAATCCTCTTTCAAAGTGCATGTGCGAAACAGCACTGATTCCGTTGACATTTCGTTCGATAAGGATGAAGTTGAGGAATTAGTCTGCAGTGGAGCAGCTCGAAGTCAATACAGTTTGACATACCTTGAGCCACTTTCACGACGCTTTGGTCCACAAGACAGTGTTACGATTCAATTTGGAGAGAACTTCCCGTTAGCAATGAATTTCTCATTCGAAGATGGTGCAGCTGAAGTTGATTACTTCCTTGCACCACGTGTTGAAAGCGATTACTGATTCAGTATTCTCTCCAACCGTGACCACAATCTTTGCAGGTTAGCATTCTTGTTTCTGGTTCATCGGATGATCGAGTTTGTTCAAGGTAAAAGTAAACTTCCGTACAATCGCACTTTGGACACATGTACGATTCTGTCGACAAGACTCCCTTTCTCTGATCTGAATCCTTGATAATATCGTATTCTCTCTTTTCTGCTTTTGTTGTTGTTTTAGTTTTAGAGAGGTCGATTTCTTTACCTTCAACTTTCATTTTTACGTTTGCAGGTCCTGTGTAACCGCATTTGTAATTGGTGCACGTGATGTCACCTGAAGGACTTGGAAATGAGAGGGTACCGCAATTTGGGCAAAACATGTCATGCCATCTACCTTCAACATTTAATCATAATGGTTCGCACTCAGGGAATTGTATTTTATTAAGAGAATAGAATGGTTTACCAATCGTCAACAACAAGGTTGAATTTGAAGACACCATCCCATGGGATATGTGGCTCTGGTATTCTTGGCAATCTGCAGCCGTCGTGAACGAAAATGGTGACTTTCTTGACATCGAAGTAAACGACGGAAATTTTTCAGTTCAAGGTGCTAAAGAACGCTTACAGTTGGTCGCTCAAGGCAATTTACCTCCAGAGGCCAAACTCCTTCTCGAGAGATTTCCAGAAGCGAAACCTACTCCTCATGGTTCTGAAACTCTCCCCGAAGCGAGTTATCCCTTGCCTACAGACGAACAACAGATGGCTGCCGATACTGCTGCTTTGTCGATTGCTGAAGAAGGAGTTGCTATGTCGGCAGGTGATCCAGACCGTCGTCTAGAACATCTCTTGCGAGCGAGTGATGAACTACGAACACTTCATCTCACAATGGAAGCGCGACTCGTGGAATGGATTGGACTGTTTTTACCTCGTGCTCGATTTGAAGGAGACAGAAGTGGTCTGGCAAAGTCGATGGTCGCCCTATCATCGTTATCCGAATTAGCACTGCTTCTTGATGTTGAACCGGCATACGACGACCCCTCAACATCAGAATGGAATGCACTTCATGATTGGGGCTGCATGGTTGCAAATCAGAGGAGACAACTTGACCGATTAGAACATGCTATTCGCGAATCGACCGAATCTCATCTTCCATCTGTTTCCGCACTTGTCGGCCCTATGTTGGCTGCACGCTTGTGCGTTGAGGCTCACGGTCGTGCACGATTTGCCCGATTGCCTGCTGGAACAGTTCAGGTTCTAGGAGCTGAGAAAGCCTTCTTCAGTCACATCAGAAGTGGAACACCTCCTCCAAAGCATGGACACATCTTCATGCATCCTTGGATTTCACGGTCCCCTCGTTGGGTGCGTGGTAAAATCGCTCGAATGCTTGCGGCTAAAATTAGCATTGCAGCAAGAGTAGATGCATTCGAAGGTACTCCTTGGGGTGATGATGAAGTGGATGAGATCGAAGCAAAGGTCACTGCGATTCGAAATGAATTCTCACAACCCCCACGTCGTTGAGGTGATTTTATGGCTGGTTCAAGGAAAAAGCGCCCACTGTCCCATTCAGTCCTACAAGAAGGACGGAATCTATGGACCGTGAATGCCAATCCTGGAGTTGCAGTACGTGGTGAATCTTTACGGAAATTCCGAGGAGTAGAGCATCGCAGATGGGATCCAAATCGATCAAAATTAGCAGCGGGTCTTTTACGAACCAGAAAAGACCCATCGATCCTGTTGCCCGAAGAAGGAACAACAGTCCTATACCTCGGAGCAGGACATGGAACCACAATTTCTCATCTGCATGACCATCTTTGTGGTCAAGATAACGAATCACGTGGGCGACTCGTAGCAGTGGATTTAGCTCCTCGATGTCTTCGAGACCTCACCTATCTTGCCCACCAGAGGCCTGGGCTTGTTCCAGTTCTAGGAGATGCTCGCAAATACGATGCTTGGGGTGTGCTTGTTCCGTCAAAGGTCAATTGGTTGTTCCAAGATGTAGCCCAAGCAGGGCAAGTTGACATTTTCTTAACAGCCACGAAACGCTTTTTAGCAAAAGGTGGCATTGGATTACTCTCTCTCAAAGCAGCCAGTGAGCGCCAACAAGACGGTAATGAAAACGAAGTCTTTGCTAAAGCATTCGATCAATTAGAAGAGCATGTAGAAGTTCTTGAGCACATCAATCTGACAGGATTTGAAGATCAACACGCTCTATTCGTCGTTCGTATGAGGTGAGTGTCTGCCAGAATTGCCAGAAGTTGAAACCGTTCGAAGCGGTTTGGAACAAGCAATGGTCGGTAAGGTAATCACAGATGTTATACTTCGAAGAGAAGGACTTCGGTTTCCATTTCCCTTGGACTTTGTAAGGAAAGTCACTGGTACTCGAGTCGACTCAATTCGCCGAAGGGCAAAGTATCTCCTCATCGATTTAGATGACGGAAGAATCATTCTCTCCCATCTTGGAATGTCTGGTCGCTATACGCTGTTTGAAGCGTCGAAAGTACGAGCATATTCTCAGGCCTCAAAGGATGCTTCACGCTTCGGTTCAGCCACAGGTTTCGACGGCCGTCATGACCATGTCGAATTCCAATTCGATGACGGAAGTGTTGCAGTCTATACAGACCCTCGACGTTTTGGAATTTTGGATTTAATCGATATTGGTGAAGAAGAAATCCATTCGTTACTTGAGCACCTTGGTCCAGAACCACTCTCGAATTGGGATGCAAATCAACTTGCAAAGGCCTTGAAAAATAAATCAACAAATATCAAAGTAGCATTACTCGATCAAAGAGTTGTTGTTGGTGTAGGTAATATCTATGCTTGTGAGGCACTTCATCGATCGGGAATACATCCGACTCGAAGCAGTAAAACACTTGTTCGCAAAGATGGAAAGCCAACAACAAAACTCTCAATGTTGGTTGAAAAAGTGATTGAAGTCCTACACCAAGCTGTAGAAGTTGGAGGGAGTTCCCTCAATGATTTTGCCGATGTGAATGGGACGCTTGGATACTTTGGTCATCATTTCCAAGCATACGATCGAGAAGATGGACCGTGTCTAAAGGATGGGTGCGGAGGTACTATCGAACGTATTACTCAATCAGGTCGCTCAACATTTCTTTGTCCACGTTGTCAACGTTAAGAACCTAGTGCAGTGGAGACAATTACCGTAACTGCAAAACTCCACAAAACAACCGCTGTCGTTCTGTTGACGACCTTCCCATTCGTTCGTAACCACTCAAGCAATGGCGTGCCAGTAAGGAGTAATGCCACGATAACATACCAGATCATGTCGATAGCCATACCAACAAATCCAATGCTTAATTTCGTTGCCAGACCCATTCCAGCATCGAGAACTTGTGCCAACACTGCAACGAGAAAAAGGGCGATTTTGGGATTAAAGAAGGCAATTGAAAATCCTTCTAAGAATCCACGGGCTTCACCCTCTCCGATTTGTTGATGATCATTTTCAGCATGAACCCACATGAGGAATCCATACCAAATCAACAGAAGGATTCCAATAATCTGTAGGATGAGGAATATTCCTGGTGCCTGTTCGAGTAAAACAATTAATCCAAAAATGGCGATACCAGCATACAATCCAAAGCCAATTCCATGGCCAACGGCGCACATGACTCCTCTACGTCGACCGCCAACGATAGTGTTGCGGATGACCATCAATAGGCTGGGCCCAGGAGAAATTGCTCCGAGGAAGAAGACCGTACTAGCTGCGAGGAGTGCTTCCCAAGCTATTTCCATAATTGGAGCAGGTGCTTCTCAGTATTGATACCTTTCACAATATGAAGAACGTATAGCCACCGTTCCATGGATCATGGTCTGAGTTGGCTTCAGCAGTTGCTCTTGCAAACAGCGTAGTAAATTTGTTTTGTTTCATCGTCTTGGAAAATGCCCTAAGGAATGAGGCATTTTGATTTGGTTCCGTCTTGTTTGTTTCTGCCATGTGACGAAATCCGACTCCAAGGTTATGAATGTTTCTTTATTTTGTCAATACAACTCGGTATATTTTCCACAATAAGGAATTATCTTTCACCCTTGTATCGGTTTCCTTTGTTGAATTGTGGATTCTAGTCCAAATGATTTTCTCGTTTGTATACGGCGGTATACTCGGAAACCAGTTGGTCCCGGAAGTCGCAGATGTCTTTCTTCAGGACTTGTGCCTGGTCCGAATATAATCCTGTTATCTTCGGCTTCAAATTCTCTTGAGGTGAATAACAAATGCCGGGGCATTGAATCCATATCGTATTCATGAATATCTTCCTGTAACACAACGCCAGCCATCTTGAGTTTACGTCGGGCACGGAGAGCAGATACAGCTTCTCTCCGATTTTGATTTCGCAATAGATCGAGTCCATAATGAGAACCGACTTTCGCTTCTTTACAACCTTCTAGATCAAACCATCGTTCAGATCGTAGTGTTCCTTGCTTAACAACTCTAAACGATGAAAGATTCATTGCTGCTAAACCAGGCGACACATGGTTGAAGGCCCCGATATCCATAGCAATCCAAGCAGGGCGTTCATCATGCAAATGAACTGGACTATGAACCACTTCACCTGGGGCAGGACCTACCTTTGTTGTTGTTGAGTGACCAAAGATGATCGTTCTGTCAGGATCAATTGCATATTCGTGTTCATAAAATCGTTTTCGAATCCACAGTAATTCTTTGTCACCCTGTGAATCAAGGGGCATACGAGGGTCATATCCTGCATGAACAAGTCGTAATGCATCGAGAACAATATGATTTGGAAGATGATCCATCCACATCAAATCATCAGCCAGTCGCCGTTTCGCTTCATACAAATCGCCCTCTGCCCGCACAATGTAAGAACCCCATGTCGAGCGTCCCCCTCGAGCAAGCCACGGTTGCCACAATTCAATTCCACCATCATTTTCTAACGAGGAAAGCGCCATGAGTTCATGATTTCCTTTCAAACAAATAATGCGAGGGTCAGAACGTATGAATTCAATCAATCCTGCTGAGTCGGGGCCACGGTCGATCATATCTCCTAGGCAAATGATACGGTCTTCATCACCCAACTTGAGTCGATGAATAAGTGCTCTGAAGGTGCCTAGATGCCCGTGAATATCGCCTACTGCCCATACATTGTACCCTTTGTCGATACGTGCCTGAACATCGGCTTCGATATGTGCATCTCTGTAAGAAGGGCCCAGTGGTAGGTCGAGTTTGCAAACCATCAATTTCACCAGAGGATTGGCTCTCCTCCGGTACCAACTGAACAATGAGGCTATATTGTCTTCGCCTGGTTTATTATCTCTAAACACCGTTTTCAAGACCTTTTCACTGATTTCGGATTTAGAAAGCATCAGTAAACTGACAATATTTGCTGAAAAAAATATCACAATATCATCAAAGAGGAAACAAATCACATATTTCTACGATATTGTCCACCAACTCGGAACAAGGCATCTGTGATTTGTCCAAGACTTGCAACCTTGACAGTTTCCATCAGTTCATCGAAGACGTTTCCACCACTTCGTGCAACTTCTTGGAGTTGTAAGAGTGCTTTCTGTGTTGCATCCCCTTCTTTGGTTTGACGATCTTCAGTTCGCTCAAGGCATGCTTGCTTTTCATCAGGGGTTGCTCGAGCCAATTCCATTTCGAAATCATCTGCACTCGATTCATCAAAGACCTGTGCATTTGGATTCTGGAATGTATTGACGCCGATGATTGGAAGTGTTCCATCGTGCTTGAGGTGTTCATAATACATCGATTCATCCTGAATCTTACCACGTTGATACATCGTTTCCATTGCACCAAGAACACCGCCTCGACGAGAGATTGCTTCGAATTCTTCGAGCACTGCAGCTTCAACGAGGTCAGTGAGTTCATCAACGATGAAGGCTCCTTGCAGTGGATTCTCAGTCTTCGTCCACCCTGATTCCTTGTTGACGATGAGTTGGATTGCGAGAGCACGACGAACAGATTCTTCGGTTGGTGTCGTGATTGCTTCATCGTAAGCATTGGTGTGCAATGAGTTTGCATTGTCTTGGATTGCGAGAAGCGCTTGTAGGGTTGTTCGTATATCGTTGAAGTCAATCTCTTGTGCGTGAAGTGAACGACCAGATGTTTGAATGTGATACTTCAATTTTTGAGAGCGTTCATTTGCTCCGTATAATTCACGCATTGTTACTGCCCATATACGACGTGCAACACGCCCGATGACCGTGTATTCAGGGTCAAGTCCATTGCTAAAGAAGAAAGAAAGGTTTGGTGCAAACTTGTCAATATCCATGCCTCTGCTTCGATAGTATTCTACGTATGTGAATCCATTTGCGAGCGTTAGTGCAAGTTGTGTAATCGGGTTTGCTCCTGCTTCCGCAATGTGATATCCACTGATTGAAACAGAGTAGTGATTACGAACATTATGATCGATGTAGTATTGCTGTACATCACCCATGAGTTTCAATGCAAATGGTGTTGAGAAGATACAGGTGTTCTGTGCCTGGTCTTCTTTCAGAATATCTGCCTGAACAGTTCCACGAACGGTTGAAAGCGTTCTTGCTTTGATTTCAGCATAGGTTTCAGCATCAACGAGTTCGTCACCACGGCGACCTACTGTTCCTAGACCAAACCCATTGTGTCCTTCTGGAAGTTCTCCACGATATGCAACATCGAGTGGCTCAAGCGTTTCTCCTTTCTCAGCAAGATGTTTCTCGATTTGTTGATCAATAGCAGCATTGAGGAAGAAGGCAAGGATAATTGGGGCAGGACCATTGATGGTCATTGAAACCGATGTGTTCGAATTGCACAAATCGAATCCAGAATAGAGTCGCTTTGCATCATCACAGGTTGCGATACTCACTCCAGAGTTGCCTACCTTGCCCCAAATATCAGGTCGAAGAGCAGGGTCTCTCCCATAGAGAGTAACTGAGTCGAAAGCGGTTGAGAGACGAACATAATCTTGACCTTGGCTCAAGTAATGGAATCGACGATTCGTACGTTCAGGCTCTCCTTCTCCAGCAAACATTCTCGCACTCAGTTCATCAGTTCGCTTGAATGGGAACACGCCTGCAGTGTACGGAAAATATCCTGGAACATTTTCCTTGGTGAGCCATTCGAAGAGTTCTCCATCATCTGCAAAGTTTGGTAATGCAACACGTGAGATGTTTGAATGGGCTAGGGACTCGGTTATCGTTTGAACTGTGAATGGCTTACCTCGAACGTGATAAGTGTACTCTCCTGTTCGATACTGTTCTGCAAGTTCTCTGTATGAAGTGAGTTTTCCTCTTGCTTCTTGGATTTCTTCCAAGAGTTCATTAATCTGTTCATCGATATCTGAAGCGATTGATGGAACGTGTTCTTTAGCAGTCTCAAGATGTTGACAGAGGCGCAATTTCTGAGCGACTTCTGAATTCCTTTGGTGATAATCTCGGATTGTTGCAGAAATATCTGAGAGATAATGGACACGTTCAGGAGGTATGACCCCTTTTCGTTCTCCAAGGATTTCCATTGGTG